>Ga0136617_10001165_pt1 | contig 23045 bp, 24 predicted proteins | sample AntDrymUQ3222106_2_FD_129672 | JGI IMG/M metagenome (GOLD analysis project Ga0136617, IMG submission 129672) | Polar desert sand microbial communities from Dry Valleys, Antarctica - metaG UQ322 (21.06) | ecosystem: Environmental > Terrestrial > Soil > Desert | place: Antarctica: Dry Valley...
CCTCAAGCCCACGCGTGACGACCCGTCGGCCGTCGGCACGTCAGAGTTCGCCGACGCCGTGATCGAGGAGATGAACGCCTGATGGCACCGACACCCGTCACCGTCACCGTCACCGTCACCGGCGCCGCCGGGCAGATCGGCTACGCGCTGCTGTTCCGGATCGCCTCCGGCCAACTGCTGGGCCCCGACCAGCCCGTGCGATTGGCGCTGCTGGAGATCCCCGACGCGGTCCGCGCCGCCGAGGGCACCGGGCTGGAGCTGTTTGACTGCGCCTTCCCGCTGCTGGCCGGAATCGACGTCTTCGACGATGCGCGCCAGGCGTTCGACGGCACCAACGTCGCCCTGCTCGTCGGCGCGCGCCCGCGCACCAAGGGCATGGAGCGCGCCGACCTGCTGGAGGCCAACGGCGGCATCTTCAAGCCGCAGGGCGAGGCGATCGCGGCCGGCGCGGCCGACGACGTGCGCGTGCTGGTGGTCGGCAACCCGGCCAACACCAACGCGCTGATCGCCCAGTCCAACGCCGACGGCGTGCCGCCGCAGCGCTTCACCGCCATGACGCGGCTCGACCACAACCGCGCGGTCGGGCAGCTGGCCGAGCGCACCGGCGCCGCGGTCGCCGAGATCACCAACCTGGCGGTGTGGGGCAACCACTCGCCCACCATGTATCCCGACCTCTTCAACGCCAAGGTGCGCGGCGAGCGCGCGTGGGACGTGGTGGGCGACGAGCGCTGGGTGGCGGAGGAGTACATCCCGCGCGTGGGCAAGCGCGGCGCGGAGATCATCGACGCGCGCGGCGCCTCCTCGGCGGCCTCGGCGGCCAACGCGGCGATCGACCACGTCCGCGACTGGACGCTGGGGACCGCGGAGGGCGACTGGGTCTCGATGGCCGTGCCGTCGGACGGCTCCTACGGCGTGCCCGAGGGACTGATCTCCTCGTTCCCCTGCCGCTGCGCGGGCGGGGAGTACGAGATCGTGCAGGGGCTCGAGATCGGTGAGTTCTCCCAGTCACGGATCGACGCGACCGTGGCCGAGCTGGAGGAGGAGCGGGCGGCGGTGGCCGGGCTGGGGTTGGTGTGAGCCTCCGCGTGGGTGTACGGCAACGGCGGCATCGAGGAGACGGGCCGGGGCGGGCGTGCGTTCCCGTGGTCGTTGGCGAGTTGAGCACCGTAGAGGTGCACAACTCGCCACGCGGCGACTCCCAGCGACCATTCGGGGCCTCGCCTCCTACCCTGCCGCCGTTGACGTTCGCTGCGCTACGAAGACTCTGTGGTGCGCTCCCGCACGTGCCAGCCGCGGCCGGACTTCACCACCTGGCCCTCCTCGGCGAGGGTGGGCATCACGCGGTAGAGGTAGTTCTGCTTGATCTCCATCGCCTCGGCCAGCTCCGGGATGGTGATGCCCGGGCGCGCGCGGACCAGCTCGAGCGCCTGCAGGGCACGCGTGCCCGAGCCCTTGGGACGCCCGCGCCGGCCAGTGCCCGAGCCGGAGCCGGAGCCGGAGCCGGAGCCGGAGCCGGAGCCGGAGCCGGAGCCGGAGCCGGAGCCGCGCCGCCGCGTGGCCGACTGCCCGCGCGTCGCCGGACGGGCGCTGGCGCCGTTGACGCCGGCCAGCGCCTGGTCGGCCGCCTCCAGGCGGTGATACTCCTCCACCAGCGGCTTGAGCTCCTTGAGCCGGGCCGAGATCTCCTTGCGCTTCTCTTCCAGGAAGTCCGCCATGTGTCTCTCCTCACAGGTAAACGGGTGTTGTGAGTGAAATCCTACTCATACTTCACGGAGCACGTGGTGGGACTGCCCGGCGGGCGCGATCTGGTGCTGCTGGCGCCGCCCGATCCGGACGCGCTGCTCGACGAGGAGGCCTTCGCGCACGAGGAGTACCTGCCCTACTGGGCCGAGCTGTGGCCCAGCGCCGTCGCGCTCGCCCACGTGATCGCCCGCCGCCCGCTGACCGGGCGCCCCGTGCTGGAGCTGGGCTGCGGACTGGCGCTCCCATCGCTGGCGGCGGTGCTGGCCGGCGGGCGCGTGCTGGCCACCGACTGGGCCCCCGACGCGCTCGAGCTCGCGGCCCGCAACGCCGAGCGCAACGGGCTGGAGCTGGGCACCGCGCTGCTGCGCTGGGACGCCGACCCCGGCGCGCTGGGGCCGCCGTGGCCGCTCGTGCTGGCCTCCGACGTGCTCTACGAGCCGCGCAACGGGCCCCAGCTGGAGACACTTTTCCCGCGCGTATGCGCGGCGGGCGGCGAGGTGTGGCTGGCCGACCCGGGCCGGGCGCCGGCCGGGCCCTTCCTGGAGCGGATGGCGGCGGGATGGCGGATCGATGCGCTGCCCCATGGCGGCCCGGCACACGTCACCGTGCACCGGCTGCGGCGAACCTAAAGGGGTCAGACCCCTCTAGGTTTCGAGCTGTTGCTTGAGCCGGCGCAGGGAGGCGTCCGCCTCGCGCTCGGCCAGCCCGCCTACCAGCACGCGGCCGGCCACTCGGCCGAAGATCCCGCCGGGCTGGGTGTACTCGTTGAGGTAGTCGAAGTGGGTGCGCCCGCCGCCGTCCAGCGGCGCCAATGCGTTGACGGTGCGGGCCTTCGAGCCGGCCGGCCCGCGGCCCTCCCAGACCGACCGCGTGGGCGGCTCGAGCTCGGCCAGCGCCCAGAAGACCTTGAAGTTCGCGCGGTGCAGGCACAGCGTCTGCTCCACCTCGAAGCCCTTGCGCAGCCCGCCGCTGTCGACGTGGCCGAGCCGGCGGTGGATGGTCACCCAGTCGCCGTAGCGCTCGGGGTCCATGATCACGTCCCACACCGCCCGGGGCGGGGCGTCGATGTCGATCGAGGTGCGCACCACAGTCATCGCGCCGCCAGCGCCTCGGTGCGCTCCCACTCGCGCAGGGCGCGCTCCACCGCGGCGGAGAAGCCGTGCAGGCGCACGCCGAAGGCGGCCGCGGCGCCGTCGTCGCGCGGCAGCAGGTCGTGCTCCAGCGACTCCATCAGCGGCTCGATCAGGGCGGGGTCCTCGCCCGCCACCGCGGCCGCGATCACCGACGCGACGGGGGTGAGCGAGAGGTCGAGGCCCAGCGACGGCCGGCGGATCAGCATCGCGTCGGCGATCCGGGCGATCATCTGCGCGTAGCTCATCACGTCCGGTCCGGCGATGTCGTGGCTGCCGGCCCGGGCGGCCGGCGCGGTGGCCGCGGCGGCCAGGAACTCGAGCACGTCGCGCCCGTCGATCGGCGCCGTGCGGTTGTCGCGCCAGCCGGGCAGGGCCATGACCGGCAGGCGCTCGATCAGGCGGACCAGGAAGCGGAACGAGCGCGAGCGGGCGCCGATCACGATCGACGCGCGCAGCGCGATCGCCTCGGGCGCCGCGGCCAGGAGGATGTCCTCCACGGCCAGGCGCGAGGCCAGGTGGCGCGAGAGCGGCGCCCCGGCCGGCACGATCCCGCCCAGGTAGACCACACGGCGCACGCCTGCGGCCGTCGCCGCCGCGGCGAACCGCTCGGCCGAGCGCCGCTCGGTGTCGGCGAACGCTCCCGCGGCGGCGCCCTCCATCGAGTGCACGAGGTAGTAGGCCGCGTCCACCCCAGAGAAGGCGCGCGCCAGGCCGGCGCCGGTGGCGAGGTCGCCCAGCACCATCTCGTCCGGCTCGGCGCCGCCCGCGGCGACCCGGGCCGCCGAGCGCGCGAAGCCGCGCACGGCGTGCCCGTCGCGCTCGAGGCGTCCGACCAGGGCACCGCCGATGTAGCCCGAGACGCCGGTGACGAGGATCCGCATGTCGCTTCACGGTACGGCGCAGCCGCGGCCGGGGACGAAAACGCACCGAGGATGCGAGGTCGGCGTCCCGCACCCAGGGCGAAACGGGTGGCTTTCCCGCCTCTTTCCGGGAATGAGCGGCGAAGCGTGCGATTTGCGGCTTCGGCCGTTGCATGCGCGCGGCGTGTCCGCTTTGCTCCCGCTCGTCCTGTGACGGAACGGTGAAGAGGGAGCGCGAGGGTGCCGGGCAAGAAGGTCGCGAAGGTCAGCTGCGAGGACTGCTACTTCCGCCGCAACGGCTTGTGTGCGCTGGCCTGCGACGCTCCGTGCCCGACCTTCCGGCCCGACCATCCCGACGGCCTGCGCCCGCCCCAGCAGCTGCGCTTCGTGTTCCGCCAGGAGCGCCGCGCGCGGATCGCCTGGGCGATGCCTAGCGCGCAGGAGCAGGCTGCGCTGCACTCCTAGCGGCTTCCGCCGCCGCGGCGCGCCGGCCGAGCCACTCCGCGCCGGGGGTGTCGCTCAACCCGTGGGCGAGGATGGAGACGAAGACGCACAGCGCGGCGAGGTTGAAGATGCGCTCGTTGCCGGGGATGGCGTCGGCCAGCACGAGCAGCGAGAAGGTCATGGTGGCCACGCCCTTGGGCCCGAACCAGGCCATGAAGCCCTTGACGTCGGCGCCCAGCCCGGTGCCCGCCAGGCTCAGCCAGATCGCCACGGGCCGCGCCAGCAGCAGTGTGACGGCCACGATGGCGACCGCCGCCCAGCCGTCCCCGAACAGGCCGTCGAGGGTCAGCAGCGCGCCGAACACGACGAACACCCCGAGCTTGGCGATCTCCACGATGTCGTCGGCCCGGGCCTCGAACGTGACGCGCAGGTCCGGGCGGCGGATGCCGAGCACGATCGCGCACACGAACACCGCGATCAGACCGTTGCCCTCCGGCGGCAGCGCGACGGCCACCCCGTAGGTGGCGAACGCGGCGCCCAGCGCGTAGAGCGACTTCTGGTGACCGGGGATCCCCCGGTCCAGCCGCCGGCCGCGGCGGGGCAGCGCCCAGCCCGCCAGCAGGCCCATCCCGATCCCGAAGGCGAAGCCCAGCGTGACGTCCTGGAGCACGAACTGCCACCAGACGAAGTCGGCCTCGCCGACGCGCAACGAGGCCGAGAAGGCGAGCACCGCCGGCAGCGCGAGCCCGTCGTTGAGCCCCGACTCGAGGTTGAGCGAGTGGCGCACGACCCGCGGCACGCGCGGGTTGGTGACCACGCTGGAGGAGAGCACCGGGTCGGTGGGAGCCAGCAGCGCGCCGAGCAGGAAGGACTCCAGCCAGTTCAGGTCGGTCAGCGCGTGTGCGGCCAGCGCGACGATCGCGGCGGTGATCGGCATCGCGAACACCAGCTTGCGCAGCGGCAGGTGCCAGGCGGTGGAGAGCATCTCCGCCTCCACCTCCAGTCCGTCGCGGAACAGGATCACGACCAGCGCGACCACGGCCAGGGTCCCGACGAAGCCCGACTCCGGGTCGAGCTCGAGCACGCCCAGCCCGCCGTTGCCGAGCGCGAAGCCCGCCAGCACGAACAGCGCGGTCATGGAGAGGAACGAGCGCCCCGCGACCCCGGACAGCAGTGCGCCCACCATCAGCAGCGCGCCAAGCAGCAGCAGCGGCACGTCGAACGGCTGGGACACCGCCTGGATCACCCCGGTAGGCTCGCAGACACGCGTGAGGGTCACGGTCCTGGGCAAGTCCCCGTCGTGGCAGGACGCCGGCGGCGCCTGCTCGGGCTACCTCGTGGAGGAGGCGGGCACGCGCCTGCTGCTCGACTGCGGCAACGGCGTGTTCGCCAAGCTGCGGGCGGTGGCCGACTACGCGGCGGTCGACGCCGTGCTGGTCTCCCACCTTCACGCCGACCACGTGCTCGATCTCGTGCCGTTCGCCTACGCGCTCACCTACGGGCCGCGCGGACGCGGCTCGCGGCCGCTCCTGCACGCCCCGGCCGGGGCGGGCGCCTTCTTCCGCCGCGTGGTCGGCGCGTGGGGCGGCGAGGACCTGGTCGAGGCGGCCTTCGCGCTGCGCGAGTACGCGCCCGAGGACGTGCTGGAGCTGGGCCCGCTGACGGCGCGGCTGCAGCCGGTGCCGCACTTCACCGCCACCCACGCGATCGAGTTGACCTCGGCCCGCACGGGCGGGCGCTTCACGTTCAGCGCCGACACCGGTCCCTCCGACGCGCTGGTCGCGTTCGCCGCCGGCACGGACCTGCTCCTGATCGAGGCGACGCTGCCGCAGCCCGAGCCCGACGGCCCGCGCGGGCACCTGACCGCGGCCGAGGCGGGCGCGCACGGACGCCGCGCCGGCGCCCGGCGGCTGGTGCTGACGCACCTCACCGACGAGCTCGACGCCGACGCCGCCCGGGTGGACGCCGAGCAGGCCTTCGGCGGCCCCGTGGAGCTGGCGCGCGAGCTCGCCGTCTACGAGCTCTGAATCCCGGTCGTCCAGCCGGCTCCAGCCGAGCGCCCTCCGCGCCGATATAGAGGGGGTGCGGACCCCAGCCCGCGGTAGCTGATCTCGTGACCCCCGACACCACATCGATCGACGGCGTGCGACTCCTGTCGCACCGTCCCTCCGTGCTCTACAAGGTGGAGCACCTGGCCACCGAGCCGGCGCAGGGCGACATCGCGGTCGAGGGCCTGCAGCTGGCCGGTCCGGGTTGGGACGACCGCCTCAAGACGCTGTTGAGCGGGCTCTCGCAATCCGAGCGCGCGTGCCTGTTCGCCGTCCGGCTCGCCGACCAGCAGGCGCTGCCGCTGCCGGCCGAGACGCTGCTGGACCGCGCCCGCACAGACTGGTTCCCCGAGTTCCTCTCGCACGGCGTGATGCGCCCCCACTTCCAGCCGATCGTGGACCTGGGCAGTGGCCTGCCGCTCGGTCGCGAGGCGCTGATGCGCGGCAAGCTCGGCGCGGTCGAGGTGCGCGGCGGCGAGCTGCTGGCCGCGGCCGAGGCGCACGACGCGCTCTACTCATTCGACACCCGCGCGCGCAACGCCGCGCTCGAGACCGGCCTGGCCCTGCTGCCCGAGGGCGAGGTGCTGTTCGTCAACATCGACCCCCGGGCCGTGCTCGACGTCGAGTCCTCGATGCGCACCACCTGGCCCGTGGTGGAGCGCATGGGCGCCGACCCCGCGCGCGTCTGCCTGGAGCTGATCCGCCCCGAGCGCTGCCCCGACCGCGACCTGCTCGGGGACCTCGTCGCCGCGCACCGCCGGCGCGGCGCGCTGATCGCCCTGGACGACCTGGCCGGCGGGGTGGAGACGCTCAACCACCTCGCGCGCCTGCGGCCTGACTTCGCCAAGATCGACATCAAGCTGACCGCAGGGATCCAGCACTCCGACGCCCGCCGCCGGCTGGTCGCCGCGCTGGTCGACTGCGCGCACGAGATGAGCGCGCGCGTGGTCGCCGAGGGCGTCGAGCGGGTCGGCGAGTTCGAGGCGATGCGCGACCTCGGCGTGGACTTCGGGCAGGGCTACTACTTCGGGCACCCGACCGAGCGCCCGATGGCGGTCGACCCGCGCCTGGTCCGGGCGCGCCCCGAGCTCGTGTAACGTCGCCGAAGGCGAGAGGCGAGGAACGAGCCGTCTCGCCTGGCAGGCGAAACCCCTCACTACAGTGGCGCCAAGGCTGCGGCCAGGTCGTGGCCCTGGCCGGCCAAACCCTTTCCCGGAGGCGCCCATGTCCCGCTCCGCTCTCGTCCTCGGCACGCTGCTCGCCACCGGCGGCCTGGCCGCCGGCGCAATCGCCGCGTCCGCCGATGACCCCGATCCTCGCCATGGCCATGGCGGCGGCTCTGGCCACGGCGCCCGCCACGCCGCCGCGACCCTGCGCGGGCCGGACGGCGCGCTCGTCGGTCGCGTCAAGGTCCGCACGCGCGGCGCGCGCAGCGAGGTCGCGGTCCGGATCTATCGGCTGCCGGGCGACGTCAACCCGTCCGACTTCCACGGTCTGCACGTGCACGGCAACGACGATCCCGCCAACGGCGAGGGGTGCGTGGCCGACCCGGCGCAGCCGGCGGAGACGTGGTTCACCGCGGTCGACGGCCACTGGGCCGGTGACGGCGGCACGCACGGCGACCACGCCGGCGACATGCCGAGCCCGTATCTGCAGGCCGACGGCTCCGCGTACCTGGCGTTCCAGACCGACGCGTTCGGGGCGGACGACCTGCGCGGCCGCGCCGTGATCCTGCACGCCGAGCGCAACAACTTCGGCAACATCCCGCTCGGTGACGGGCCGGAGGAGTACACGGCGAACTCGCCCGCCGCGGTCGAGCTGACCGAGGACACCGGCAACTCCGGCGACCGGATCGCCTGCGGCGTCGTGCGGTGACGCGCGTGGGCCCAGCTACGGTTGCGCGGTGCGGTCCTTGCCCGACTTCCGACTCGAGGTGTACCTCGGCCGCTGGGAGTTCGAGGCTCGCCACCACCTGACCGCGTCGGACGCCGAGACCGTGTCGGTGGCCGAGGTGCTGGGCCCGGAGGGGATGGAGGCGCTCGCGGGGCTGCCGCTCTCGTACACCACCACGTGGGGGTCCGAGCCGCTGCGCGCGGCGATCGCCGCGACGTACGACGACGTCGCGCCCGAGGACGTGCTCGTGTTCGCCGGCGCCGAGGAGGCGATGTTCTGGGGCATGCAGGAGCTGGCCGGCCCGGGCGAGCACGCGATCGTCACCGTGCCCAACTACCAGGCGATGGAGAGCGTGCAGGTGGCGGGCGGCGCAGACGTGTCGGGCCTCGCGCTGGACCCGGAGCGCGGCTGGGCGCTCGACCTCGAGGCGCTCGAGGCGCTGCTGCGGCCGGAGACCCGCCTCGTGGCGGTCAACTTCCCCAACAACCCGACGGGCGCGCTGCCCGATCCGGCCACCTGGGCGGCGCTCTGCGCGCTGTGCGCCGAGCGTGGCATCCGGCTGTTCTCCGACGAGGTCTACCGCGGCCTGGAGCCGGCCGGGACGCCGCCGCTCGCCCAGGCCGCCGATCTGGCCGTCGACTTCGTCTCGATGGGCGTGATGTCGAAGGCCTACGGGCTCCCGGGACTGCGGATCGGCTGGCTGGCGAGCCGCGATCGGGCGCTGCTCGAGCGGCTGGAGCGGCGCAAGCACTACACGTCGATCTGCTCGGCGGGACCGAGCGAGCTGATCGCCGCGGCCGCGCTGCGCCGGGGCGCCGAGCTGCGCGCCCGCAATCGCGCGATCATCGACGCCAACCTGCCGGTGTTCGAGGCGTTCTTCGCCGAGCGCGAGGCGCTGTTCGCCTGGGAGGCGCCGCAGGCCGGCTGCGTCTGCTTCCCGCGCTACCTCGGCGCCGACGGCGTGGAGGCGTTCTGCCGCGCGTTGGTCGAGCAGGCCGGGGTCGTGCTGCTGCCCGCCTCGATCTACGCCTCCGCGCTCGCACCCGTCCCGGCCGACCGCTTCCGGATCGGCGTCGGCCGCCGCGACCCGGAGCCGGCGCTCGCCGCGCTGGACGCGTACCTCGGCTGATGCGCCGAGCCTGACTCCGAGATGAACCGCCGGCTCGGGCTGGAGTTCTTCCTCGCCGGACAGGACGGTGGCGAGCAACTACGCTGCCGACGATGTACGAGCGCGACCTGTTCGCCAACTTCGAGCGCATGCGCCGCGAGATGGACGAGTTGTTCGGCGACGTGTTCGGCGGGGGTGTCGTGCGGCGCGGGGCGTTCTCGCCCGCGGTCGACGTCTACTACGTTGCCGACCCGCCGCGGGCCGTCGTGCAGGCCGAGCTGGCCGGCGTCGCGGCCGCCGAGATCGAGCTGGAGATCCGCGGCCGCGAGCTGATCCTCGCCGGGCAGCGCCAGCCGCGCGACGCCCAGCAGGAGCGCGCCTACCAGCAGCTTGAGATCCAGCACGGTCCGTTCCGGCGCGCGATCGCGCTCGGCGCCGACGTGGACGCCGACGCCGCGCGCGCGACCTTCGAGGACGGCATGCTCACCATCGAGTTGCCGATCCGCGCCCCGCACCCCGCGCGCAGCGTGCCGATCCGCCGGCCGGACGGCGCCTCGTGATCGAGATCGCCACGCCGGGCGCGGGCGGCGAGAAGGTCGAGATGGGGGCGGGCGCCGCGCTCCCGCGGGTGCTGCCGGTGCTGCCGCTGCGCGACACGGTGACCTTCCCCGACACGCTCACCCCACTGGCCGTCGGCCAGGAGCGCTCGATCCGGCTGGTCGACGACGCGCTCGGCCACGACCGGATGCTCGCCCTGGTGACCGCCCGCACGCCCGAGCTGGACGCGCCCGGCCCCGACGACCTCCACACGGTCGGCGTGCTCGGCACCGTGGCGCGGATGCTCAAGGTGCCCGACGGGACGCTGCGCATCCTCGTCCAGGCCGGCCCGCGGCTGAAGCTGACCGGCTACACGCAGGCGCAGCCCTACCTGGTCGCGGAGGTGAGCGAGGCGCCCGACGTGGTGGAGGAGGGCCCGGAGCTGACGGCGCTGATGCGCAACGTGCAGCAGACGTTCTCGCGCATCGTCGAGGACGCCCCCTACCTGCCGGAGGAGCTCCAGCTCGCGGTCGCCAACCTGGAGGATCCCTCGGCGCTCTCGCACCTGATCGCCGGCGCCCTGCGGATCAGGACGGAGGAGAAGCAGACGCTGCTCGAGGAGGTCGACGTCGCCCGCCGCCTGCGCCGCCTGTCGGAGATCCTCGCGCGCGAGCTGGAGGTGGCCGCGATCGGCTCGCGGATCCAGTCCCAGGTGCAGTCCGAGCTGGACAAGACCCAGCGCGAGTACGTCTTGCGCCAGCAGCTCAAGGCGATCCAGGAGGAGCTGGGCGAGCGTGACCCGGCCGAGGCCGAGGTCTCCGAGCTGCGCGAGCAGCTCGACGGGGTCCGGCTCCCCGAGGGCGTGCGCAAGCAGGCCGATCGCGAGCTGGCCCGGCTGGAGAAGCTGCCGCAGGCCGCGGCCGAGCACGGCGTCATCCGCACCTACCTGGAGTGGCTGGCCACCCTGCCCTGGGGCGTGCTGACCGACGATGACCTCGACCTCGCGCACGCGCGCGAGGTGCTCGCCGCCGACCACTACGACATCGAGAAGGTCAAGGACCGGATCCTCGAGTTCCTCGCCGTGCTGCGGCTCAAGCCCGACGCGCGCGGCTCGATCCTCTGCTTCGTCGGCCCGCCCGGGGTGGGCAAGACGTCGCTGGGGCAGTCGATCGCCCGCGCCCTGGGGCGCCGCTTCGAGCGCATCAGCGCGGGTGGCGTGCGCGACGAGGCCGAGATCCGCGGCCACCGCCGGACCTACGTGGGGGCGATGCCCGGCACGATCATCCGCGCCCTGCGCGACGCCGGCTCGGCCAACCCGCTATTCATGATCGACGAGATCGACAAGCTCGGCGGCGACTACCGCGGCGACCCGGCCTCGGCGCTGCTCGAGGTGCTCGACCCCGAGCAGAACCACACCTTCCGCGACCACTACCTCGACGTGCCGTTCGACCTCTCGCGGGTCATGTTCATCACCACGGCCAACACGCTGGAGACCGTCCCGGGACCGCTGCGCGACCGCATGGAGGTGATCCAGCTCGCCGGCTACACCGAGGAGGAGAAGCTCCAGATCGCGCGGCGCTACCTCGTGCCGCGCCAGATCGAGCGCACCGGCCTCAAGCCCGCGCAGATCGCCTTCTCCGACGCCGGCCTGCAGCGGATCGTGAGCCGGTACACCCGCGAGGCGGGCGTGCGCGGGCTGGAGCGCGAGATCGGCTCCGCCTGCCGCAAGGTCGCGCTCGGGGTGGCCGAGGGGCGCCACGCGCGCAAGGTGAACGTGACGGGGCCGCGCGTGCGCGAGCTGCTGGGCCGCCCGCGCTTCGAGCCCGAGGCGCGCCGGCGCACGCGGATGCCGGGCGTGGCGACGGGGCTTGCCTGGACGCCGGTCGGCGGCGACGTGCTCTTCGTGGAGGCGAGCGCGATGCCCAACCACTCGCCGCGCTCGCCGCACCTGACCGTGACCGGTCAGCTCGGGGACGTGATGAAGGAGTCCGCCCAGGCCGCGCTCTCCTGGGTGCGCGGGCACGCCGACGGGATCGGCGCCGGCTGGTTCGCCGACCACGACCTGCACCTGCACGTGCCGGCCGGCGCCGTGCCCAAGGACGGGCCCAGCGCGGGCGTGACGATGGCCACCGCGCTCGTCTCGCTCGCCACCGGGCGCGCGGTGCGCGACGATACGGCCATGACCGGCGAGATCACCCTCACCGGCCAGGTGCTGCCGATCGGCGGCCTCAAGGAGAAGGCGCTGGCCGCCCAGCGCGCCGGCATCCGCCGCGTGATCGCTCCGCGCCGCAACGAGCCCGACGCGGAGGACCTGCCGGCCCACCTGCGCGAGGACCTGGAGCTGGTCTGGGCGGCCGAGATCGAGGAGGTCCTGGCCGCCGCCCTGGAACCCGCTCGATGAGGAGTGTTCGCGGAAGGGTGCCCCCTGGGTATCCTCGCCGCCAAGTGACGCATCCGGACCGATGAGAGGTGGCATGGGAGCGAAGAAGAAGGCGGCCAAGGCCGGAGCCGCGGCCGTAGCGGTGAAGCGGAGCCCGTACGTCCAGCGACTGGCGGACGACGAGGACCTGCGCCAGAACCTCTACGACGCCTACGAGTCCGCTCGCACCGCGGTCGGCCGGCTCTCGAACGGCAAGAGCCCGACCAAGCAGATCTTCGATGACAAGAAGCTGCAGAAGGAGATCAAGTCCGCCGCGGAGTCGTTCCGCGACGCCTCGGTCGCGCTGCGCGAGGCGCCGAAGAAGCAGCGCAGCGGCGGCGGCCTTGCGAAGCTGCTGCTGCTCGGCATCGTGGGGGCGGGCGCCGCGCTCGCGATCTCCGAGGACCTGCGCAAGAAGGTGCTCGACGCCCTGTTCGGCGCCGAGGAGGAGTTCGAGTACACCTCCTCAACCGCACCGGCGCCCGCGCCGCCCGCCGGCGAGGCGGCCGGCACCACGTCGGGCTCCTAGCCCGGCGGCGACGAGCATGCGGGAAGGGGGGCTCGGCCGGGCCCCCTTTCGCGTACTCAGCCCTCTGCGATCAGGTCGCGCGAGGCGACCAGCGCGCCCGGCTGGGGCGCCGCGGCGTCGCCGTAGCGGGCCAGCCAGCCGCCCGCGGGCGCCGCGCCGCGCGCCCGCCAGGCCAGGAGCGCCGCGTGCGGGTCGATCGCCGCGCCGTCGCCCGGGTGGATCTCGAAGTGCACGTGCGGCGGGGTGGGCTCGGCGTTCCCCGTGTTGCCCGTGAAGCCCAGCAGCGTTCCCGCCTGCACGCGGCGTCCGTTGACCGCGTCGGGGGCGAAGGCGGACATGTGCGCGTAGAAGAAGGCGTCGCCGCGGTCGGTCTGCAGCCACAGGCGGTTGCCGCTGATCGGCAGCGTGCCGACGCGGTTGAGCGTCCCGTCGGCCACGGCCAGCACTGGAGCGCCGAACGGCGCGAACAGGTCGTTGCCCTGGTGCGGGCCGATCGCGCGCGGCCCGCCGAAGTCGTCGGCGACCCGGACCCGGCCGTGGACGGGGAACACGAAGCGCCCGCGGGCCAGCCGGCGGGCCGCCGACTCGCGGCGCCGGCGCGGGGCGGCGGCGTCCGGCGACGGCTCGGCCTCCGGCTCCGGGGCGGGCGTGACGGAGGGCGCGGGCGTCGCGGACGGCCGTGGCGCCGGTGCTGGGTCGGCGCCGTCGAACGCGGCAGCGCGCACCACGGCGATCCGCGCCCGGTCGCCCGCGGCGAAGCCGGCGGCCGCCTCGATCAGCTCGACGGTCAGGCCGGCGCCGTCGGCGTTCACGGTCACACGCACACCGTCGGCGGTGAAGCTGCGCCGCTCGGGCAGGTCGACCCGGGGCTCGCCGCCGATCTGCAGGCCGCGGACCTCACCGCCGTACGTCACCTGCCCGTCCTCCGCAACCGCGCTGCGGCGCACCTCCGCGGCGCGCACCAGCCCGTCCAGGACCGACACGTCGCGTGCGATCGCGGCGGCCTGCGCGCGCCCGGCTCCGTCGTCGCGCGTGGCCGTGGCGGTCGCGGTGCCCCGCGCGACGGCCAGCGCGCCCCCAGTCAGCCGCGCGGCGTCGCGCTCACGCGCGTCGCCGCGGGCGCGGACGACCGCCGAGACGCCCAGGTCGCCGCCCGCGACCCGAGCGGAAGCGGTGGCCCGGGCGGGCGCCTGAGCCGGGGCCGCGGGCACGAGCGCCGCGCCGGCGGCGAGCACCGCGGCGACGACGGCGGCGGAAGCGATGCGCGGCACGACCATGCGAACGAGTGTGGCATCCGCGCCGGTGCCAGCAGGAAGGCTGCGCCCCATGGTGTGGGAGGTCGGTACTAGCCTTTCGGCATGGCCGCCCCGTCGCCCGAGCTCTCCGGCACCAAGGCGCAGCGCATCGTCGACGCGATGCGCGTGCAGGTCGGGCTGCGGGGAGCGACGGGCGCCACCTTCGAGCACGTCGCGCGCGAGGCGGGCGTCTCGCGCGGGCTGCTGCACTACTACTTCGGCACCAAGGAGAAGCTCCTGGCCGAGACGGTGCGGCGCGACTGCGACTTCCGGCTGGAGCAGCTGTCCGCGTCCGTCGCGGAGGCCGACAGCGTTGACGCGCTGTTGGGCGGCATGGTCGAGCGGCTGCGCCTCATGGTCGCCGAGGCGCCGGAGTTCTTCGTCCTCTTCTTCGAGCTGCACGCGATCGGCGCCCGCAACCCCGAGATCGCGGCCGAGTTGGTCGAGCTGCACCGCCGCACGCGCGAGCACATGGCGGGGATCCTGACCCGCGCGCGCGACGACGGGGTGATCACCCTCGCCGCCGCGCCCGACGCGGTAGCCGAGGTGCTCTTCTCCCTCGCCGACGGGCTCGCCATGCGCCTGGTGTCCGAGCCTGGGCGCGACTTCAGCGCCACCTTCGCCGCGGGCCTGGCTGCAGCTCGCACGCTCGTCCTGCCCGCCTGAGCGCGGGAATACCCGGGTGTGCCGGGACGAGCAGGCAGCATGGAACTCATCGCCGCGCTCCTGGTCGCCGCCCCCGCCGGCTTCTTCATCCGCTCGCGCCGCACTGGGCTGCTCGCCTACCTGGTGGTCTGGGCGCTGCTCTTCCCGGTGCAGACCGTGGTCGTGTACACCGACACGGCGGCGAAGGGCGACGACTGGGAGTACTTTGCCATGAACGCGATCATCCTCGCGGCGGGGCTTGGGCTCAACCGGTTGGGTGCAGTCAAGGGGATGCGCCACCGACGCGCTGCTCCTTCTCGGCCATTGCGTTGAACCATGGCCGTGAATCCGCCGGCGCTGCCGAAACCAGGATGCCTCGGAAGTCCCGACACGTATTGGGCGGACAGGCTCGCTCTTCCCGAGAGCAGGTGCAAGGCCGGCACCGGCGCGAACGACCACGTGTCGTCCCAAGCGACGGTCTCGTCGGCGTGGACCGAGATGCCTGCTTGCGCGCCGGAGCGGGAGCGCCGGTCATGTCCGGGAATTGTCCTTCCCGGACACGGGTGGTAGGGATGACCGCGTGACGGCGGTGACCGGCCGGTGCCCGGCCGGGGTTGGCCGGGCACCGGTGTCTGGGGGCAGGTGGTTGGGCGTCTACGGCAGTTCGCCGGGCGCGCAGTCCGGCGGGCACTGGTGGTCGACCTGCTGGCCGTCCGGGTCTTCGTGGCCGGGCTGGGCCTCGCCCGCCGGTTCGCCGGCGCTCTCGTTCTCGTCGGCGCTCTCGTTCTCGTCGGACGGGTTGTCGGGCGCGGTCTGATCGCCGGACTGGACGTTGTCGGTGTCGCCGGTCTGCGCGGTGCGCGCGGTCTTGCTGTGGGCGCGCGTGGTCTTGCTGTGGTGGCGCGCGGTGTGGCGCTTGGCGTGGTGGGTCCGCGTCGGGTGGCTGGCGGTGGCTGCTCCGGCGGGTGTCGGGCCAGAGCCGCCGAGGACTCCGGTGAGGAGCAGCGCCATGGTGATGGCGGCGGCGGCGAGCAGTAGGAGCAGCGTGGGGCGGATGGCTCTGGTCATGCGGTGCCTCCGGGGTGGTGGGGTGTGAGGGACCGTAGGCGAGGGTGATTAGAGCTCAGAGAGAGGCAGGTGCAGCTTCGGTGAGAGCTTCGTGGAGGGGGAGGTCGAGCCGGAAGAGGGCGCCGCCGCCGGGCCGGTTGGTGGCGTGTACGTCGCCGTCGTGGCGGCGGGCGATCTCGCGGGCGATGGCCAGGCCGAGGCCGGAGCTGCCGGAGCGGCGCGGGGCGGTGGTGTAGAAGCGTTCGAAGATTTGCTCGAGTTGGTCGGGGGGGATGCCGGGACCGCGGTCGCTGACGGTGACGGTGGCGTGCGGATCGTCGGCGGCGAGCTCGACGGTCACTTCGGCGGTCTCCGGGCTGACGCGCAGCGCGTTGGCGAGCAGGTTGACCAGCAGCTGGCGCAGCGCGAGGTCGTCGCCGGCGAGCCGGGCCTCGTCGAGGCGGCTGATGCGGATCGGCACCGCTGGGCGCAGGGTTTGCGCCTCGCGGACGGCGTCCACGACGGCCTGGTCGAGCTGCGTCGCCACGCGCGGCGGCGGTGGGAGGCGGTCGAGCTGGGCGAGGTAGAGCAGATCGGCACTCAGGCGGCTGGCGGCGCGGCTGGCCTGGTCGAGCGCGGTCAGGGCGCTGTCGCGGGCCGCTGGCGTCTCGCCGGCCCAGCCGCGCAGGAGCTCGACGTGGGCTTGGATGGTGGCCAGCGGGGTGCGTAGCTCGTGGGAGGCGTCGGCCACGAAGCGGCGTTGGCGCTCGACGGCCTGTTCGAGTTCGGCGAAGCTGGCGTCGAGGACGTCGGCGAGCTCGCCGAGCTCGTCGCGGGGTCCGCGGTAGTCGATGCGCCGGGCAAGATCGCCAGCGCGGATCGACGTGGCGGTCTGGGCGATCTGGCTGGCGGGGCGCAGCGCACGTTGCGCGACGACGCGCGCGAGGACGGCGGCGAGGAGGGTGCCGGCGACGACGCCGAGGGCGAGCGCCTGGGCGAGCTGGGCGAGAGCGTGACGCGCGTCGCGCAGCGGAGCGGCCACAGCGATGAGCGCGGCCGGGCGATTGGCGGGGCCGACGCGTGCGCAGGCCAGCGCGAGCGGCGGCTGGGCGGTGCGTGTCTGCGCGCGCCCGGTGCGCAGGCAGCTTCGGCGCAGCCCGGGTGGTAGCGGCGGGGCTCCGGGGGAGGCCTGGATGCGGGAGCCGTCGGGTCGGGTGACGCTGACGAGCAGCCCGCCGCGCGTGAACCCGCCGGTCAGGGATGGGTCGTGCAGGTCGACCTGGTTGGCTTGCGGGCGCTCGTCGCCGCCCTCGCCGCCGACGTCGATGAGGGCGACGAGCTGGCGGGCCTGGTCGGCGGCTTCGCGCTGGGCGCGCGAGAGCAGCGAGTCGCGCAGGGCGAGGTAGCCGCCGGCGCCGACCAGCGCGGCGATCGCGAGCACCAGCGCGGCGGCCAGGAGCGCGAAGCGGGCGCGGATCCCGAGCCGGCTCATCGCGGCGCGCGCAGCACGTAGCCGATGCCGCGCACGGTCTCGATCAGGCGCGGGTGGTCGGGCCGCTCGAGCTTGGCGCGCAGGTAGCGCACGTAGACGTCGACGACGTTGGAGCCGCCGAGGAAGTCATAGCCCCAGACGTCCGCGAGCAGGGTGGCGCGGTCGAGGACCTGGCCGGGGTGGCGCAGCAGGCACTCGAGCAGGTCGAACTCGCGGCGGGTCAACGCGATCGGTTGCTCGCCGCGCTTGACCGTTCGCGCGGTGGCGTCGAGTACGAGGTCGCCGGCGCGCAGCTGTTGGCCCTCCTCGCGCAGCCAGGCGCGGCGCAGCGCGGACCTGACGCGCGCGAGCAGCTCGTCCAGCGAGAAGGGTTTGATGACGTAGTCGTCGGCGCCGGCGTCCAGGCCGCGTACGCGGTCGGTGATCGCGTCGCGCGCCGTCACGATCACGATCGGCGCGCGCGTGCCCGCGCGCAGGCGCCGACAGACCTCGAGTCCGTCAAGGCTGGGCAGGCCGAGGTCGAGCAGCACGAGCTCGGGCGTCCATTCCCGCGCGACCTGCAGCGCCGCGGGCGCGTCGGCGACGGTGCGCACGTCGTAGCCGGCGTGGGAGAGCTCGAGCTGCAGCGCGTGTGTCAGGTCGCGGTCGTCCTCGACGATGAGCAGCCGCGCGGCGGTCATCGGAGGCTCCGCTGTCGGGGGCAGCGGTCCGCCGCGCGCCGACACGAGGGCGGGCCGGCGCGCGGGGACTGGAGGCGGAGCTTCATCGAGGCCACGTCCCTTAGAGGTCGCGGAGCTCCTCGATGGCCGGCCGGCGTAGTGCTCGCAGGGTCGCGGTCCCGGCCGCGCCGACCGCACTCACGGTCAGCACGATCACGCCGCCCAGGTAGGTCCAGGGCACCGCGAGCGCGTCGGGTGGGGGATCGAAGACGCCGGTGAGGACCTTGACGAGCATGTCGGAGATGGCCACGGCTGCCACGGTGCCGAGGATCAGGCCACCGGCGGTCACGAACACCGATTCGCCCCACACGAAGCCGCCGAGCTGCCGGGTCTTCGCTCCGAGCGCGCTGGCGATCGCGAACGTGCGCCGCCGCTCCTGAAAGCCGAGGCCGAGGGTCAGGCCGGAGGCCGCGATGGCGAGCGCCAGCGCGAAGCCGAGCTCGACCTTGGTCAGGCCGGAGAGCTCGACGGCGGTCAGGTTGGAGCCGATCACCTTGCGCTGGTTGACGATGTCGGTCACCTGGGCGCTGGTGCCGAGCTGGCTGCGCAGGCGCTGGGCCACCACGCCCGGGTTGGTGCCGTCGGTTTGCACCAGGAAGGCGCCGACGGCGTCGCTGCCGGTCGCCTTGGTCACGTAGCTCTGGTTGGCGACGAAGAACGAGTCCTTCGGGGCGGTCGGGAACTCCTTGGCCACGCCGATGTAGTGAAACGTGACGGTCTTGAACTGCTTGGTCTGGCCGTCCTGGAGGCGGAGCCGGACGAGGTCGCCCTTGGTGAGCTGGAAGTCCTTGACCGTCTCGGCCGAGACGAGGATGCCGTCGGGCCGCCGGGTCAGGTCGCTCATGAGCTGGTTGGCGCTGCCGCCCTGAAACCAGCCGTTCTGGAGCTTGCCGGCCGCGCCGATGCTCTGCGGTCGCACGCCGTAGAGGTCCTGGAGATCGGCGCCGACGTAGGCGAAGCGGTGTTGGAGCGGCTCGACGCTCTTGACGCCCGCGACCTTGGTCAGGCGGGCGGCGCCCTGCCGGCCGACCTGCACGCCGGGCGACTCGGTGACGGTGACGTCGGCGCCGTTGGACAGCCGGGCGTCGGCTTCGGCCTGCTGCTGGTAGGTGGAATTGAACACCGCGGTGGAGCCGGCGAACGCGCCGGTCAGCGCGACCAGGGTCACCGCCCTGGCCAGCAGTCGCCGCTGGCGGCCCATCGTCGCGACGATCGTCGGCGCGAGCTCGCCGGCGAGCGGGCGCAGCAGCCGTGCGAGTGGGGTGCGGCCGCGGACGAGGATCAGGTCGGCGATGCGATAGGCGAGCAGGCCGAGTCCGATCCAGCCGAGCACCGGGGCCAGCAGCGCGTACCAGTTGACCGAGACCTGCGGGATGCCCTCGGGGACGAGCACGAGATTGTAGCCGTTCTTAGACGCCTGCCAGAACACGAACGCCGAGCCGGCGAGCGCCGCGAAATCCAGGCCGTAGCGCGCCCACCACGGCGCTCGGTCACGGCGCCCAACCTGTGCGCGTTGCCCGGCGACCGTCAGCGAGCGGGCGTCGCGCCACGCCGGCAGCGCGATCGATCCGGCCGCGATGACCAGCCCGGCCAGCGCGGCGCCGCCGGCCCACAGCCCGGCGGACAGCGTCGAGGCGCCGAAGCTGGCGGTTCCGAACGCCGCCGAGCCGATGATCAGCGCCGCGCCGAGGCCGACGGCCACGCCGCCGCCGCCGCTGAGCGCGGTTTCGCTGAGCGCGACGCGCACGAGCTGGCGGGTGGAGGCGCCGCGGGTGCGCAGCAGCGCGGCGTCACGGCGCCGGCGATCCGCGCCCGCCGAGGCGATCGAGGCGGTCACCAGGCCGGCGAGGATCGCGCCGGGGACGCCGAGGAACAGGAACAGCAGCTCGGCGTAGAGGGCGTCCTTGCGGGCGCTGTCGAGCGCGGTGCCGAGGTTGTCGCCGACCAGGCCGCCGCCCGTAAGTTGCGTCTCGAGGTTGCGGGCGTTGCCCGAGACCTGCGTGAACGCGGCGTTCGGGCTGCCGGGCAGCCGGTGTGCGAGCTTAGCGTGGATCTGGGTGGTGACCTGAGCGCCGCGCTCGACGCGGTTGAAGGTTCGCTGCGGGAGCAGGACGACGTTGTCGGGTGGCGCTTGGGGTTGGGCGCCGACCGGTGCGCCGACCTTCTGAAACAGCGAGTCGATGCTGGGCAGGTCGACGACGCCGTCGACCTTGACCGTGGCGGGCGTGCCGCCGGCGCGGCCGATGGTGATGGTGTCGCCGGGCTTGGCGTGCAGGTTGGCGGCGGTCTGCTGGTAGAGCAGCACGCCGGTGCCGGTGCCTGACAGCGTGCGAATGACGCCGGGGAACGTCTTGGCGTAGCCGTCGGGCACTCCGAGCACGCGGCCGGGGCCGGTCTGCTGGGTCGAGCCGCCGCTTGAGGCCTGCAGTCCGGGGGTGGAGGCGAATGAGACGGGCAGCGCGCCGGCGACGTCGGTCTGGTGGCGCGTCTTGGCCAGCACGTCGGCGGGGTTGGCGCCGGCCTGGGCCTCGACTTGCCAGTCGACTGGGACCTGGCCGGTGGCCCGCTGGGTCATCTGCGACGTCGTCGAAGACAGAAACGTCCCGATCGAGGCCAGCAGCGCGACACCAACCGCGACGCCGAGAGCGGTGGACAGCAGGCGACTGCGACGGTGGGCGAGTAGCCCTTGCAGCCAGGTCAGCGCGACCATGCTGGCTCCTTCAGATCGGTCGTGGTCAGGCGGCCGCTGTGCATCTGCCACACGTCGGGCAGCCGCTCGGCGACGGTCGGGTCGTGCGTGGAGACCACTAGGGCGGCGCCGGCGTGCGCGGCGGCGGCCAGCAGCACGTCGACGACGGCCGCGCCGTTGGTGCGGTCCAGTTGTCCGGTCGGCTCGTCGGCGAGGATCAGGCTCGGCGCGCCGACCAGCGCGCGGGCGACGGCGACGCGCTGGGCTTGGCCGCCGGAAATCTCCTCGGGCAGCTTTTCGCGCAGCTCGAGCAGGTCCAGGAGATCCAGGGCCACACGCGCCGCTCGGTGGGCTTCGGCGTCGCGCATGCCGTCGAGGACGAGCGGAAGCGCGACGTTCTCTTCGACGGTGAGCGGCGGGAGCAGGCTGGGGCCTTGGAAGATCACGGCCACCGGCCCGGGCCGCAGGCTCGAGCGCTCGCCGATGCCCGGCCAGCTGACCGTGCCGACGGTCGGATCGTCCAGGCCGGCCATCAGGTGCAGCAGCGTGGATTTCCCCGAGCCCGACGGGCCCATCAGGGCGACGCGGTCACCTCGGCCGATTAGGCAGTCGGTGCGCTGCAGCGCCACGGTCGCGGTGCTGCCCCGGCCGTAGGTGCGCGCCGCGCCCTCGCAGAGCACGAGCGCGTCAACAGGCGTGACGGTCATGCTTCGACCCTCCCATCGCGCAGGCGGATCTCGCGGTCAGACATGGCAGCGACCTCCGGGCTGTGGGTGACGATCAGCACGGCGGCGCCCTCGGCGGCGCGACCGTGCAGCAGTTCGAGTACGCGCTGGGCGGTGACGGTGTCGAGCTCGCCGGTGGGCTCGTCGGCCAGCAGCACCTTGGGGTCGTTGGCCAGCGCGACCGCCAGGCCCGCGCGGGCCAGCTCCCCGCCCGAGAGCTGACTGGGGCGGGCGTGGGCGCGCGCGGTGAGCCCGCAGCGCTCAAGCACCTCCGCGCGCCAGCCGGTCGGCGTCGCGGCGCCCGCCAGCTTCTGGGCCAAGCCGACGTTGTCGGCGACCGAGAGATGCCCGACCAGGTTGGCCTGCTGGAAGAGCATGCCGATGCGCCGCGCCCGTACGCTCGCGCGCTGTTCTTCTGAGCGCCGCGACAGGCGTTCGCCGTCGACGCGCACCACGCCGCCGTCGGGCTCGTCGAGCCCGGCCAGGCAGGCCAGCAGCGTCGACTTGCCCGAGCCTGAGGGCCCGGTGACGGCGACGACCTCGCCGCCATGGACCGTGAGCGAGACGCCTTGGAGCGCGAGCGTCTCGTCGTCGCCGGCGTGGAAGAAGCGGTACAGGCTCTCGCCCTCCAGCAGGCCGGTCATGGCGCCCACGTCACCGAGTCGGTGACGATCTTCCAGGGGTCGACGTTGTCGGCGCCCTTCGGGCCCGAGAGCGTGAGGATGATGTCCTTGCCGTTGTGGAAGAAGACGTATCGCTCGACGGCGTCCTGGCCGGTCTTGCCGGTGACCGGGTCGGTCTTGGCCTTGGCCAGGTAGGTGATGCGCACGGCGGTGCCCGCCTTGCGAGCGACCGTGCTGACCGTGCCGGCCTGGAACCCGTTGACCGACGTGGCGAGCTTGGGCAGCTCCACGCGCCTGGCCTGTCCGGCGCTCAGCGGCGCCCGCGCGGCCTTGCTCTCGATGCCGATCGCGTTGAGCTTGTCGGTGAAGACCACGAAGCCGGCGGCGTTGCTGCGCGACCAGCCCTCGGGCACCTTGACCGTGAAGCCGCCTCCGGGCGGCGCGTAGGCGACGTAGGCCTGGTTGTCGGGGATGTCGCCCGCCGGGTTGACCTCCGGGGCGTTGGTGTTCGACGGCTTAGATGCTTGGCCGCCGCCGGCGGACGACGAGGCGCCGCACCCGGCGGCGCCGATCGCCACGATCACGGCGCCGGCGGCGAGCGCTGCGCGCTTGGACATGAGGCCTCCTGAAGTCGGTTTACTTGGCATCGCGCGGCGACCGTACGGTCTGCGGGTCAGCGCCCCACCCGCGCCAGGTCAACGCCAGGTCAAACCTGCATCGACGAGCTCACGCCCGCCGGTCACCGACGCCGATGACGCCGGCGCCTCCCAAGCCGCATGCGCTCCGTCGGCGGCTCTACGCCGTCGCTCAGCGCGCCGCGGCGAACGTCTCGGCTGCTCCGCCCGACCTACGCCGCTCTAAGCAGCTATCAGCTTGACCTGCCCGGACCGGTTGTTCGGCGGCGCCAGCGCCAGAGGGCGATGGCGCCGGCGAGTACGAGCCCGGCGACGGCGGCGTCGTCGGCGAACCGGAAGCCGTGGTGGAAGGCCTCCCAGCGGCTGCCCAGCGCCCAGCCGGCCGCCGCGAAGCCAAAGCACCACAGCAGCGATCCCGCGAACGTGAGCAGCGCGTAAGGAGCCAAGCGACTGCCGAGCAC
>Ga0136617_10001167_pt1 | contig 23009 bp, 14 predicted proteins | sample AntDrymUQ3222106_2_FD_129672 | JGI IMG/M metagenome (GOLD analysis project Ga0136617, IMG submission 129672) | Polar desert sand microbial communities from Dry Valleys, Antarctica - metaG UQ322 (21.06) | ecosystem: Environmental > Terrestrial > Soil > Desert | place: Antarctica: Dry Valley...
AAGGAAGGGACCGGCGTCAAGGGATGGCCTCGATGACGGCGATCGCCCTCGCGTTGGTGCTCCTCCAGTCCGCCGAGCGGCCGGCGGAAGATCCCACCACGCACGCGATGGCGATGGCACGCGCGCACATCACGGCCGGACGGCCGCAGGCCGCCATCGAGGCTCTGAAGGGGTTCGACGCCGCCATCGATCCGCGCGTCGGCCACCTGCTCGGCGTCGCGCACTACCACGCCAACGAGCCCGCCCGCGCCATTGCCTTGCTGACCGCCGCCGTCGATCGACTGTCCGCGGGGTCGATCGAAAAGGTGGAAGCGACGCAGGTACTCGGGCTGTCGCTGTATCTCGCGGGCCGCATGGCGGACGCACTTCCCCACCTCGAGCGCACCCTCGCCGCGGCGCCCGACAACCTCGAGCTCGCGTACGTGCTCGGCATGGCCTACATCCAGACCCGACAGGTGGACAAGGCGCGGCAGGCTTGGGCGCGAACCTTTGCCGTGGACCCGGCGTCCGCGGCGGCCCACCTGCTGACCGCGCAGATGATGATCCGCGCCGAGCAGGACGATCTCGCCGACGCCGAGCTGCGGCTCGCCCTGCAGCGCGATCCGCGGCTGTCGCACGTCCATTACCTGCTCGGGCAGACCGCGCTGTTCCGCGGGAAGCTCGACGAGAGCATCGCCCTGTTCAAGAAGGAGCTGGAGATCTCCCCCGCCGACGGGATGGCGCTGCTACGCCTCGGCGACGCCTACGTCCGCCAGTCGCGATGGGATGACGCCATCGGCGCCCTCCAGCGCTCGGTGTGGGTCAATCCCCATTTCAGCGGCCCATACATCCTGCTCGGCCGGTCTTATATGAAGAAGGGCGAGCTGGGGACGGCGGAGGGGATGCTGCGCCGCGCCGTCGAGCTCGACCCGAACAACAAGGCCGCCCGCTACCTGCTCGCCCAGGTCCTGCAGCAGGCCGGCCGCGACGACGAAGCCAAGCGCGAGTTCGAGGCGGCGGCGCGCCTGACCGGCGGCGCCACACGCTGAGGGCGGCCGTCGTTCTCGCTGCGGTCGCGGCGGCGGCCGCGACCATAGCACCTCGGCCGTGGCCGGTGACCTTTACCGACGTCGCCGAGCAAGCCGGTCTGCGCCACCCCTCGGTGTACGGCGGCGTCGAGCACAAGCGCTTCATCATCGAGACCAACGGCGCCGGCGTGGCCTGGATCGATTACGACGACGACGGCCGGCTCGATGCCTTTGTCCTGAGCGGCACGCGCCTTCCCGACGAAGCGGCGCCTGCCGGGGCGGGCGCGCCCACGAACCGCCTTTATCGCAACCGCGGCAGCGGCAGCTTTGCCGACGTCACCGACGCCGCCGGCCTGCGCCGCACCGGATGGGCCTCGGGCGTGTGCGTGGGCGACTACGACAACGACGGGCGGCTGGACATGCTCGTGACCTACTACGGGCAGAACGTCCTTTATCGCAATCGGGGCGGCGGATTCGAGGACGTGACGGCGCGTGCGGGGTTGCCGACGGGCGGCATCCGGTGGGGATCGGGATGCAGCTTCGTCGACTACGACCGCGACGGCCGGCTCGATCTCTTCGTCTCCAACTACCTGTCCTTCGACGTCGCCAACGCGCCGCAGCCCGGCGGCGGCGCGAACTGCGTTTGGAAGGGCATCCCCGTGAACTGCGGTCCCAAGGGGCTGCCCACCGACGTGAACCTCCTCTACCGCAACAACGGCGACGGCACGTTCGCCGACGTCTCCGTCGCCTCCGGCATCTCGAGTGTCACCGGCCGCTACTCGATGACCGCCGCCGCCGCGGACTTCGACGAGGACGGTTGGGCCGACATCTACGTCGCCTGCGACACCACGCCCTCGATCCTCTACCGCAACAATCGCGATGGCACGTTCACCGACCGCGCCCTCACCAGCGGCGTCGCCTACGGCGAGTACGGCAACATCCAGGCCGGCATGGGGCTGGCCGTGGGCGATTACGACCGCGACGGCCGCCTCGACATCCTGAAGACCCACTTCGCGGACGACGTTCCCGCCCTTTATCGCGGCGTCGCCGCGGGCGTGTTCGAGGACGTCGCTTCGCAGGTCGGGCTCGCGGTGCAGAACCGTCACGTCGAGTGGGGCGCGGGTCTGCCGGACCTCGACAACGACGGCTGGCCCGACCTCGTGTACGTCACCGGACACGTCTACCCGGAGATCGAACGTCACCTGCCCCAGTACCCGCATCGCGGGCCGCGGATGGTCTTCCAGGGGCAGGACGGCAGGCGATTCGAGGACGTCTCCACGCGCAGCGGACCCGGCGCGACCACGCCAAGGTCGAGCCGCGGGGCCGCCTTTGGCGATTACGACGACGACGGCGATCTCGACCTGCTGGTGATGAACATGAACGAGCCGCCGTCGTTGCTGCGGAACGAGACCGCGAACGCGGGCCGTTGGCTGAAGGTGAAGCTCGTCGGCACGCAGTCCAACCGGGCCGGCATCGGCGCAACGGTCATCGTCACCGTCGGGGGCCGGCGGCAGGCGCAAGCCGTGCTCAGCCAGACGAGCTACTACTCCCACGACGACCTGCGCCTGCACTTCGGGCTCGGGACGGCGCGCGTCGCCGATACCGTCGAGGTCCGATGGCCCAACGGCAGCATCGACGTCGTCAAGGGCACCGCCTCGAATCAGGTGCTCACGATCCGCGAGGGCAGCGGACGGTAACGACAGCCGCAGCGGCGAGCGGAGCGCGTTTCACTCGCGCGAAGCGAGCGGAGGTTCCAGCGGGCGCGGCGCAGCGCCCCCTGGCTCACTGAAGACGCAGGTCGATCTCCCGGCGGATGTAGGCGCCGTCGTCGCCGTCGAACGCTACGGATAGCCGCCAGCGGTCGCCGGCGTGGCCGACGACCGTGACACCTGGCACAGGCTCGATCGTCCCGGCCGTACGGACGCCGATCTCGTAGCTGCGCCCGGCGCGACCTTCGACGACGAGATGAAGCACGCCTGCGTCGGGGCGCGCTCGGATGACACGCAGCCCCTCGTTGGCGGCGCCGGGACCCGGTTTCACCGCGTCCGCCCACACTTCGGTGCCGCCCTCCACCTCGAAGACGACCTGGCTCGACGCGCCGGCTTGCGGGATCACGACCTGCGCGCGCTGGATGTCGCCAACACGAGCGAGGTCCACCTGCACGGCGCGTCCGTCGACGGTCACCGACCTCACGCGGGCGTCGAGGGCCAGCGCGGGCGCGATCACGAGGCGGACGGCGGCCGCACCGGCGGCGCGGCGGACCGCCGTCACCGTGACGCGGCGCGCCGAACGCTCGAGGCCGAGGTCGAAGCGGGCGGCGCCGGCGGGGACGTTGGTGACGGACACGCGATCCCAGTCCGCCGGGAGCTGCGGCGCGAATGTGAGCGTCCGTCCCCCGTCGGTCGCCTCGACACCCAGCATTCCGCGCACGAGCGGCGTCACCACCATCGCCTCCGACCACACCTGGTGATGGGACGATCGTCCGAAAGGCGCGTTGAAGTCCCCGGACAGCAGCTCCGTCACGTAGCCCAGCGCGTACTGGTCGGTCAGCAGCACGTTCGCCATCGCGGCCTGGTAGCCGGCGTGGGGGCGGCCGTAGCGATAGGCGCCCATCGACGCCCAGCCCGTGAAGAGACCCCACACCGACCCGACGTGATACGAGAGCGGGTCGTACAGGCGGCTGCGATCGGAGAGCAGGCGATGGCCCCAGTCGGTGGCCAGCGCGCCGCTCGCGAGATGGTCGACCTGGGATTGCGCGCGCACCGTGTCGAGCGTGCGCCACCACAGCGGGACGGCCGGCAGCACGGTGTCTTCGTCGACCAGCGTCCGCCCGCGCAATTCCTCGATGCGGGCCTGCCGCGCAGCGCGGCGCGGCCCCGGCTCCGCGTTGTACTCCTTCTCCGGCTTCGCCAGTGCGGTGGCGAACGCGTAGTGGCCCGCGTCCTTCAGCCAGTACGTCGCCTCTACCGCCTGCCGGCATTTCTCCGCCGCGGCGCGGGCGCTCGAAGCCAGCGCTGCGTCTCCGCGCACGTCGGCCATCTTCGCGAGCGTGCGCGAGGCCTCGATCCACACCCCCTGCAGGTAGATCTCCTCGTGCGGCGGATAGGGCGGGCTCCCTTCCGTCCACCCGTGGCCGACCTTCGTGTTCTCGATGAGACCGTCGCCATCGGCGTCCGTGGCCGCCGAGAAGCGCCACGCGCGAACGATCGACTCCCACGACGCGTCGAGAAACTCCCGGTCCCCGCTCGCGCGCCAGTGGTCTCCGTGCGCGATCACGTAGAGCGGCGTCGCGTCGGCGGAGGCCCAGGGGAATTCGTACCCCTTCCACCAGTCCACGAGCGACGCGCTCTGCGAGATCTCGTGCGGGATGCGCCCGTCCGCGCGCTGGTACCGGCGCAGGAAATCAAGTGCAGTGCGCGTGGCCGCGAAGTCTCCGCTCGACGTGAGACCGAGGGCCGTCCACAACGCGTCCCGGCCGAACATCCACGCGAACCCCGGTCGCTCGCTCTCCCCCGACGTCCGGAACCCGGCCACGAGGCCGGTGCCCAGCAGCGGGTTCTCCGCCATGCCCTTGTCCATGCCGACCTTCGCCCACGCGTACGCGGAGTCGACGCGGGGGTCGGGCGTCGAGATGCCGACGGTGCGCTCCTGCAGCGCGCGGTAATGAGCGACGTTTCTCTCGTAGAGCGCGGGGGCGGTGGCGACGATGCGCTCGTAGGTGGCCATCGCCGCCGCCCTCCCCTCCACGCCGCCGACAATCACGATGGGAAGCAGGTGCGAACGGCTCCGATGCGCGGGCACGTCCACCGTGAACCGCACGGGCACGTCGCGAGGCTCCTCCTGGTACGGCATCAGCGACACGTCGCGCGCGCCCGGAGCGCCGATGACGGCGGCGAAGCGCCTCGTCTCCTCGGTGATGCTGTAGGCCTGCGCCTTTTCGTCGAAGCCCACGTCCCCCGTCATCAGCCCCGCGGGCCACATCAGCTTCAGCCGTGGGCGGAAGGAGCCCACGATGGTGAGGGGCAGGACGCTCCGCACGTCGAGGAGCATCACGATCGCGGGCTCGTCCACGGGCGCGAAGAGGATCTGACGCACGGTGAACCCGGCGTGGGAATAGGTGAAGGTGGTCGCCTCCGGCCGCACGTCGATGAAGCGGTCGATCTGGGGCCCGTCGATCTCCAGCGGATAACCCTCGAGGACGAACCCCAGCTTGAAGTCGTCCACGAGCTTCAGCGGGTAGGCCCACGCCTCCATCGCGCGGTTCTCGTAACCGAACGCCGCGGATCGCCTTCCGACGACGTCGAAGAACATGCCGCTCCGGGTGGCGCGCTCGAGCCGCAGGCCGCTTTCGGGCATCGCGAAGCGCGTCACCCAGGGACGCGGCGGATCCACGACCGCGGCCGAAGCCGCGACGGGCGGAACGGCAAGCGCCGCGATCAGCAACAGCGCCATTGGCCGGAAAGTCCTCACCCCACCTCCGTTTGAATGCCGCCGCGGTTGACGCATGGTCCGATGCGGGCATAGTATCCATTCATCAAGTGCTACTTCCTACCCCGCAACGCCGCCCGAACGCCGAAGGTCCGATCCTCCCCCCCGCCAGAATGAGGCCCCAAATGAGATCGACTCGCCTCCTCGCCGTCGCCGCTGTCCTCCTCGCCATCGCGCCGGGAAGGGCAGCGTTCGCGCAGGCCGTGTACGGCAGCATTGCCGGGACGGTCAGCGATCCCAGCGAGGCGTCGCTCCCCGGCGTCACCGTGACCGCGACCAGCGTCGAGCGGAGAACCGTCCATACCGCGGTGACCAACAGCGATGGCCTCTACCTCGTCGAGCGCCTGTTGCCTGGCACCTATGAGGTCAAGGCGGAGCTCAGCGGGTTCAAGGCGGCCGTGGTTTCGAGGGCCGTCGTCAACGTCGACACCCAGACCAATGTGAACTTCGGGCTCGCGCTCGGCCAGCTGACCGAGGCGGTCACCGTCACCGCGGCCGAGGGACAGCTGCTGAAGACCGACCGCGCGGACGTCGCCACGACCATGGATTCGCGGATGGTCAGCGAGCTGCCGATCCTCGACCGGAACTTCACCAAGCTGATCCTGCTCACCCCCGGCACCCAGCAGCAGAGCTGGGGCCACGCCGCCAGCGAGAACCCGCAGGGCTCCGTTCAGACCCAGGTCAACGGTCAGAGCTTCGCGGGCACGGGTTATCAGCTCGACGGCACTGACAACCGCGACCCCATCCTCGGCATCATCGTCATCAACCCGAACCTCGAGGCGATCGGCGAGACCAAGATCACCTCGCAGAATTACGACGCCGAGTTCGGGCAGGCGATCGCGGGCGTCGTCTCCGTGCAGACCAAGTCCGGCACCAACGACCTGCACGGCAGCCTCTTCGAGTTCGCGCAGCGGGATCGGTTCCAGGCCCGCAACCCCTTCTCGCAGCCGGATCGACCGGACCCCATCACCGGACGGGTCCTGCCCAGGACCAAGCGCGACCAGTTCGGCGGCTCGATCGGCGGCCCCATCGTTCAGAACAAGTTCTTCTTCTTCGCCGACTACCAGGGCACCCGGGCCAACGTCGGCGGCTCGCGACTGCTGACCGTGCCCACGGCGGCCGCACGCACCGGAAACCTGAGCGGGTACGGCGTGAACATCTTCGACCCCGCGGCGGGCGCGCCGGGGGCGCGGCCGCAGTTCGGGGGCAACATCATCCCCACCACCCGGCTGTCGCCCCAAGCGCTGCGCATCCTCCAGCTCATCCCGCTGCCCAACGCACCCGGGACCAACAACGGCACCCGCGACAACTTCATCGCCCAGGGCTCGGAAGACTTCAAGGCCGACAGCGGCGACATCCGGCTGGATGGACGTTTCAGCGACCGGGTGAACACGTTCGTCCGCTACAGCCAGGCGCGGTACGACATCACCGGTGTGCCGGCGTTCGGGGCGGGCGGGGGGTCCGAGCTCGTTTCCCTGGGCGGCGTATCCGAGGTGCGCAACCATAGCCTCGCCCTCGGCGCGGACTTCACGCTCAACAGCACCACGGTGCTGGACGTGCGCTTCGGGTTCTTCAAGTACGGAGTCAACGTGCTGCCGAACGACTTCGGCACCACCCCGGCCGCGGACGCCGGTATCCCGGGGTTGAACCTGGGCGACGACTTCACTTCCGGCCTTCCCGCCATCGAGATCAACGGCGGGACGGAGCGGATGGAGTTCGGCTCCGGCCTGGAGGTCAACCGCTGCAACTGCCCGCTGCTGCAGCAGGAGAAGCAGGGGCAGGTCGTCGCCAACCTGACCAAGCTCTTCGGCAGCCATTCGGTGAAGGTGGGCGCGGACATCCGCCGCGCCTACAACCTCCGCGTCCCCAGCGACTCCCACCGGTCGGGCCAGCTCTACTTCGACGCCGAGGGCACCCAGGGCGGCAGCGGGGGCGGGCTCGGCCTGGCCTCGTTCCTGCTCGGCAACGTGTCGCGCTTCAGCCGCTACGTCAGCCCCAACACCAACGCACGCGAGCGGCAATGGCGCCAGTTCTACTACATCCAGGACACCTGGCGCGCGACCTCCCAGCTGACCCTCAACTACGGCCTGCGCGCGGACATCATCCATCCCCAGACCGTGAACGAGGCGGGCAACGCAGGCTTCCTCGACCTCGACAGCGGGGACATCCTCGTGGCCGGGGTGGGCGACGTGAATCTCGCCGGCAACATCAAGAACAAGATCAACTGGGCCCCGCGACTGGGTGCGACGTATCAGTTGAACCAGAAGACGGTCGTCCGCGCGGGATTCGGGCGCAGCTATGACATCGGCGTGTTCGGGTCGACCTTCGGCCACTCGGTGACGCAGAACCTGCCCGTCCTGGCCGTACAGCAGCTGAACCCGCCGAACAACTTCGACAGCGTGTTCAACCTCCGGCAGGGACCCTCGGCGCCGGTCTTCCCCGCGGTGCCCTCCAACGGCCGCTTCCGCCTGCCCAATGGCGTGTTCGCGCGTGCGCTACCCGAAACGCAGAACCTTTCGCGCGTGGACGCCTACAACGTCACCGTGCAGCGGGAGATTTCGTCGTCGCTCTCCGCGGAGATCGCCTACGTGGGCAACCGCGGCAGCGGCTTCATCGGCGACGGCCCCGCATCCAACGTGAACGAGGCGTCCCTCGTGGGCTTCCCCAACGTGCCGCGCGACCAGCGCCGTCCCTATTTCGGCCGCTACGGCTGGACACAGGGAATCGACTTCTACAGCAACACGGGCAAGAGCCGCTACAACGCCTTGCAGACCAAGGTCACCAAGCGTTTCTCGGGCGGCTTTTCGCTCCTGACGCACTACACGCTGCAGAGCCACAAGAACAACGACGGGGAATACTTCTTCGTGGACCCCGACCTCAACTACGGGCCCGCGAACTTCATCCGCAGGCACGTGTACGTCCTGGCCGGGAACGCGGAGCTGCCCTTCGGCAAGGGGCGGCGCTACATGTCGGACGCTTCGGGCGCCCTGGACGCCATCCTCGGCGGCTGGCAGTTGAACGCCAACGCCACGGTCATGAGCGGCCTTCCCTTCAACGTCAGCTACCGGGATTCCGGCCAGGATCGCGACACCGGTCCCAACCGCCCCGACCTCGTCGGCGACCCGGGGGCCGGCAGCGGCGACGGGCTGACCACCCCGTACTTCAACGTGACGCCCATCGGTTCGCCCGGCAGCGCCTTTGGCCGCCCGGCTCGGGGCACATTCGGCAACCTCCCGCGCAACGAGCTGCGCGGCCCCGGCTACTGGAACGTGGACGCCTCGCTGTTCAAGCGGTTCGGCCTGGGCGCGGACCGGAACCTCGAGTTCCGCGTCGAGGCCCAGAACGTCTTCAACCACGTGAACCTCGGCCAACCCGACTCGGAAGTGGGCGTGGCCCGAGGGACGTTGAACCCCAACGCGGGCTTCATCACCCGTACGGCGGACAACTCCCTGCAGCGCAACCTGCAGTTCGCGCTGCGGTTCCAGTTCTAGTAATTTCGTAAAGGGGGGCCGCACCGTCGCGGCCCCCCCTTAGACCCCCCCCAGGCGCCCGTCGGGAGTGAATCCCGCCGCGGGCGCCGTCGCTTTTCCCTGGATTCGACCCCCGCGACACGCGGGCTGTTTCCCGCCCCCGCTACAATCCAAGGGTGACCAAGACCAAGCAAAAACAGGACAACGGGCGTGCCGACCACGGCGAGAGCGAGAGAGCGCGCGTCCGCAGGTCTCGAAGCTACTTGTCGCGGTCATCGCGAAGAGATGGCCGCGCGGGGTGGCGCTCACATTCGCGGATGGTTGAAAACGGCAACGTACACCCTCGCACCGCGCTGACCGTCATTCGACGCGCGGTGGCGCCGACGTTTGTTTCCTCACCTCGTACTTCACGACCGTCCAATGCGGGATCTCTGGGGTGTGGCAGGCGCCGTCGGCGTAAGCCGGCGGCGCCTGCGATCGAATGGTACCCGTACGGAAAGAGGGAGCGGACTGAGTCGCCGTTCCCTCGGTGTTAGTCGCCGACGCCTAGTTGCAGTTGACCGAGATCGGAATCTGTCGTGAACACGTTTCTCCGTTACTGAGGTCGCCGCGGACCTCTACGATGTAGTCGCCATTCGCGTAGTTGTAAAGGAACGGTCCGCAGATTGCTGGCGTCGAGTAACTGGACGCCCACGACTCGCACGTATAGCCGTCTCCTGAGGAGAGACGGTTGTGTTTAATAACGCCTGGAGGGCTACCGGAACTAACGATGGACCCGAGATTGTACTGACCGCATACATCGGTGGTTGACGCGCTGACCTCGCACGAAACCCCATACGGCCCTTGCGCTTGAACTAGCCTCGGCGATCCCGGCCCGATTAGTGCTGCCAGTACCACCAGCACGAGTGGTCTCAGGCGTCGGACGACACTGCGTCGTAAAAACATTACGTCCTCCTTACTTTATGAATAGACACTAATGAATGCGTGTCCACCAAGTCGTGTATGCACAATAAATGCCATCTGAGACCATTTTTAAGCCTTAGCCATGGATAGCCCATCCAAGATACGGTCCCATCAGATGCGGTAGGCGCGGGAGCTGTTGCACGAGCTTCGCGAGCGCCGAAACGGTGGAAGAGCGGGTTACAGCCCGGTAGAGAGGGTCTAATCGCTAACCCGTCTGTAAACTCACGCTAGGCCTCAACGTAGCGCGCCGCAGTCGGGGGCGGCGGGACGACGAAGGCTATGGAACACATCCGTGGCGTTCGCCCAGCACTCGTGTAGGACTTGCACCTCCAGAACTGCGCACCAGGTCATGGAGTTCTCTCGCGCACCCACGGCGACCGGTCGTCCGTCAACCGGCGCTGCCCGGCGAACTCGCGTAGCCTGGCTCCGGGAGGCCACGGAGGCTGTACAGTGCGGCGGTGACCCGGGCCACCTCCCTCCTTTGCGCGTTGTCGGCCGTAGGCGTAGCTCAGGAGGCTAAAGCGTCCGGCTTCGTTCCGGCGATGGCAGGGTGCAAGTCGTGGAGCATGAGGGGCGATGTGCTCGTCGAAGGTCACCGGCTTCCGGAGCCGATCCGCGCGCGCGGGTCGCGGAGCGCGCCTGGTAGCATCCTCGCCCGCGCCCAACCATCAACGGCTAGGGCAGGATAGTCGTGGACCAGTGCGCGAGATCTGTGCAGGACGAGCAAGAACGCCACACCCTTCCGCGCGAAACGTTCGTACAGCCGCAGGGCGCCGCGCGGCTTGGAGGCGGGCAGCAGCGACCGCCGTCAGCAGCCCTGACAACGCCCCCCTCATCCATGCACCGCGTCGCATTTATGGTCCAAGACTTGACGAACGAAGCGTTGCGGCTTTTCCCGGATTCGCACCGTCCCCGGCCAGCGTGATCGCCACTCCGCCTACACTGGAGCGGTGACCAGGGAAAAGCAGAAAAGCGGCAACGAGCAGATCGACTACGACTACCCGTGGTGGATGAAGACGCTGGCCGGCATCGGCGGCGTCGCGGTGATCGGGATCATCGTGACCCTGTTCTTCAGCATGGGCCGGCGTCCGAGCGACATCACGATGGCCGACAACCCGGCCGTCGACTCCCCCGCCTTCATGATCGGACTGTCCGGGGTTGCCGGCGGACCGCTGCGGACGGGCGGCACCGCGAAGCTGCTCAACAACGGGGACGAGTTCTTTCCCGCTCTCTACGAGACGCTCAAGGGGGCGAAGCACAGCATCAACTTCGCCGTCTACATCTGGGAGAAGAGCAAGCCGAGCGATCAGCTGTTCGCCATCCTCACCGACCGGGCGCGCGCCGGCGTGCAGGTGCGCATCCTCCTCGACGGGCTCGGCGGCCTGCACGCCCCGGACGAGGACATCGAGAAGCTCGAGGCGGCGGGAGGCATGGTCAAGGTGTTCCGCAGCGCGCGCCTGGGCAAGCTGTCCAGGTTCCACAAGCGCAACCACCGGCGGGCGATCATCGTCGACGGCAGCATTGCCTTCACCGGGGGGATGGCGGTCGGCGACAAATGGCTGGGGCACGCGGAGAGCGAAGAGCAGTGGCGTGACAGCATGGTCATGGTCACCGGCCCCATCGCGGCCACGGTGCAATCGGCGTTCGTCGACAACTGGGCGCACGTCCCCGACGACGATGACACCGGCGGCGAGGTCCTCGTCGGCCCCGCATTCTTCCCGGAGATTCCCGCCGCGGCCCCGATGGCCGGGGAGAGCATCGCCCTCCACACCGGCATCAACAGCTCGCCCTCGAGCGAGAACCACCCCATGCGCCTCGTCTACATCCAGACCTTCTCGGCCGCGCGGCAGAAGCTCTACATCGCCAACTCCTACTTCGTGCCCGACGAGACGATCCGCAAGGCGGTCATCGCGCGCGCCAAGAGCGGGGTCGACGTCCGCATCCTCCTGCCCGGCGAGAAGACGGACGCCAAGCCGATCCGTCAGACCGGCCACAAGTACTTCGAGGAGCTGATGGCGGCGGGGGTGAAGATCTACGAGTACCAGCCCACGATGATGCACGCCAAGACGGTGGTCGTGGACGGCAAGTTCTCGATCGTCGGGTCGAGCAACATGGACGTGCGCTCCAAGGAGCTGAACATGGAGAACGTGCTCGGCATCCTGGACGTGGGCTTCGCCCGCCAGATCGAGGAGACCTTCTTCAACGACCTGAAGAACGCCAAGGAGATCAACCTCGAGGAGTGGCGGAAGCGCGGGATGGTGAAGAAGCTCACGGAGACGGTGAGCGGCCTGTTCGCCGAGCAGTACTAGGCGAGAACGGCTCGAGGTCGGCCCAGACCGGCCGGTGATCGCTGCTCCCGCCCGAATCCCCGACTCCGCGGCGATCGAGGGAAGGCAGCCGCAGGCCGCGCGCGAACACGTGGTCCCAGGTGAACCACGACACCGTCGCCGGGAGGTCGCGGCTCACCCACTCATAACCGGCGGACTCGTATGCGTAGCCGACCGCCGCGCGATCGTTGAAGTCCCCCGCCATCACGATCGGCCCTTTCTCGTCGCGGGCGTGCCGGAGCAGCGCGCGCACCTGGTCCAGCCGCTTGCGGCGCGACATCTCCGCGTCGGCGGACAGGTGCAGGCTGTACATCCGGAAGCGCAGGCCGTCGACGTCCACGTCCGCCCAGGTCGCCGCCCGCTGCATGCCGCGCCCGCGGCTCAGATGGGGCAGGAAGATCTTGCCGTCGGATAGGATCCGCCCGCGGACCAGCACCGCGTTACCGAAGTCGCGCCCCCCGCCGGGATGGATGGCGGCCGGATAGTAGACGTAGCTCATCCCGAGGCCGCGGGCGATCACGTCGACGCCCCGCGCATCCATCTCCTGCAGGGCGACGACGTCGGCGCCGCGCAGGCGCTCGTCGGCCTCGATCGCTTTCAGCGCACCCTCGACGTCCCTGGCGTAGCGGATGTTGAAGGTGACCACCCGCAGCCCGGGAACGGGATCGGGGGCGGGCGGCGCTTCCCACGTGTACCGGGGTCCGGTCGACCCCTCGTAGTTCGTCGCCGGGCCGCAGCCGGGAGCCAGGGCGATCAGCGCGGCGGCCATCGCTCGTCGTATCGCCGGCATCGATTCATGGTGCCACGTCGCGTCAGCGCGCGAGCAGTACGCCATCCGAGAACTGCAGCAGGACTTCCTCTCCGGAGACGCGATGGCGAGCGCCCAGCGACGCCGCCTCGTCCATGGCGAGCGCTTCGTGGACGGCGATCCTCTCCTCGCCGGTGTCCACCTCGAAAGGGCCCCAGGCCGAAGCGCCGCGGATGAAGTTGAAGGCGCGGCGGACCGGCCAGACCGCCGGCACCACGCGCGCGGCGGGGGTCGGGGCAGGATTACGGAACGCGGCCACCGCCTGCGCGGCCCGGGGGCCGACGGTCTTGCCGTCCAGGAGCCAGTCGGCGAGCAGCCGCGCGCCGGCCTGGGCGGTGAGCGTTTCCGCCCGGGCGGTGTCGATGCCGTCGGGGAACGGGACCGCCTCCTGCGCGATCACGCTGCCGGTGTCGGCGCCTCCGTCGACGGCGTGGAGGCTGACGCCGGTCCGCGCCTCTCCGGCGCGGAACTGCCAGAACAGCGGGGACGGGCCGCGATACCCGGGCAGCAACGACGGATGCAGGTTCACGCATCCACGCGGGGGACGATCGCGCCAGGGACGAGGCAGCAGCCACGGGAAACAGGCGATCGCCGCCACGTCCGGCTCCAGGGCGTCGAGCGCGCGCAGCCCGGCGGCATCGACCCATCCGACTTCGATCACCGGAATGCCCGCATCCCACGCCAGTTCCACGGCGCTCGGCGGATCGGCGGCAAGGCTGCGCATCGGCTGGAGGCGCCTCCACGGGGTGCCCTTCAGCCCGGGAACGATCAGCCCGCTGATGCCGCAGCCTCGCGCCAGGAGGGCCCGAAGAGCCTCGGTGGTGAAGGTCCCGCGCATCCCGAGCACGATCGTCCTCAACGCGGGCATGGGCGCCCCTTATACTTCAGGACATGACACAGCGTACGGTCCAATGCGCGAAGCTCGGCCAGGAGCTTGCCGGCCTCGACGCGCCGCCGTTCCCGGGAGCGTTGGGCCAACGGATCTTCGAGAATGTATCGAAGCGCGCGTTCGACCTCTGGCAGGAGGAGTCCGCCAAGCTGATGAAGGCCCGGGGCTGGAACATGGGCCAGCCCGATCACCGCAAGCAGCTCCTCGTGGAGATGGAGAAGTTCCTGTTCACGCCGGTCTCCGCGGTCGCTCCCGGCGGCGCGCCGCGCGCCGAGGGCACCGTGTTCTGCCTGAAGGTCGGGCGCGACCTCCCCGCGATGGCGAAGCCGCCCTTCCCCGGCGCGCTCGGCGAGCGCATCTTCGAGAACATCTCCGCGCAGGGCTGGGACCTGTGGGAGAAGCAGGCCACGATCCTGATGAACCATCACGGCCTGAGCATGGCCGATCCCGAGCACCGCCACTTCCTCATGGAGCAGATGGAGGAGTTCTTCTTCGGCGAGGGGGCGCAGCTCCCCGCCGATTGGGTGCCGCCGGGCGCGCAGGGCGGCAAGGGCGGTGGTGGTGGCGGCGGCGGCAAAGGAGCGCCCGCGGCACGCAAGAAGTGATGCGATCGGCGCGACCTTCGGCCTCACTCTCTTATGGCCCCTGAGCAGCCGCGAGTCCTGCTCGTCGCCTGCTACGAGCTGGGACACGCGCCGCTCGGGATCGCCTGGCCGCTTGCCTTCCTGCGCCGGGCCGGGCTCGACGCATCGACGCTCGATCTCGCCGTCGAGGCCTTTTCCCCCGGCCGCGCGGCCGCGGCCGACATCGTCGTCATCTCCGTTCCCATGCATACCGCCCTTCGCCTGGGCGTGCAGGCCGCGGATCGAGTTCGCGCGGCGAATCCGCGCGCCCACGTCTGCTTCCACGGCCTCTACGCCTGGCTGAACGCCGCCTTGCTCCTGCAGGGAGCGGCGGATTCGATCATCGCCGGCGAGGGCGAGGACGTGCTGGTCGATCTCGTGCGGGCGCTCGGCGACGGGCGCGACCCGTCCAGGGTGCCCGGCGTGACCACTCGAGCCTCGCGCGCCGAGCCGGTGCGCGCGCGCTTGTCCTTTCCGGTTCCCGACCGATCGACGCTACCGTCACCCGCGCGGTACGCCGCCTATCGTCATGACGGCTACACCGATGCCGCCGCGTACGTCGAGGCCAGCCGCGGATGCCTGCACGTCTGCCGGCACTGCCCGGTCGTGCCGGTGTATGGCGGCCGGTTCTTCGTCGTGCCCGCGGATGTGGTACTGGCCGACATCCGCGCGCAGGTGGCCGCCGGCGCGCGCCACGTCACCTTCGGCGATCCGGACTTCCTGAACGGGCCGGGCCATGCGATCGAGCTGTGCCGCCGGCTGCACGCGGAATGGCCGGAGTTGACGTTCGACTTCACGGCCAAGGTCGAGCACCTGCTGAAGCACCGCACCCTGCTCCGCGAATTCGCCGCCCTCGGATGCACCTTCGTCGTCTCCGCCGTGGAGTCGCTGAGCGACGAGGTGCTGCGGCGACTCGACAAGGGGCACACCGCCGCCCACGTGTCCGAGCTCGTCACGGTGATGGAGGACGCGGGCCTCGTCCTCCACCCCACGCTCGTCGCCTTCACACCCTGGACGACGCTCGACGACTACATCGCCGTGGTCGAGTTCTTCCGCGCCCGCGGTCTGGTGGCATACGTCCCGCCCGTGCAGCTGGCGATCCGCCTGCTCGTTCCCCCGCGCTCGGCGTTGCTGAGTGAGCCTGATGCCGCGGCGTGGGTCGGTCCTCTCGATCCCGAGGCCTTTACGCATCGCTGGGCCCATCCCGATCCGCGGATGGATGTTCTCTACGGGCGGGTGGCCTCTTGCGTGGAGGCGGCGGAGGACGCGGGCGAAGATCCACGTCTCACGTGGGACGCCGTCCGCGCGCTGGCCTACGCCGCCGCGGGTCGCGCAATGCCCGACGAAGCCATGCCGCCGGCCTACATTCCCGATCCGCCACGGCTGACCGAGCACTGGTTCTGTTGAGCGGAGCCACGGCGAGGTCAGGTTGACCTCGTGACGACGTGGTCCAAGCGAAACGGATGAACCACGACGGCCGTCAGGCGTTCGAATGAGGGCCAAGGGTGCCCGCCGTTTTGAAACGGCTCAGATTTCCCCGGAAGCAGCGTAATTCGCGGGCGCCTCGCGAACGATGAACGGGTCGAATCGGCCGAAGACCTCCTCGCCCTCGTACGCGTTGTGGGCACGGCAGCGCAGAGAAATGTTCTCGACCGTCGCCTCCCCGCCGACTGCGAAAGGCTTCAGGTGGTGGAGCTCCAGGAATGCCGCCGCCTGGCATCGGCCGCTCTTTCCCACGAACGCGCAGCAACCGCCGTCGCGCTGCCACACCTCCCGTCGGACTGCCGCTGGTATGTGGCGCGAGCCCGCGGCAATCGGGCGCCGCGGCCCAGGCCTGGTGGTCGCAGCGCACTTGGCCTTCTGTACCTCGCGCTCGAGGAGAAGGAGGGCGCGGTCGAAAATCGCACCCGGATCACCGTCTGGAATCTCTCGGCGGAGCAACTCCTGGATCCGCCGGAGCCTGTCGTGAGTCTCCTTCGACACGGTGAACTGCAACCGGTACCGCTCAGGCGTGAGCGGCGCAACGACCGGCCGCGGGGCGGGCGGCAGCTGAACGAACACGGCCGGCTTGGACGGCGAACTGAATGGCACAGTCGCCGTTGAACTCTCTGCTGAACCGACGATCGTCGTCGGGGTTGGGATTCTCCTGATTGAAGGCGGCACATCGGGCTGGGGCGCGAGCCGCGCCACGATCACGGCGACCTCTCGCGCGGTCCGTTGCGTCGCCTCGGCGAGGACCGCGACATGGTTCCCGGGGGTCAACACGGGCGCCAGAAGGCGCACCGTGGTCAAGTTCAAAGACCCGTCTGCCAAGCGATCGAGGATGACCGGGAACCGGCGCACGGCGCGCGCGGCCGCGCTGCGGTTGTAGGCCGCATCGCCCGAGAGCTGGAGGTTCCTCATGCAGTATTCGACGAGCGAACCTGGTCCTTCGCCGAGATGTGCCTTCCGTGCGGAGAGCTCGGCAAGATGGGCGACCAGCTCGACTGTGGCCTCCCTCTCACGGGAAGCAAGAACTTTGAGCCGGCTCAGGAGCGCTTCGTCCGACAACCGGGCCGCGCTGGCGAGGATGTTTTCGTGCATAGCCCTGTGTAACACGCAGTCGTGCACTCGCTTTCGATCGAGCTGGCGACCCTCAGGAGCTACGAATCGCGACGTTTTCAGTCGAGACGCCTACCCGCGCTGAGCAAACGCGCTGCGAGGCTGCGTGCGCTGCGACGCGCGGATCCGGCGATGCATCCGTGAGCTCCGCAATGAAGCGCATGGAGAGTTCGAAAATAAATCTGCGGCACGTAGGTTGCCGGTGAACGACGAGAATATCGGAGCGCTACACCATGGCCAGCGGGATCTCGGCCGCGATCTCGAACCGCAAGCACGCATGCGCCGTGCGAAGCGCCTGCTCGACTTCCGCGGGCGTTTCCCCGCGGGCAAAGATGAACCCGAGATAGCTGTCCCCCTCCGGCAGCGGCACCAGCGGATGGTTCATCCGCGCCGTGATCTCCACCGTCTCGATCCCCGGGACCGCCGAGGCCGCCTCCACTCCGACGACACCGCGCAGGTGACCCGCCGCCGGGATGGGAATCATCATCACCCCCCCGGCGCCGCCCTCCCGCGCGGCCTCGACGGGAAGGCCGAGAGCCTGGCGCAGGATCAGCTCCTCGAGCGACATGTCCGTGCCGAAGCGGAGCGTCCGCGAGCACAGCCCGCCGATGGAACGCGCCGCGACCTCGATCAGGAACGCGCCCTGCTCGTTCCAGCGCAGCTCGGCGTGGATCGGGCCTTCGCGCAGGCCGAGGGCCGCTGCCGCCGCGGAAGCCGCGGAGGTGATCGCCGCCTGCGCCTCGGCGGGAAGCCGCGAAGGCGTCACGTACAGCGTCTCCTCGAAGAACGGCCCCTCGAGCGGATCCGGCTTGTCGAAGAGCGCGAGCGTGCGCAGCTCGCCGCCGTCCAGCAATCCCTCGAGGGCGACCTCGACGCCGGGAACGTAGTCCTCGACCAGGACCTCGTCGCAGCGCTCGTTGGCGAGGATGCCGCGCAGCCGCGAGAAGCGCGCGGCGAGCTCGGCGGGATCATCCGCGCGCATGACCCCGCGACTGCCGGACAGCATCGTCGGCTTCACCACGCACGGGAACCGGGTGGCCGCCGCGACGGCCGCGGGATCATTCGTGATCCGCCACCGCTTGAAGGCGGGGGATGGGACGCCGGCCGCGGCGAAGCGGCACCGCATCTTGTATTTGTCCCGCGCCGCCTCCGCCGCCTCGGGCGCGTTGCACGGCAGGCCGAGGGACTGGCTGGCCCGCGCCGCCAGCAGCGTGCCGGAATCGTCGACGCCCACGATGGCCGCCACCGGGACGTGCCGGGCGAAGTCCACCACCGCGGACGCGGAGCGGACGAGATCGCGATAGTCCAGGGGCAGGTCGAGGTTGGCGGCCCGGCGGAGCAGCGGCAGCGGCACGTCGTCGCCGGTGACCACTGTCACACCGAGACGCTCGGCGGCTGCGGCAAAAGCGCCGAGCCGGTAAGTCCGCCCGGATCCGAGCAGGATGACGATGCGCGGCCGGGGAGGGACCATCGAACGACTCTAGCAAAGCTGATACCCTTGAGGCGTCGCCCGCTCAGGAGGAGGACCCATGACGCATCCCGTCCGACGATGGCCAGCCGCGCTGGTCGTCCTTTCATTGATCGCCGTGCAGCCCTCGCTCGCCGCCGCCGATGCCGCCGAGGCTCCCCGGGCCCTGGCCGCCGACGTCAAGCGGATGGTCGAGAAGGGCGAGGCCCTGATCGTCGACGTCCGCAGCAAGGACGCCTACGACCAGGAACATGCCGAGGGCGCGATCAACATCCCCGTCGGCGAGATCGAAGCCCGCCTTGCGGAGCTGCCGAAGAACAAGCTCATCGCCGCCTACTGCACCTGAAGCGCCGAGGGCACGAGCGCCCGTGCGGCGCAGATCCTGATGGAAAAGGGCTACCCGAAGGTGGGAGCGATCAAGGGCGGCCTCACCACCTGGAAGGAAGCGGGCGGCAAGACCGCGGCCACGAAGAAGTAGGCCGCCCCATCAACGGACGCGAAGGGGAGCGCGCGGAGCGGGGCGTTGAATTCCCGTAAGCGCGTCGCCCCGCGTAGCACCGGGCCCGCACGTGGCCGGTACGAGAACCCGATTCTCACGTGGCGGGCGCGACTCCCCGCAGCGGCCGTCGCTCCCCTGCGTTCGTCCGTCGACTGCACGCCGTGCTAGCGGCGACCCTGCGCCAGGCGGGCCAGCAGGACCGCCACCCGCTTCGCCTGCGGCGCCAGCAGCGACAGGTCGGCGGTTTCCTCCACGGTGTGGCCGCCGCTCCCCTTCAACCCCAGCCCGTCGACCGCCATCTTCACCTTCGTGCCCACGAATGAGATGTCGGCCGCGCCTGCTTGCCGCGGGTTCACCGGCGCCACCGCGCCCTGCCCCAGGTCGCGGCTCGCCTCGTCGAGCAGGGCCAGCAGCCGGCGGTTTCCGTCCGTGACTGCCATTGGCGGATAGCCGGGCTCGAAGGTCATCTCGGCCGTCGCGTACGGCAGCGTGCGGGCGACGATCTCCCGCATGCGCGACCGCGTGCGATCGAGCTGCTCCGGCGACAGCGTGCGCAGGTCGCCGGTCACCACCGCCGTCTGCGCGATCACGTTCGTTTTGCCAAAGGCGGTTCCCCGCGCCTGCTCCGTGTGCTCGATGGCGGTGCCGCCGACGATCATGCCGGGATTGAAGGTGACGTCCGCGGCCTCCGGCGCCAGCTCGCGGCGGAACGCGTCGAGGATACGCGCCGCCTCGTAGATCGCGCCGCCGCCGATCTCCGGGTTCAGGATCAGCGACGAATGCGCGGGCTTGCCGGTCACGCGCAGCCGCCACTCCTCGACACCTCGGCGAGCGATGACGGCGTGATCGAACGAGCCGTCGCCGTCCTCGAAGCCGAGCGCAACTTCGGCGCCCCCGGCCGCCGCCATCAATGCCTCGCGCGACGCGCTGAGCGGGGCCCCCGAGTCCTCCTCGTCGCCGCCGAGGTAAACGCGCACGTCCATGCGGTCGAGCATTCCCGCGTCGCGCAGCGCGCGCAGCGCGAGCAGCATCACGACGTTTCCGCCCTTCATGTCCGTGGTGGCAGGGCCGCGCACGCGATCGCCGTCGAGGCGCTCCCAGCGCTGGAAGGGGCTGTCCTTCTCGAAGACGGTGTCCAGGTGCCCGATGAGAAGGACGCGGACCCCCGGCGTCGCGGATGGCCGCACCGCGACCAGATGTCCCGCGCGGCCGAAATCGGCGCCGTCGACCCATCGCGAGTGGAAGCCGAGCCCTTCGAGCTCCGCGCCGAATGCGTCCCCCACCTCGCGCACGCCGGCCAGGTTCATCGTCCCGCTGTTGATGTTGACCACGCGCTCGAGGAACGCGACCGATGCGTCGCGATGGGCGTCCACCGCCTGCGCGATCTTCCGCTCGCCGGCGGCCAGCTCGGACTGTTGAGCCGCGCTCACGACAGCCGCGACGAGGAACAACAGGAAGATTGCGGCATGGCGCATCACACCTCCTCGGTGACGAGTGGATTACGGCCCGCGAGCTGCCCGCAGGCCGCGGCGATGTCGCGTCCCCGCGGCCATCGCACGATGCTCTTGACGCCTCCGCCGAGAAGCGCGCGCTGGAAGCGCCGCACCGTTTCGTCCGCCGGCGGCCGCAGCGCCGACCCATGGAAGACATTGTGCGGGATCAGGTTCACCTGCGCGTCGAGCCCGTCGAGCAGCGCCGCGAGGCGGGCCGCATCGTCATCGGTGTCGTTGAGGCCGGCCCACAGGACGTACTCGATGAAGGAGCGACGGCCGGGGTGCGCGGCCTGGTCCTCGCGCAACGCGTCGAGGAGCGCGGCGATGGGCCAGGTGCGGTTGTGGGGCATGAGCCGCTCGCGCTGGGCGTCGGTGGTCGCATTCAACGACAGCGCGAGGCGGCCGCGGCCAGCGCGGAGGAATCGCTTCATCCCCGGCAGCACTCCGGAGGTCGACACGGTGATGTGCGCCGGCGAGAGCGCAGGCTGGGGCCGCTCCACGAGCCGCGCGATGGCTTCGAGCACGGCGTCGAGGTTGTCCATCGGCTCACCCATGCCCATGAAGACCACGTTGCGGGCCGGTGCGCCCGCGGGGGCGTCCGCCGAGGCCACCACGTATTGCAGGACGATCTCCCCGGCGTCCAGGGGCCGGAGCAGGCCGAGAGTCGCCGTTGCGCAAAAGGCGCAGGCGCGCGAGCAGCCGGCCTGGCTCGAGACGCAGACCGTGCTGCGATCGCGTGATGGTATGAGGACGGTCTCGACGGTGGCGCCCGAGAACTCGAGGGCGTACTTCACGGTGCCGTCCGCGGCGGCTTCGCGCGCGGCCAGCCGCCAGCGCGGCAGCGGCGCTTCGAGACGCGCGACGTCCCATGCCGCGGCTTGTATCCCCGGAAGGCGATCGGGCAGCTCCGACGGCAGCGCGCCGCCGTAGAGCCATCGCCGCGCCGTGGCCGCGCGTGTCGCGCTCCCGAGGAGCGCGGCCAGTTCGTCGAAGGACAGCGCGGCGAAAGAGGGCCCCACGGCCCGATGATAAGCTGCCTGCAGGACGTTCGATGCGCGCGGAGGGACCAGGATGTCAGTGTGGAAGATGGCGGCGGCCGCGCTCCTGTCCGCGGCCTGCGCCGCGCGAACTGAGGCGCCCGCCCCTGCGGTCGAAGCGCCGGTGGCCGATGCCAAAGAGATCATGACCTCCATTGCCGGTCGTTATGTGTCCCTGGTCCTGGCCCTCGGTGTCCACGACGCCGACTACGTCGACGCCTACTACGGGCCCCCGGAGAAGCGCACGGAGGCCCAGGCTCTGAAGCTGCCCCTGCCGCAGATCCGCGAGTCGGCGGCCAGCCTGCTCGCGTCGCTCGGCTCCGTGCCCGTCGCCACGGGGGACGAGATGGACGCGTTGCGGCACCAGTACCTGACCCGCCAGATCGAGGCGTTGATCAGCCGCGTGGACATGCTGTCGGGCGTGAAGATGACGTTCGACGAGGAATCGCGCGCGCTGTACGACGCCGTCGCGCCGCGCCATGACGATCTCCACTTCCGCCCAATCCTCGACGAGCTCGACGGCCTGCTGCCGGGACCCGGCCCGCTGATCGACCGCTACACCGCATACCGCGCGCGGTTCACCATCCCCACGGAGAAGCTCGACGAAGTCTTCACCGCCGCCATCGGCGAATGCCGCCGCCGCACGATCCCCCACGTGGATCTCCCGCCGGGCGAGAGCTTCACCGTCGAGTACGTGACCGGCAAGTCGTGGAGCGCCTACAACTGGTACCAGGGCAATTTCCGCAGCATCATCCAGGTCAACACCGACGTCCCCATCTCCGTCGACCGCGCCATCGATCTCGCCTGCCACGAGGGTTATCCCGGGCATCACGTCTACAACGCGCTGCTCGAGAAGCACATGGTCAAGGAGCGGGGCTGGCCCGAGTTCACGGTCTATCCCCTCTTCAGCCCGCAGTCGCTCATCGCGGAGGGGACGGCGAACTACGGCATCGAGGTGGCGTTTCCCGGCGACGAGCGGCTCCGCTTCGAGCGCGAGACTCTGTACCCGCTGGCGGGCCTCGACCCCGCGCGCGCGGCGGAATACGACCGCGTGCGGCGGCTGGTGGACAAGCTGAGCCACGCCGCCAACGACGCGGCCCGCCGATACCTCGACGGCGCCATGGACGCCTCCGCGGCGGCGGCCTGGCTGGAGCAGTACGCGCTGATGCCCGCCGACCGGGCGCGCCAGCGGACGCGGTTCTTCGACCAGTACCGCAGCTACGTCCTCAACTACACCCTGGGGCAGGACATGGTCCGCGATTACATCGAGTCGCGCGGAGGCACCGCCGCGCGGCCGGACGTCCGCTGGCGGGAGTTCACGCGGCTGCTGGCCTCC
>Ga0136617_10001168_pt1 | contig 23001 bp, 22 predicted proteins | sample AntDrymUQ3222106_2_FD_129672 | JGI IMG/M metagenome (GOLD analysis project Ga0136617, IMG submission 129672) | Polar desert sand microbial communities from Dry Valleys, Antarctica - metaG UQ322 (21.06) | ecosystem: Environmental > Terrestrial > Soil > Desert | place: Antarctica: Dry Valley...
ACCTCAACCGATTCGCCCCCACCCCTCGACCAGCTTAGGTACTACAACCAGCCGCCCCCTGAACCCACCCTGAACAGCACAAACACCAGCCAAGATCGAACTAAGGGGGAAGGTGCCGCTAGCTCACGGGTCACGCTGACCCAGTTCCCCCTCGCAGCAGCAGCAGCAAGGTCTGGTAAGCAGAACCTTGGCAAGGCAGTGCTGATACAGCCCACCCTCTTCGGGGTGACCCGCCGATCGAGCCGTACGACCAGGGGATGCTCGACGTCGGCGAGGGGAACCTCGGGTACTGGCCCGACGCGGAGCTCGTCGTCCTCGCAGACTCCGGGCCTCAGGGCAGCGACACCAAGCGCGAGCGGATACTCAGCGCGCTCGACACGTTCGCCCGGCGGTAAGCAGGATCAAGGGTGCTCGAGGTTGACCCAGCCCTCGACGTCCTCGGGTGTGCGGGGACTGGGGCCGATGTACTGCGCCGACGGGCGGACCAGCTTGTTCTCGTGCTTCTGCTCCATGATGTGCGCCGACCAGCCCGCGGTGCGGGCGCTGGTGAACATCGCCGGCATCATGTGCGCTGGCACCTCGGCGAAGTCCAGGATCACTGCCGCCCAGAACTCGACGTTGGTCTCGATGGGGTGGTCCGGACGCCGCTCGCGCAGCTCCGCCAGCGCCGCCTGCTCCAACGCCAGGGCCACCTCGTAGCGCGGGGCCGCGAGCTCCTGGCAGGTACGGCGCAGCACTCGGGCCCGCGGGTCCTCGGCGCGGTACACCCGGTGCCCGAAACCCATGAGCCTTTCCTTGCGGTCGAGGATGCTCCGGACCAGTCCGACGGGGTCCCCGGTGCGCTCCACCTCGGCGATCATCGGGAGCACCCGTGCCGGCGCGCCGCCGTGCAGCGGGCCGGACATGGCACCGATCGCGCCCGACAGCGCCGCCGCGACGTCGGCACCGGTGGAGGCGATGACGCGCGCGGTGAACGTCGAGGCGTTCATGCCGTGCTCGCAGGCCGACACCCAGTACGCGTCCACGGCTTTGATGTGCGCCGGGTCGGGCTCGCCGCGCCAGCGCGTCATGAACCGTTCGGTGATCGTGGTGCACTCGTCGATGCGGGACTGCGGCACGGCGGGCACGCCGATCCCGCGCCCGGACTGCGCCACGTACGACAGGGCCATCACCGACGCGCGCGCGAGCTGGTCGCGGGCCTCGTCGGCGGTGATGTCAAGCAGCGGGCGGTAGCCCCAGTACGGGGCGAGCATGGCGAGCGCGGCCTGCACGTCGACGCGGACGTCACCGGTGTGCACCGGAATCGGGAACGGTTCGGCCGGTGGCAGGCCCGACCCGAAGCGGCCGTCGACGAGCAGCGCCCAGACGTTGCCGAACGTCACCCTCCCGACGAGATCCTCGATGTCGACGCCCCGGTAGCGCAGCACCCCGCCGTCCTTGTCAGGCTCGGCGATCTCGGTGCGGAAGGCGACGTGGCCCTCGAGGCCGGATGTGAACGTGGATGAGGGTATCGCTCCAGCGGGCTGGTCGATCGGCGCGATCTCCGAGGTCGGCGCAGTGGTCACCGCGTCCTCCTTCTCGTGGTCTCGACCCGGGTCCCGGCCACCGGCACAGGTGGCGCCGGTGGCCGGGGTTCGCCCGCAAGTCGGGTGTTCGTCCGGTTCGCGGGCTGCCCCCAGCCGCTTGTGACGGCTAACGTAGTCGCTGTCACTCTGCCTCCGCCGCCACCAGGAGGCAACGGTGCATGGTGGTGGCATCGGTCACCGGCCCGCAAGCCGCCAGATCACCGAGCGTGGCAGGCCGGCTACCGGGAAGAGGTGCGATGGCGGAACAGCCGGCCGAGATGCGGGTGGACTACTGCAGCGAAGGTCTCGACGTCGACGCGCTAGCCCCGACCTGGTATGAGCAGCTGGCGACCTGGCTCGCCGCGGCCGATGACGCGGGGGTCGTCGAGGCCAACGCGATGGTGCTGGCCACCGCGGGAGAGGACGGCCGCCCGTCCTCACGCACCGTGCTCTGCAAGGGCCTCGACGCTCGCGGGGTCGTCTTCTTCACCAACTACACCTCCGTCAAGAGCCATGAGCTGCGCGCCACGCGCTACGCCTGCGCGACCTTCCCCTGGTATGCCCTGCACCGGCAGGTGCACGTGCGCGGCACCGTCGAGCTCGTGACACCCCAGGAGACCCGGGCGTACTGGGTCACCCGCCCGCGGGGATCGCAGCTCGGCGCGTGGGCGTCGGCGCAGTCGGTGGTGGTGCGCGATCGCCGGCTGCTCGACGACGCGCTCGCCGGTGTCACCCAGCGATTCGCCAGCGAGGAGATGGTACCGCTGCCGCCGCACTGGGGCGGATGGCGCATCGTCCCGGAGCGGGTGGAGTTCTGGCAGGGCCGCAGCAACCGGATGCACGACCGGCTGCGGTTCGAGCTCGACGGTCTGAACCGCACGTGGAAGGTCCGCAGGCTGGCGCCCTGACCTGATCTGCTCTTACGTTGACCGGCGGTAACGAACACCACTCCGCTACCGCCACTGCCGCGTGGTAAGCCTGACGCCGTGACGGTGCCCGACCCGGACGCGCCGACGCGGCGGCTCCCGGGCGCCCGCCGGCTGCCCGGGGTGAACCGGGGCGCGCTCGCCGACACCCGTCCGCTGCGCACCGACTCCTACCGGCGCCTCTGGGTCGCCGGGATCGTGACGGTGATCGGTGCCCAGCTGTCCGTCGTCGCCGTGCCGACGCAGATCTACCAGCTCACCGGCTCCTCGGCCTACGTCGGCCTGACCGGGCTGTTCGGGCTGGTCCCGATCGTCGTCTTCGGGCTCTGGGGCGGCGCGATCGCCGACGCCGTGGACCGGCGGGTGTTGCTGCTCGGCACCGGCACCGGGATCGCGGCGAGCTCGCTGACGCTGTGGGTCACCGCGGCGGGCGGCGTGGGCGGGGTGTGGCTCATCCTCGCGCTGTTCTCGGTGCAGTCCGCGTTCCTGGCCGTCAACCAGACCACCCGCAACGCGGTGCTCCCGCGGCTGCTGCCGCCCGAACAGCTGCCCGCGGCCAACACGCTGAACATGATGGTGATCATGTTCGGTTCCGTCGTCGGGCCGCTGCTGGCTGGGGTGCTCATCCCCGTCATCGGGTTGCCGACGCTGTACCTGCTCGATGCGATCGCGCTGCTCGCGACGCTGTGGGCGACCTGGCGGCTGCCCGCCGTGCCGCCGCCGAGCGCGGCGGGCGGCAGGGCGCGGGCGGGGGTGCGCGAGGTGCTCGCGGGCTTCCGGTACGCGGCGATGCACAAGGTGCTGCTCGTCTCCTTCCTCGTCGACATCGTCGCGATGGCGTTCGGGATGCCCCGGGTGCTGTTCCCGGAGATGTCCGAGACGGTCTTCGGCGACCCGCCCGGCGGGGGCATCGCCCTGGGCCTGCTGTTCGCGGCGATCCCGCTGGGAACCGTGATCGGCGGGCTGTTCTCCGGCTGGCTGCACCGGATCCGGCGCCAAGGCGTCGCGGTGACGGTCGCGGTCTGCGTGTGGGGCCTGGCCGTCGCGCTGTTCGGCCTGACCGACGCCCTGTGGCTGGCTGTGGTGCTGCTCGCCGTCGGTGGGGCGGCCGACCTGGTCAGCGCCGTCTTCCGATCCTCGATGTTGCAGACGGTGGCCACCGACGAGATGCGCGGACGCATGCAGGGCGTGTTCATCGTGGTGGTGACCGGCGGGCCGCGGGTGGCGGACCTGTGGCACGGGTCGGCCGGGGCGGGCATCGGGCCGGGAGCGGCAGCCACCGTCGGCGGCGTCGCGGTCGTCGTGGGTACGATCGTCGTGGTGTCGGTGTTCCCGGTATTCTGGCGCTACCGCGGCCCGACGGAGTAGTCCCGGCGCACTAGCGTGGTGCTCAACCGCGCAGCACCTGAGTGTGAGGGAAGCTCTACATGGCCGACGAGACCACGACCGCCATCCTGCGTCACCCCGGCGGTGAGCACGAGATGGCGATCAGAACCGCAACCGAGGGCCCCTCCGCGGTCGACATCGGCAAGCTCCTCCCCGCCACCGGGATGGTCACGCTCGACTCCGGCTTCGGCAACACCGCGTCGTGCACCTCGGCGATCACCTACATCGACGGCGACGCCGGGGTCCTGCGTTACCGCGGTTACCCGATCGACCAGCTCGCCGAGGGCTCCACGTTCCTCGAGACGAGCTACCTGCTGATCTACGGCGAGCTGCCGACGCCGTCCGAGCTGGCCGAGTTCCGGAGCCAGATCAGCCAGCACACGCTGCTGCACGAGAGCCTTCGGCGCTTCTTCGACGGCTTTCCGCGCGACGCGCACCCGATGCCGGTCCTGTCCAGCGCGGTCAGTGCGCTGTCCACCTTCTACCAGGACAGCCTCGACCCGTTCGACGCCGATGCCGTCGAGCTGTCGACCATCCGGCTGCTGGCCAAGGTCCCGACGATCGCGGCGTACGCCTACAAGACATCCATCGGCCAGCCGTTCCTCTACCCGGAGAACTCGCTCGGGTTCGTCGAGAACTTCCTGCGGCTCACGTTCGGCTTCCCCGCCGAGCCCTACGAGATCGACCCCGACGTCGTCCGCGCGCTCGAGGTGCTGTTGATCCTGCATGCCGACCACGAGCAGAACTGCTCCACGTCCACCGTCCGGCTGGTCGGGTCGTCGCAGGCCAACCTGTTCGCGAGCGTCTCGGCGGGCATCAACGCGCTGTTCGGGCCACTGCACGGTGGGGCGAACCAGGCCGTGCTGGAGATGCTGGCACGCATCCGAGACGAGGAGTCGGGCGATGTCGCGGCGTTCGTCAACCGAGTCAAGAACCGCGAGGAACGCGTGCGGCTCATGGGCTTCGGGCACCGCGTCTACAAGAACTACGACCCGCGCGCGAAGCTCGTCAAGCAGACGGCGGATGAGATCCTGAAGAAGCTCGGCGTCACCGACCCGCTGCTCGACATCGCCAAGGAGCTGGAGGAGACGGCGTTGGCCGAGGACTACTTCGTGGAGCGCAAGCTCTACCCGAACGTCGACTTCTACACCGGTGTGATCTACCGCGCCATGGGGTTTCCCACGAAGATGTTCACGGTCCTGTTCACGCTCGGCCGGCTGCCGGGCTGGATCGCGCACTGGAAGGAGATGATCAACGAGCCGGCCACGAGGATCGGGCGCCCGCGTCAGCTCTACACCGGTGCGACCGAACGCCGATACCTGCCGATGGACGAGCGCTGATCAGAAACCGCATGATCGAGGTCTCCGAACCTGCCGGGCGGGCCACGCTTCCCCTTGGTTACGGTCATCGATCGTGGACTCCGCTGTCATCTGGTTCCGTCGCGACCTGCGGGTCGCTGACCAGCCCACGTTCCTCGCCGCTGCGGACGCCGCGCCACGATCCCTCGCGCTGTTCGTGCTCGACCCGGCTCTGCTCGGCCCGGCCGGTGCAGCGCGGCGGACGTTCCTCTACCGCTCGTTGCGCGCCCTTGATGACGCTCTCGGAGGGAGGCTGCTGATCGTGCGCGGCGACCCGGCCGAGGTCGTACCGCGAATCGCCGGGGCCGCCGACGCCGCGACGGTGCATGTCGCAGCCGACTTCGGTCCCTACGGCCGCGCGCGCGATGAGGCCGTCGACAAGGTACTGACCGGGGACGGGCGCAAGCTCGTACGCACCGGCTCTCCCTACGCGGTGGCGCCCGGGCGGGTGCGCAAGGCTGACGGCGAGCCGTACCGCGTCTTCACCCCGTTCCGTCGGGCGTGGGCTCAGCACGGGTGGCGCGGACCCGCTGACACCGACGCGTTCACCGTCGACTGGATCGATCCGGTGGAGCTGGACGGCGAGTCGCGAGCGGTCCGGCTGCCCGCCGACGACCCCGTCCAGGCGACGCTGCCCGACGCCGGCGAGGATGCCGCACACCGGCGGTGGCGGACGTTCCTCGACGACGCCGTCGACACCTACGGCGAGGACCGCGATCGGCCCGACATCTCGGGCACGTCGCGGATGTCGGTGTACCTCAAGTACGGGCTGATCCATCCGCGCACGATGCTGGCCGACCTGGCCTCGCGACGCAGCGCGTCGGCGCAGACCTACCGTACCGAGATCGCGTGGCGCGAGTTCTACGCCGACGTCCTGTTTCACCGCCCCGACTCCGCGCGCACGAACTACGACCGGGCCTTCGACGCGCTACCCGTGGCCTCCGGGGCGCAGGCGCGGGCGGCGTTCGACGCGTGGTGCGCGGGCCGCACCGGCTTCCCGATCGTCGACGCCGGGATGCGCCAGCTCCGCGAGCAGGCGTGGATGCACAACCGGGTGCGCATGATCGTTGCGAGCTTCCTGATCAAGGACCTGCACCTGCCGTGGTGGTGGGGCGCGCGGCACTTCATGCGGTTGCTCGTGGACGGGGACCTGGCCTCCAACCAGCATGGATGGCAGTGGACTGCCGGCAGCGGCACCGACGCGGCGCCGTACTTCCGGGTGTTCAACCCCGTCACCCAGGGGGAGAAGTTCGACCCCGACGGCGATTACGTGCGGGCGTTCGTGCCCGAGCTGCGTGGCGTCGGAGGGAAGAAGGTGCACCAGCCCTGGGCGTTGCCCGGCGGCATCCCAGAGGGCTACCCGGAGCCGATCGTCGACCACAAGGCCGAGCGGCTCGAGGCGCTGGCCCGCTACGAGCAGGTCAAGGCCGCGCGATAGGTGAACGGCGGCACCACCGAGTGGACGCCGGCAGAAGCGGACCGCGTAGTTGATCGGCGCCAGATCGTACCGACTCGCGCACCACTTCGTACCGACTCGCGGGGGGTGGGGGGTCAGGTGCGGAGGGCTTCGCGGAGGGTTACTCGGGCGCCGGTGCGTAGTACCGAGTTTTGGTAGACGCGGCCAGCCAGTCGTACCACCACCACGATGGCGATCACTGCGATCAGTGCGGAGATCAGCACCTCGCCCAGCGACGCGACGCCGAGGGCGTACCGGGCCGGCATCACCACCTGCGAGAAGAACGGCACGAACGACATCACGGCCGCCAGCTCGTTGCGGGGGTCGTTCGGCAGCAGGTTCAGCGTCGGGACGAGCGGGATGATCAACAGGAGGATCATCGGGGCGAGGACCGTGCCGAGCTCCTCCTGCCGGGACACCGTCGAACCGACGGCCGCGTAGAGCGCGGCGTAGAGGAAGAAGCCGAGCAGGTACCAGACGATCACCATCGCGAACATCCCGACGGTGGCGCCAGGCACCGTCAGCAGACCGGCGGCCAGGGCGCCCACCGTGCCGATCGCACTGAGGATCACCAGCTGCAACAGTCCGGCCGCACCGAGTCCGATGATCTTCCCGGCCAGCAGGTGCCGGGGCTTGATCGTCGCCAGCAGCAGCTCGACGATCCGGCTCTGCTTCTCCTCGACGACACCGCTCGCCACCAGCCCCCCGTAGGTGCTGACGGAGAAGAACAGCAGGAACGTGCCGACCAGGGCGATCGCGAGCTTCTGCCCGGCGTCGGGGTCGACGGGCTCCAGGGTGTCGACGGCCAGCTGCGACCGCGCCGCGAGCTGTGCCTGGTCCACGCCCGTACCGGCGAGCGCCATGGTGAGCGTCTGCTGCTGGATCGCGCTGGTGACCACCGCCTGCAGGTCGCTGTCGACCGTGTCGAGGCCGAGCAGCTGGTAGCCGCCGGGTTCACCGGTGAGCAGGGCGTCGAGCTCTCCGTCGGCCACCTGCGCCCGTCCGGTGCCCGCGTCGATCTCCCGGATCGTCAGCTCGATGTCCTGGGCCCGCGCGGACTCCTCCAGCGCCGGTCGCAGCTGCGCCGCCTGCGCGGTGACACCCAGGGTCTTGCTCGAGGCCTGACTGCTGATGTAGCCGGTGATCAGGAACACGCCGCCGAAAAGGACAAGCGTGATCACCAGCCCGATCACGAAGCTGCGGGAGCGGACCTGCGTGACGAGCTCGCGGCGCGCCACGAGCAGCACCGCCTGACGCGCGGTGAGCGGGGCGCTCATGCCGGTACCTCGACACCGGCGGCAGGCCCGGAGTTGACGACGTCGTGGTATAGCTCGGTCAGCGGCGGATGCCAGCGCCGGAACTCGTGCACCGGCCCTGCGGCCAGCGCCGCCCGCAGGACGTCCTGGTCGTCGGTGCCGGTCGCCATCCGGATACGGGTGTGCGCGCCACCGTCCCCGCCTATGACCTCGATGCCCGAGACGCCGTCGGCCCAGCCCACCGCGGGCCCATGCACGTCGACGACCGACGCGGTGTCCCGCTCTCGCAGTTCGTCGACGGTGCCGACCGCGACCATGCGGCCAGCGGCAATGATGCCGATCCGGTCGCAGAGCCGCTCCACCAGCTCCAGCTGGTGGCTGGAGAAGATCACCGGGACCCCGCCGTTGGCCTTGTCGCGCAGCACGCTGCTCATCACCTCGACGGCGGTGGGGTCGAGCCCCGAGAACGGCTCGTCGAGCACCAGCACCTCCGGGTCGTGGCCCAACGCCGCGCACAGCTGCACGCGCTGCTGGTTGCCCAGCGACAGCTTCTGCACCTCGTCGCCCACGCGGGCCGCGATGCCGAGTGCATCGGTCCAGTGCCGCACCGCCGCGTTCGCCTCGGCGCTGCCCAGCCCGTGCAGCCGGGCCAGGTACCGCAGCTGCTCGCCGACCTTCATCTTCGGGTAGAGACCGCGCTCCTCGGGCATGTAACCGATGCGCCTGCGCAGGTCGGAGTCGACGGGCGAGCCCTTCCACCGCACCTCGCCCGCGTCGGCGGACAGCACCCCGAGCACGATGCGCATGGTGGTGGTCTTGCCGGCCCCGTTGCCGCCGACGAACCCGAACACCTCACCGGGGTGCACCGAGAACGTCACGTCATCGAGCGCCTGGAGCTTCCCGAACCGCTTGGAGATGCCCCCCACGTCCAACATGCCGTCGAGTCTAGCCAGCACCGGATCACCTCAATGTGCCGACCTCCAGCTGTGGGTTCGGTCCGAGCGCTAGGCGGGAGCGGCCGCGCGTTCCCGGCCCGGGATCGCGGTCGGGTGGGAGATCGAGATCCGGGCGGTCTCGGGCATCAGCAGGATCGGCACGATCGCGATGGCCGCCGCACCCATCAAGTAGTACGCCGGGATCGACGTGTTGCCGGTGCCGGCGATCAACGCTGTGATCACCAGTGGTGCGGTGCCGCCGAAGGCCGCCGTGGACGTCGAGTACCCGATGGAGAAGCCGCCGTAGCGGTTGCGGGTCGGGAACATCGCGGGCAGCGCCGAGCCGATGGTGCCGAGCATGAGCACCAGCAGCCCGCCGAGGATGGCGATCCCCACGGTCACCGGCAGCGCACCACGCATGCCGATCAGGCTGATCGCGGGGTAGCTCAGCAGCAGGAAGCCGATGGCCGAGCCGAGCAGCAGCGGCCTGCGGCCGATCCGGTCGGACAGCGCGCCGACCGGGACGATCACCATCAGCATCACGAGCATGACCCCGACCAGGACGAGCAACGACTCCGTCTCGCTGATCCCGAGCACCTGCGTCAGGTAGGTCGGCATGTAGGTCAGCAGCGTGTAGACCGCGACGTTGAGCAGGATCACGAACCCAATGAGGTTGAGGATCTGCGGCCAGACGGTGGCGACCACCTCCGTGAACGGAGCCCTCGACGTCTCCCCCGCCGCCTCGGCGCTGCGGAAAGCCGGAGTGTCCTCCAGCCTGCTGCGCAGGTAGAACCCGATCAAGCCAAGCGGGCCCGCGAGCAGGAACGGGATGCGCCAGCCCCAGCTGTTGAGCGCCGCATCCGGCAGTCCTACCTGTACGGCTGTCGCGAGTGCCGCGCCGAGCACGGTACCGGCGAGTGTGCCGAACTCCAGGAAGCTGCCGAAGAACCCGCGCCGGGCGTCCGGGGCGTACTCGGCGATGAACGTCGCCGCGCCGCCGTACTCGCCGCCGGTGGAGAAGCCCTGCACGAGCCGGGCCCCCAGCAGCAGGATCGGCGCGAGCATCCCGATGGTGGCGTAGTTCGGGATGAGACCGATGCAGAACGTGGCGCCCGACATCAGCACGATGGTCGTGGCCAGCACCCGGCGGCGGCCGAACTTGTCACCGAGCGGGCCCAGGATGATCCCACCGAGCGGCCGGAGCACGAACGGGATCGCGATGAAGGAGAAGGTGAGCAGCCGCTGCACCGTGGGATCGGCGTCCGGGAAGAAGTTCAGCCCGATGCTCGTGGCCAGGTAGCCGTAGATGGCGTAGTCGAACCACTCAACGGCGTTACCCATAGCGGCGCCAGCGACGGCGCGGCGCACGGTGCGCTCGTCCGGCTCGACCGTCTTCTGCTGCTCGGTACTCATGAGGTGACACCCCGCGGTCGGTTGAGCGGCCACGCTAGACCGGGCGGGTGGTGACGGCAGCGTCTGGCGGGGATGTGCTCAGGCGAGGACCAGCAGTCCCGTCAGGTACATCGCGAGCACGCCCACGCCCAGGCCGCCGAGCGTCGCAAGATCGAGCCGGCGGGCTCCCGCGGGCCGCAGCAGCGGCCAGAGCTGCGCCACGACCTGCGCGATCGCTCCGACCCCGACGCCGAGCAGCAGGGTCGCCATTGCCGCGGTGGTGGCCGTGGAGCCGAGGACCACGCCCAGCGCGGCCGGCGCGCCTGCGATCAACCCGAGTCCGCCGAGCCGGGCGAGTGACACCTTCTGGTCGGTCAACGGGGAGACGATGGCGATACCCTCGGTGAGGTTGTGCGCCGCGAACCCGACGACCAGCGCCGCGCCCAGCGCGAGTTCACCGACGGCGTACGCGGAGCCCACCGCGAGGCCCTCGCTGAGGTTGTGCAGCCCGATGCCCACCGCGATGAGCACCGCCAGCCGCGGACCCGTCGCCGCGTCGCCGCTCCCCCTCCCCAGGCCGCTCAGCGCCGAGAGCGCGAAGAACGCGAGCACGGCCCCGAGGCCCAGCAGCGCCACCCCGCCGAACGCGCCGCCGGTCTGCGCGCCGAGGTCCACCCCCTCCAGCGTGGCGTCCACGGCCAGGAACCCGAGCAGGCCCACGGTCAGGGCCAGCACCGCGCGCCGGACCGTCGTCCCGGCCCGGCGCAGCGCGGGGAGGAACGCGATGCCGAGCAGCACCGGGACGATGCCGATGTACACCCCGAGCAGCGCCATCCGGCCGATCGAGGCGACGTCGAACGGGGGGGTGGTCGTGGCGGCCGGGATCTCGTGGTCGATGGTGACCCCGGTGTCGGTCAGCAGCGTGATCGCGTACGGGTTCCCCTCCTGCCACGGGTAGTCGATCGCCAGGGTTGTCGAACCGAGCGGCGGGATCGGGGCCTCGCCCCCGCGGACGTCGGCGAAGGCGTCGTTCACGCTGACCTGTGCCACCGTCACCGGATCGGGGCCGGTGTTGCGCACGGTCACGTCGATGGTGCTGGCGGAGAGCACCGTGCGTTCCACGGTGAGCTCCTCGACCGGAGGACCGGTGCGCTCCGGCAGGGCGCTGCCGGTGAACAGGCCCAGCGCGACCAGCGCGACCGCGACCAGGCCGAGCACGGCCGCGGCGGGTGTCCACGTCGGCAGCCGCCGCCTACCACGCTCCAGCATCACTGCATCACCTCGAAGAAGCCCATCCAGCCCAGCTCGGCGAACTCGGTCTTGTGCGCGTGGAACATGTAGCGGCCGGTGTGCGGGAAGCGGATCTCGCAGATGCCGCGCTGACCCTGCCCCTGGACCACGGTGTCGGTGAACTCGCTGGGCTCCAGTCGGGTACCCGTCGGGTAGTAGTCGAAGAAGTTGCCGTGCAGGTGGAAGCTGTTGATCGGGTCGTACTCCAGGGCGTTGACGAGGTAGACGCGCACCAGCTCGTCCTTGCGGACCCGGATCGGCGAGTGCGCGTAGTGGAACGGAATGCCGTTCACGGCGTAGAGCTGGTTGCCCTCACCGTCGAACGTCGTGTTGTAGCCGTGCTGCACCATGACCATCTCGTCGGCGGGCGGGCGGCCGGCTGCCGGGTCGACGAGGAAGGTGCCGTACATACCGCGGGCGATGTGCTCGGCGAGCGGCCCGACGTGGCAGTGGTAGAGGTGCAGCCCGAACGGCTGCGCGTCGAACTCGTAGGTGAACTCCGCCCCCGGCTCGATCACCCCGCGGTCGAGGCCGGGCACCCCGTCCATCCCGGCTGGATGGATGCTGTGGAAGTGCATGGTGTGCGGGTGCGCGGAGTCGTTGACGAACCGCACCCGGAGCAGGTCGCCCTCGGTGGCGCGCAGCGTGGGGCCGGGGATCCGGCCGTTGAACGTCCACGCCGGGAACGTCACGCCCGGGGCGACCTCGACGTCCTTGTCCGAGGCCACGACGTCCCACTCGCGCAGCGTTCGACCGTCGGGCATCGTCGTGATACGGCCCGGATCGAAGTCCCGCAGCATGTCGTCGGGGTGAAACCCGTTGGCCACATGGTCGACCTGCTGGCCGGACCGGAAGGTGGCGCCGTTGATGCCCCCGCCGTGACCGGTGCCGCTCCCCTCGCCGGCGCCGGGTCCGCCGTGGCCGTCATCCGGGCTGTGCTCGGCCGCTGCGGCCAGGGCCGGGGTGGCGGCCGTGGCCAGCGCGGCGACACCCGCCGAGCCGAGGAGGAACCGCCGTCGTGACTCGTCCATGATGGTAGCCAACTCTAATCACTTGGTGAGCACTGTCTAACACGTCCGATCAGGTCAACGATAGCTCTCCGTGGCAGGTACTCATCCGAGACCGTCCCGGCTCCTACGCTGGAGCCGTGCTCCCCCCGACGATCGCCTGGGTGGACGGGGCCGTCGCCCTGGTCGACCAGACCGCCCTGCCTGACCTGCGCGTCGTCACCGTCACCACGGTGGACGAGCTGGTGGATGCGATTCGGCGGCTCGTCGTGCGGGGCGCGCCCGCACTCGGCGTCGCGGGCGCCCTCGGTGTGGCGCTTGCCACACGAACCGCGGCCGGACCCGAGCTGGAGGCCGCGGCGGCTCAGCTCGCCGCCGCTCGCCCCACGGCGGTCAACCTCGCCGTCGGGGTCCGGCGTGCGCTGGCTGCCGCGGCCGAGGGCCCCGACGCGGTGCTGGCTGTCGCGCTCGCGGTGCTCGACGAGGACGTGGCCGGGTGCCGGGCGATCGGGGCCCGCGGGGCGGCACTGCTGACCGAGCTGTGCGGACCCGGGCCGCTGCGGCTGCACACGCACTGCAACGCCGGTGCGCTGGCCTGCGTCGAGTGGGGTACCGCGCTGGGCGTCGTGCGGTCGCTGCACGAGGCCGGTCGGGTGTCCTGCGTCGTCGCCGGCGAGACGCGCCCACTGCTGCAAGGATCCCGAATCACCGCCGTGGAGCTGGCCGAGATGGGGGTGGCGCATCGTGTCGTGGTGGACGGCGCTGGACCGTCGATCATCGCCAGGGGCCTGGTGGACGCCGTCGTCGTCGGGGCGGACCGGGTGGCGGCCAACGGCGACGTCGCCAACAAGATCGGTACCTACCCGCTGGCGCTGGCCGCGGCACGGGCCGGCATCCCGTTCGTCGTCGCCGCCCCGGAGTCGACGCTGGATCCCGACACTGCCGACGGCGCGGACATCGAGATCGAGGAACGTGCGACCGAGGAGGTACTCGTCGTCGGCGGCGCCCGGACCGCACCCGCGGAGAGCTCCGCCTGGAACCCCGCGTTCGACGTGACCCCGGCCGACCTCGTCACCGCGGTCGTCACCGAACGGCGGATCTGGCGTCCCCCAACGTGAGGATCCGACGTGCGGGCCCCGACGTGACGGCCCCATCCGCGGGGATCACCGGCACGCCGTTCCGGCTGCTGCTCGGAGCCACCATGCTCGGGTTCGGTGGCTACGCGCTGCTGCTGCCGGTGGTGCCGCTGTGGGTGGCACGCAGCGGTGCGGGCGAGCTCGGCGCCGGCATGACGACCGGCGTGCTGATGCTCCTGACGATCACCGCACAGCTCACCGTGCCGTGGCTGCTCGTCCACTGCGGGCACCGCGCCGTGCTCGGGGCCGGGATGGCGCTGCTCGGCGCTCCGACACCGCTGCTCATGCTCTCGGCCGATCTGGTGCCGGTGCTCGCGGTGGCGGCGGTACGCGGCATCGGGTTCGGTCTGCTCACCGTGGCCGGCGGCGCGCTCCTCGCCGAGCTCGTGCCACCCGCCGGGCACGGCCGCGCCGCCGCCCGCTACGGGCTCGCGGTCGGGGTACCGCAGCTCGTGCTGCTGCCGGCTGGGGTGGCGGTGGTGGACGCGCTCGGGTTCCCGATCGTCTTCGCCGCCGCCGGGTTGGCACCGGTACTCGGGGCGCTGATCGTGCCGGCGATCCGGGTGCCGGGTGCGCGCCGCGGCGGAGCCCCCACCACCGATCGCGGTGGACTTCGGGGTCAGGCCGGGATGGCCGCCGGGCCCGTGCTCGCGATGCTCACCTGCGCCCTCGCCCAGGGCGGATTGATCACGTTCCTGCCGCTGGCAGTCCCCGGGGCGGGCCTGCTCGTCGCGGCGGCGCTGCTGGCCACGGCCGCCGGCGCGCTGCTCGGCCGGGTGATCGCCGGAGAGCTCGTGGACCGCCGCGGGCTGGGTGGGCACCTGATGCGGCCTGGGACGTTGCTGGCCGGAGCCGGGATGGCGGGGGAGGTGCTGGCCGTAACGGTCGGCGGCGGTGCGCTGGTGGTGATCGGGGCGGCGGCTGTCGGCGTCGGGTTCGGCCTGGTGCAGAACGACGCGCTCACCGCCCTGTTCTCGACGGCGGGTCCAGCGCGGTACGGCGCGGCGAGCGCCGCCTGGAACATCGCCTACGACACCGGGACGGGCCTCGGCGCCGTCGGCCTCGGGGCGCTCGCGCAACCCTTCGGCTTCGGCATAGCATTCAGCGCCTCCGCCCTCCTGCTGTGCGGCTCCGCCGCCCGTGCGCGGAAATAGCTGCCCCAGCGACGATTTCCGCGCACGACCGGCCGTCAGGCCGGGGCGGTGGTCGGGATGCCGTGCATGTTGGCCGCTCGGCTGAGCCGCTCGTCGTAGGTGAGCAGCACGTCGAGCTCCTCGCGGATCAGCAGCGCCGTGGCGAGGTGGATCGCGTCCAGAGAGCGCAGGAGGGGGTCGGGAAACCGGCTCGCGGACTCGACGACGGGACCCGAGATCTCCAGCTGGGTGATCGTGGCGAGCATGAGATCCACGCGAGGCAGCCGGGCGACGCTGGCGCGCAGCGTGCCCCGGCGGGCCTCGACCGCGAGCAGGGTGCTGGAGACGAACCTCGGCGCGTCGACATCGCCCAGGTAGTCGTGCAATGCCGTCGACTGCGGCTCGTCGAGCACCAGCTTCAGGAACGCCGAGGTGTCGAGATAGATCAATACCTTTCCTCGTCGCGCATCTCGCGGAGAGTCTCGGAGAGCGACTTCTCACCCGGCTCGGCCGGCGGGGGCGGAAGCAGGTCCATGAGGTTGCCGACCCCGCGTCGGAGCTGACCGGCCGCCTCCAGCCGGTCGAGAACCGAGCCGGACTCCTCAGCGGGCACGAGGTACGCGACCAGCTTGCCGCGTTCGGTGACCGGTACCCGCGTCCCGGCCTTGGCCATCGCGACGTACCGCGAGGCATGCTGGCGCAGCTCCCGGATACCGATGCTGTCAGGACGATCCACAGGGGCAAATGTAGCACCTGATGTGTTCGGTCGGCCTCGATATGCGTCAGTGTCCCCGCGCGATCCACTCCTCGAGATGCGGCAGTTCCGCGCCGATCGTCGTCGAGTCGCCGTGCCCGGTCCGCACGGTCGTGTCCCCGGGCAGCGTGAGCAGCCTCTCCCGGATCGACGCGATGATCTCCTCGAAGCTGGAGAACGACCGCCCCGTGGCACCCGGCCCGCCGTGGAACAGCGTGTCACCGGTGAACACGGTGCCCAGCTCCGGCGCGTAGAGGCAGGACGAGCCGGGCGAGTGCCCCGGCGTCTGCAGCACCCGCAGCTCCACCCCGCCCGCCGCCACGACGTCGCCGTCGGCGAGCTCCCGGTCCGGCGCGCGGTCCGGGTGGGTCATCTCCCACAGTGGTGCCTCGGCCGGGTTCAGCAGGATCGGGCATCCGAACCGGTCGGCCAGCGCCGGTGCCTGGTTCACGTGGTCGTCGTGGGCGTGCGTGCACACCACAGCGACCACCCGGCGGCCACCGACCGCGGCCGCGATCTTCTCCAGGTCGTGCGCAGCATCGATGACGAGCACCTCGTTCTCGTCGCCGACGACCCACACGTTGTTGTCGACGTCCCAGGTACCCCCGTCGAGGGAGAACGTCCCGGACGTGACGACGTGATCGACGGCGGAACCCGCCCACCCGGTCACAGGACCACCACCGAGCGCAGCACCTCACCGCGGTGCATCTTCTCGAACGCCGCCTCCACGTCGCCAAGCCCGATCGTCTCGCTCACGAACTTCTCCAGCGGCAGCCGACCCTGCAGGTGCAGGTCGACGAGCATCGGGAAGTCGCGGCTGGGCAGGCAGTCGCCGTACCAGGACGACTTCACCGCGCCGCCGCGGCCGAACACGTCGATCAGCGGCAGCTCGATGGTCATGTCCGAGGTCGGGACGCCGACGAGCACCGCGGTGCCGGCCAGGTCGCGCGCGTAGAACGCCTGGGTGAACGTCTCCGGCCGACCCACCGCGTCGACCACGACGTTGGCCCCGTTGCCACCGGTGAGCGCCCGCACGCCCGCGACAACGTCGGCCTCCCGTCCGTTGATCGTGTACGTGGCGCCGAAGTCCGTGGCCCACGCCAGCTTCCGGTCGTCCAGGTCGACGGCGATGATCGTGGTGGCTCCGGCCAGCGTGGCGCCCGCGATCGCGGCGTTGCCCACGCCACCGCAGCCGATCACGGCGATCGAGTCACCCCGGCCCACGCCGCCGGTGTTGATCGCCGCACCGAGACCCGCCATCACCCCGCACCCGAGCAGCCCGGCCACCTCGGGTCTGACCGCTGGGTCCACCTTCGTGCACTGCCCGGCGTGCAACAGCGTCTTCTCGACGAACGCGCCGATGCCCAGCGCCGGCGAGAGCTCCTGGCCCGACTCGAGCGTCATCTTCTGGGTCGCGTTGTGCGTCGAGAAGCAGTACCAGGGCTCACCGCGGCGGCAGGCGCGGCAGGTGCCGTCCACCGCACGCCAGTTCAGGATGACGAAGTCGCCGGCCTCGACGTCGGTGACGCCCTCCCCGACCGCTTCGACGATCCCGGCCGCCTCGTGCCCGAGCAGGAACGGGAACTCGTCGTTGATACCGCCCTCGCGGTAGTGCAGGTCGGTGTGGCAGACACCACAGGCCTGCACATCGACCACGGCCTCGCCGGGCCCGGGATCCGGGATGGTGATCGTCTCCAGCGAGACGGGCTTGCCCTTGCTGTGGGCGACGACTCCGCGGACCTGTTGCGGCATGGGTTCTTCCCCACTCTCGGCGCTGAGCTCTCCTGAGAAGCGTGCCATGTGATCGCGGGCCAGTACGTTCCGGTTCATGATCGAGCGTTTCGCCAGCCTATGCCCTGGAGCTCGACCGACCGCTCAACCTCCGTTCGCGGCCGCTCACCGAGAACCTCACGAATAGAACGTATGTTCGATTAGTATGAGTTCATGGCCCATTTGGCAGCGCAGCGATGACGAACTGCTCGCCGGGCTCGGCGCCGTCCGCGGCTACGTCGACGGCGTGCGCCTTCCACCCACCGCTTTGGATCCGCCGCAACCCGCTCCACCACCCCGACCTGGATAGCAGGACCCGCTGCCCGGGCGGGTCTGATGACCGGAAAGCAGTATCGGACGGGCAGCGTTCCGACTGGTGCGCCGCCCCATTCACCCGGTGCGGCACTCCCGCGGTCAACGACGCTACCCACCCGAGCACCGACCGCTACTGTCCCCGCATGGGTGGCGTGCGGATCGGGGTCGTCGCAGGTGCCGGGCGGCCGGGACCGGCCCGAATCGCCGCGCCGATCGGCGACGCGGCCCTTGACGTCGGCGCGCTCGCCCTGGCCGACGGGGGGCCGCACCCGGAGCTCCTCACCGCCCATACCCTCGACCCGCTGCTGGCCGCGGGGCGACCGGCCTGGCGCGAGGTGCACGGGTGGCTCACCGATCGACTCGCCGACCCCGATCGGCTCAACTCGCACCTGCTCCCGGCCGTCGGGCTAGTTCCCACGCTGCCGTTCACCGTGGCCGACTACGTGGACTTCTTCGCCTGCGAGCAGCACGCCTCCAACGCGGCCCGCATCTTCCGGCCGGGCAAGGCCGTCCTCGCGCCGAACTGGAAGCACCTGCCCGTCGGTTACCGCGGGCGGGCCGGCACCGTGGTCGTGTCTGGGACACCGGTGACGCGGCCGTCGGGGCAACGCGGGCCCGGCGACCTCGGGCCCACGCGCGCACTCGACGTCGAGACCGAGCTGGGCTTCGTCTGCGGCGGCTCCGCTCCCGCACCGATCACCCTGGATGAGTCGCTCGACCACGTCTTCGGCGTGGTGCTGCTGAACGACTGGTCCGCGCGCGACATCCAGTCCTGGGAGTCGCAGCCGCTCGGCCCACTACTCGGCAAGTCGTTCGCCACCTCGATCTCGGCGTGGATCACCCCGCTCGACGAGCTTGCCGCCGCCTGGACCGACCCACCGCCGCGCGACCCGCCACCGCTGCCCTACCTGCTCGGCCCGGCCGACCGCGGTCTGGACATCGCGCTCGAACTGAGGATCAACGACGAGGTCGTGTCACGACCGCCCTCCGACGACCTGTACTGGACACTTGCCCAGCTCGTCTCGCACTTGACGACCAACGGCACACCCCTGCGGCCGGGTGACCTGCTTGGCTCGGGAACCGTCTCGGGTGCGCGCCGGGAGCAGCGGGGGTGCCTGTTGGAGCTGTCGTGGGGCGGCACGGAGCGGATCGTGCTGGCCGACGGGACATCGCGCACCTACCTGGAGGACGGCGACGAGGTGACGATCTCCGCGACGGCGCCAGCCGTCGGGGGCGGGCGGCTGGCGCTGGGCGAGGTACGCGGCAAGGTCCGGTCCGCGCGCTGACCGGACGCGGCAGTTCTTACTCCTTGCGCCCGACAGCACCGAACTCGTCCACGTCGGGCATGCCCCCCGCACCCGCTGCAGGTCGCCAGCGTGGGCAGGAGACGACGCCGGGCTCCAGCAGCGTCAGGCCGGTGAAGAACTGGGCGATCTGTTCGGGCTTGCGGAGGTGGTAGGGAAGCGACCCGGCCTCGTTCCACAACCGGATGGCGGCGTCGAACGCCTCGCCGTCGATGACGTTGGTCCCATCGGCGACCGCCAGGTAGCTGCCCGGAGCCAAGGCGTCCACCAGCCGCGTCACGATCGATCGGGCCTCGTCCAGCTCTGGGATGTGGCCAAGGATGTTCATGAGCATGAGCGCGATGGGCCGGTTGAAGTCGAGGTGCAGCGCGGCTGTTTCCAGGATCGCGTCGGGGCCGCGCAGGTCGGCGTCGAGGTAGGTGATGAACCCCTCGGGGGAGCTGCGCAGCAGGACATAGGCGTGAGCCAGCACGACAGGATCGTTGTCGACGTAGACGACGCGGGCGTCCGGGGCGACCCGCTGGGCGACCTCATGGGTGTTGTCCACCGTCGGCAGGCCCGTACCGATGTCGAGGAACTGGCGGACCCCGGCCTCGCCGGCCAGGTGCTCGACAGCTCGGCTCAGGAAGGCCCGGGAAGCACGGGCGACGTCGACGATCGGGGGGAAGACCTCGCAGAACTGGTCACCGACGTCCCGGTCGACCTGGTAGTTGTCCTTCCCACCCAACCAGTAGTTCCAGATCCGCGGGGAGTGGGCCACGGTCATGTCGATGGCAGGTGACGACGATGCGTCGCCGGGAACGGAAGGCTCCTGTGCCACGGTGCACGATCTCCTGTCACCCAGATGTCCACAGTCGGCTCACGACCGACCGCGGTGCTCGTCGTACATCCTACGGTTTCGGACGTTCCTTGATCCCCGCGCTGAGCAGGGCGACCATCTCCGCGATCCGCTCCAGGCGCTGTTCGGGCCGCCGCTTGGTGGCGTCGATCCAGCGCAGGTAAGCCCGACGGTAGAACTGGGCGAGCGAGTCGTAGAACGCGCCAGCCTCCGGGTTCGCCGCCAGCGCGGCGGCGACGTCCTCGGCGAGGTCGCCCCGCTGCGGCCCCTCGGGTCCGAGCTCCACCGTGACCGTGTCACCGACGGCGACCAGGCAGTCCCGCCGCCATGCGGGGCCGAGCACGATGCCACGCCCCTCACCGAGCGGCTCGACCACCGCCCGCACCCGCCGGCCGTTCACAGTGCCGGCGACGTGGTGCTCGGTCTTGCGGCCCCAGACCTCGTCCGGGTCGAAGTCCACCGGCACGTACACGCGGCCCCGCGGCCCCGCGGCGACGGTGGCCGTGAAACAGCGAGTCTCCACACTCCAGGACCCTATCCGCCCCAGACGGTCATGATCCAGATGCCCACAGCCGATCGGATGAGGCGAACCAGCCACGGCGGCAGGCCCACGCCGCGCAGCTAGGATGCCTCGCGTACGCCCTCGTAGCTCAGGGGATAGAGCATCGGTTTCCTAAACCGTGTGTCGCAGGTTCGAATCCTGCCGGGGGCACCACCGGCAAGCCCAGGTAATCCGCCTCTCACGTGCTGAAACGGGGTGCGGGGCCGATCATGGTCTGTCCGGTTCTGTCCGGCCGACACCGGCCGTTCCCGGCTGGCTGTGCCCGTATCGTGCCCGCGCGTGCCCGGGACATCAGCGCCAGGCCTGCCCTCCGAGGGCGGCTACCACGCGCCGGCGGGACTCCACGTCCTGCCCATCGAGGCACTTCGCGTAGACCCTGAGGAGGACGTCGACCGAGTGGCCAGCCCACTCGGCGACCTGGGTTGGCGGGACTCCCCCGTTGAGCCAGGTGGACACGCAGGCGTGTCGCAAGGTGTAAGGCGTCCTCCCGAGCGGGGAGTCGTAGACCTCGCGTGTGAACGTCGCCTGTCGAGCCCGGTCCCAGGCGCGCTGGTAAGTCACGCGAGAGAGTTCGCCACCCCGCAGACCCGAGAACAGGCGCCCACCGCTAACCGGACCGTAGGTTCTCAGGTGCGACGTGAGGATCGCGGTCAACTCAGGTGTGCAAGGAACGGCGCGGGTCTCTCCCCGCGCCCGATGCTTGAGCTGGCGCAGGTCGCGCGTGCGACCGCTGTCGGTCCAGTCCCGACCGGCGTCCGGTGTCGCCCACTCAAGGTGGATCTCACCCCAGCCATCTCGGGGCAGTCGAAGACTCTGCTGGCAGAGGTTCACCGCCTCCTCCGGCCGGAGGGCTGCGAAGTACAGGAGCGCGAAGAACGCGACGAGACGCGGCCCGCTCGACTGCCACGAATCAGACGTCGCACCTCGCGGTCTCTCCTCCGCCAAGGCCCGCAGCAGCGTTCGGGCTTGCCACGGGTTCACCACCGACCGACGGTCGACCGAGTGGGAGATCTTCGGAGCACGCCATTTGAACGACTCCATCGGATTGCGCGTCAACAGGTCGCGTTCCACGGCGTACTCCAGCGTGTTGAACAACACGGCACGCCGACGGTTGAGGACGGTCGCCGCACAGCGCGAGCCGTCGAGCTTGCTCGCGATCTCCTCGAACACAGCGCGCAAGACGGCGTGGTCCGCGAGGTCGGTCACGGGGCGAACACTCGTCTCGACCCACCTCAGCTGCTCGACGACGTCCCGCGGGCAGCCCGTCGTTCCGCGCTTGCTGGTGTTGAAGCCCCATCGCCGGAGGGCTGTCCGGAGTCCCCTCGCATCGCGGACGTCACGTCCGGGGCGCACCATCGCGACGGTGACCGTCACGAGGGCCTCGGCCGTGCTGCGTCGGGAGTTGGCCGCAGCACCGCTCCACTTCATGTCTACGTACTCGCACGCGAACTCGTACCAGGACATCACGGTGTCCGGCCGGGCCAGCGACATCGGCCGACCAGTGTCGACGACGAACGCCTCGCCGCGTCGAGCAGCAGTCAGAAGCGAGGCCCGGAAACTGTCGGCGAGCGCCCGAGTCTCATAGGTGGCCTTCCATGCCCGGGCGTCGACCAACCATCGGACCGTGTAGGTCCGCCGTGGCTTCCCGTCCGCCTTCGCTTTCCTGACGTTCTCCTGAATAGACCACACGCGCACCCTGTAGGTCGTCTGCATCAGGAGGCTTCCTCCAGCGCCTCAAGCCAGCGTTCGAAGTCGGCCCGACGGATGCGGATCTCGCCGTTGGGGAGCTTGATGCAGCGTGGTGCGCGTCCCTTGGCGCGCCACTCGTAGAACGTGGAGCGGGCGATGCCGAGCTCGGCGCAGAGGTCGGGGACGGTGAGGCGGCCGGTCGGCCGGCTCATCGTCCCGGCGGCGACGGCAGGGTGTTGGTTACGCATCGTGACTCCTGGTCGGGCGGTGGGGGTTGCGGTCCGGGTGGGCCGTGGAGGCGGCAGTTGTTGTGGGGGCTGTAGGTGGCGTTTCAAACCGCTAAACCGCAGAAACAGGGTCTGACCTGCGGGTTCGGCACTGCGGTTTGGGCAGGTCGTGCGGTGTGCCAAACCGCAAACCGCTGCGGTTTGCGGTTTGGCCGGTGCGGTCCCGAGCCAAACCGCAAGATCTACTGAGGGTGTCTGTGCTGGTCAGATGGGGTCGGCTGCGGTTTAGCGGTTTGAGCGGTTTGTTTGAGGGGGTCACGAAAACTCCGTCCTGGTGGGGGTGGTCAGGTGGTGGTGTGGACCCAGTAGCGGCGGCCGTGGCCGTGGGGGTCGGTGACGCTGCGTAGGACGACGTCGGTGCGCCAGCGGTCGAGTTGCCCGGTGAGGCGTCTCCCGAGGCTGCGGACCGACTGGAGGTGCCCGCTGGGGGTCAGCGGGAAGGTGCCAGCCCAGGGGTCGGTGGTGGCGAACCCGGTCGAGGTCTCCGCGGAGCGGCGGAGCTCCTGGGCGGTGATCCGGCGGTCGCCGAACACCTCGCGCCATTGGGTGAGGAAGGCGCGCCATTCGGCGTGGTCGTCGTCGAGGTCGGCGGTGGTGTCGGTGTTGGTGAGGAACCCGCCGATGTGGTGGTGGTGCAGGAAC
>Ga0136617_10001169_pt1 | contig 23001 bp, 20 predicted proteins | sample AntDrymUQ3222106_2_FD_129672 | JGI IMG/M metagenome (GOLD analysis project Ga0136617, IMG submission 129672) | Polar desert sand microbial communities from Dry Valleys, Antarctica - metaG UQ322 (21.06) | ecosystem: Environmental > Terrestrial > Soil > Desert | place: Antarctica: Dry Valley...
CTGGGCGAGGTGCCCGCCGCGGGCGACATCCTGCGAGCCGTGCCCGACGAGAAGACCGCTCGCGCGATGATCGACACCCGCCGGGACCTGATCTCCGTACGTCCGGAGGGGTCCGGGCGCGCCACGCTGGAGGATCTCTACAGCCAGATCCAGGCGGGGCAGACCAAGGAGCTGCGCATCATCGTCAAGGCCGATGTGCAGGGTTCGCTGGGCGCCATCGGGCACGCGCTGGAGCAGATCCAGAGCGACGAGGTCCGCATCAACGTCCTCCACGAGGGCACCGGAGACATCACCGACAACGACATCCTGCTGGCCTCCGCCTCCGACGCGATCGTGGTCGGCTTCAACACGAAGGCCACGGACACCGCGCGCCGAGAGGCAGAGGCCACCGGCGTCGATGTCCGTCTCTACGACATCATCTACCGGCTCACGGAGGAGATGCAGGCCGCCCTTCACGGCATGCTGGAGCCGGTCGAGATCGAGGTCGTCGAGGGTCGCGCCGAGGTCCGGCAGCTATTCAAGGTGGGCAAGGTCGCGGTCATCGCCGGGTGCTACGTGACGGACGGCCGGATCGTCCGCGGCGGTGCCCGGGTCTATCGCGGCGGCGGAGTCGTGGCCACGGACCGGATCGAGTCGCTGCGGCGCTTCCGAGACGACGCGCGCGAGGTGGCCGCCGGCTTCGAGTGCGGCATCGGGCTGGCAGGCTTCAACGACTTCGTCGAGGGCGACATCGTGGAATGCTTCACCCAGCAGATGGTCTCGCGCATCAACCAGGCCTGAGCCGGTCGTGAGCGGGCGGACCGAACGCCTCGATGAGCTGCTGCGCGAGGAGATCAGCGCGGTCCTGTCGCGCGATGTCCAGGATCCGCGCATCGGCTTCGTGACCGTCACCCGAGTGGAGGTCACGCGCGATCTGAGCCACGCCACGGTCTGGGTGTCGATCATCGGTACGCCGGAGGACCGTCGTGACTCGATGCGGGGATTGGAGCGGGCCATGCCTTTCGTCCGGGGACGCCTTGCCCCGCTGCGTCTGCGCCGGATCCCGCAGCTGCACGTCCGCTACGACGAGTCCGTGGAGCGGGGCACGCGGGTCCTGCGCCTGCTCGATGAGCTGGAGCGCGGCGAAGAGCCCTCTGATGCCGCCGTCATGGAGGCGTTGCCGACGCCAGGCCCCCGTCCCGTGGAAGAGCCCCAGGCAGCGGACGAGACGATCGCCCCCGCCCCTCGACGCCGTCGTCCGCCCGCGCCGCGGGACGTCGGGCCCCGCGCCGCTCGGCCCCGCGGCGCCCGCAAGGCACGCCGATGAGTGTCTCCGGTCTCCCCGCCGGCCTCGCGGCGCTGACGGCGTCGGACCTCGCAGCGGTGCCCGATGCCGTGGTCGAGCGCATCAGGGCGGCTCGGACCGTGATGACCGTGTGTCACCGCGATCCGGAAGCCGACGCCCTCGGTTCGGCGCTGGGCACGGCGCTCATGGTGGAGCACCTTGGCGGTCGGGCCACGCCGGTCTGCGCCGATCCGGTGCCTGCCATGTACGACTTCCTGCCCCAGCTGGAGCGGTTCCGCCAGGACCCGGACCCGGAGCTCGACTACGACCTCATCGTGGTGGGTGACTGCGGGGAGCTGGAGCGGGTCGGAGCGGTGCTCACCGACCATGCCGATCTCTTCGCCCGCCTGCCCATCGTCAACATCGACCATCACGTCTCCAACCGCGGTTTCGGCCTCGTCGACTGGGTGGACCCGGAGGCCGCCGCGACCTGCGAGATGGGCACCCTGCTGGCCGCACGGCTGGGGGTGCCCTTCGATGCCGCCGACGGTGCCCTGGCCGCGAACCTGATGGCAGGCGTGGTCATCGACACGGCCAACTTCCAGCATCCCAACACCACTGCTCGCACCCTCCGCGTGGCGTCCGAGCTCCGCGCCGCCGGCGCACCGCTGTACGAGATCGCCAAGCGGCTCTACCGCACCAAGCCGAACCTCCAGTTGCAGCTCTTCGGGCGCGTGCTGGCCCGCCTGGAAACGTCCCTCGACGGACGCGTCGTGTGGTCCACGCTGCTGCCCGATGACCTGACCGCCACGGGGGCCGGCCCGGCGCACTCCGAGGGCCTCATCGACCTGCTCGCCCAGTCGGAGACCGGTGAGGTGGCCATCGTCTTCAAGGATCTGGGGCCCACGTCACGGATCAGCGTTCGGACCAAGGACGGCGGCGTGGATGCCACGGTGCTGACGGGATATTTCGGTGGCGGAGGCCATGCGCGAGCCGCCGGCGCGACCATCGAGCGTCCCGTGAGCGAGGCACGCGCACTCGTCCTGGCGGAGGCCGAGCGGCTCGTTCTCGCCCTACCCGACGCCTGACATGACCGGACCGGACACGGTCGAGCACGGGCTGAACGGCGTCCTCGTCGTGGACAAGCCGACCGGTCCTACCTCGCACGACATCGTGGCTCTCGTGCGCCGTCTCTCAGGCGCACGGCGGGTCGGCCACGGGGGCACGCTCGATCCGTTCGCGGCCGGCGTCCTACCCGTCTTCCTGGGTCGGGCGACCCGCATGGTGGAGTACCACATGGCGGACGAGAAGGCCTATCGCGCGCTGGTCGCCTTCGGCGCCCGCTCCACCACCGACGATCTGGACGGGGAGCTGTCGCCTGCCGAGGCGCCGGCGCCCCACCGCGAGGCCGTGGAGGCGGCGCTGGAGTCGCTGCGCGGCTGGATCGAGCAGGTCCCGCCGGACCACTCCGCGGTGCGCATCGCGGGGCGCCGCGCCTATGAGATGGCTCGCCACGGCGAGAAGCCGGAGCTCAAGCCGCGGCGGGTGGAGATCCGGGCTCTGGATATGGTGGCCTGGGACGGATCGGAGCCATCGCGCCCCACGGCGACCCTGGAGGTACGCTGCTCGGCGGGGACATATATCCGGGCCATCGCGCGCGATCTGGGCGAGCATCTCGGTTCGGGCGCGTATCTGTCGGCGCTGACGCGCACGGCAAGCGGGCCATTCCGCATCGAGGAGGCTCACTCCCTGGAGTCCGCCCGTGTCGTCCTGGCCGAGGGACGGGCAGAGGAGCTTCTGCTCGCGCCGGACGTGGGCCTGGAGGCGTACCCGCGCCTGGAGCTGGGTGCGGAAGATCTGGCGACACTGGCCAAGGGCCAGGCCGTCCGCCACCCAGGGAACAGCGACCTGTCGTCCGGGCCGTCGGGGTTGCTGCGGGTCGTGGATGGCGACGGCCGGTTGTCCGCGATGGCACGCTACGACGCTGGCAAGCTGCATCCGGAGAAGGTCTTCATGGCGCCTGGTCGCTGACGACCCTCATGAGACTGGTGGCGGACGTCGACGATCTGCCACGCGCCCTGCGTTTCGTGGCCACGGTGGGGATCTTCGACGGCCCGCATCGGGGTCACGCGGCGATCCTGAAGACGCTCACCACGGCAGCCGAGGGGCTGCGCGCGTTGGCCACTGTTATCACCTTCGAGCCTCATCCGGAGGCCGTCCTGCGCGGCGTGTCACCGCCCCTGCTGTGCGATCCCGCCGAGCGGCTCGCGCGTATCGCCAGCATGGGTGGTGACCTCATCGTGGTCCAACGGTTCGATCGGACGTTCGCCGGGCAGTCGGCGGAAGCCTTCGTCGACCGCTTGGCTGCAGGACGCGACCTGGCAGGCCTGGTGATGAGCCCGGAGAGCGCCTTCGGCCGGGACCGCCAGGGGACGTTGGATCGGATCCGGGCGCTCTCTGCCGAGCGGGGCTTCGCCCTGGCGGAGGCGGCCTCGCTGGAGCTGGGCGGGGAGCGCGTTTCAAGCACCCGCATCCGACAGCTCATCGAGGCGGGCCGGCTGGCTGACGGTGCCCGGCTGCTCGGCCGGCGGTATGCAGTGATCGGCGAGGTGGTGCACGGCGATCGCCGCGGCCGCGAGATGGGGTACCCGACAGCCAACCTGGCCTTCGCCGAGCCGGTCGTGCTGCCGCCCAACGGCATCTACGCGACGCACGTGAGCTGGGGAGGTGAGGACCCGCTGCGACCCGCGAGGACCGCGCATGGGGTGGCTTCTCTCGGCGTACGTCCCACCTTCGCCGATGGCGGCGTCCGGCTTCTGGAGGTCCACCTATTCGACTTCGATGAGGACCTGTACGGGCAGCGGCTGCGCGTGGAGCTCGTCCGACGCCAGCGCGGCGAGCATCGGTTCGGGTCCGTGGAGGCGCTGGTGCGCCAGATGGACCGCGACGCGAGGCGCGCCCGCGCCATCCTGGCGGCTGGCTGAGGGCACGGCCGCGGTCCCGCGCCACCAGGCGAGGCGCAGGCCGCTCGCGCAGTCGAGGTGCGGTCCGGCGCAGTCGAGGCCGTCTCGGCGCCTGGCGAGGCATCGCCCGCTCGCGGAGGCTTGGAGCACCACGCGAGGAACACCACGCGAGCGAACCGACCCCCGAGCCACGGGCGCCGGGGCTGAAACTGCGTTCGTTGGTCGATCGGCACACCAGACGAGCCACCCGACCGATGAACGACGATGGCCACCGCCAGAACGGGACCAGATGACGCCACTGGCCGCGGCCGAGGGTCCGTTCGCTCTCCACATGAGCCAAGGGCGAGTGACCGCCCGGGTGACCGCTTCGTACTTTTGATTGCCGCGATATCGAACGCCTGTTAGACTGCCCGCGAACTAGCAGAAGAAGGATGGTGGAGGACCAGGTGCCGCTTACGCGGGAAACGAAGGAAACTGTGATCAGCGGGTATGCCACCCAAGAGGGTGACACCGGCTCGCCGGAGGTCCAGATCGCGCTCCTCACTGAGCGGATCACGGACCTGACCGGGCATCTCCGCAGTTATCCCAAGGATCATCACTCCCGTCGCGGCCTCCTCAAGCTCGTTGGCCAGCGCCGCCGACTCCTCGCGTACTTGATGCGCAAGGACAACGCCAGGTATCGCACCGTCATCGGTCGGCTCGGACTGCGCCGCTAGCGCGTCCCCCCGGCGGGTGCGCCCGCCGCGCGATACCAAGTAGCACGCCCAGCACCGTGATCGGGAACGGCCGCGGAACAGCGCGCAAGGTCCATCCTCCCTCCACATTGGAGGATCGATGGCAGTAACAACTCTTTCAGCCGAGGTCGGCGGTCGTACCATGACCATCGAGACGGGCCGCATGGCCCTGCTCGCCGGCGGCTCGGTCACCGTCCGCTACGGAGATACGCTCCTGCTCGGCACCGCAAATCGCTCGGACCCTCGCCCAGGGCTGGACTTCTTCCCGCTCACGATCGACTTCGAGGAGCGCATGTACGCCGCGGGCAAGATCCCCGGCGGCTTCATCAAGCGGGAGTCCCGTCCCTCGGAGGGCGCCATCCTGGCGGCGCGGCTAACGGACCGGCCCATCCGGCCCCTCTTTCCCGAGGGCTACAAGGACGACGTGCAGGCGGTCCTGACCGTCCTCTCGACCGACCAGGAGAACAATCCCGACATCCTGGGCACCATCGCGGCGTCAGCTGCGCTGACCATCAGCGAGATCCCCTTTCTGGGACCCATCGCTTCCGTCCGCGTCGGTCGCATCGACGGTGAGCTCGTGGTCAACCCGCTCTTCAGCCAGATGGCCGAGTCAGAGCTCGACCTGATCGTCTCCGGGACGCGCGACGCGATCATGATGGTCGAGGCCGGCGCCAAGATCCTGCCCGAGTCGGTCATGGCCGAGGCGATCATGTTCGGCCACCGCTCCCTGGCACCGATCCTGGACCTCCAGGACCAGCTGCGCGAGAAGGTCGGCAAGCCCAAGCGCATGCCCTTCATCGAGCGGGGCACGGAGTCCGTTAGCTCCTTCCTGGACGCCGTCAAGGATGACCGCGCGATGGTCGTCTTCGACCTCGAGACGACGAGCCGCGACGCCAAGGTGGGTGCAGTGGTGGAGATCGCTGCGGCACGCGTGAAGGGCGGGTCCATCACGGACCGCTTCAGCACGTTGGTCGATCCGGGCACGCCCATCGTCGGACGCCAGCTCCACGGCCTGACCGACAAGGATGTGAAGGGCAAGCCCTCGCCCGACGCGGCCGCGCGGTCCTTCCTGGACTGGGCTGGCGATGACCTGCTGGTCGGCCACAACGTCTCCTTCGACATCGCCTTTTTGCATGCGGCCCTCAGCGACGGAACGAAGATCGACTCCGAGCGCTGCCTGGACACGCTTGCCCTTGCACGCGACGCCTATCCCGACCAGGACGTCTTCAAGCTGGGAGACCTCGCTCGCTTCTTCGAGCTGAGCACGGAGCCCAACCACCGAGCCGGACCGGATGTCGAGGCCACCGCGCAGCTGCTGCTCTATCTGGCCGGCGAGCTGCCCGCCCGGGTGGACACCTTCAAGGGTGCGGTCGCCGAGTCGATCCGCGCCCGCGTCAACGGCGACGCCGCCAGCGCGGACAAGGCGCTCGACATCGCCAAGGCCGCATCAGGCCTATCCAAGAGCCTGACCGGCTTCCTGCACAAGAAGGTCGCCCGTGAGCTCGTCCTCTCGGAGGGCGTGCGCATGGATGGTCGCGGTGCGGACACCATCCGACCCATCTCGGTCGAGGTCGGCCTGCTTCCGCGGGCCCACGGCTCGGCACTCTTCACGCGCGGCCAGACGCAGGCGCTGAGCATCGCCACGCTGGGCCCCTCGTCGGACGTCCAGCGTATCGACACCATCAGCCCGGAGGAGTCGAAGCGCTACCTCCACCACTACAACATGCCGCCCTACAGCACGGGCGAGAACAAGTTCATGCGCGGCCCGGGCCGGCGTGAGATCGGCCACGGCGCGCTGGCAGAACGGGCCCTGATCCCGGTGCTGCCCAGCCACGAGGAGTTCCCCTACGTCATCCGAGTCGTCTCGGAGTGCGTGACCTCCAACGGGTCCACCTCCATGGCCTCGACCTGCGGATCCACGCTGGCCCTCATGGACGCCGGCGTGCCCATCAAGGCACCGGTCGCCGGGGCTGCCATGGGTCTCGTGACGGAGGGTGACCGCTTCACCGTCCTGACCGACATCCTGGGCAAGGAGGACGCCTTCGGCGACATGGACTTCAAGGTGACCGGCACGTCGGAGGGCATCACCGCCCTGCAGATGGACATCAAGGTCACCGGCATCAACGAAGCCATCATCCGTGAGGGCCTGGAGAAGGCGCGCGTGGCGCGGCTCTTCATCCTTGAGAAGATGACCGAGACGATGCCCGAGGCACGGACCGACATGAGCGAGTTCGCGCCGCGCATCATCACCATCAAGATCAACCCCGAGAAGATCCGCGAGATCATCGGCAAGGGCGGATCCATGATCCGCAAGATCCAGGAAGAGACGGGCACGGAGATCAACGTCGAGGACGATGGCACCGTGGAGATCGCCGCGGTCTCCGGGGAGAACTCGCGCAAGGCCATCGACTGGATCGAAAGCCTCACCAAGGAGGTCGAGATCGGCGCCCTGTACCTGGGCAAGGTCACCCGCATCATGGGTTTCGGCGCCTTCGTCGAGATCATCCCCGGCAAGGAGGGCCTTGTGCGCATCGGCGAGCTGGCCGACTACCACGTGCCCACCGTCGAGGACGTCGTGTCAGTCGGCGATGAGATCATGGTCGTGGTGACCGAGATCGATCGCCAGGGTCGCGTCAACCTCTCACGCAAGGCGGCCATGCAGCGTCACCTCTCCAAGACGCCCGCCTGACCGACCCTTCCAGCCGTGCCGCCGAGCACGGCACCGAACCCGGCTCCTGCAGTGCGACCGTCCCATCCGGGGCGGTGGCACTCTTATTCCAAACCGTGTAAGCCGTGGCCCCGGCGCCGCTCGATGAAGCGGCGCCAGACGTGGTTGGTGCCGTACATGGGGTGGTGGGCCAATGTCGTCTATCGCAGCCAGGGTCAACCGCTCGTGGTTCAGATGACGGCCCAGGTGCCGGGTGAACGGTCCGTCCCGGATTCGAGGCCGGGTGGTGTTCTCCAGTCGGACCCTGTCGATTCGTCACGATGAGTGAACAGCAAGGGGCCCTGCGTACGGCTCCGGCTGACCGTGAGAGAACGGAGCGTGCATCAAGGCAGCTCCTGCGCCTGTCGACGATGCTCCGCGAAGGCGACCCGCGCTCGACCGGGGCGAACGCCGCCACGAAGGTAGGCGACGGGTCGTGACGGGCCGCCCGCTCAGGGCTACATCCGACTGGGAAGCCTCCGCTGGAGCCCTCGTTGTTCGTTCATCGTGAAGGCTTGGGGGCTAGCCGGTCCCATGCATGGCGGATCCGGCTGGATCTAGCGGCGGACCCGCTCGCCCCTCGCCTCCTGCCGCCGATCGCCGGGTCGTGGCGTGTACCGACGGGCGGGTATCATCCCCCGGTGCCCGATGGAACCCACGATGAGAGAGCCATGGCCATCGAGCAGTCCGAGCCCCGCTCCAACGTCCCGCCGGTAACCCCGTCGCCGGCTGTCCAGCTGACCACCGAAGACCGCCGGGCCGCCCTTGACGAGATCGCTGCCGAGGTCCGGGTCTGCACCCGTTGCCGCCTTTCCCAGACCCGCACCAACGCCGTTCCCGGCGAGGGTCACCCCGATACGGAAGTCGTTCTGGTGGGTGAGGGTCCGGGTCAGCATGAGGATCTGCAGGGACGGCCATTCGTAGGCGCAGCGGGCTCGTTCTTGACCCAGCTCGTGCGATCCATCGGGTGGCAGCGCGAGGAGGTCTTCATCACCAACGTCGTCAAGTGCCGGCCGCCGGGCAATCGCGACCCGCTACCAGACGAGATGGCCGCCTGCAGTCCGTATCTCCAGCGGCAGATGGACACGCTCGACCCGGCGCTCGTCGTGACGCTGGGCCGCTTCTCCCTGCAGGCGTTCATGCCCGGCGCGCGGATCGGCGCCGTGCACGGCACGGCCCAGCCGGTCGACCCTGGGACCGGAGCTCGAAACGCGCACGCCTATGCCATGTATCACCCGGCTGCCGCCTTTCGCCAGCAAGCGCTGCGTGAGACGCTTCAGCTGGACATCACCGGCATCCCTGCCGCGCTCCAGGCGGCGCGCCGCACCCGTCCCCCCCAGCCCCTGCCACCCCAGCCGGTACCGTCCGAGCCCGTCGCCCCGGAGCCGGAGCCACCGATGCCCGATCCCGTGATCCCCGAGCCAGTGGAGAGTGCTGTGCATGACCTGCCACGTGACCGCGACCGTGCTTACACGCCAGTGCCCGCGGTCGTTGAGATGAGCGACGACCAGATGAGCCTTTTCCGGTGAGCGCACGCGATACCGGACTCCAGGACGGCGTGCTGCGCATCGTGCCGCTGGGCGGCATCGGGGAGATCGGCAAGAACATGACCGTCGTCGAGTACGGCGAGGACATCGTGGTCGTCGACTGCGGCCTCATGTTCCCCGAGGAGGAGATGTTCGGGATCGACCTCGTCATCCCCGACATCACGTACCTGAAGGAGCGTCGCCACAAGGTCCGTGCCTTCCTCATCACTCATGCGCACGAAGACCACGTCGGGGCGCTGCCGTACGTCCTACCCGAATTTCCCGGGGTGCCGGTCTATGCCTCCACCTTGGCGCGGGGTCTGCTGGGCAACAAGATCAAGGAACACAGGCTGAACAACAATCCGCTGCGGGCACTGGAGCCCGGCAGCGAGGTCGAGGTCGGACCGTTCAGCGTGCGCGGCTTCCGGATCGGCCACTCCATCCCTGATGCGATGGGCCTGGGCATCCGGACGCCGCTGGGCACGATCATCCATACCGGGGACTTCAAGTTCGACCATACCCCGGTGGACGGGAAGCTCTCGGACTTCCATGAGCTGGCGGCCTACGGCGCGGAAGGCGTGCTCTGCCTGCTCTCCGACTCGACGCGAGCGGAGAACCCCGGCTACACGGGCTCCGAGCGTCTCGTGGGGGAGGCCTTCCGGGACATCATGCAGGGGGTGGATGGTCGGGTCATCGTGGCCACCTTCGCCTCGAACATCGCGCGCATCCAGCAGGTCTTCGACGCGGCGGCGGACTTCCAGCGCAAGGTCACCGTCATCGGGCGGTCGATGGAGCAGAACACCCGCATCGCGGTGGACCTGGGCTATCTGAAGTACGACTCGGACCAGTTGGTGCCCAAGGACCGCCTCCGGGACATCCCCGACGACAAGCTGGTCATCGCCACCACCGGGGCTCAGGGCGAGCCCATGGCGGGGCTGGCGCGCATGGCCAATCGAGACCATCGATTCGTGGAGATCCAGCCGGGCGACACCGTCATCGTCAGCGCGAGCCCCATCCCTGGCAATGAGGAATCGGTGGGGCGGACCATCGACAACCTCTTCAAGGTCGGGGCCAACGTCTACTACCACACCATCAAGCGCGCTCACGTCTCTGGTCACGCCAGCCAGGAGGAGCTGAAGCTGATGCTCGCTCTGACCAAGCCCAAGAGCTTCATCCCCATCCATGGGGAGTTCCGGATGCTCGTCCAACACGGGCGGCTGGCGGCGGAGGTGGGCGTCAGCCCGGACAACATCTTCATCATCGAGAACGGCCAATCGATCGAATTCCTACCCGATGGCTCGGCCCGGCGCGGCCAGCGGGTGGAGGCGGGGTACGTCTTCGTGGACGGTCTCTCGGTGGGGGAGATCGGCGACATCGTGCTGCGTGACCGCCGGGCGCTTGCCAACGACGGCATGTTCCTGGTGGTCATCACCGTGGACAAGCAGACCGGCAACCTGGTGGGGCGCCCGGAGATCGTCACGCGCGGTTTCGTGGCGGACGTGGATGAGCGCATGCTCGAGGGAGCCATCCAGCGGATCACGCGCTCGATCGAGAACCCGGGCGACCACATCAGCGAGATCACGCTGCTCAAGGCGCAGATCAAGGACGGACTTTCGCAGTATCTCTACGAGCGCACCAAGCGCCGCCCCATGGTCTTTCCGGTCGTGGTGGAGGTCTGAGGATGGCCAAGGCGAGACGCACGCCGGCCGCCGGGCGGGCCGCGACGGGTCGATCGCCGCGGCGGCGCGCCACCTCGAGATCGGCCAAGGTCTCCGGGCTCCGCGTCGGACCACAGACGGCACGCTCGCTCATCGGAGTCGTCCTGCTCGTGCTAGGGGCGGTGACCATAATCGCCCTGTTGCTGCCCGAAGCGGGCCTGCTGAATCGCTACGTCGACGACTTCCTCAGGCCGGCCTTCGGCCAGGGCTCCTGGCTGCTCGCCGTGCTGCTCGTCCTGGCCGGGGCCTTCGTCGAGCGTGCTCCCGGCCTCGGCAATGGCTGGGGCGTGATCGTCATCGGCGGACTGTTGGTGTTCCTGGGCGGTGAGGGCCTCATCCACCTGCTGAGGGGCGGGGGAGGGGAGCCGGATGCCCTACGTCAGGGCGGCGGCGTGGTGGGCCAGGCTTTGAGTGGCGCGCTGGCAGATCTAGTCAGCCCGGCTGGCGCTGCCGTGGTGCTCATCGGGGTCCTTGTCGGTGGCGTCCTGCTGATGTTCGATCTCACGTTGCGTGCGCTGGTGCGTCCCGTGGCAGTGGGAGGACGCGTCATCTACGGCGCGCTGCCAACGCGTTCACGTTGGGCTTCTGAGGCGCGCGGTGGGCCGACTGCCGTGGACGTCCCCCCCGGCGTTGGCGAGCCCGGCCGCTCACGGGGCGCTGCCGCCCCAGGCGGCGACGGTCGAGGGCGGCGTGGCGGCCGGGACGCAGGACCCGACGGCGCCCGATCGGGTGGTCCGGACGCTCGGGAGGAGATGCCTTCGCCGATCTCCAGCCCCGCCCCGATGAGCCAGACGGTCTGGTCAGCGGGCGGCGCGGGGCAGAGCGGAGGGCCATCCGGAGCGGCGGGTAACCCGTCGACGGCCGGCGGAGCGCGCGGCACGGGCACGCCCGCCGCCGACCCCTCCGCTGCGCAGGAGGATGCACCGACGCCGCTGCACGATCGGCCATGGTCGCTGCCCGCCGTCAAGTCGCTCGACGCCGTCATCCCGAAGGTCACGGGCGCGCGTCTGGACCATGACCGCAACATCCGCATCATCGAGGAGAAGCTGCGCAGCTTCCAGATCCCGGCGCAGGTGGTGGCCGTCAACACGGGACCCGTGGTGACGCAGTACGAGGTCAAGCCGGACGTTCGCATCAAGCTGTCCCGCATCGAGGGCCTGGCCGACGACCTGGCCATGGCCCTGGCGGCACGCAGCATCCGGATCGAGGCGCCCATCCCGGGGCGCGATGTGGTGGGCATCGAGATACCCAACCACTCCTCGGAGGTGGTCTCCTTCCGGAGCCTCTACGAGGACTCTGGCATGGCCGGCGCCACGGGCAAGCTGACCTTCGCCCTGGGGCGCGACGTGTCGGGCAAGGCTTACGCCGTGGACCTGGCCAAGATGCCGCATCTGCTCATCGCCGGCGCCACCGGCTCGGGCAAGAGCGTCTGCGTCAACGCGCTCATCACCAGCATCCTGATGCGCGCCCGGCCGGACGAGGTCCAGTTCGTGCTGATCGACTTGAAGCGCGTGGAGCTGGCCCCCTACGACGCGCTGCCGCACCTCAAGACCAGCGTGATCGTGGAGGCTGCGCACGCACGCGCGGCGCTGAACTGGGCCGTGCACCAGATGGAGGACCGCTACAAGCAGCTGGCGGCCCGCGGTGAACGCAATATCACCGCCTTCAATGCCTCCAGTCGCGTATCCCGGGCGGAGCGACTGCCGTACATCGTGGTGGTCATCGACGAGCTGGCCGACCTGATCATGCGCGAGGGCCGCAAGGTCGAGGATCCGGTGGTCAAGATCGCCCAGAAGGCGCGGGCCGTGGGCATACACCTGGTATTGGCCACGCAGCGGCCCAGCGTGAACGTGGTCACGGGGCTCATCAAGGCCAACGTGCCCAGCCGCATCGCCTTCGCCATGTCCTCCAACGTGGATTCCCGCACGGTCCTGGACCAGCCCGGCGCGGAGGATCTCATCGGACGCGGCGACATGCTCTACCAGCCGGCGGACCTGCCCCGGCCGGTCCGGCTGCAGGGCGTCTTCGTGTCCGACGATGAGGTCCGCGCAGTGACCGACCACTGGCGGGAGCAGGCACCCGAACCGATGTACGACCCCGAGCTGCTGGCGGCCGCTGAGGAAGAGGACGGCGGCGGCGGGCAGTTCGCCTGGCTGGCCAGGATGGTCGAGGACGAGCTGACGGCTCGCGCGGCCGAACTGGTGATGCAGACCGGCAAGGCCAGCACATCCATGATGCAGACCAAGCTCAAGGTGGGCTTCAATCGCGCCAGTCGCCTCATGGAGGAGCTGGAGCGCTTCGGCATCGTGGGGCCGCAGGACCCGCGCAACCCAGCCGTGCCTCGTCAGGTCTACGGTCCTGACAATTGGATCCGCGGCCCCGAGGATGTCGAGGATATGTGAACATGGCGGCGTGCAACCGCTGCGTGTTGCCGGCCGGCACCGGCAAACCCCACTGTGGAGCCGTCGGTCCGGAACGCGTATCCTGTCCGCAGCGACCGGCCCTGCGGCGGGCCGGCGGGGACCATCGCTGAGAGGCACTTCCGACCGATGACTGCTCGTCACCAGCTCCGGGTCGGCGGGCGACGGATCGGCAGAGACGGCGTCCTGCCGATAGATGCCATCCCGGCTCCGGCACTCGGCGAGATGCTGCGCGTCGCTCGAGAGCGCAAGGGCGTCGATATCTACCGGGCAGAGCGGGATACCAAGATCCGCGCCAAGCATCTGGATGCGCTCGAGGCGGGTGACTATGGGGATCTCCCGGGCGCGGTCTACACCAAGGGCTTTCTGCGTAACTATGCGGTCTACCTGGGTCTGGACCCCGACGAGATGTTGGGCCGCTGGCGCGCGGAGACGGCCGGCCTGCGGCGAGCGGAGGCTGTCACGGTCGCGCCGCCGCGGCCACTCGCCGCGCCACGGCGCGGCCTGACCCTCACGCGGGGCATCATCGTGTCGGCGCTGCTGTCCTTGCTGGTCATCGCCTTCCTGGGATACGTCGCCATGCAGGTCATGCGCTTCTCGCAGATCTCCGAAGTGACCGTGGACGGACCGCTCGTCCGGCAGCTCGAGTCGGATGCCGAGTCGACCTTGCTGGCCGGCACCGCCACGGCGGAGGCCACCGTGACCATCACGGGTCCCTCGGACTTCCACGCGACCACGGACGCGGATACGGCTGGCACCTGGTCGCTGACCGTGCCCGTGACAAAGGGCCGCAATGACTTCGCGATCACGGCGGCCGACCCTGGGACGGACCGATCGTCCGAACCTGTGAACGTCATCGCCATCGTGCCTGTGCCTCCCACCTCCGCGCCTTCATCGGCGCTGCCCGCCGTGGACCTGGCGCTGACCAGCCCTGCCGAGGCAGCTACGCTCGCTGGAGCAGAGGTGACGGTCGCCGGCACGACCTCCGGCACGCGCGTCGTGATCACCGCCGAGCCGCAAGATCCTGGCGGAGGGACGCCGGCCCTGCCGGAGGTCAGCGAAAGGCCCGAGGCGCCAGAAGATCCCGATGCCGGCCCGTCACTCGCACCGACCGGACCCACGTCGCTCGACATCACCGTCACCGATGGCAGCTTCAGCGCCGATCTGGCTGTCGCACCTGGCAGCTGGCTGATCACCGTCACGGCCTCCGCGGCCGGGCAGGCTGACGCGGTCGAGAGCCGTACCGTGGACATCGAGTTCGAGGGCGTCGTGGTCGTCGTCGAGGCTGTTGGCGGCAATGCCTACATCCAGGCCTGGGTGGACGGCGAGCCGACGACCGCGAAGATCCTCCGACGCGGCCGGTCCCTGACGTTCACGGCGGAGCAGATGGTCCTGGTCCGGACCGGCAACGCCGGTGAGACCCACTTCACGGTCAACGGTGAGGAGCTCGGTGCCCTGGGCGACCGCGGGCAGGTGGAGAACTGGCTGTTCGAGTCGGGGGAGCCACCGCGTCGCAGCCTGTGATCGACACCGACGCCCTGGTGGCCATCGCCCAGCGGGTCCAAGTCGCCTGCATCGATTCCGGCCTCACCCTGGCGACCGCTGAGAGCTGCACGGGCGGGTTGATCGGTCACCTGCTGACGGAGATCGCGGGGTCCAGCGGCTACTACGCGGGCGGCGCCATCACCTACAGCGATGCGCTCAAGCGTCGCCTGCTGGATGTCCCCGATGCGACCCTCCAGGCGCATGGCGCGGTCTCAGCGCAGACCGCCGTGGCCATGGCGGACGGGGTTCGACGTACCTTCGGGACCGATCTGTCGGTCGCCGCGACTGGCATCGCCGGGCCGGCGGGCGGCTCGGCAGGCAAGCCGGTGGGGCTCACGTATGTGGCGGTCGCCGACGCCTCCGGTCAAGATGTGCGGCGCTTCCTCTGGGGCGGCGATCGGTCGGAGAACAAGCAGGCAAGTGCCGCCGCGGCGCTGGAGCTCCTCCTCGACCGGCTCAGGATCGCCCGATGACCCGCGCCGTCGGGGACATCGGCGCCGGTCTGGCGGCTGCTCGCGCCCCGAGGCTGATCCCCGCCGGAGAGCGGCTGCACGTGGTCGGTGCGGCCGGGGCCGGTGCCTCGGCGGCGGCGCTGCTGGCTCACCACGCCGGTGCGGTGGTCTCCGGATGCGATCGCGGCGGATCATCGCCGTACAGCGCCGCCCTGGCTGCAGCAGGGATCCCGCTTGCTTGGGAGCACTCGGCGGACCACCTGCCGGGGGTGGATAGGTTGGCCGTGACCAAGGCTCTGACATCGATCCAACCCGACCATCCCGAGCTGTCGGCGGCTCGACGTCGCGGGGTACCGCTCGAGGCTTGGCAGCAGGTCGTGGCGGATGCGGCGCTGACCGCAGGACAGCGCTTGGTCGCCGTGGCGGGAACCCACGGCAAATCCACCTCCTCGGGTTGGTTGCTCCACGTCCTGGTCCACGCGGGACGAGATCCCTCCGCGTTCGTGGGCGCGTTGCTGACCGCGGCGCTGACGGGTGGCGCACCCGGCACTTCGCGCTGGGGTTCGGGCGACGCCTTCGTCGTGGAGGCCGACGAGTATGCCGGCAACTTCGATGCGTATCGCCCCGCGGTCAGCGTGCTCCTCAACGCCGAGTGGGACCACCCCGATGTCTTCGCCGATGAGGCGGCCGTCCTCGACGCATTCGAGGGTTGGCTGCGCACGGCCGACCGGGCGGCGGCCGACGAAGGGGAGGGACACCTGCTCGTGGCCAACGTGGGCGACCCGGGCGTGGCCAGGCTGGTGGCGCGGCTGGCGGATGGCCTCGATGCCACGCGCCTGGTGTGCGTCTCCTTGGCCGACCCTCAAGGCCCGGTGCCGGAGGCGGCCACCATCATCGGACAGGTGAGCCACTCGGAGAGTCAAGGGCTGAACCTCACGACCCTCGATGTAGATGGCTTGGACGGCTGGCCCGGTCCCGTGCCGCTTCGGCTGGGCGGCCGGCACAACGCCGCCAACGCGCTGTGCGTGGCGGCCGCAGCACGGTCGCTCGGCGTGCCAGCCGCTGCCATCGCCGAGGGCATCGCCTCCTTCCATGGCGTGGGCCGCCGGCTGGAGTTGAAGGGTGAGCCGGGCGGCGTCACCGTGTTGGATGATTACGGCCATCACCCGACCGCCATCGCAGCGACCCTGGCCGCGGTCCGTGAGCGCTACCCGGGCCGTCGGGTCTGGGCGGTGTACGAGCCACTGACCTTCCATCGAACGGCACAGATGCTCGATGCCTTCGCGTCCGTGCTGGCGACGGCCGATCGTGCCGTCATCGCGGACGTCTGGGCCGGTCGTGATCCGGACACCACGATCACCAGCGCCGACGCTCTGGCTCGCGCCATCTCCGCGCAGGGCGGCCCCCCAGCGACCGCTCCCGGGTCCGTCGAACGTACGGCCGATCACGTCGCTGAGCGGGTGCGCGCGGGAGACGTGGTGCTAGTCATGGGCGGCGGCCGGTCGTACGTCATCGCCGAGCGGCTGGTATCCGTGCTGGGAGAGCTATCCGGTGCGGCCCGCTAGACTCTGCGGTCATGGGACCGCTGACACCCGGGGACGGCCAGGACGTCCTCGAGCGCTACAAGCGAGCCTGGGAAGCTCGCGACGTGGACGCCGTCATGGAGCTCTACGCGGCAGACGCCGAGCATAGGGACCACCCGTTCCGTGATCCATACCAGGGAGCCAACGCCATCCGGGCCATGTGGAATGACATCGCGACGAACGAGGTGAACGTGGAGTTCGATGCGGAGCGGGTGTACGTCGCCGGAAGGACCGTGCTGGCCTCGTGGCACGCCGCCTACACCGACGCCACCAACGGTGACCGTGTGCGCATGCGCGGTTTCGCGACCTTCGAGCTTGACGCCACAGGCCTGATCGAGCGATTGCGGGAGTGGCCCCTGTCCAGGGTCGTGGGACGGGACAGCACCTACACACCCGGCGCGCCCGCAGGACCGAGATGATGCGTGATACGGGACCGATCAGGAGGGCCGCGCATGGCCGGTGACATCTCCTTCGATGTCGTGAGCGACTTCGACCGGCAGGAGCTGATCAACGCGTTGGATCAGGCGCGCCGGGAGATAGGCACGCGCTACGACTTCAAGGGCGCGACGGCGGACATCGAGCTGGGCAAGGACGAGATCGTGGTCCGCGCCGACTCCGAGCTACGTGCCAAGGCCATCCAGGACCTCATCGAGGGCAAGGCCATCCGACGCGGCCTCTCGCTGAAGGTCTTCGACTGGGGCACCATCGAGCCCGCCGGCGGCAGCACAGTGCGTCAGAAGGCGGGCCTTCGGCGCGGCCTGCCGGAGGACGTGGCCAAGAAGATCGGCAAGATGATCCGCGACGACTTCCCCAAGGTGAAGTCGCAGATCCAGGGGGACGCGGTGCGTGTCAGCGGGAAGAGCCGCGACGAGCTCCAGAAGGTCATCACGCGACTCCGTGAGGAGTCCGAGGCCCTGCCGGTCGCACTGCAGTTCGAGAACTACCGCTAGGAGGCCGCCGGCCGATGATGCCCTACGGCCGAGTGGGCCGGATCGTGATGATCGTCATCACGATCCTCGTCCTGGTGGCCTTCACCTCACTCATGTTCCGATCCCCCATCGGCTCATGAGCAGCGCCGACGATATCTCGTCGGTGGCGCCGCCGCTTACCGTCGGCAGGGCCATCGCTGACCGGCTCGCGGCGGCTGGTGCCCGCTACGCCTTCACGGTTCCCGGCGAGTCTTTCCTGGGCCTTCTGGATGGTCTGGTGGAGACCGGCATAGAGGTCGTGGCCACCCGACACGAGGGCGGCGCCGCGTTCATGGCCGCCGCCGCCACGCAGCTGACCGGCCGGCCGCAGCTATGCCTTGCGACGCGCGCCGTGGGTGCCGCGAACCTGGCCATCGGGATCCATGCCGCGCGAGCGGACTCGGTGCCCATGGTGGCGCTGGTCGGGCAGGTGCCGCGTCGCTTCCGGGGCCGCGATGCGTTCCAGGAGGCGGATCTGGTCGGATCGGTCGGTCGCCTGGCCAAGTGGGCGGTGGAGATCGACGAGCCGCGACGCGTGGAGGCGGCCATGACCGAGGCACTCCAGCGTGCACAGTCGGGGCGGCCCGGCCCGGTCCTGATCTCCCTGCCGGAGGACCTGCTCGACCTGCGCGCCGCCGGCAGCGGCACACGGGCATCGCCCGGCCAGCCGGCAACAGCCGCGAGTGGCGCTCTGCGCCCACCGGCACCGGACAGCGACGGCGTCCGCGCCGCGCTGCGCATGATGGCCGCCTCACGCCGTGGCGTGATCCTGGCCGGTGCCGGCGTGATCCGGGCCAACGCCAGCCGTCGGGTCCTGCGCCTGGCCGAGGCGCTGGGCGTGCCGGTCATCGCCGCCTGGCGCCGTCCGGATGCGGTATCCAACGGGCATCCGCTCTACCTGGGCATGGCGGGATACTCATCGGCCCCCACGGTCAAGGCGCGTCTGGTCGCCGCGGACGCGATCCTGGTGCTCGGTGCGCGGCTCAATGAGATGACTACCTTCGGGTATCGCGTGCCGGGACCGGAGACGAGGTGGGTGCACGTTGACCTTGAGCCTCGCCAGGCGGGCTACGGCCTCTCCGCACCGACGATCGCCCTGACCGCCGACATCGGGCGGTTCGTGGATGAAGCGCTGTCGCTGCTGCGGGCCGGCGTGATCCATGCCGAGACGCGCCAGGCTCGACTTGACGCGGCTGCCGCCGATCGCGAAGCCTATCTGGTCGCAAGCACCGTGGACAGCGGTTCGTGGGAAGGGCCGGGCGTCCATCCCGGTCGAGTCGTCACCGAGCTGCGGCGCCAGCTCAGCGCGGAAGCCACCATCGTCGTTGACGCGGGCAACTTCGGCGGCTGGGTCCATCGCGGTTATCGATTCCGACGACCCGGCACTTTCCTGGCGCCCACGGCCGGGACGATGGGTTACGGCCTTCCCGCGGCCATCGCCGCAGCGCTCGTCCACCCGCGACGGCAAGTCGTGGCGTTGTGCGGTGACGGCGGCTTCGCGATGACCATGAACGAGCTGGAGACGGCCGTCCGCCAGCGACTCTCGGTGGTGGTGCTGGTATTCGATAACCAGCGCTACGGGACGATCCGCATGCACCAGGAGCGAGAAGGACGTCCAGCTGCCGCCACCGATCTCGGACCGATCGACTTCGCGGCCGTTGCGCGCGCGATGGGCGCCCAGGGCATCAGCGTGGAGCGCGACGACCAGGTCCCCGACGCCATCCGCGAGGCGCTGGCGGCTGACGGACCCACCGTGATCCACATGACCCTAGATCGTGCTTGGGTGTCGGTCGATCAGCCAGCCGCCACGACCGAAGCCGGGGTCACCGCCGACGCGGCCTTCAGTGCGGAAGAGAGCATCACTCCGGCGTCGGCGGTCGTGGAGTCCTGACGACACCGTCGGGTATCGCGCGGGTCATGGCCAAGGCGCCGTAGGCGCGCCCGGATTCCGCGTCTGGTCCAGACTCGACGAGTGTGAAGCCCAGGCGCCGGTAGAAGCGCAACCCCGGCTCATTGCTCGCCACGACCCAGAGCACGACACGCTCCGCTCCCCAGGAGGCCGCCCAATCGCTGGCAGCTTCGATCAGCGCCCGCCCCACGCCGCCCCGCCGTACCCGCGGTTCGACCCACATGGAGAACACCAGGGCGACATCGGGCGGACGGCGTCGGACCAGCACCACACCGACGGCGCCAGGCGGACCGTCGCCATCCGTCTCGGCGATGAACCAGGCACGCCGGTCGCCATCGCTTGAGGCCCTGACCTCAGCCGACCATTCCGCGTCGGGGCGAGCTGCGGCGTCGCCGAGCGACTGCCCGAAGGCATCTGGGGCGTCGGAAAGGCTTCGCAATCGCAGCTGTCTCAATAGCTGAGCATCGTCGGACCGGATCCGACGGACACGGAGATCCATGGGTCGCATGTTGGCACGTCAGGCGGCGGCGCTACGCCGTGCCGAGGCGTGCGCGAACGGCTCAACAGCGCCATCACCCCGGCATGGCGGGGGAGCGTAGAGGTTCTCGAGGATGGTGAGGCCACCACGCAGGAGGAGGCTGACGAGGCCTCCGCGGCTACTTCCGACGAGCTGCTCGCTCAGGTCGACGAGGTGCGACAACAACGGGAAGACTCCGCGACGTCCGAGGAAGGTGACGATGGGTCCCAGACCTGGACCGCGTTCGCCGACGCCACCACCGCGGTCGATACGATGCCCGGTGGAGGCACGGGGTACTTGGAGCTGCTGGAGTTCATCCCCGACGAGATGACGATCGCACCTGGCGACACCGTGTCATGGAGCGCGAACGCCGTCCATACGGTGACGTTCCTGCCAGAGGGTGAGGGACCCGACGGCTACGACCCATTCATGACCCCACCCTCCGGAGACGGCACGGAGTACGACCCGAGCATGGTGGCCAACTCCGGCGTGTTCAATGCCGGTCCAGGCTCGCCGGCATCCTTCTCACTGACGTTCCCGGATGAGGGTACCTATCCCTTCTACTGTCTCTTGCACGCGCGCCTGGGGCAGATCGGCGAGCTGAAGGTGAGCAAGCTTCCACCGACCGACGGTGCCTGGGGGCCTGGTGGCGCGAGCGCTCCACTTGGCCCGCTCCTCACCGCGGCCGGCCTCGGGGGCGTGCTCTGGTCGCTGCAACGAAGGAGGGTGACGCTCGCCATACGAACCTGAGGCGAAGCGATTACACTCGCGGGCCGGTCGACCATGGGTCGGCCGGCCTTTCCCATCCACGTATCCGGTCTCGAGGTGGTCCATCCATGAGCAGCCCGGCCATGTACGGTGAGCTAGCGCCCTGGTTTCACCTGCTGACACCGCCGGAGGAGTACGCGGACGAGGCGGCTGCCGTCCTGGGACTCCTACGGGAACATGTGAATGGTCCGCTGGAAATGCTGCTGGAGTTGGGTTCTGGTGGTGGAAATATGGCCTCTCATCTTCGGCGTCAGATGCGCCTGGTCCTGAGCGACCTTGCGCCGCAGATGCTCGAGCTCAGCCGGACCATCAACCCGGACAGCGAGCACGTCGTCGGCGACATGCGGACGCTACGGCTCGGGCGGACCTTCGACTCAGTCCTGATCCACGACGCGATCTGCTACATGACGACCGAGGACGATCTGCGAGCGGCCATGGCGACTGCCTTCGAACACCTTCGACTCGGCGGTGTGGCCGTCTTCCAGCCGGACGAGGTGCGCGAGAAGTTCCAGCCGGAGACGGACCACGGGGGTGAGGATGAGCCCGACACGCCGGAAGGTGGGCCCGGCCGAGGGTTGCGTTATCTGGAGTGGATGACGGACCCCGACCCGTCCGACACGACCTACCAGGTCGACTACGCACTGCTCCTGCGCGAGGCCGATGGCTCGGTCCGGGTACGGCACGACCGGCACATCGAGGGTCTCTTCTCGACCCAGCGCTGGCTGGACCTCTTGGCTGAGGTCGGCTTCCGAGCGACCGCACTCGACGACGCGTGGGGCCGGGTCATCTTCGTGGCCCAGCGACGGCCATGAGCCGTGTGACCGGATCGGCCGCGGGCGGTCACCACACGTCGCCGGGTCGCCACTCGCAACTGATGGGCGCGTCGAGGTCGAGGGTGGGGGAGGAGGGCGTCGGCAGCACCAGGATGTAGCCATCATCGTCGGGCGTCCGAAGGAGGCGATCGGCCGTCCGCACGGAGGTTGGGCCACGCCAGGTCAGCCATCCCAGCCGCTCGTAGAAGTGGTGGCTCCCGGTGCCCAGTGCCCCCAGCTCGAACCCGTCCTGGATATAGGACCCGACATCGCGCATCACCATCGTGCCGAGCCCCGTTCCCTGATGCTGGCCGGCGGTCGCGACGGCCTCCACGTAACCGGTCAGCCTCGGGCGGCCGTCCACGTGAAGCTCGCGCTCCACGACGGAGGCGTGCGCGACGATCGCACCCTCGACCTGGAGGATGAAGTGAAGCCCGCCGATCGAGTGCTGCCAGTCCTCCTCGGTGAAGCGCTCATCCTCCTCGGGTCCGAAGGCTTCCTCGAGAAGCACGCGGATGGCTGCGACATCGCCCAGGGTCAAGTCGTCTGTGGCGCTCCTTCGCAAGTGGACCCCTTGGCTCTCACCATCGCTCGTATCTGACGTCCCCTGATCACCGCGTTGCGTCACTTCATGGCCTCGGATGGGACGTCACCGCCGAGCAACCGGTCGAACGGGACCGGCTCAGTGAATGGATCGCTCGGAGCTTCACGCGGCGATCGACGATGCCAGCTCACGTGCCGCGCGTTCGACGCGGCCGACCAGATCATCGGCGCCGTCGGCCGCCCGCTGCCCCCAGTCTTCCGAGGCGGCGAAGACAGCCGTCGGAACGGTGGCAGCGTTGAGGTAGGCGAACAGCGGGCGGAGCGCGCGAGCGAATGCCGTGCGGTTCCCCCGGTAGCAGCGAGGAGCACCGGCTTGCTAGCGAGACCGTCGCGCTCCAGCAGGTCGAAGAACAGCTTGAACAGGCCGTTGTACGAGGCGTTGAAGATAGGCGAGACGGCGATGAGTCCATCTGCGGCGACCACCGTGCCGACGGTGGCGCGAAGCCGAGGATTGGGAAAGCCCGTCAGAACGTTGTTGGTCAAGTCTTGGGCGTGGTCGCGGAGGTCAAGGA
>Ga0136617_10001170_pt1 | contig 22985 bp, 18 predicted proteins | sample AntDrymUQ3222106_2_FD_129672 | JGI IMG/M metagenome (GOLD analysis project Ga0136617, IMG submission 129672) | Polar desert sand microbial communities from Dry Valleys, Antarctica - metaG UQ322 (21.06) | ecosystem: Environmental > Terrestrial > Soil > Desert | place: Antarctica: Dry Valley...
GGCCGGATGACGTGGTCGACGAAGCGGCGGCGAGCGGCGGCGATGGTGGCCAGCTGCAGCTCCTCCTTGGAGCCGAAGTGGGCGAAGAGGCCGCTCTTGGAGATCCGCAGCTCGGCGGCGAGGAAGCCGGACCTGGCCGTCGTGACGGCGGGCGGCAACGACGCCCTGCGGCCGTCGTTCGACCCGGCGATCACCGAGCGCGAGCTCGAGGCCATCGTGGCTCCCCTGCGCGTCGCCGGCGGCGGCGTCGTGCTCCTGGAGCTGCTGGACTACGTGAAGACCGGGCTGGTGCCGGCCGAGCACGCGCCGGCCCTCGACGCCCGCTTGGGCGCCTTGGCGGCGCTCACGCGTCGCGTGGCGGAGCGTCAGGGCACGATCCTCGTGGCGATGCGCTCGCATCCGGCCTCGGCCGACCGCGGCATCTTCGCGAGCGACCGCCTGCATCTCAACGCGCGCGGCCACGCGATTGTCGCCGCCGAGGCGCTGAAGGCGCTTCAGGCCGCGCGTGCCGCCCCGGCGGCCACTTCGGCGCACCACGCGTCGAGCAGCGCCCGGCCGGCGGCCGCGTAGCGGCCGGCCCCGGCGATCGCCTCCGCCTCGCTCGTGCCGGCGGCGGCGAGCTGCGCGTCGGATCCGTAGGTGGCGCACCAGCCGGCGACGATGGCGCGGTCCACCTCGGGGTGGGGCTGGAGCGCGCAGACGGACCCGAGCCGGAACCCGTCCGCGCCGGCGAGCAGCGGCGTCGCGCCCGGCGGAAGGGTGAAGCAGTCCTGGTGCCAGCGGAACAGCCGCGTGGCCGGCGACATCCCGGCGGTCAGCGGGTCGCGCCCCACCGGCTCGACCGGCAGCCAGCCGATCCGGATGCCGCCGGGTCGGCGGCCGACCGTGCCGCCGAGGGCGAGCGAGCACAGCTGGCCGCCGAGGCAGAGCCCGAGCACCGGCACGTCGCGCCGCGCGGCGTCGGCGATCAGCGCCTCCACGTCGCGCAGGTAGGGCAGCGCGGGCTCCGTCGCGTCCATCGCCCCGCCGAGCACCGCGAGCGCGGTCAGCCCGGCCGCATCCGGCGGCAGGGCGTCGCGGGCGTAGGGATGGCGGACCTCGAGCGCGAGCCCGGCGGCGGCGAGCGCCTCCCCGATCTGCCCGGGCGGCGCGTCGCCCTCGAACTGGACGACGAGGACGGTCACCGGTGGAAGACTAGGAGAGCCCGCGTGCCGGCGTGGACGATGGGCGCCGGACGGGTTGTGCACATCATGCGTGCTCAACCCGTCCACCGCGGCGGCGCGGCGCCGCGGCGCGCGCATTAGCCTCCCGGTCATGGCCGCCGCCCGAGACGAGGACGTCACCGACCTCTCGGTCGCCCCGATCGTCGGGCCCGACGACCCGCGTCGCTACACCGACTCGGGCATCGAGGTCCGCCCCGTCTACACCGCGGCCGACCTGCCCGAGGACCTGGAGGCCGGGCTGGGCGAGCCGGGCGCCGCGCCCTACACCCGCGGCCCGCACCGCGAGATGTACCGCAAGCAGCTCTGGACCATCCGCCAGTACGCCGGCTACGCCTCGGCCAAGGAGTCCAACGAGCGCTACAAGTACCTGCTCGCCCACGGCTCCACGGGGCTCTCGATGGCCTTCGACCTGCCGACCCAGCTGGGGCTGGACTCCGACGACCCGCGCTGCGCCGGCGAGGTCGGGCGCACGGGCGTGGCGATCGACACGCTCGACGACATGCGGGCCGCGTTCGACGGCATCCCGCTCGGCGAGGTCTCCACCTCGATGACCATCAACGCGCCCGCCGCCGTGCTGCTGCTGCTCTACCAGCTGGTCGGCGAGGAGCAGGGCGTCGAGCCCGCGCAGCTGCGCGGCACGGTCCAGAACGACATCCTCAAGGAGTACATCGCGCGCGGGAACTACATCTACCCGCCGGTTCCCTCGATGCGCCTGACCACGGACCTGTTCGCATACTGCGCCGAGCACGTCCCACGCTGGAACACGGTCTCGATCTCGGGCTATCACTTCCGCGAGAAGGGCTGCTCGGCGGTCCAGGAGGTCGCCTTCACGCTGGCCAACGGGATGGCCTACGTGCAGGCCGCGATCGACGCGGGCCAGGATCCCGACGCCTTCGCGCCGCGGCTGGCCTTCTTCTTCAACGGCCACAACAACGTCTTCCAGGAGGTGGCGAAGTTCCGCGCCGCCCGGCGGCTGTGGGCCGAGGCGATGCGCGACCGCTTCGGGGCGAGCAACCCGAAGGCCCAGATGCTGCGCTTCCACACCCAGACCGGCGGGGTCACGCTCACCGCCCAGCAGCCGCTCAACAACGTCGTGCGGGTCGCGCTGCAGGCCTTCGCGGCGGTGTGCGGCGGCACGCAGTCGCTGCACACCAACGGCTACGACGAGGCGCTCGCCCTGCCCACCGAGCGCGCCGCCAAGATCGCCCTGCGCACCCAGCAGATCATCGCCCACGAGTCGGGCGCGGCCGACACCGTCGACCCGTTCGCGGGCTCCTACTTCGTCGAGGCCCTGACCGACGAGGTCGAGCGGCGCGCCCGGGCGCTGATCGCCAAGGTCGACGAGCTGGGCGGCTCCGTCGAGGCCATCGGGTTCATCAAGCAGGAGATCGAGGAGTCGGCCTTCGGCTACCACGAGCGCTACGGGTCCGAGCAGGACGTCGTGGTCGGCGTCAACCGCTACGTGGAAGACGATCCCGAAGTGGAGGAGATCCTGCGCGTCGACCCGGCGACCGAGCGCGTGCAGCTCGAGCGGCTGGCGGCGTTCAAGGCCGACCGCGACGGCGAGCTGGCCGCGCGGCGGCTGGAGGAGCTGCGCACCGCGTGCCGCGGCACGGACAACCTGCTCCCGCCCCTGCGGGCGGCGCTCAAGGACGCCTGCTCGGTCGGCGAGGTGTGCGGGGCGATGCGCGACGTGTTCGGGGAGTACCAGCCAGAGTAACGTCGTCCGCTGTGTACCGTCGTCCGCAGGTCATTCGCGATACCCGCCGCGACGCAGGTACTGCGACACGGCAAGCGATGACCGGAGGCCGAAACCGGTCCTTCTCCGGAGCGCAGCTACCGCCGGTAGGCCCGCTTCACGCGTTCGCAGTCGGCGGCGACCCGGACCCTGCGGTTGTAACCGATCTGCACGCGGTCGACGCCCGCGCCGCAGGTCACCGTCACGCGATCGTGCGAGTAGACCTGGACGACGTCGTCGCCATCGCCGCCGTCGACCGTGTTGGTGCGCCGGCCGATCAGGCGGATGGTGTCGGCGCCGCCCTCACCGAAGATCTTGTTGCCGCGGGCGCCGCCCTGCAGGTAGTCGTCGCCCTCGCCGCCGTAGGTGAGGTTGCCGCCGCGGCCGCCGTAGACGGTGTCGTTGCCGGCGCCGGCCTCGAACACGTCGGTGCCGGTCGCGGTGCCCTCGTGCTGGTGGTGGCCCCAGAGCACGTCGTCGCCCTCGAGCCCGATCAGCTTGTCCGGGCCCGGGCCGCCTAGCAGCGTGTCCTTGAGCGGCGTCCCACGCAGGGTGATGCCGCGCTCGGAGCGGCTGATGACGGTCTCGCCGATCGTCGGATCGGGCACGTAAGCCTGCTCGATCACCTGCTCGCAGTTGCGGATCGACTCGTCGGCGAGCTGGCGCTTGTTGGAGATGCCGCCGGGCTTGCCGTAGGGGTTGATGTAGATCGTGTCGTTGCCCGGCCCGCAGTCGGTGGACTCGATCGCGTGGTTGTTGTTGACGTAGATGACGTCGTCACCCTCGCCGGCGTTCATCCGGTCGGCGCCGGAGTCGGCGTGCAGCTCGTCGTCGCCGGGGCCGCCGGTGACCACGTCGGGGCCGGAGCCGCCGTGCACGAGGTCGTCGCCCGGGCCGCCGTGCACCTCGTCGGGCGCCGCGCCGCCGTCGACGCTGTCGTTGCCGTCGCCGCCGTCGAGGATGTCGTGGCCGAAGTCGCCGACCAGCGTGTCGTTCCCCGCCCCGCCGAACAGCCGGTCATCGCCGGAGGAGCCGTCGAGCTCATCGTCGCCGCCGCGGCCCCACAGCTTGTCGGGGCCCGTCTCGCCGAACAGCCGGTCGGCCAGCGGGCCGCCGATCAGCGTGTCGCACCCGCCGCCGCCGGTGAGCACGTGCGTGACGGCGCGCTTGGCCACGAGGCGGTCGGGGCCGGGGCCGCCGTCGACGATGCGCACCGCCCCGGCCGCTGCCGCCGGGACCGCGAGCGCGGCCGCGAGCGCGGCGAGGAGCGGGAGTCGGGAGCGCATGCCCCGATGATCGTCGCCCGCCCGCCCCGCTTGAGGTCCGAACACCCATAGACTCCGCGCCCGCATGCGCGAGAAGGCCCTCGAGAGCAACGCCGACAAGCTCGCCCGCCACGCCGAGCTGCGCGACGCGGCGATCCACCACGGCTCCGAGGCGGCGGTCGAGAAGCAGCACGCCAAGGGCAAGCTGACCGCCCGCGAGCGCGTCGAGAGGCTGCTCGATCCCGGCTCGTTCTCCGAGCTCGACACCTACGTGCGCCACCGCACGCACGACTTCGGGATGGACAAGTCGCGCCCCTGGGGCGATGCCGTGATCACCGGCCACGGCACGATCGACGGGCGCCGCGTGTGCGTGTTCGCGCAGGACTTCACCGTGTTCGGCGGCTCGCTCGGGGAGGTCATGAGCGAGAAGATCTGCAAGGTCATGGACCTGGCGGCCCGGATCGGCTGCCCGGTGATCGGCATCAACGACTCCGGCGGCGCGCGGATCCAGGAGGGCGTCGTCTCCCTCGGCGGCTACGGCGACGTGTTCCAGCGCAACGTCCTGTGCTCGGGCGTGGTCCCGCAGATCAGCCTCGTCATGGGCCCGTGCGCCGGCGGCGCGGTGTACTCCCCCGCCCTGACCGACTTCATCCTCATGGTCCGCGAGACCTCGCACATGTTCATCACCGGCCCCGACGTGATCCGCACGGTCACCGGCGAGGACGTGGAGTTCGAGGCGCTCGGCGGCGCGATGAGCCACAACGCCAAGTCGGGCGTCGCGCACTTCGCCAGCGATGACGAGGAGCAGTGCCTCGAGGACTGCCGCTACCTGCTCTCGTTCCTGCCCCAGAACAACCTCGAGTCGCCGCCGCGCGTCGCGCCCGCCGACGACCGCGAGCGAATGGACCCGGGGCTGGACTCGATCGTCCCCGACAACCCCAACAAGCCCTACGACATGCGCGCGGTGGTGCGCATGGTGGTGGACGAGGGCGAGTTCCTCGAGGTTCACGAGCACTTCGCCCTGAACGTCATCTGCGGCTTCGCGCGGTTGGATGGGACCACGGTCGGCGTGGTCGGCAACCAGCCCGCCGCGCTGGCCGGCGTGCTCGACATCGACGCCTCGGTCAAGGCGGCGCGCTTCGTGCGCACCTGCGACGCGTTCAACATCCCGCTGCTGACGCTGGTCGACGTGCCCGGCTTCCTGCCCGGCACCAAGCAGGAGTGGGGCGGCATCATCCGCCACGGGGCCAAGCTGCTCTACGCCTACACCGAGGCGACCGTGCCGAAGCTCACGCTGATCACGCGCAAGGCGTACGGCGGCGCCTATGACGTCATGGCCTCCAAGCACATGCTGGCCGACTTCAACTTCGCGTGGCCCAGCGCGGAGATCGCCGTCATGGGCCCGGCCGGCGCGGTCAACATCATCCACCGGCGCGACATCGCCGGCTCGCCGACGCCCGACGAGCGGCGGGAGAAGCTGATCGACGACTACAAGGCCCGCTTCGCGAACCCGTACAGCGCGGCCGAGCGCGGCTACATCGACGACGTGTTGATCCCGCACGAGACGCGCCCGCGGCTGATCGCCGCGCTGGAGACCCTGCGGACCAAGCGCGTCCAGGGCCCGCGGCGCAAGCACGGCAACATCCCCCTCTGATCAACTTCCCGGTCCCGCGGCCGATCTGACGCGGTATGGGCCACACTGCCCCCCTCGCCGGTCGCGCCGCGCCCGCGGAGACGGGGACGCCGCCATCCACGCCGCTCGACGCGCTGCCGGTCGCCGTCATGCGCACCGACGCCGAGGGGCGCTGCCGCTACGTGAACCGCCGCTGGTGCGCGCTCACTGGCCGCCATCCCGAGACCGCAGTCGGTCTGGGCTGGCTCGACGCCGTCATCCCCGACGAACGCGAGGACGTGCTGGCCGCCTGGACGGCGTGCGCCCGCGACGGCGTCCCCTTCCGGCTCGAGCACCGCCTCACGCTGCCCGACGGCGCCCTGCGCTGGGTCACGGTCGATGGCAGCCCCGAGGCGGGCGAGGGCTGCACGGGCGTGCTCGTGGAGACCACCGGCCGGCGCGCGGCGCAGGCCGCCGAGGAGCGCCACCGGCTCGTGCTGCGCAACCTGACCGGCGTCGGCGTGGCGCTCTGGGGTCCCGACCTGCGCTGCCAGCTGGTCGAGGGCGAGGGGCTCCTTCCCGGCGGCCCCGGCGGCGAGGACGCCGTCGGGCTGGAGCTGGCCGAGGTGGTGGGCGAGGAGCTCGCCGCTGAGCTGGAGCCGGCGCTGACGACCGCGCTGGAGGGCTTCGGCTGCTGGCTGGAGCTGACGGCGCCGGGCGGGGATACCGTGCACGCGGTCACCGTCGGCCCCTACGTCGACGGCGACGGCGAGGTGGCCGGCGCGCTCGTCGTGTCCGAGGACGTCACCCGCCAGCGGGCCGCCGAGCGCGACCAGCGCTCCGCCGAGCGCCAGCTGCAGCTCGCCTTCGACTCCGCCCCGATCGGGATGGCCCACGTGTCGCTGGCCGGCGACTTCCTGCACTTCAACGCCGCGCTGGAACGCCTCAGCGGTCGCTGCCGCGACGGGCTGTGCGACGCCGCGCTGCTCACCCTGGTGCATCCCGACCACCACGAGCCGGTGGCCGCCGCCTTCGCCGGCCTCGCCGCCGGCGAGGAGGAGTTCGACCTCGAGCACCGGGGACTGCACGCCGACGGGCGCGAGTTGTGGCTGCACCAGCAGGCGACGCTGCTGCGCGACGACGACGGCGCCCCGCTGCACGTGCTGCTGCAGGTGATGGACGTCACCGCCCGGCGCGAGGCCGAGCACCGGCTGCGCCACGCCGCCGACCACGACCCGCTCACCGGGCTGCTCAACCGGCGCGGGTTCGAGGAGGCGCTGGAGGCGCGCGTGGCCTGGCAGCGCCGCTACGGCGGGCAGGGGACGGTGCTGATGCTCGACCTCGACGGCTTCAAGGCGGTCAACGACCAGCTGGGTCACGCCACGGGCGACGCCCTGCTCGTCGCCTGCGGGCGCGGGCTGCAGACCCGCCTGCGCACCACCGACACGCTGGCGCGGCTCGGCGGCGACGAGTTCGCGGTGCTGCTGCCCGAGGTCGCCGCCGACGGCGACGCGGCGGCGGTCGCGGCGGCGCTCGTCGCCGTGGTGCGCGAGGCGGCCGCCACCGTGGTCTCCGCCGAGCAGTGCGCCGTCACCGTCTCGGTCGGCGTCGCCGACCTCGCGCCGGCCGTGGACGGCGCCGTCTCGCTGGGCGCGGCCGATGCGGCCATGTACGAGGCCAAGGCCGCCGGCCGGGACCGCTTCGTGCTCGCCGGCCCGGCCTGAGTCAGGCGACCAGCGGCTCGAGCCGCACGCGGACGATCGCGTCGATCTCCGCCAGCGCGGTGGCCCGCTCGGTCGCGTCGTCGTTGGCCAGGCGGGCGTCCAGGGCGGTCTGGATGGCGTCCGGGGTGAGCCCGCGCACGCAGATCACGAAGGGGAAGCCGAAGCGCTCGGCGTAGGCGGCGTTGCCCTCGACCAGCCGGGTGTGCGCCTCCGGCGTGAGGCGGTCAAGGCCGGCGCCGGCCTGCTCGCCGGCCGAGGCGTCGGTCAGCTCGCCCGCCACGGCGGCGCGCCCGGCCAGGTCGGGGTGGGCCCGGATGAGCGCCAGCCGGTCGGCGGCCGGCGCGTCCCCCACCGCCGCGGCGAGCGCCCGGGCAAGCGCCTCGCGCGAGGCGAACGGGCGCTGCGCGGCGGCCGCCTCGGCCACCCACGGCGAGTGCTCGTAGACGGCGCCGAAGGCGCTGACGAACTCGTCCGGCGACATCGCGTTCACGGCGTCGAGGCTCAGCGGCACGCCGCGCATCCAAGCAGCCGGCGGCGCGGCACGTCGGTGTTGTCACCCGCCGCGGCGTCCAAGCCGGCGCGCCGGATGTTGGCCCACGGGCCATCGGGTGCCGCCGGGCCGGCCGCGAGACTGCCGTCGCGATGGCCACCGGCGCCTCCGACACGTCCGCGTCGCCCCCCGCCTCCGCCGGCGGCAGCGGCCCCGCCTTCTTCCGCATCGGCGAGCGCGGCTCGAGCGTCCGCCTGGAGGTGCTGGGCGGCGTCTCGACCTTCCTGACGATGAGCTACATCCTCTTCGTCAACCCGGCGATCCTCTCGGCGGCCGGCCTGCCGCTGGAGGCCGTCGCCGTGGCCACCGCCCTGGCCGCGGCGATCGCCACGGCGGCCATGGGGCTCGCCACCAACCTGCCGTTCGCCCTGGCGCCGGGGCTCGGCATCAACGCCGTGGTGGCGTTCGACGTGATCATCGGCCGCGAGCTGCCCTGGCCGGTGGGGATGGCGATCATCGTGATCGAGGGCCTGCTCGCGCTGGTGCTCGTGCTGGCCGGGCTGCGCGAGGCGATCATGCGCGCCGTGCCGATGTCGCTCAAGCTGGCCATCGGGGCGGGGATCGGGCTCTTCATCACGCTGGTCGGCCTGCGCGAGGGCGGCATCGTCGTGAACGACCCGGCCACCGGGATCGGGTTGGCCGACCTGAGCGGCGGGGCGCCCCTGATCGCGCTGGGCGGGATCGCGGTGGCCGTCGTCCTGGCCGCCCGGCGGATCCCCGGCGCGGTGATCCTGGGCGTGCTGGCGGCCACGGCGCTCGGGCTCGTCTTCGGCGTGCTCGAGGGCCCCGACGCCGTGGCCGACGTCCCGGGCAGTGCGGAGTTCGGCACGATCGGCGACGCGCTGGCGCCCTCCAACCTCGGCGACGCGCTCACCGTGGCGCTGATCCCGGTGATCTTCGCGCTCTTCATGACCGACTTCTTCGACACCATCGGCACGGCGGTGGCGGTGGGCCGCAGCGGCGGGATGCTCGACGAGGACGGCCAGCTGCCCGAGGCGCGCAACCTGCTGCTGGTCGACTCGGGCGCCGCCGCGCTGGGCGGAGCCATGGGCTGCTCGAGCGTGACCACGTACGTGGAGAGCGGCGCGGGCGTGTCGGAGGGCGCGCGCACGGGCCTGGCCTCGCTCGTCACCGCCGGCCTGTTCGCGCTCGCCATCTTCCTCGTGCCGCTGATCGCCCTGGTCGGCCAGGGCGTGCCGCTGCCCGACGAGACGGTCATCCATCCCGCCATCGCCCCGGCGCTGGTGCTGGTCGGCTACCTGCTGCTGCGGCTGCTGGCCGAGATCGAGTGGTCGCGGCCGGAGGACGCCATCCCGGCCTTCCTGATCATCGCCGGCGTGCCGCTGACGTTCTCGATCGCGGCCGGCATCGGCCTCGGCGTGCTCGGCTACCTCCTGGTCATGGCCGCGGTCGGGCGGGTCCGCGCGGTGCACCCGCTGATGTGGGGCGTCGGCGTGCTCTTCGCGCTGTTCTTCGCCGCGGACTGGCTCAGCGCGAACGTGTTCTAGCGGCCACTAGAGCGCCAGCGGGACGATCTGCGCGGCGGTCACGTCGACCAGGCCACGGTCGGTGAGCTTGAGCTCGGGGATGACCGAGAGGGCGAGGAAGGAGAGCGTCATGAACGGCGTCTCGAGCTCCACCCCGAGCTCGTGCAGCCGGGCATGGAGCTCGTCCATGCCGCCCACCACCTCGGCCGCGGGCGCCTCGGAGAGCAGGCCGGCCACCGGCAGCGCCAGCTCGCCCAGCACCGCGCCGCCGGCCGCCACCACGAGGCCGCCGCCCAGCGTGGCCAGCCGCTCGACGCAGACGACGAGATCCTCATCGGAGACCCCCGCCACCACGAGGTTGTGCGCGTCGTGGGCGACGGATGACGCGAAGGCGCCGCGGCGCAGGCCGAAGCCGCGGACCAGGCCCGCGCCGACGCGGCCGGTGCCGTGGTGGCGCTCGACGACGGCGAGCTTGGCCAGGTCGCGCGCTGGGTCGGCCACCACGGCGCCGTCGCGGACCGTGGGCTCGACGTCCGCCGCGCCCGTGGTCAGCTGGCCCGGGACGATGTCGATCACCCGCACACGCCCGGCCGCGGGTCCGAGCTCGAAGGCGCCGGGTGCGAGCGGGCCGATCCGCACGCTGCCGCGCACCCAGGCGGGTACGGGCGGGGTGGGGAAGGGCAGCGCGGCGCCGTCGCGGGCGGCGACCGCGCCGCCGGCGATCACCGTGCGCACGCCGAAGGACGCCAGGTCCTCGAGCACGACGAGATCGGCGCGGTAGCCGGGCGCGATCGCGCCGTGGTCGGCCAGCCCGTGGCAGCGGGCCGGGTGCAGGGTGGCCATGAGCAGGGCGTCCTCGGGCGCGATGCCCTCGGCCACCGCCTGACGGCACATGGCGTCGAGGTGGCCCTCGCGCACGAGCGTCTCGGGCTCGCGGTCGTCGGTGCAGAACGCGCACCAGGCCGGACCGTGGCGCCGCACGAGCTCCAGCAGCGCGCTGAGGTTGCGCGCGCCCGACGCCTCGCGCAGCAGCACCCACATGCCGCGCCGGCGCTTCTCCAGCGCCTCCTCCCACGTGGTCGCCTCGTGGTCGGAGGCGATCCCGGCCGCCGCGTAGGCGTCCAGCGCCCGCCCCGTCACGCCCGGCGCGTGGCCGTCGACGTGCGGGTGCAGCGCGACCTTGGCCAGCACGTCCGCGTCGCCGGCCACGACGGAGGGGAAGTCCATCACCTCGGCCACCCCGATCGCCCGCCGGCGGGCCAGCACGCCGGCCAGCTCGCCCGGGCCGAGCGCCATCCGGGGCGACTCCAGCGCGCTGGCGGGCACGCAGGACGGCGCCATCACGTAGACGCGCAGCGGCAGCTCCTCGGTGGCGTCGAGCAGCCAGTGCGCGCCGTCGGCGCCGAGCACGTTGGCCAGCTCGTGGGGGTCGCACACCACGGCGGTCGTGCCGCGCGCGAGCACCACGCGAGCGAACTCGGCGGGCAGCAGCTTGGAGGACTCGACGTGCACGTGCGCGTCGATGAAGCCGGGGACCAGGAAGCCGCCGGCCGCGTCGACGCGCGCCCCGCCCGCGTAGGACCCGACGCCGGCGATCCGCCCGTCGGCCACCGCCACGTCGCCCTCGAGCCACTCGCGCGTGAAGGCGGAGAACACCTGCGCGCCGGTCACGACCAGGTCGGGCTCGGCGTCGCCGCGGGCGACCGCGAGCAGGCGGGCGCGGCCGCTCACGCCAGCCCGCACAGGTGGTCGGGCGAGACGGGGACGCGCGGCAGCTCGAGGCCGGTGGCGTCGCGCAGGGCGGCGACCACCGCGGGGGTGGAGGAGATCGTCGGCGGCTCGCCGACCCCGCGCAGCCCGTAGGGCGCCTCGGGGTCTGGAAACTCGAGCACATCGACCACGACGTCGCCCACGTCGAGCACGGTGGGGATGTGGTACTCGGTGAACGACGTGCTGCGGACCAGCCCGTCGACGACCTGGACCTCCTCCATCAGCGCCAGGCCGAGCCCCTGGACGCTGCCGCCCTGGATCTGGCCCTCGACCGCCTGGGGGTTCAGCGCGCGGCCGACGTCCTGCGCGGCGGCCAGCTCGACCACCCGGGCCACGCCGAGCTCGCGGTCGACGTCGACCACCGCCCGGTGCGCGGCGAACGCGAAGGTCAGGTGCGAGTCGCCCTGGCCCCTGGCGTCGAGCGGACTCGTGCGGCGATGGTGGTGCACGCGCGTCGCCTCCAGCGGGCCGGCGGCGAGCAGCTCGGCGACCGCCACGCCGGCGCCGTCCGCCCGGACGACCGCGCCGGGGCGCAGCGCCAGCGCCGCCGGCTCGGCGTCCAGCGCGGCCGCCGCTCGCTCGAGCAGCGCGTCGCGCACCGCCGCGCAGGCCAGCGCGACCGCCCCGCCGGTCATGTAGCTCTGGCGTGAGGCCGACGTCGAGCCCGCCGAGCCGATCGCGGTGTCGGCGGGCAGCACGCGCACGTCCTCGACGCACAGCTCGGTGCGGGCGATCTGCGCCTGGATCCCGATCACCCCCTGGCCGACCTCGGCGGCGGCGGAGTGCACGGTGACCGCCGGCTCGCCGTCGTCGCCGAGCAGGAGCCGGACGTGCGCCGTGCTGTAGTCGTCGAAGCCCTCCGAGAAGCCGGTGTTCTTGATCGCCACGGCATAGCCGACGCCGCGCGCCACGCTCTCCCCGCGGGTCGTGCCGCCGCGCCCGCCGGGCAGCGCGTCCGGCGACGGCGGCGGGAGCGGGCGGGCCCGCAGGCGCTCGAGCAGCTCGCTCACCGGCGCCGGGCCGCGGATCGCCTGGCCGGTGGGCAGCCGGCCGCCCTCGGCCAGCGCGTTGCGCAGCCGCAGCGCCACCGGGTCGAGCTCCAGCGCGCGGGCCAGCTTGTCGATCTGGGACTCGTAGGCGAAGGCGACCTGGACCGCACCGAAGCCGCGCATGGCGCCGCACGGCGGGTTGTTCGTGGCCACGGCGTGGGCGTCGATGCGCGCGTTGGGCACCGCGTAGGGACCGCAGGCGAACGTGGCCGCGTTGGAGCACACCGCGCCCGAGGTGGAGGCGTAGGCGCCGCCGTCGAGCAGCACCTGCGCGTGCACGAACACGAGCCGCCCGTCGGCGTCGGCGCCGGTCACGTAGCGCAGCCGCGCCGGATGGCGGTGGACGTGGCCGAAGAAGGACTCCTCGCGGCCGTAGCTCATCTTCACGGGGCGCTCGGTGCGGAGCGCGAGCAGGCAGGCGTGCAGCTGCATCGAGAGGTCCTCGCGCGCGCCGAACGCGCCGCCCACCCCGGCCAGGGTGATGCGCACCTTGGCCGGCTCCAGCCCGAGGCCGGCTGCGACCAGGTCGCGGTCGACGTGCAGCCACTGGGTGGCGACCTGGAGATCGACGCCGCCGTCGGCGGCCGGCACGGCCAGCCCCGACTCCGGGCCGAGGAAGGCCTGGTCCTGCATGCCGATCTCGTACTCGCCCTGCACCACCACCGCGGCGGCGTCGAGGTCCGGGTCGCCGTGCTCGATCCGCACGTGGCGGAACACGCGGCCCGCGGCGAGCGCCGCGTCGGGATCGGTCAGCGGCGCGAGCGGCTCCAGCGCCACCTCGATCAGCGCGGCGGCCCTGCGCGCGGTCTCGGGATGGTCTGCGGCCACCACCGCGAGCGGCTCCCCCTGGTGGCGGATCTCGTCCTCGGCCAGCACGGGCTGGTCGGCGTGCTCGAGGCCGTAACGGTTCAGCCCCGGGACGTCGGCGTGGGTGAGCACGGCGTGCACCCCCGCGAGCGCGAGCGCCGGCGCCGGGTCGAGGGAGACGATCCGCGCCCGCGCCACGTCGGCGCGGCGGGTGGCGCCCCACAGCATCCCGTCGGCGCGCAGGTCGGAGGAGTAGGCGAACTCGCCCTGCACCTTGGGCACGCCGTCGGCGCGCCGCGGGCTGTCTCCGATGCCGCCGCGCACCGCGACGTCGGCGACGGTCACGGCCGCGGCCTCCGCCGCCGTGTTCCGGACGCGCGCCGTGCGCTCATCCGACCTCCACCGCAGCCGCCAGGCGGCGGCTCGCCGCGTCCGCGTCACGCGCCAGCGCCTCGTCGTCGGCCGTCGTCAGGCGCCCGTCCTCCACCACGGTGCGACCGCCGACCAGCAGGCGGGCCAGGGGCGCCGGCGGGCCGAGCACGAGCGCGGCGACCGGGTCGGCGATCCCGCGCACGCCGGCGCCGTCGACCCGCCACAGTGCGACGTCGGCCAGCTTGCCCGGCTCCAGCGAGCCGAGCTCGTCCTCCCGCCCCAGGCAGCGGGCGCCGTGGATGGTGCCCAGCGCCAGCGCCCCGCGCGCGGTCAGGGCCCGCGGGCCGTGCGCGGCGCGCGCCATCAGCAGGGCCTGGCGGACGTCGAGGTGCAGCTCGCCGGCCTCGTTGGAGGCCGCGCCGTCGACTCCCAGCCCGACCGGCGCGCCGGCCGCCACCAGCGCCGGCACCGGCGCGATGCCCGCGCCGAGGCGCGCGTTCGAGCTCGGGCAGTGGGCCACGCCGGTGCCCGTCTCCCCGAAGCGCGCGACCTCGCGCGCGTCGAGGTGCACGCAGTGGGCGAGCCAGACGTCGTCGCCCAGCCACCCGAGCCGCTCGAGGTACTCCACGGGGCGCACGCCGAAGCGCTCCAGGCAGAAGGCCTCCTCGTCGACCGTCTCGGCCAGGTGGGTGTGCAGCCGCACGCCGCGCCGGCGGGCCAGCTCGGCGGTCTCGGCCATCAGCTCGCCGGTGACCGAGAAGGGCGAGCACGGCGCCAGCGCGATCCGGACCATCGCGTCGGGCGCCGGGTCGTGGTAGCGGTCGATCGCCTCGGCCGAGGCCGCCAGGATCGCGTCGCGGTCCTCCACCACGCTGTCGGGCGGCAGGCCGCCGGCCGACCGCCCGAGGTCCATCGAGCCGCGGCAGGGATGGAAGCGCGTCCCCAGGTCGCGCGCCGCCTCGACCGAGGCCGCGAGCAGGTCGCCCGCGCCCTGCGGGAAGACGTAGTGGTGGTCGGTCGAGGTGGAGCAGCCCGAGCGCAGCAGCGCGGCCAGGCCGGCGCGGGCGGCGGCGCGCTCGATCTCGGCGTCGATCCGGGCCCAGACCGGATAGAGCGCCTGCAGCCACTCGAACAGCGTCGCCTCCTGAGCGAGGCCGCGCGTGGCCCACTGGTAGAGATGGTGGTGGCAGTTGACCAGGCCGGGGGTGGCGAGGCAGCCGTGGCCGTCGATCCGCTCGACCGGAGCGTCGGGCTCGTCGTCGAAGGCGGGCGCCGGGCCGGCCCCGACCGCCACCAGCACCCCGTCCTCGACCACCACGTGCCCGTCGGCGTGCTCCGTGCCGGCGGCGTCGACGGTGGCCACCGCGCAGGACTCGATCACCGTGCGGCTCATCGCGCGGCGGCGGCCAGCCGGACCGCGTCGAGAATCTTGGCGTAGCCGGTGCAGCGGCAGAGGTTGCCGGCCAGCGCGGCGCGGATCTCGGCGTCGGTCGGATCGGGCGTGCGCTCGAGCAGGGCGTGGACGGAGACGACGAAGCCGGGCGTGCAGAAGCCGCACTGGACGGCGCCGGCCGCCAGGAACGCCTCCTGCACGCGATGCAGCGCGCCGCCGTCCCCGCCGAGGCCCTCGACGGTCACGATCTCTGCGTTCTCGGCCTGCGCGGCGAGCACGAGGCAGGCGTTGACCAGCTCGCCGTCGAGGTAGATCGAGCAGGACCCGCACTCGCCCTGCTCGCACGCGTTCTTGGTGCCGGGCAGGCCGAAGCGCTCCCGCAGGACGTGGAGCAGGCTCTCGCCCTCCCACGCCAGCTCGGCCTCGTGGCGCGCGCCGTTGACCGTGCAGCTCACGCGCATCTCACGCGGCGCGGTGGGCGTCCCAGGCCCAGGTCAGGCAGCGGCGCGCCAGCACGCCGAGCGCGTGGCGGCGGTAGGCGGCGGTGCCGCGCACGTCGTCGACCGGGCGGGCGGCGCCGGTGACCAGGGCGGCGAAGCGCGCGACCGCTTCCGCGTCCGCCGGCGCCAGGCCGTCCCAGTCGAGCGCGCCGGCCGCATGCTCCTCCGCCTCGCGCATCCGCAGGGGCGTGGGACCGGCCGAGCCCGCCGCAGCCCGGACCGTGCGGCGGCCCGGGTCGAGCCCCAGCGCCAGCGAGACGGTGCCCATGACCATCGCGTTGCGGGCGCCCACCTTGGCGTAGACCTCCGGCCCGGCGGCGCGCGGCACGTGGAACGCGGCGATCAGCTCGTCAGCGCGCAGCGCGGTGGCGTGCGGCCCGGTCACCAGCGCCTCGACCGGCACGCGCCGCGTGCCGCCGGGGCCGGCGAGCTCGGCGTCGGCGCCCGCGCCGACCAGCGCGCACAGCGCATCGCCGCTGGGCGACGCGGTGCCGACGTTGCCGCCCAGCGTGCCGCGGTTGCGCACCTGCAGCGAGCCGGTGGCCAGCGCCGCGCGGGCCAGCGCCGGCGCGTGCTCGTCCAGCTCGGCCGCCAGCCGCGCGTGGGTCATGCCCGCGCCGATCCGCAGCCGCCCGTTCTCCGGGCTCCAGTCGCCGAGCTCGGCCACCCGCCCGAGGTCGAGCAGCGCGGGCGGCCGCACGCGGCGGAAGTTGATCGCCACCATCACGTCGGTGCCGCCGCGCAGGGCCAGGGCGTCGGGCCGCGCGGCGCGCGCCTCCAGCGCGTCGGCGAGGCCGGTGGGACGCAGGACCTGCATCCGCGCCAGCCTAGTCGGAAGGGGTCAGACCCCTTTAGGTTTGCGCGGCGAGGCGGGCCAGCGTTCCCGCCAGCACCGCCACGCCGCGGTCGATGTCCTCCGGTGCGGTGTACTCGTCCGGATGGTGGGAGACTCCGCCGGCGCTGGGCACGAAGATCATCCCCATCGGGATCGCGGCTCCGAGCACCATCGCGTCGTGGTAGGCCCCGCTGATCATCTTCCGGTAGGCGACGCCGAGCTCCGCGCACGCCGCCTCGGCCGCCGCGACCACCTCCGGCGCGCACTCCGCCGGCGTGTCGTGCGTGATCGTCTCCAGCGCGACCTCGAGCTCGCGCCGCTCGGCCAGCGCGCGCACGCCAGCGATCCAGCCGTCGACCACCCCGGTCCGCGCGTCCAGGTCGGAGTCGCGCACGTCGACGTCCATGGTCACCTCCCCGGGCACCACGTTGATGGCGCCCGGCCGCGCACGCAACACGCCGACCGTCGCCACCGCGGTGCCGCTAGGCGCCGCGCGGGCGAGGCGCTCGAGCTCCACCATCGCCTCGGCCGCGCCGGCCAGCGCGTCGCGGCGCAGCGCCATCGGCGTCGCCCCGGCGTGGGTGGCGGCGCCCCGCAGCGTCACGCGCAGGTCGTGCGGCGCGGCGATCCGCCGGACGACGCCGACCGGCACGCCCGCCGCCTCCAGCACAGCCCCCTGCTCGATGTGCAGCTCCACGAACGCGTGCACGCCGTCGGGCGCTTGGGCGGCCGCGGGCACCGCCGCCGGATCCAGCCCGTAGCCGCGCAGGGCGTCGGCCAGCGCGACGCCGTCGCGGTCGCGCATCCGCTCGAGCTCCTCCGGCCCCAGGTCGCCCATGAACGCGCGGCTGCCGATGCAGCCCGAGCCGAAGCGCGGCTCCTCCCCCGCGAACCCGACCACCTCGACCGAGCGGGCAGGGGAGAAGTCAGATGCGCGGAGCGCCTCGACCGCGGCGATCGCGCCCAGCACCCCGACGACGCCGTCGTAGCGCCCGGCGTTCAGTGTGGTGTCGAAGTGCGAGCCGGTGAGCACCGCGGGCGCATCGGGGTCGGCGCCCGCCCACCGCCCCAGCACGTTGCCGAACGCGTCCTCGCGCACCTCCAGCCCGACGTCCGCCATCGCCGCGGCGACCCGGTCGGCCGCCTCCCGGTAGGTCGGCGTGAACACCTCGCGCGTGATCCCGCCCGCGTCCGGATCGTCGTTGAGCGCCGCGAGGCGGTCGATCGCGTCGTGGAGGTCGAAGGCCGGCACCGCGGGCGCCACGTTATCCCGGCAGGAGCGGATACGGATCCCAGGCCGGTCCTGCGGCCGGGGCGTCGTCGGCCTGCACGGCCGCCTCGATCAGGCCGTAGGGCCGATCGTCGGCGTGGAAGACCTCGTTGGGGTTCTCGAGCCCGAACGGGCTCAGGTCGACCGCGAAGTGGTGCTTGTTGGGCATCGACATGCGCACCTCGACCACCTCGGGGCGGCCATCGATCGCGGCCGTGGCCATGGCGTGCAGCGACTGCTGCAGCGACAGGGAGTGCGTGCGTGCGAACGCCTCCAGCATCAGCTCGCGGCTGGCGGCGAAGGAGGCGTCCCAGTCCTCGGTCGCGTTGCCGGCGTGGCGCCAGCGCGCGCTCACCGCGGTGGCGAGGATCCGGTCGGTGGCCGGCGCGAGGGTCGTGTAGGCGTCCTCGATGAAGCCCGTGAACTCCGAGCCGGTCGACTTGAGCACGACGAGGTCGGCCAGGCCGGACAGCACCCACTCGCCCTCGGCGTCGCACACCGCGGTTGCGGTCCGGACCTCATTTCCCGCGCGGCGGAAGGCGTGCGGGTGCGGCGACCCGTCGACCTCCAGGCGCGCCCAGGAGTACTCCTCCACGTGCACCCGTGCCCGCCCGATCGAGGCGAAGCGCGCGGCGAAGTGGCGCCCGAGCCGCAGCGCGAAGGCCTCGATCGCCCCGATCCCATCCTTGGCGAACACGTAGACGGTGTTCTTCTGCGTGTCGGTCGGCACCACGTTGGCGTTCTCGCCGGTGGTGTGGACCGCCTCGAGGTCGCCCGACAACGTGATCGAGACGTTGAGGTCCTTGAGCGAGTGGGTGTCGCCGTCGCGGTGCACGCGCACGACGCGCACCTCGGCCTTTCCGTACTGGTTGGCGCCCAGCGAGGTGGCCATGCGCTAGCTCCCGCGGTAGGTCGTGTACCCGTACGGGCTCAACAGGAGGGGGACGTGGGTGTGCTCGTCGGGGGCCGGGAGGAAGGCGATCGCCACCTCGGGGAAGAACGCCGCGTGCGCCCGAGTGTCGAACACGAGCCGACGCGGGCCGGGCGGGTCGCCGCCCGCGAGCGGGCCGGCGCGCCCGTCGGCGTCGGTGACGGCCTCCTCCAGCGTGGCCCAGGCGCCGTCGGCGCCGGGCGCGTCGAGGCTGACCGCCACGCCGGCAGCGGGCGCACCGCGCGCGGTGTCGAGCACGTGGGTGGAGATGGTGAAGCCGTGATCAGAAGCCATCGCGGAAGACGTCCTTGTAGAGCAGGTACTCGGCCGGCTCGGTGCCCGTGGCCACGAACGTCTGCGGACAGTAGGGCGCCATGTAGATGAAGTCGCCGCGGCGCACCGGACGGTGGTCGGAGCCGAGCACGTAGATCCCCGTGCCGGCCGTCATGAAGAGGCCGTGCTCCTCGTCGTGGATCTCGGTGCGATCCAGCGCGACGCCGGGGTCGAAGGCCAGCAGCGACATCGTGAAGTCGAAGGCCGGGTCGTCGGCGGGCAGCAGCTCGCGCCGGCGCAGCCCGGGCACGCCGACGTCGTCGACGGTCGCGGCGTCGCGGTGCCCGAGGACCGGGCCGGGCGGCGCGAGGCCGGGCCACGGCTCGTAGCGGCGCTTGATCCACAGCAGCTGCGCGGGCCCGCCGTCGAGCGCGAAGGTGGCACCCGGCGGCAGGTAGGCGAAGCCGCCCGCCGTCAGCGCGCGCTCCTCGCCGTCGCCGAGGTGCAGCGCCGTGCTCCCCTCGAGCCCGAACAGGAAGTGCTCGTAGGGCTCGGGCTCGGGGGCGCGGCCGCCACCGCCCGGCCCGAGGTCGAGCAGATACTGACCCAGGCGGGCGGGCGCCAGCCGCGGGGTGACGAGCTTGTAGACGACGCAGTCGCGCAGGTGCGGGAGCCGGCTGGCGTACCGGTTCGACGGCGTGATCAGCGTGTACATAATGGGGTCAGACCCCCTTAAGTTCGCGGGTCGAGGAGGACCAGCTCGACGTTGCGGTCCTTGCGCGTGCCCTGCTTGAGCGCGGCGTTGCCGGTGCCCTCGGCGCCCTCGCGCTGGGGATCGTTGAAGGCGAGCGCGCGGCTCAGCGAGACGAGCTCCTCCCGGTCCAGCCCGGCGGCGTCGCCCGGGGCCGGTGCGGCGGTCGGAGCGGCGCTGTCGAGCATGGTCGCGAAGATCGAGAGCGTGCCGTCGCGGTTGTCCATCAGCTCCAGCAGGCGGCTCTGCTGCGGGAAGTCGATGTGCGACGCCGTGGTGATCTCCCAGAGCCCGCCGGCGCGCGGCCCGGGGAAGAAGCGGATCGCGTTGGCGTGCGTGTGGCCGGCGACGTAGGCGACGACGTTGCGGCTGCGGGTCAGCAGCCGGCGCAGGGGGCGCGCGCCGGCGAGGCCACGATGCATCGGCGTGGAGCGGCGCGGGTCGGCGTCGCAGCCGGGCTCGCCGGCCGGCGCGCAGGCGCCTGCGGCCTCGTCGGGCGCCGTGTTGGTCAGCGTCGCGAGCGGGTGATGGCCGTAGACGACCACCAGCTGCCCGCGCCGCCGCGCCTGGGCCAGCTCCCGCGCCAGCCAGCGGTACTGCGGGTCGTCGAGGTTGCCGCTCTGGCCGCCGCCCTCGGCGACGGTGTCGAGCGAGACGATCCGGATGCCCCTGCGCGGCGTGGTCGCGTAGTAGCTGGCGGTGCCGCGCGAGGCGGTCAGCTCCGCCCGGCTGGTGGCCTTGAAGCCGTGGGCGCGGGCGTCGCCCCGGGCCAGCAGCGCCCGGTACTCGGACTTGGAGACGATCCGCCGATCGGGATCGGGCGGCACGGTGCGCCCACCGGCCAGCAGCTGGCTGATGAAGGCCGGGTCGCCGAAGCGCTCGAAGACCGCCGACTCGCTCGCGCCCGCGAAGCTCGCCGGGTCGAGCTGGGCGGAGGGGAAGACCTTCACGCAGCCGACCGCGATGGCCCGGAACAGGTCTGTGCTGGCGGCGGCGTTGCCCTGGATGAGCCCGTCGTGGTTGCCGCGCGAGACGTACCACGGCACGCTCAGCCCGCGCGCCCGGAACGGCGCCTGGGCGCGCTCCATCAGGCCGGGGAAGCGCGGGAAGGCGGCATAGAGGCCGGCGGTCGGCGCCGCCTCGTCGGGGTCCCAGAAGCCGGCGTAGCGGTCGGCGGGGGCACCGCGGTAGTCGTCGTAGTCGGCCAGGCCGGTGAAGCGGCGCGCGGCGAAGTCGGCGTTCAGCCGGGCGACCACGTCCGGGGCGAGGTCGGTGCACGCCGTGCCGGGGCCGATCGCCGTGCCCGAGAACGGGTCGATGCGCCCGCCGTCGAGCACGTCGCGGAACCAGCGCGTCTCGTTGCGCTGCTGGTTGTCGGCGAGGTCGCCGGTGGTGATCGCGAACTGCAGCCGGGCCCGCCGGTTGCCGCGCGCGCGCACCGGGCTGGTGCGGTTGGCCTCGACGTTGCGCACGATCGCGTCGAAGGTCTGCAGCCCGAGCGCCTCCTGGGGGCGCCAGGAGGACTTCAGCGCCCCGGCCGCCGGGTCGATGAAGTCCACCCGCGCGGGCGACATCTCGTCGGCGATCTGGGGATCGGTGAGCTGCGCGAAGAAGGCGAGCGAGCGCCGGCGCTCCGAGCGCTCGCGCCCGGCCCTGGCCCGCGCGCCGCGGCGCAGCACGTGCGCCTCGCCGGGGCCCCGGACCAGCGGGCGGAAGCCGCTGCCGCCGCCGGGCCTGAGCGTCTCCTCCAGCGTGGTCTGACCGGTGGGATTGGCGCTCGCCACGGCGGCCGGCGCGAGGACGGCGGCGATGACGGCCGCGAGGACGGGACGACGCATGGGCGGCATCCTAAATGGTTGATTTCGCGGCCATCGTGCCCTCCGGTGCGTGGGTCGTGGAATCAGCCATCTACGCTTTCGGTCATGGCCAAGCTTCCCGTCATCACGTTGGGAACCCATCGGATCGTCAACCCGGCCGAGGGTGAGCCGCCCTTCCTCTCCGCCGCCAGCGGCACCGCGTGGAGCGGCCGGCGCCTGTACTCCGTCGGCGACGACCAGGCCGAGGTGGCCGAGTACGAGCTCGATCCGGTCCGGGTGCTGGAGGCGCTGCGGGCGGGGGAGGACACCGACGTGCTCGAGCCGGGGCTGGCCTGGCGCATCATCCCCGACGTGCTGCCGCTCGACCCGGGGCAGCGCGCGTCCAAGAAGGCCGATTTCGAGGCCCTCACGCTGGTCACGCGCCGCGACCTCGAGGCGCTCGGGCGCGAGGACGTGCGCGGCGAGCTGATCCGCCGCTTCCCGTACGGCCTGCTGATCATGGCCGGCTCGGGCGGGATGAGCTGGGAGGGAGTCCGGCGCTCGACCTGCGTGGTCTACTCGCGCGACGAGGACGGCCACATCGTCGGGCTGCCGTCCAAGGTCTCGCTCGAGGGGCTCCACGAGTACCTCGAGGGCTCGCCGTGGCTCGCCGGGGAGCTCAACATCGAGGGGATGGCCGTGTACGGCGAGCACCTCGTGCTCGCCCAGCGCGGCAACAGCGCCGACGAGGAGGGCCGCCCGGCCAAGAACCTGCTCATCCGGCTCGCGCTCGCCGAGGTGCTGGAGAGCTTCTACACCGACCTGCGGGTGGGGAGGTGCGAGCTCGAGCAGATCCGCGAGTACGACCTCGGCTACCTCCCGCTCGAGCTGGACGGCGAGCGCTTCGACGTCAAGCTCGACTTCACCGACCTCGACACGGTCACGGGCGACCCGCTGGGCCGGATGGCGTTCACCGCGGCCGGGGAGGGCACCGACGACCAGGGGGCGGCCAAGGGCGCCATCGCCGGCTCGGTCGTCGGGGTCATCGACGCCGACGGCAACGTGGCCGCCACCTATCCGCTCGAGGACCCGACGGTCAAGCTGGAGGGCGTGGACGCGAGCTACAACCCGGCCACGGGCACGCTCGACCTGCTGCTCGTCTCCGACGCCGACGATCCCGACGTGCCCGCGCCGCTGATGGCGGCGCGGATCCCGGCCTGACTCAGACGTCCGCCCGGGCCTGCTCGATCCGGCGCGCCACCGTCTCCGCCCATCCGGCGCCTCCCCAGCGCTCGCGCATCCGGGCCGCCGCGGCGCCGTGGTCGTAGGGCACGCGCCGGTGCTCGACCGTCCGATCGCGGTGCACGAGGGCGTACGCCGCGCGCGGGTCGCCGTCGAACGGCATCCCCACCGAGCCGGGGTTGACCAGCTCCGTGCCGCTCGCCGCGGAGATGCGGCGGAAGGGCAGGTGGGTGTGGCCGAACACCAGCCGGGGCTCCGTCACGCCTTCGAGCAGCTCCGCCTCGTCGTCGCCGGGCTGCGGCTGGAAGGAGCGGACGTCGGAGACCGGCGAGCCGTGCACCCAGCGCGTGTCGCCTTCCACGTGGTCCTCCGGCAGCGCACCGAGCTCGTCCACCAC
>Ga0136617_10001172_pt1 | contig 22978 bp, 16 predicted proteins | sample AntDrymUQ3222106_2_FD_129672 | JGI IMG/M metagenome (GOLD analysis project Ga0136617, IMG submission 129672) | Polar desert sand microbial communities from Dry Valleys, Antarctica - metaG UQ322 (21.06) | ecosystem: Environmental > Terrestrial > Soil > Desert | place: Antarctica: Dry Valley...
CGCGTGGATATGCCGATGATTCCAATTCGCGTTGCGCCCCGTGTTACGAGCGTATCGTCGGGAATCCACGGAACGTCTCTTCCATTCGTGAAGCGAACGTTCGCTCCGAGAATGGCGAAGCTGGCCTGCTTCATTCGAGCGCGAAGAGTGTCCACACCCCAGTCGAACTCGTGGTTGCCCAGGGCCGCCGCGGCGTAGCCTATTCTATTGTAGTAGTCCACAACGGGCCGGCCGAAGGCGAAATTGGAGGCAGGCGTCCCCTGGAACATGTCCCCGCCGTCCAGAATGAGGACTTCGCAACCAGGTGCGCATTCGTCACGCGCTTTCTCGATCATTGCGGCAACGTATGCAGCGCCGCCGCGCGGCACACCGGCGGCGTCCGTGCGGGGCTCGAGCGCACCGTGAAAATCGTTCGTGGAGATGATCCGCAGACGCGGCGCACCTGGCTGCAGGCCCGCCGGTGCATCAGCCGTCGCAGCGCCGGGATAGGCCAGCGCCCAGTTTCTCGTGAAGTAGTCGGCCGGCTTCAGTTCCTGCCGGCGCGTGACCTCGTCTATCAGCAGCTGCCTGATCTCCTCCTGCTTGTCGTAGACGACAGGGGCACCCTGCAGCATCGAGTACCCGCCCCCGCCCGATTGCCTGTAGTTATTGAGAGCCAGAGTGAAACTGTCCGTTGGGGTTACGGGCTTTCCCTTGACGCTCAGCGTGGTCACTCGCGATCCGATCGGCCTCGTGAGGTCCAGCGTGTAGTCCGCACCCGCGACGATGTCGTAGTTGTAGCCGGGTATCGTCGCATCCGTGATCGGAGCGCGCGATCCCGAAGCATCGAGAGCCTTGTAGTAGCGGCTGCTGAATTCGAGATACTCACGCAGCTGACGGCCGCTGATTTTGACCGCACGGAGCGTATTGTCGTACGGGTAGAGCCGTGCCATTTCGGCAACGGTGATAGAGCCGGTGTCGAGCCCGGCGTCGAGCGTGAACGCCGCGGTCGAGGCGAGGTCGGCGCCTGTCGCTTTCCTCTCCACTTCCAGAATCAGGTCGATGAGCGGAGTGTCGCGTAGACGAGCAGAATCTCCGCGCCACGCCGTTCTCGTGAACCCGATCACCGTGTTCGTGTAGGCGACCGTGGCGCGATGTGTCGGAGCCACCGCAGCAACCATCGCGGCCTGCTCAGTGTGCCCCGCGGCGGGAATTGTTTGCCCTCGCGATGACGCCACCCTCCATCGGCCGGCATCTCGCGCAATAGTGAGCGTCGCCACACCAAGCGATGTAGCCCAGTTCTTCGGCTGCACCAGCAGCGTAGAGCCGATGTGAAGGTCTTTCTGTTCCTTGTGCGAGTGTCCGTAGACTATCAGATCGATTCCTGAAATTTCCCGCGCAACGCGCGCAGCGACATTTTCACTCGGCAGTCCAGTGGCTGCCGTGTCGTAGCTTGCGGGCTCGTCGAGTCCGGCATGCATGACCACCACCAATACCTCGGCACCGGCACTACGGGCTTCCTGCACGGCCGATCGAATTGCCGGCAGGATGTCACCGACGCGAATGCGTCCCTTCACATTCTCCGCATCCCAGACCATCACGCCCGGAGTGGTAGCGCCCACGATCCCGATTTTGACACCCCTTCGCTGGACGATTGTCCAGGCGCGGAAAGCATGCTTTCCGTCCGGGCGACAGGTATTTGCCGAGAGAAACGGAAACCGTGCCTGGGCAGCCGCGCGCTCCAGATACGGCACGCCGTAGTTGTACTCGTGGTTGCCGATCCCCAGCGCATCGTACCGGAGCAGGTTCATGGCAGCCACCACCGGATTGATCGCCGGCGGCTGCTTCATCGCGACATACGCGAAGGGGTTCCCCTGAAGGAGATCGCCGGCGTCGACAAGCACCACACGACCGGGATTCGCAGCGCGGATTGAATCGACGATCGTCGCTACTCGAGCCAGGCCCCGCCCGCTTTCCGCCGAGTCAGCGTAGTAGTCCCAGCCGCGAATGCGACCGTGAAGGTCGGTGGTGCTGAGTACGAGCAGGTCGAGTCTGTCCCCTGAACCGACCTGATCGTCGGAAGTGCTCGACGCTGCCGGCGGAGAGCATCCTCCGGCGATGGCCGCTGCTGCCAGCACCAGCGAACGTCGGAGGAACTTCACAATCGAATTACGAACGAGGGTCTCACCGGTGCCTTCGTTGAGCCAGGAACATTCGGTAAGGTATCCGCGGTTGCGGTGGTCTGCGAGACGGGGGTGCTGCCAGAACCTTCGTCACCACTTCGTGACACACGTCACGTTGACTGTTACCGAGCGCCTGCGCGAAGTTTACCGCATGGAGCAGCCAGTGTCGTCCGGCGAGCGCGTGCTCGTCGTTGACGACGAGCCGGACATCGTTGCGCTCGTCGCCTACCACCTCGCCAAGGCTGGATACAGAGTGGCGACCGCGACCAGCGGGATGGACGCCGTCGAGCAGGCGCGGCGCGAGCGACCCGCACTGATGGTTCTGGATCTCATGCTCCCTGGCATGTCGGGGTTCGAAGTGCTGCGCGAAATACGGAGCGACCCCGCCACACAGCGCATGGCGGTGCTGATGCTCACCGCCCGGCGCGACGAGCCCGACCGCATCAAGGGTCTGGCACTTGGCGCCGACGACTATCTGACCAAGCCATTCTCTCCCGCCGAACTGGTGTTGCGGGTGAAGGCGATTCTTCGGCGCACCGGATCGCCCACCGAGATGGACGACGTTCTGAAGGTGGGCGACATCGCCATCAACCGTTCCGCTCACTCGGTCACGGTGGGAGGATCGGAGATCGAGCTCACGCCGACGGAGTACAAGCTGCTGCTTCTGCTCGCCGAGCGTCGCGGACGTGTGCAGGCACGGTCGCTCCTGTTGCAATCCGTGTGGGAGGCTGCGCCGGATATTCAGACACGCACCGTCGACATGCATGTACAGCGGCTGCGCACGAAGCTCGGTGACGCCGGAGATCTTATCGAGACGGTCAGAGGGTTCGGGTACCGGTTGCGATCCGGAGCCTCGACAACGCCGTGAGGCTCGCGCTGCGACTGCAGCTCTACGCTTTGCTGCTGGTTGCGGTTCTTGTCATCGCGGTGCGAATCAGGCTGGACCTGCCCTGGTCGGATATCGCTATCCCCGCCGTCACCACCGGAGTGCTCGCAATTGCGCTCGCGTGGTTTGTCGCTCGTTCGATCACGGAGCCGATCCGCGAGCTCACTGCCGTCACTCGCGATCTGGCCGCCGGTAACCTGTCGACCCGGCCGGCGCTCCTCGCTGTCGGCGAAGTGCGTGACTTGTCCACCGCCGTTCATCGGCTCGCTGAACAGCTGGGCGCAAGAATGACCGCGTTGCAGGCGGAAGACGAGCTGTTGACCGCATTGATCGAGTCTCTCAATGAAGGTGTCGTCGCCGTGGGAAACCGTGAGCAGGTTCTGCGCATCAATGCTGCCGGCCGAGATCTTCTTCGCGTGACCGATGCCGTGCCCTTCCCCACGGCGCGGCTCCCACGGCTGTGGCAGCTTCAACATGCGATCGACAATGCTCTCCGCGGGACAACGACCGATGCGGCCGAGGTCACTCTCGGAGACAGCACTCTGTCACTCACAGCGCGGCCGCTTGAAGGCGGTGGCGCCGTCCTCGCGCTGTTCGATCTCACCCGCATCAGGAAGCTGGAGATGGTGCGCCGCGACTTCGTTGCGAACGTCTCGCACGAGCTGCGTACACCGCTCACCGTGATCGGCGGTTTTGCGGAAACGCTGGCCGAGGATGATCCGGCGCCGGAAAGCAGACGCCAGTTTGCCGCGACGATACGAACCCACACCGAGCGAATGCAGCGGATCGTGGACGACTTGCTCGACCTGTCGCGGCTGGAGGCGGGACGATGGATGCCGGAGGTGTCGGACATCGACATGAACGTCATGGTGCGGGAGACGCTTGCGTCGGTGGAAGCCGCAGCGTCAGACAAACCGCTCGCACTCGAGATCGCATTGGAGAAGGATGCAACGCGTGTGGTGGCTGATCGCACCGCGATACGTCAGGTCCTGCTCAACCTTCTCGAGAACGCCGTGAGGCATACCTCATCGGGCAGCGTGACGGTTTTCGCGCGACGCGAAGGAGCGGGTGTGTGGGTCGGCGTTCGCGACACCGGGCCAGGCATCGCTGCAGAGCATCTGTCGCGAATTTTCGAGCGGTTCTATCGCGTTGATTCGGGGCGCGCACGCGACAGCGGCGGTACGGGACTGGGGTTGGCGATCGTCAAACACCTCGTCGAAACCCATGGGGGCCGCCTCGACGCGCATAGCCAGGTCGGCAAGGGTACCTCGATTGCCGCCTTCTTTCCTGACCGTCCGCTGGACCCGAATCGGAACCTCGTGCTGGAACTGTGACACGATTGTTTCCATAGCGCGGGAATTCCGAAACAAGGCACGGAGAAGATCAGGGGTCGCGCGGTTCCGATGCGGCATCTACTTCGACCCCAAATCAGGAGAGACATGCATTCCATCATGCGTTCTCGACTTTTCAGTGCCGCTGCTGCGGCACTTATCGCAAGCCCCCTCGCATTGTCAGCGCAATCACAGGCTTCCGCCTCGGCCGAACCGGGTCGCATCGTCGGTCGGGTCATCAGCGCGCGCAGCGGCGAGGGACTCGCTGACGTCGGCATACAGATAGTAGGCACGACTTCCGGCTCCGCTTCCGGTCTCGATGGGAAGTTCGCCTTGTCGAAAGTCACTCCAGGCACCGTGACGATTCACCTTCGCCGGCTCGGTTTCGCTCCGAAGACGGTAACGGGAATCGTGCTCTCGCCTGGTCAGACCATTGAGCAGAATGTCACCCTCGATCAGGTCACGGTTTCACTCACCACGCAGGTTGTGACGGCGTCGAGTGAAAGAGGTACGGTCAATGAGGCGCTCGACAAGCAGCGCACCGCAGTCGGTGTCGTCAGCTCGGTCACCCGGGAGCAGATCTCGCGGAGCCCCGACAGCGACGCAGCGCAGGCGGTTCAGCGCGTCAGCGGCGTGACGGTGCAGGACGGCAAGTATGTATTTGTCCGCGGGCTCGGTGAGCGTTACACGACGACGTCACTCAACGGGGCAAGAATTCCCAGTCCGGAACCGGAGCGTAAGGTCGTTCCACTCGATCTTTTTCCGTCGTCATTGATCCAGTCGGTTACGACGTCGAAGAACTTCACGCCCGACCAGCCGGGCGATTTCAGCGGCGCCCAGGTCGACATCAGAACGCGAGAGTTTCCGGCGAGAGGTCAGGTTCAGTTTTCGTCGTCGATGGGCTACAACGACGCCGCAACGAGGCAGCCGCTCGTGGGAGCACCAACACTGAGCCGCGACTGGCTGGGTTTCGCCGGCACGTCTCGTCAGATCCCGTCGCAGCTTGCGGCGGCCGGTCGTCTTGGCACCGAGCCATCTCAGAGCGACGTAAATGCGATCGTTGGATCGTTCCGTAACGCATGGTCGCCAATCGCCAGAAGCGGATCGCCCAACACGTCTCTGGGATTCACCGCCGGTGGAAGCCGGCCGTTAGGTACTGCGCAGGCGGGCTACATCGCTTCGCTCAGCTATTCATACAGCCAGGAAGTTCGGGAGAATGAAGTCCGGGCCTATGCGGAGCCCACCAACGGAACTACCGAGATCGACAGATTCGAAGGCAGCACGGGACGCGCGAGCGTTCTGTGGGGCGGAATCGCGAACGGCAGCCTGCTGTTCGGCAGCAAGACGAGGGTCAGCCTCAACAACACCTACAACCGCACCTCGGACAACGAGGCGCGCCGCGAGACCGGATTCAGCGAGAACCTTGGCACTGAGCTGATCGTCGACCGCCTTCGATTTGTCGAGCGGACCGTCGGCTCCACGCAGCTAGTTGCCGAGCGTCAGCTGGGTGCGCGGCAGAAGGCCGTTGTCGCGTTCTCTGCGTCCAGTGTGAACAGAGCGGAGCCCGACCGCTCCGAGTTCGTGAGAGTGAATCCGGGCAATGGTCAGACGCCCTTCTGGCTCGACGCCAGCGAAGCGGCCGTGCGGACCTTCGGCGATCTGAACGAGAAGAGCTACAGCACCACCGGCGATTACTCGATTCAGCTCGGCTCGACGGAACGGCAGCATCAGTTGAAGTTCGGCGGACTCTTCCGGTTTACCGACCGGCTCGCGACGAACCGCGTGTACAGCATTCAGGCGCGGTCTCTCGGACTGGCTGAGAGACGGCTGGCCGCCGAAGAAATTTTCGACGGCCGGTATACTGATGCCGGGGACGCGGTTTTCAGACTCGTGCCGCTTTCGCAAGGCGGCTCCTATGGAGCGAACGAAGAAGTTGGCGCCGGCTACGCGATGCTCGAGTGGGCGCTGGCTGAGCGCATTCAACTGATAGCCGGTGGACGGTTCGAGCGCTCGGCGACGATCGTTTCCGCAGAGCCGACAGTGGGCAGCCGCGTTCGCACCAATCCGGTTTACAATGACGTCCTGCCTTCGGTGCTCCTCAATTTCCGCGTCAGCGAATCGCAGAACGTGCGCCTGTCGGCGACGCAGACTCTGGCGAGACCCGAGTATCGCGAGCTGGCCGAAGTGCAATACAGAGACGTGATCGGCGCTGAGAACGTACTGGGTAACCCGTCTCTGAAGCGAACGCTGATTCAGAATCTCGACGCGCGCTGGGAGTGGTACCCGCGCGGCGGTGAGGTTCTCAGCATCGGCCTGTTTGCAAAGCGATTCGACAATCCCATCGAGCGCGTTTTTCTGGCGACGTCAGGAACACGTATCGTCACTTTCCTGAACGCGGATGGCGCTGACAATCTCGGCGTCGAGCTCGAAGCCAGGACCGGCCTCGACCGGCTCGGACAGGCTTTCGCTCCATTTTCGATTTTCTCCAACATGACCTTCATGCGGAGCGAAATCAGGCTCGGGGATGATCCGCGGGTGGCGAAGGAGGATCGCGCGATGGTTGGCCAGGCGCCGTTCGTGGTTAACGCCGGCCTCAGCTACGCATCGCAATCGCGGCCGTTGAACGCAACGCTTCTGTTCAATCGGGTCGGACGCCGCATCATCAGCGCGAGTCAGCGGCCGCTTCCGGTGACGTACGAAGAGCCGCGCAGTGTCCTCGACTTCTCGGCACGTCTTCCAATCATGTCGCGGGTGAGCGCCAAGTTCGATGCCCGCAATCTGCTCGATCAGGCTTATCGGCAGACGCAGGGCATCGTGACACGCGAGTCCTATACATCGGGCCGCGTCTACACGCTGGGACTGACTTGGCAGCAATAGGGGGAACCGGTCGCGGCGCGTCGATCGTGACGCGCTTGTGACTGCAAACGTACTCTGTGGAGACACGCGCCTCTTTGCTTTGAGGCGCGTGCCTTTTTTCCCCGGTCACCTCTTCCGACTTCAATGATCATCAATCACCGTACTCCCCGGTTCCTCCCCGCACTGGCTTTCGCTGTCGCGATCGCCGCCTGCTCGGAGACCGATCCCCTCGGACCCGACAACACGGTGCCGCCGGGATTGGCGACGATCACTACCGACATCACGACCAACCGGCTGTTCAAGGCCGAGACCACATACACTATTTCCGGCTTCATCAAAGTCGCGAACGGAGCCACGCTGACAATCGAGCCCGGCACGAAGATCATCGGCGATTTCGAAGTGCCGGGGTCGTCGCTGTTCGTTCTCCGCGGCGCGAAGATCAACGCCGTGGGCACAGCTGATAAACCCATTGTCTTCACGTCAGAGCGGGCTTCAGGCAGGCAGGCAGGCGATTGGGGCGGCCTCATCATCGTCGGACGCGGACTCATCAACAGAGCGGATCCGACGATCCTCGAGGGCACCGGTACCAACGCGCAGACCAATCCCCAGGTGAACTATGGCGGGGGAACGGACAACGCAGACAACAGCGGCTCGCTCAGCTACGTGCGAGTGGAGTTCGCGGGCTACGCCACCGCCGCCGATCAGGAGCTCAACAGCTTTACATTCGCCGCTGTCGGAAGCGGTACGCAGCTTTCCTTCCTTCAGTCTCTCTATGGACTGGACGATTCGTTCGAGTGGTTCGGCGGCGCAGTCGATGCCAAGAACCTCGTCTCGTATGAGGCGGGAGACGACCACTTCGACGCTTCAGAAGGTTATACGGGTCGCAATCAGTTCCTGATCGCGTTCCAGTCCATTCGCCCCGATGCGCGGCCGGCTGCAGGTTCACCGTCGTCCGATCCGCAGGGAATCGAAAACGACGGATGCAACGGCGCGAATTGTCTCGCCGGCCAGAACTCACTCCCCCGCACGGACCCGATGTTCGCCAACTTCACCTTCGTCGGAACAGGTACCGGCGTGGTCGATGCAACCACGGGGGGAATCGGCCTGATGCTGCGCCGCGGCACCGCCGGATACTATGTGAATGGCGTTGTCGCGCGATGGCCGCGCGCAGCGGTCAGCCTTCGCGACCAGGCCACAGTTGATCGGGCTGGCGATGGCTCTCTGGTGCTAAGGAATATCTACATGGCAGAGAATGGCCCGACGTTCCAGGCTCCATCGGGTACCACTGTGCAGGGAACGTTGAACGTCACCACGAACAATCTCGAGGTTGCCGCTACCGCCACCACCGCCGCATCGATGTTTACTGCGCTCGCCGCAGCACCGACGGGTGCGAGCTCGCTGGACTGGAGCCTTGTCGCCGGCAACGCTGCCAGAACGGGCGGAACGGGAGCATTCACCGGAGCCACTGCCACCAAGGCCGGAGCTTTCGTCACGGGAACTACCTATCGCGGCGCTGCTGATCCCTCGGGAACGAAGTGGTGGGCCGGGTGGACTAACTACGCGCGGAACTGAGAGCCGTTCAGCGTATACTGGCCGGCCGGCGCCGCAATGCGCCGGCCGGTTTGTATTTGTTTAGACGCGTAGTGTACAGAGCCTTCACGCTGCAACTCCCCATGGTCATCGCAGTCTTGACTAGCTGCGACAGCCGCGGTGTGTCACCTGAATCGACCGACGCCGCGGCTGGTAAGCCGGTGGGAGTGGTAGACAGTATCCTCTCCACGGAGGAAGCCCTTCGCCGTTTTCGCATGGGGCTTCCGGTCGTTACAAAGCTCACCACTCCCGCCGCGTCGCGTGATACTCTCGTTGCGTTGTTTCTGAGCGCGCTCGAGCGCAGCGATACTGCAGCGCTCAAGGCACTGGTGGTCGACCGCGCCGAGTATGCGTACCTCTATTTCCCGTCCAGCGTCTACGCTTCGAAACCGTATGAGCTCTCTCCTGAAATTGCGTGGTCGCTGAATCAGCAGAACGGCGACAAGGGATTATCGCGAGTCATCGGCCGGCTCGGGGGCAGGCAACTCGCGAGTCCCGGCTACTCGTGTGGAGACTCGACCGTTGAGGCCGTCAACATCTTCTGGAAAGTCTGCACGCTTTCCTTTGTGGACCCTGCGACTTCTGCACGTGTTGACAAGAGGGTTTTCGGAGCGGTGATGCAGCGGGACTCCCGTTTCAAGTTTCTCTCCTATTCCAACGACTTCTAGTTCTTCTCGAGAGCACTCGTTCCCCCGCCTTCCCCTTGCGGCACTGCGGCGGGGAAATTCGATTCCAGCTCTCCCCGAGCGGAGAGCCAGTGAAGGCCGGACTTATCATGATTGTGGCGACCGTCACGACGTTGCGGACCGTAACGGCCCAACCGGCGACACCACCTCAGCCTGACACCGCAACCCGCGGTACCGGGCAACCCGCTGGTTCCCGGCTGGACTTTTCGGGTGTTCTATACGCGCACTTTCTCTACCGCGGGGACACGGGTCTCTCCCGTGGTGCGAATCGCTTCGATGTCGAAAGAGCGTACCTCACGTTTCGCATGCCGGCTGGCAGTCGCACGAGCATCCGCATCACCACCGACCTGTACCAGCAAACCACGCCAGGTAATGACGCGTACTATCGCGGATGGTCGGTGAGGGCGAAATACGCCTATGTCCAGCATACCTATCTGACTGGCGCGAAATGGCGGGCGAATGCGCGCCTCGGGATCCTTCAGAATGTCTTCATCGAGCATGATGAGCAGTTCTGGCCCCGCTGGATTTCGCAAAGCCCTACCGAGCGCGCCGGCTTCTTCTCGTCGGCGGATGTCGGGATTGCGACGGCTATCGCATTTCCGAAGAAGCTTGGAGAGGTGTACGCAACCCTCACCAACGGACCAGGATACACTTCGCGCGAGACCGATCGTTTCAAAGACTACGCAGCTAGAGTGACGGTTGCGCCCTGGGGGCAAAGCAAATCGAGCCTGATCCAGACGGCTTCGTTGAGTGCGTGGCGCTACACTGGTGCCGTCGCAAGCAAATTCGTTTCAGGCGGTGTGGGACAGTCAGGGTCGATAGGATCCTCCTTGCGCCGCGACCGCTGGGGCGTTCACGCCGGCGCCAGGAGCCAGCGCTTGACGATGGGCGCGGAATACGCTGCCCGCATCGAGGAAGGCGAGGCCGGTCTCAATACTGCTGCCCTGCCCCGCACCGTGACCGACAGCACGATCAGGCTGGTTTCTGGCTACGCGATCGGGCGACCACTTGGGGATCGTTCGCCGCTGAGCCTCATTGGCAGATACGATCGAGTGACGACGAATACCGCGACGAGAGCTCGGTATGACGTCGTAATCGCGGGATTGCTCTGGGATCTGTCTGACGCCGCATCGTTGTCAGTCGACTATCAGGAAAACAATCCGCAGCGCGGATCGCCGATTGCGTCAGCCAGGACGTACTTCGCGCATTGCGTGGTGCGCTTCTGACGGTTTCAAATTGCCAGAATTGCGCGTTGCCGCTGACTGCAGGAGTTGTGACAAAGCTGTTACGCCGTCGTCACGATTCATTCGCCCCGATTTCTAGCTTTCGTTTCTGACCCGCAACAACCCCTACAACCCACTCCTCAAGGAGCAACCGTGAAGCGGCTTGCAGTGGCTCTTCTGGCGTTCACCACACTGGCTTGTAGCGCGGACAAATCCGACGACGCCGCCGGGGTATCGTCTGGAGGCGGATCAGGATCGGTCGATCTGACGGGCGCCGGGGCGACATTTCCGTATCCGCTCTACTCGAAGTGGTTCGCCGATTACGCGACGCAAAAGGGAGTGCGCATCAACTACCAGTCGATCGGCTCGGGCGGCGGCATTCGCCAGCTCTCCGAAGGCACGGTGGACTTCGGCGCGTCTGACAGCCCGATGACTGACGAGGACATTGCGAAGGCCAAGGGCCCCGTGCTGCACATTCCGACGGTGCTTGGCGCCGTCGTCGTCACGTACAACCTGCCGGGGCTGAAGGCACCTCTCAAGATCACCGGTGAGGTTCTCGGTGACATCTTCACCGGCGCGATCAAGAAGTGGAACGACCCGCGGCTTGCAGCCCTGAACCCGGGTGTTGCTCTTCCGACCAGCGACGTTCTGGTGGTGCATCGCAGCGACGGCAGCGGGACTACTTTCGTCTTTACTGACTACCTGGCGAGCGCGAGCCCTCGATGGGCGGCCGGGCCGGGACGCGGCAAGGAAGTCCCCTGGCCGGTTGGCCTGGGGGGCAAGGGGAATGAAGGTGTGGCCGGTCAGGTCAAACAGACTCCTGGCGCCATCGGCTACGTCGAGCTCGCCTACGCGAAGCAGAATGCCCTGCCATTCGCTGCAATTCGCAACGCTGCCGGCAACTTCGTCCTTCCCTCGCCCGATGGAATGACGGCCGCTGCTTCAGCTGTGTCGGCGAACCTTCCCGCGAACACTGACTATCGGCTCTCGATCGTCAACGCTCCCGGCGCCGCTGCGTATCCGATCTCGTCCTTTACGTGGATCCTCCTCTACGAGCAGCAGGCCGACAGCGTTAAGGCGCGGAAGCTCGTGGACTTTCTCAAGTGGGCGCTGAGCGAAGGCGAAAAACAGGCGGCGGCACTTGACTACGCGCCGCTTCCGGCCTCGATGGCAGCACAGCTCCAGACCCGTCTCGCTTCGATCAAGGTCGGAACCGCGCAGTGAGCGGCGCGACAATGCCGGAGGGACAAGCGCTCCGCGCCGAGCCTCCGGCGTTGCCCCTCAAGACGTCAGCTCGCGGGGACTGGATGTATCAGGCGACAATCACGGTATTTGCCGCCGCCATTCCGCTCCTCCTGATCCTCATCGCCGTCTCGATCGCGGTTGCCGCGTGGCCGGCTCTGTCCCGCGCCGGATTCAGCTTCATTACCGGCAGCACCTGGGATGTAGGGCGAGGTGAGTTTGGCGCCGCGCCCGCCATCTACGGAACTCTCGTCTCATCCGCGATAGCGCTCGTGCTGGCTACGCCGCTGGCCCTCGGCGTTTCGATTTTCCTTTCCGAGATTGCGCCGAAGTGGCTTCGTCAGCCTGTTGGATTTCTCGTTGACCTGCTCGCGGCGATACCGAGCGTTGTCTACGGACTGTGGGGAATTTTCGTGCTGGTTCCCCTGCTGCGCGATCCCGTTGGACCGTTCCTTCGTGACACGCTCCACCTTGGCAGCACGCCATTGTTCAGCGGCCCCAACTACGGATACAGCATGCTCGCCGCGGGAGTGATCCTCGCCATAATGATTCTCCCCTTCATCTCGGCGGTTACCCGTGAAGTGCTGCTCGCCGTGCCACGGTCCCAGCGCGAAGCGGCGCTGGCACTGGGGGCCACGCGCTGGGAGATGATTCGCGACGCGGTTATTCCGTATGCCCGGTCGGGAATCATCGGCGGAATCATTCTCGGACTTGGCCGGGCTCTCGGTGAAACGATGGCGGTGACGATGCTCATCGGAAACCGAGCGGAGATTTCTTCATCGTTGTTCGCCCCCGGCTACACGATGGCATCGCTCATTGCCAACGAGTTCAGCGAGGCCACGAGCGACATGCATCTGTCGGCACTGATGGCGGTTGGCGCCGTGCTGTTCATAGTGACTCTGCTCGTCAACGCGATTGCCCGCTGGCTCGTGTGGCGCGTCACCCGGGGCGGCACATGAGCCGCCGCGGCAGGCAGACCCAGAACACCGTGATGCTCGGCCTCACCTACATCGCCGCCACGATTGCAACGTTGCCGCTGTTGCTGATTCTGATCCATCTGCTGCGCGAGGGCGCCGCGTTCATTCGCCCTTCGTTTTTCACTGAGATGCCTCAGCCAATCGGTGAAGCCGGCGGGGGGATGGCGAACGCGATCGTCGGCACGCTGATCCTCGTTTCGGCAGCGTCCGCGATCGGATTGCCGATCGGCATCGGCGCGGGTCTTTATCTCGCAGAGCGCAGGAACGCGCCGTTTGCGACCGCGGTGCGTTTTCTGTCTGACGTATTGAATGGGCTCCCATCCATTGTGATGGGGATATTCGCGTGGGAGTTTCTTGTTCGCCCATTTGGAGGTTTCTCGGCGATAGCGGGCGGCCTGGCCCTCGGCGCGATGATGATCCCCCTGGTGACGCGTACCACGGAGGAGATGATTCGCCTCGTTCCGGTGTCGCTTCGCGAAGCCGCTCTCGCGCTCGGATTCACCCGCTGGCGCACGTCGATCACGGTCATTCTGCGAACCGCTCTTCCGGGAATCGTCACTGGCGCGCTGGTTGCCATTGCCCGCATAGCGGGAGAGACGGCCCCTCTCCTGTTCACGGCGCTCGGCAATCAGTTCTGGTCGACGTCGCTCCGCGAGCCAATTGCGGCGCTGCCGTTGTCGATCTTCAGTTATGCCATCAGTCCGTACGACACGGCGCACGCACAGGCGTGGGCTGGTGCACTCGTGCTGATCGCGCTGGTACTCGTGATCAGTCTCATCGCAAGGTATGCAACCCGAGCGAGGTTTGGACTTGGCGGAGACTGACGTGGCGCCGGATGCCGGGCGTGAGCCCGCATTGCCTGTGGCAGCTGTGACGAGCCGCCCGCCGGCGAGCGCCCCGGCAGCCGCCGACGGGGCTGCCGCCGCGAGGCCAGCGGCGATCCGTCTGTCAGCGAAGAATCTCAGTGCATACTTCAGTGGTACGCAGGCAGTCCGCGACGTCACTCTGGAATTCCCTGATCGGCAGGTCACGGCGGTCATCGGACCTTCCGGCTGTGGCAAATCGACGATGTTGCGTTGCCTGAACAGAATGCACGAGACGATTCCGATGGCGACGGTCGAAGGCGAAGTGACGCTCGACGGCACCAGCATCTACGGCGGCGGCTTGAACGCGATCAGCGTGCGCCGGCAGATCGGCATGGTATTTCAGCGTCCCACCCCGTTCCCGACGATGTCGATTCACGACAACGTCGCCGCCGGCCTCCGCATCCTTGGGAAAGCGAACCCTCCTCGCTCGGAAATCGACGGTATTGTGGAAGACTCGCTCCAGCGTGCAGGTCTGTGGGGTGAAGTGAAGGACCGGATGCGCCAGAGCGCGATCGCTCTTTCCGGCGGCCAGCAGCAGCGCCTCTGCATCGCGCGCGCGCTGGCCACGCGGCCTCGCGTTCTTCTGCTCGACGAGCCGACCGCTTCGCTCGATCCGCTCAGCACACAGACAATCGAAGAGCTTGTCTACGAGCTGCGGCAAGCCATCGCGGTTGTCATTGTGACGCACAACATGCAGCAGGCGGCTCGTGTCTCCGATCGCACTGCGTTCATGCTGGCCGGCGAGTTGATCGAGGTCGCCGCCACCAACACCTTGTTCACCACGCCACGCGATTCGCGCACGGAAGCGTATGTAACGGGACGTTTCGGATGACGACCGCGATAGCGGGTGCGGAGACGACCGCGGCGGCAGAGCGTGCCGGCTCGGCACTAGAAGCCCGCCAGTTTTCGTTCTGGTATGGTGAGCATCAGGCGCTTCACAAGATCAGCTTCGAGATTCCCGCCAATGCGGTAACGGCGCTGATCGGCCCGTCCGGATGCGGGAAGTCGACTTTCCTTCGTTCCATTAACCGGATGAACGAGACGCTGCCCGGAGTGCGTCACGACGGGGAGATGGTGCTTGACGGAGACAATATCTACGCGGCTGGCGTAGATGTGGTGGAACTGCGATCGCGAATCGGCATGGTATTTCAGCGATCGAATCCGTTTCCGAAATCGATCTACGACAACGTGGCATATGGGCCACGCATCAATCGTGGACTTCGTCGACGCGACCTCGACGAGCTGGTCGAGACTTCTCTTCGTCGCGCCGCGATCTGGGACGAAGTCAAGGACAGGCTCTCCTCGAGTGCGCTCGGGCTTTCAGGGGGACAGCAGCAGCGGCTGTGCATTGCGCGTGCCCTCGCCAACAGGCCTGAGGTGCTTCTTCTCGACGAGCCCGCGAGTGCTCTCGACCCTCTCGCGACTCAGCGCATCGAGGAGCTTCTGTTCGAGCTCAAGGCGCAGCTCACGATCGTGATCGTCACTCACAACCTTCAACAGGCTGCGAGGCTGTCCGATCGGACGGCATTCTTCTACCTTGGTCATCTCGTCGAGATCGGCGATACAGGGGTCATTTTCACGCGACCCCGCGAGGAACGCACCGAGGCTTACATCACGGGGAGGTTCGGATGACAGCCGTCGAACCCGCATCGGGTTTCCGTCACTTTCACAGCGAGCTGGCGCTTTTGCGTCAGCGATTGCTCGACATGTCGAGCCAGGCCGAGCGGCTGGTGGAGCTGTCGATCAAGTCGCTGCTCGACCGGGACAAGGAAATCGCGGAGGAAGTCATTGCCGGCGACAAAGTGGTCAATTCGCTGGAAGTCGAGATCGAGCAGCGCGCGGTCGCGTTGCTTGCGCTTCAGCAGCCGATGGCCCGCGACCTCCGATTTATCGTGGGCACCATCAAGGTCTCCAGCGATCTCGAACGAGTTGGCGACCACGCGGTGAACATCGCCGAGTCAGCCGTGCGTCTGGTGGAGCACGGCGCCAGGCTGACACCGAGTCCGGAACTGGAGGACATGGCTCGCCGCGCGCGGGAGATGCTCAGCGATGCACTCGACGCGTTCACCCGGGCCGACGGAGCATTGGGCCGCGAGGTCTGTAAGGCGGATGACGCGGTCGACGCACTGCACAACTCGGTGTTCCGAATTCTTCTTACGCACATGATGGAGGACGCGCGAACTATCACTCCTTCCCTCGAGCTGCTGCTGGTAAGCCGCAACCTCGAGCGAGTGGCCGACCTCGCCACCAATATCGGCGAGGATGCAGTCTACCTCGCGGAAGGCAAGCAGATAAAACACCATTTCGAGGACTGAACTGTCCGCTGGTTCGTCATTAGCCGCAGTCATGAGCTCACAAAAAAGTTGACGTAACGGCCACGGCTACTAATGTATGCGGACATGAGCCTCCCCCCTCCTCCCAAGCTTCGCATTCTCGTCGTCGACGACGAGCCAGAGATAGTCACGCTTGTCGCCTACCACCTGACGACCAGCGGCTACGAGGTTCATACTGCTTCGGACGGGCAGGAGGCGTTGGCGAAAGCGCGGCAACACCGCATGGCACTCGTCATCCTGGATCTGATGCTGCCGGACATGTCGGGCTTCCAGGTGTTATCGGCACTGCGCGCGAACCCGCGCACGCGTGACTCCGCTGTGCTGATGCTCACTGCCCTGCGCGAAGACGCCGATCGCATTCGCGGCCTGTCACTGGGAGCCGACGACTATCTCACCAAGCCCTTCAATCCTGAAGAGCTCGTACTCCGGGCCAAGGCGATTCTTCGACGCGGACGAGTTCACCATACGCCGGAGCAGATGAGCGTCGCTGGGGATGTCGTAATCGACAGGCAGGCGCACCGGGTGAGGGTCGCGGGCAACGAGGTAGTTCTCACTCCAACTGAATATCGGCTCCTCCTGCTGATGGTCGATCACGCCGGCCAGGTGCAACAGCGACAACACCTCCTCCAGGCCATCTGGGGTGCGGAACCTGACATGCAGACGCGAACGGTCGATGTGCACGTGCAGAGACTTCGATCGAAGCTCGGTACCGCGGGTGACATGATCGAGACAGTTCGCGGCTTCGGATATCGCTTCAGCGACGCCAGCGCGAAGGCGTGAAGCTCGTCTATCGGCTGCTCACTTTTTCACTCGGCCTGATCACCGTTCTCGTGATGGTGGTGGTCGTGATAGTGGACACGCGGCTGCAGGAGCGGATCATCGCTGAGCGCGCTGCAGAGCTGGGTCGCGAGGCGCGGTTGATCGCGTCGCAATGGACGGGCGACTCCGACCCGTATACAATCGCACAGAATGCAGCGGCCGCCGTGGGCGGCCGCGTCAGCCTGGTGTCTCCGGGTGGCGCGATTGTCGCCGACGCCGCGACCGGCGGTGAGCCGGTGAGTCCGGCAGGAACCAGTCCCGGGCGCCCCGAGATTGCCAAGGCGCTTGGTGGGGAAACTGGTATCGCAACGGAAGCCACTCCCGGCATTGGGGGTCATGAGATTTACGTCGCCATCCCGGCCACTCGAGGTGCCGTTCGGGTTGGCGTCCACACGCGGACACTCGACGCGATATTCGACACCGCCCGGCGCGATCTCGTGACGGCGGGATTTTTCGCGCTGGCGTGGGCGTTCCTCCTGGCGCTCATGTTCGCACGGTATGTGTCGAGACCGATCATCCAGCTGCGTGACGTCGCCGCTGCACTCGCGCGGCGTGAGTTCGGCAAGCATCCGCCAATCGACGCGCCGGGAGAGGTGGGCGATCTGGCGGAATCCCTCGAGCACCTCTCGGCGCGGCTTGAGTCACTGGAGAATATGCGCCGGGATTTCATCGCCAATGTGTCGCACGAGCTCTGCTCTCCCTTAACGATCGCCAGCGGATTCGCCATCACACTCGCCAATCAGGATCCTCCTCCCGAAGCGAGAAAACAGTTCGCGCGCGCGATCGTATCGAACACCACGCGGATGCAGCGTGTCATCGACGACATGCTCGACCTGTCCAGAATCGAATCGGGCGGCTGGATACCGAGGCCGGAGGCTGTCGCCCTTCAGAATGCGGTCGACGAGGTGTTCGAGTCGCTGGGTCCGGCGGCGTCGGCCAAGGGAATCGCGCTGGTATCGACGCTCGATTCCGCGAGCGCCACGGTCCAGGCGGATCGCACTGCGGTAAGACAGATCGTTGCCAACCTCACCGAGAACGCGCTGCGACACACGTCTACCGGTCGGATCGAAGTTTTCTCCGAGTCCACCGGTGACGGCACATGGATTGGAGTGCGAGACACCGGCGAGGGAATCGCGCCGCACCATTTGCCGCGCATTTTCGAGAGGCTTTACAGGGCAGACAAGGGGCGCGCTCGGCGATCCGGTGGAAGCGGCCTCGGGCTTGCCATTGTAAAGCACATGGCAGAAGCACACGGCGGACGGGTGGCGGCGCAAAGCGAGCCGGGAATCGGCACAACAATCAGGGCGTTCCTCCCGCTTCGCCCCGAAACGAGGCACGATGTCTCCATCGCGTCCCCCGCACCGCTGAACCTCGACAGCGCGGCGACCTCCGCCAGCTGACGCTAGCCGCATGAATCATCCATCGCAGCTGCGGCTTTTGCGCGGAAGCGCACAGCCGGGTGGAGCCGCCGAGATCAGAATCGCGGCCATCGACATCGGATCCAACTCGATCCGGCAGATCATTGCCGACGTCGCCACTAACGGCAACATCCGGGTCGTCGATGAGATGAAGGCTGCGCCGCGCCTGGGCACCGGCCTCGACGCGACGGGCAAGCTCAGTGATGAAGCGATAGAGAACGCTGTCGCTGCTCTGTCCCGCATGGCGACGCTGGCGCGCCAGCTCGGATCTCAGCGCATCGAGGTTGTTGCCACCAGCGCAGTGCGCGACGCCGACAACGGCAAGGCGTTCCTCGACCTCGTACGCAAGGAAACGGGATTGCGAGTCGCCGTGCTGGACGGCGAGGACGAAGCGCGACTCAGCTTTCGCAGCGCGCTGGCGCATTTCGAGCTTTCTGTGGGCCGGGCTGTCATCATGGACATCGGTGGGGGCTCGCTCGAACTCGCCCTCAGCGCGGACGGACTCGTCGAGCGACTGATCTCCCTTCCGCTCGGCACGATCAGGATGACGGAGCAGTTCTTTCAGGGGGCGAACCCGCGGAATGCGCTGCGTCGCCTTCGCAAGCACGCCAGGCGCGAGCTTGCGCATGAGCTTTCACCGAAACACTGGCATGGTGCACAGCTGATCTGTTCCGGCGGTACGTTCACCAACCTCGCGGGGATACATCTTGCTCGCCGGGGGATGCAGAGCGCGCGAACGGTGCACGGAACCGTAGTTGCGCGCGTGGACCTGGAGCATCTCGTCGAGGTGCTGAACGACATGTCTCCCGCCGAGCGGCTGGAAGTTCCCGGGCTGAATGCGGCGCGCTCCGACATCATCGTTGCGGGACTGGCCATCGCGGCCGAGGTTCTGGCCCGCATCGAAGCGCGCGAGCTGGTGGTCTCGGCGTACGGAATCCGTGAAGGCCTGTTGCTCGAAGCCGCGCGCATTACGGCCACTCCCGCAGATCGCGGTGAAGCGCGTGAACGCTCAGTGCGTGACCTTGCGCAGCGCTCTCATTACGAAGAGCCGCACTCGCGGCACGTGCAGAAGCTGGCACTCCAGATTTTCGACGCCATTGGACGACGGCTGGGATGCTCTCCCGACGAGCGCATACTGCTCGCCGACGCCGCTCTCCTTCACGACATCGGCTACCACATCAACTACGACAAGCACCACAAGCACTCGTACCACCTGATCCAGCACGCCGAGCTGCTCGGGATGTCACCGGTGGATCAGATCGCGGTGGCAAACATTGCTCGGTATCACCGCGGTGCCCCGCCAAAAAAGAAGCACCCGAATTTCGGTGCTCTGGACGAGCCACTGCGTCAGACGATTCGACGGCTGGCCGCGATTCTCAGATTGGCTGACGGCTTCGATCGGGGCCATTCCGGCTCGGTTGATGGCGTCAAGATCCGGTGGATGCAGCGAGCAATCAGAATCACCGCGATTCCGCACCCCCGTGCAGCGAGTCTTCGGCTCGACCTGTGGGGAGCGAGCCGCAAATCGACGCTGTTGTCCGACATTGCCGGCAAGCCGATCGAGATCGTCGCTCCGGACGGTACCGTCTACATGGCGGATGATTCGGAGGGCAGCGCCGACTGAGTCAGTCGCGTGACGCGGCTGTCATTCCCCACGAATCGCGCAACAGGATGCGGTGCGTTGCCCGCTCCTGGTCACCGTTCGGCGAGCGCTGCGTGTAGGTGCCATCGGCGGCGAGATCCCACGCCTGCCGATTGTCCGCCAGACAGGTTTGAAGCAGTGAATGAAGACGTGGATGCAGACCCGCTTCGACCACCGGCGCAACTGCTTCAACCCTGCGGTCGAAGTTGCGAGGCATCCAGTCGGCCGAGCCGAAGTAGAACTCCTCCTCGCCGCCGTTGGCGAAGTAGAAGAGCCTCGAATGCTCGAGGAACCGGCCGACGATGCTGATCACACGCACGGTGTCGCTGATACCCGGCACTCCGGGGCGAAGACAGCATATGCCTCGTACGATCAGGTCTATCTGAACACCCGCCTGCGACGCAGCGTAGAGCGATTGAATGATTTCGGCGTCGACAAGGGCGTTCATCTTGGCGATGATCCGGCCCGGTTTTCCCTGGCGTGCGTGATTCGCCTCGCGCTCGATCATCTCGATGAAACTCTTTCTCATCGACGATGGAGCAACCAGCAATTCGCGGTACTTCGTCTGGCGCGAGAACCCCGTCAGAGCATTGAACAGATCGGTTAGGTCGGCGCCGAGTGCCGCGTTGCTGGTGAGCAACCCGATGTCGGTGTAGGTGCGCGCAGTCTTCGAGTTATAGTTGCCACTGCCAAGGTGCGCGTAGCGGCGAATGCCGTCGCCCTCCCGGCGAACCACCAGTGTGGTCTTGGTGTGAGTCTTTAGCCCGGCCAGTCCATAGGCTACGTGCACGCCGAAACTTTCCAGTGTGCGCGCGAAGGTGATGTTGTTGGCTTCATCGAACCGGGCCTGGAGCTCTATCAGAACGACCACCTGTTTTCCGCGCTCCGCTGCTTCGGTGAGCGCGCGCACTATCGCCGTGTCGCCGCTCGTCCGGTACAGCGTCATCTTGATTGCCAGCACGTTGTCGTCCATCGCGGCGGCGGTGATGAACTGTTCGACAGAGGCGGCGAATGAGTCGAACGGATGATGCACAAGCACATCGGTCTCGCGGATGACGTCGAAGATCGACCGGGCGGGGTCCTTCAGCTCACGCGGTATTGATGGGACGAGCGGAGCATCGTGCAGCTCCGGGACGTCGAGCGAAGCGATCGCCAGCAGATCTCCGAGCTCGAGCAGCGATCCCGTCTCCACCAGGTCGATCGGCGGTAGCGCGGGGAACTCCGTCGGCTGGTCATCGCGCAGTTCCTCGATGAGCAATGCGCACAGCGATTCCGGCGTTCCCGTCTCGACTTCCACTCGCACGACCTCCGCGAAACGCCGCCTGAATACCTGCTCTTCGATCAGCGCCAGCAGGTCATCGGATTCATCGGAGTTGGCGAGCTCCAGATCGGAGTAGCGTGTTATGCGGAAGGCATTGCACCCGAGAACGTCCATGCCCGGAAACAGAGAGGCAAGGTTGGCTGCGATTACGCGCTCCAGAGGTACGAACTGGTTCGGGCGGCCGAACGGCACCCAGCGAGGCAGGCTCTTGGGGACTTTCACTCGCGCAAACTCCTCCGCTCCGGTGGCGGGGTTGCGCAGCCGCACTGCCAGAGAAAGCGAAAGGTTCGATATGTAGGGAAACGGGTGACTTGGATCCACCGCCAGCGGAGTGAGCACCGGAAACACGTGGGACTGGAAGAAATCGTCGATCGTCGACCACTCGTCCGGGGTCAATGCTTCCACTCCCACCAGACGAACACCGTGCGCGGCCAGGGCTGGAAGGAGGCTCTCGTGCAGGCATTTGCGTTGAAGCGCGATCAGCTCCCCTGCTCTCTTGTGAATGGCGGCCAGCTGATCGAAGGGAGAGATCGCATCGGGTGCTGACGAATGAACGCCGGCGGCGATCTGTCTCCTCAACCCCGCCACGCGAACCATGTAGAACTCGTCGAGATTGGTGCTGAAGATGGCCAGGAACTTGAGCCTTTCGAGAAGCGGATTGCGCTCGTCGAACGCCTCGTTGAGCACCCGCGCGTTGAACTCGAGCCAGCTGAGCTCGCGGTTGAAGAACAACGACGGATCTACTGCCTGCATTGACTACGCTCCAACGAATGTTCGCAGCAGGATATAAGTCCCCGCGGCGATGAGTCCGGAGGCAGGGATCGTCAGAACCCATGCCCAGAGAATACGGCCGGCCAGGCCCCAGCGCACCGCGGACAACCGGTTGGTGGCTCCGACTCCGACGATCGCGCCCGTTATCGTGTGAGTGGTGCTCACCGGAATACCCATTGTGGTGGCCATGATGATGGCGATGGCTCCTGCGCCTTCAGCGGCGAAACCGCCGATTGGCCTGAGTTTCGTAATGCGGGAGCCCATGGTGTGGACGATTCGCCATCCTCCGAACAACGTACCCAACGCAATCGACGCGTGCGCGCTGAGGATCACCCAGACGGGTATGTCGTCGGCATTCGGAACGTAGAGAGCGCGAAGCCACCCGGTCTCGCGCGCCAGCAATGGCTCGACCACCACCAGCAGCCCCACGATTATTCCCATTGTTTTCTGTGCATCATTGCCGCCATGGGCAAGCGAGAACATCGCCGAGCTGACCAGCTGCCCGCGCCGGAAAAATCGATTGACCCGCGCGGGCGCCATACGCTGGAATATCCAGTACAGCGCCACCATCAGCACAAATCCGAGAAAGACGCCGAAGAGAGGAGATATGACAATGAATGAAAGAGTTTCGATCCACTTTCGCCCCCAGAGCAGAGCGGCCAACCCCGCCTTTGCCACGGCTGCGCCTGCATACCCGCCGATGAGCGCATGCGAGGAGCTCGACGGAATTCCGTAGAACCAGGTGAACAGATCCCAGATGATTGCGCCCAGCAGACCGGCGAGAATTACGTTGGGCGTCACGATGTTCAGGTCGATCAGCCCCTTGCCGATGGCTTTCGCCACCGCGGTGGTGAA
>Ga0136617_10001173_pt1 | contig 22974 bp, 25 predicted proteins | sample AntDrymUQ3222106_2_FD_129672 | JGI IMG/M metagenome (GOLD analysis project Ga0136617, IMG submission 129672) | Polar desert sand microbial communities from Dry Valleys, Antarctica - metaG UQ322 (21.06) | ecosystem: Environmental > Terrestrial > Soil > Desert | place: Antarctica: Dry Valley...
GCCGTCCAGGGTAGGGCGGTCCGCGGGTCGCCGCGTCAGCCGGTGTGCGGAGCCAGCAGCGGTTGGATGGTGTCCAGTTGGCGCAGGGTGTCGTCAGCGCGGTGCTGAGTCATGGCCATCGGTCCGAACACGACCCGGTGCACGCCGAGGGCGCCGTAGCGCTCGACGATGTCGGCGCGTGGCGGCTTCATGGCGAAGATCGTGATGGGCACGTCGGTCGGATCGCGTCCGGCGCCGGCGACCGCCAGGCGGAACTGCTGGATGGCCGCGCTCGGGCTCATGCGGCCGTCGGGGGCGTGCATCTCCACGTCGATCGGGCACCACTCGTCGGCGTGGGCGGCGGCCAGGGGCAGCCCGACCGAGCCGGCCAGGCCGAGGGCGATGGGGATGCGCTGACGCAGCGGCTTGGGGTAGACCCAAGACGACGCCACCTGGTCCCAGCGCCCGTCGCAGGCGGCCGGGTCATCGGCCCAGAGTGTGCGCAGGGCGATTACCCGCTCGATGAGGGCGCCGTAGCGCGAGCGGAACGGCAGGTCGGGGCGGTGGTTGGCCAGTTCCTCGGCGTTCCAACCGGCACCGATGCCGAGCAGCAGCCGGCCTTCGCTGAGCACGTCGAGCGTCGAGGCCATCGTGGCCAGGTCGACCAGGTCGTGTTCGAGGGCCAGGCAGATGCCGGTGGCCAGCGTGAGCGTGTTCGTCGCCTCGGCGGCGGCGGCCAGCGACACCAGCGGGCTCATCATGTGGTAGTAGCCGTCGGGCAGTTCGCCGCCGGCCGGGTAGGGCGTGCGCCGGTCGGCCGGGATGTGGGAGTGCTCGGGCATCCACATCGACTCGTAGCCGCGTGACTCCAACTCGGCGGCCAGTCGTCCGGGCCGGATGCCGGCGGCCGAGTTCACGCCGAGGTAGCCAAACTTCATCGGGTCACCTTCGCGCGCCGGGTTCGTCACCGGCGGGTCCGCGCCCGTCGAGGGCCTTGATCATCCGCTTGTGGGCCACCCGCCGGTACGAGGTGTCGATGAGCTCGCTGAGCTCGACCCAGTCGATGGGGGCCGCGTCGAGGTCGAAGGCCACCCACGGCGCGCCCCGGTAGTAGGGGGCGAGGTAGAGCGTTCGTCCTCGAGCAACGCCGGGCGCTCGTCGTCGTCGGCCTGGAACAGCAACGAGAACGGGTGGTCATCGGCGCCCGAGAAGATGCAGAAGATCTTGCCGGCACGGAACGTGGGCCGGCCCCAGGCCTCGACCTCGGTGGCTTCGGGGAACGACAGGCACAGCTCGCGCACGTGGGCCAGGTGCGGGTCGTCCTCGCGGTACATCCGCGGATGCGCCATCAGCGAAACTTAGACCGCCGGGATGAGTGAGTGACCTGTACAGCAAGCGGTACGCGCACAGCTCACCAATCCCGACCCGGGTACCGGCCTCGTCGGGTGGGCACCGACGGGCGACGTGTAGGGTCGGTTGTCGGGACCGACGCCGTCGGCCCGCTGGCTGCTCGTTGGGGGAGGACTGTCGTGAGGATCAATCGTTCTGCGTTGGTGGGTGTCGGCGTGATGGCGCTCGGTGCCCTGGGCGGCGGCACCGCCGCGCCGGTCGGGGCAACCACGGTGCCGTCGGGCGACTGCGAACTGGCCGACGTGCCCATCGGGGCCGCCCTCAGCCTCACCGGCGGCGCGGCCGCCTACGGCGAGAGCCAGCAGCGCGGCCTCGAGCTCGCTCGCGACGAGCTCAACGAGCGCGGCGGCATCACCTACGACCTACGCATCGAGGACGACGGCACCGAGCCCACCCAGGGCATCAGCGTGTTCGAGGGGTTCGTCGGCGACGACGTCGCGGTCATCATCGGCCCCACGCTCTCCAACGGGGCCATGCAGGCCGACCCGGTCGCCCAGGAGAGCGGGGTCCCCGTGCTCGGCATCTCCAACACCGCCGCCGGGGTCACCGACATCGGCGACTACGTGTTCCGTGACTCGCTCACCGAGGGCGCGGTGATCCCCCAGACCATCGCCGCCGCCCAGGCCGAGTTCGGCCTGGAGCAGGTGGTCGTGATGTACGCCAACGACGACGCGTTCACGCAGTCCGGCTACGACGCCTTCGCGTCGGCGCTCGACGAGGCGGGCATCGAGGTAGCCGACACGCTCACGTTCTCCACTGCCGACACCGATTTCGCCGCCCTGCTCACCCAGGCCCAGGAGTCCGAACCCGACGCCATCGTGGTGTCGGCGTTGGTGGAGGCGGCCATCCCGTTGGTCACCCAGGCCCGCGAAGCCGGTATCGACGTGCCGATCATCGGCGGCAACGGTTTCAACTCGCCCCAGCTGATGGCCGATGCCGGTGACGCGGCCGAGGGCGTAGTGGTCGGCGCGGCGTGGAACTCGTCGTCGGACAACCCCGAGAACACGGCCTTCTTGGAGGCCTATCGCCAGGCCTACGACGCCGATCCCGACCAGTTCGCGGCGCAGGCCTACACCGGTCTGTACCTGATCGACGCGGCCATCGCGGTGGAGTGCTCGATCGACCACGAGGTGCTGCGCGACAGCTTGGCCGGCCTGGCCGACGTCCCCACGGTGCTCGGCAGCTTCAGCTTCGACGAGAACCGCGACGCCGTGCACCCGGCCGTCGTGCAGATCGTCGAGGACGGCGCCTTCGTCGTGCTCGGCGGTGAGGAGGCTGCTGGTGGCACGGCGGCCGGGGGTGACACCGCACCGGCGGACAGCGCAACCAGTGACGGTACCGAGGTCATGGTGACGGGCGACACGGAACCCGCAGACACGTCGTCGAGCGACACCGACACCGCCAGCGCGACCACCCACGGCTGACCGGCCCCGGCGGCCGATCGCCCATGCAACAAGTCGTCAACGGCATCTCCATCGGGGCCATCTACGCGCTGTTCGCGCTGGGCTTCACGCTCGTGTTCAGCGTGCTCGATCGGCTCAACCTGGCCCACGCCGCCGTGTACGCGGCGGGGGCATACATCGGCATCGAGCTGGTGGGTGATGCCGGCCTGCCCATCTGGGCCGGGATCCCGTTGGTGTTCGTGGCCGGGGGAGTGCTCGGCGTAGTCATCGAGCGCATCGCCTTCGCCCCGATCAAGTCGCGCCCCGACGCCCACTTCGGCGGCCTGATCGCGTCCATCGCCGTCGGCGCCATGATGATCGCCCTCCTGCAGCAGCGCTACGGCCCACAGACCAAGCGCTTCCCGCCCGACACCTTCCCCAACCACCGCTACGAGATCGGCAGCGTGGCCGTCTCCCTGCTGCAACTGGTGATCATCGGTGTGAGCCTGCTGCTGACGTTGGCGCTGTGGTGGCTCGTCAATCGCACCGGTCTGGGCCGGGCGATGCGGGCGGTGGCCGAGGATCCGCATGCGGCGCGCATCGTGGGCATCCACGTCGACGTCATCACGGCTACCACGTTCGCGCTGTCGAGCGGTCTGGGCGCGGTGGCCGGCGTGCTGTTCGCGCTCGACGTCAACAGCGCTCTGCTCGACATGGGCTACAACATCGAGCTGAAGGGGTTGGCCGTCATCATCGTCGGCGGCATGGGGTCCATCCCCGGGGCGCTGCTGGGCGGGATGATCGTCGGTCTGGCCGAGGTGCTCACCATCGCCCACATCGGCTCCACCTGGCGCGACGTGGTGACGTTCGGCCTGCTGGTTGGCATCCTCGTGCTGCGGCCCCAGGGCCTGTTCGGCACCCGCCGGGCCCGCCAGGTCTGATCGGCGCCACCGTGGAGGAAACCACGTTCCTGCTGATGGCCATCAACGGGGTGCTGGCGTACTCGTTCTACGCCGTGCTGGTGGCCGGCCAGCTGAGCCTGGCCCAGATCGGCTGCGCGGCCGTCGCCGCGTTTACGGCGGTGCGGTTCACGCCGGACGACCCGCTGCTGGGGTTCATCCCGCGGCTGCTGGTGGCCATCGCCATCGGCATGGTCGTCGGGGCCGTCGTCGCGTTGCTGATCGGGCTGCCGGTGATGCGGCTGCGCGGCGTGTTCCTGGCCATCGCCACACTGGGGTTCGCCGAGATGGCTCGAATCACGTTGAACAACATGTCCTGGACCGGGGGCGCCCTGGGCACCCGCGTGGAGAAGCTGGTGACGCTGCCGATCGCCGTTGTCGTACTGGCGCTGGTGGCGTACTGGTTCGCCAGGCAGCGGCGCTCACGCCTCGGCCGGGCCCTCGACGCCATCCGCGAGGACGAACTGGCGGCACAGGCCATGGGCATCGACGTCGCGCGCTACCGGCTGGTCAGCTACGTCACCGCCGGCGCCGTGGCCGGCCTCTACGGCGTGATGTACGCCTACTTCACCCGCTTCATCGAACCCAACAACTTCAACTTCCCCGCCGCGGTTGACGGCCTGGTGAAGGCCGTGGTCGGCGGCAGCGTCGTGTTCGTCGGCCCGGTGCTCGGGGCGGTGTTCTTCGAGCTGATCCCCGAAGCGCAGCGGGCGATCGGCCTGGAAGCCGGCTGGATCCGCCCGTTCCTGGCCGGCGCGCTGCTGCTGGGCGTCATCGTGTTCCTCCCCGGCGGGTTCGCCAGCCTCATCCCCTCACGCCGCATGGGGCGGGTCCGCCAACCGGCGGCCGGCCCGATCCCCGCCTCGCCGCCGTCAACGCTCGCCGCCGCCGATCCCGGACCGGTGGACGCCGATGGGGCGCCCGAGCTGCTGCGCTTGCGGGGCTGGAGCAAGGACTACGGGGGCGTGCACGCCGTGCGCGACGTCGATCTGGAGATCCGCGCCGGGGAAGTGCTCGGGCTCATCGGACCCAACGGCGCCGGCAAGACCACCCTCGTGAACATGATCAGTGGCTTCGTGGCGCCGAGCAGCGGCACCGGTTCGGTACTCGGCGTTGCCCTCGGGACGCGACCGCGAGCCGACCGCATCGCCCGGGCCGGCGTCGGACGCACGTTCCAGCACTCCAAGCTGTTTTCCCGGCTGAGTGCCCTGGAGAACGTCCTGGTCGGCGCCCACCGGGTGAGCCGGCCCACGTTCCTGCGCCGGCTGGTGTGGCTGCCGTCGGCGGATCGGGACGAACGCGACGCCCTCGGCCGGGCGTGGGCCCAACTCGACCGGGTGGGGCTCGGTGACCGGGCCGACGTGCGGGCGAGTGGACTGGCCTACGGTGACCAGCGTCGCTTGGAGATCGCCAGGGCCCTGGCCGGCGACCCGCAGCTGCTGATCCTCGACGAGCCGGCCGCCGGCATGAATCACGTGGAGGCGGCCGCCGTTGGCGAACTGATCACGTCGCTCGCCGCCGACGGGGTGACCATCCTGTTGATCGAGCACAACGTGCGCCTGGTGTTGCGGACTTGCACGCGCATCGTGGTGCTCAACTTCGGCCAGGTGATCGCCGAGGGTCCGCCGGATGAGATCGCCAGTAACGACGCCGTGATCGAGGCCTACCTCGGCGCCGACACCACCACGGCGCCGTCGGCGTGAGCGAGCGAACCAGCGGCACGGCAAGCGACCAGTTCGCGGTATCGGTCGCGACCGGGGTCGTGGACGGCGAGGCCGAGGTGGTGTTGTCGGTGGAGGCGCTGTCGGTGGCCTACGGCCGGGTGCGCGCCGTGCGCGACGTGTCGTTCGAGGCGAGGCGGGGTTCGCTGGTGGCTCTGGTCGGCGCCAACGGTGCCGGCAAGACCTCGCTGCTGTCGGCCATCGCCGGCATCGTCAAGCCGCGGTCGGGCCGGGTGCGGTTCCTCGGTCGGGACATCACGACCACATCGTCGCACTCGCTGGTCGGCCGGGGGCTGGTGATGGTCCCCGAGGGGCGCCGCATCCTGGCCAGCCTGTCGGTGCACGAGAACCTGCAACTGGGCACGTGGCGGCAGCGGGCCAGGGCCCGGGGCGACGGTGGGGGCAGCGACCGCCTCGACGAGATGTACGAGCTGTTCCCGGTGCTCGCCGAACGGCGGCGCGGCGCGGCCGGATCGTTGTCGGGCGGCGAACAGCAGATGCTGGCCATCGCCAGGGCCCTGGTGGCACGGCCAGTGGTGCTGATGATGGACGAGCCATCGATGGGCCTGGCGCCGCTGGTGGTGGACGAGGTGTTCAGGGTGATCGACCTCATCCGCGCCGCCGGCACCACCGTGGTGCTGGTCGAGCAGAACGCCCGCCGGGCATTGCGCATCGCCGACGCCGGGTACGTGATGCAGACCGGAGAGATCGTGCGCTCGGGGACCGGCACCGATCTGCTCGAGGACGAGCAGATCGTGCAGACCTACCTCGGCCTCGAGTAGCCCGACCACATGTTTGGCGACCCCTTGACCTTCGACACGACTTCAGGGTTTACCTGCTCGTGCGTCCACCGGATTGAGCATCAACGCGGTCGCCGCGGCCAGCGGATTCACCACGACGACGTTGCGCTACTACGAACGAATCGGGGTGCTCCTCGAGCCGCCCCGGTTCCGGCGGACGCGATCGATGGTGGTGTGCGCTGCGTGTTTGCCCGCACGGTGGCCACCGATGCGTTGATGAGCCTGGTTGCCGCCAAGCAGGCGTGCTGCCAGTTCTTCCGGTTCGCCATCACGATCGACGCTCGGGGCATCGCCCTCGATGTACGCACGCCGGCCGAGGCGCTGGCGGTGGTCACGGCGATGTTCGGGGAGCCGCCACCAGCATGACAGGGAGAGTCGCCGCGCAGTCGTGTCACCCGGCGCTGGCCGGCGCCGGCCAGGTGGGCTAGCAATGGAGCCATGGTGCTCAACAAGAAGGAACAGGAGCGGCTGCCTTCGACCTTGAAACGGTCACCCAAGAAGGCCCAGGAGACGTACATCCACACGTTGGAGTCGGCCGAGCAGAGCCATGGCGACGGGGAGGCGGCCCACCGCATCGCGTTCGGCTCGCTCAAGCATTCCTTCGAGAAGGTGGGTGATCGCTGGGAGCCCAAGGAGCACAAGGGTCCGAGCGATGCCCAGGACGCCAAGACCGGCCGGGGGGCCCGCCGGAGCACCACCAAGACCGCCGAAGGGGTCAACGCCTTCGCCACCAAAGCCCATCTGCTCGAGGTGGCCAAGCGTCTCGAGGTGAGCGGGCGGTCGCGGATGACCAAGGCGGAACTGGTCGACGCCATCGCCAAGGCCAACCGCCGCGCGTCGGCACGCTCCCAGCGCAAGTCGGCGCAGCGATCATGACTCGGGCGCAACGGGACGCAGGAGTCTCACCCTGGGCGCTTCCTCCTCCTCTTCGAATGCATTGGTGGCGCGGAGGCCAGCCTCGGCGGTCTCGTCGGTGGCCCAGTCGACCTGTGACACGTGGTCTTGGAGGAACCGCATGGCCTTGATGAAGACGCTCGGGTCGTCGTCGCGACTGAGTCGTCGCAGGGCTCCGAGATATTCCGAGCGGAACCCCGTCGGCACGATGATCTTCGACTGCCCGCGGGCGACGAGTTCGCAGTTCATCATCACGCGGGCCATGCGACCGTTGCCGTCGACGAAAGGGTGCACTTCGGAGACGAGGAACATCATGTAGACGGCCCGCTCCCATGCCGTATCAAGCTCCGCGAGACGATGCCAACCCTCCCGTAGCGTCCCGTCTACCAGCGCCGGATCGACGAAGAGGGTCTGCCCCGCCTGGTTCGGCGTTGCTTTGAACAACCCAGCGATCTCTGGCCGCCCGCCCATCAGGGTCGCATGGCGAGACTGCAACAAGCTCAGGAGCTGGCCCGCGCTCGCGGCGATACGGCTCATCTCGTCATGGTCGACAACGATCTGGTATGTGCCGACAACGTCGTGGCTGTCGGCCGCTCGGCCGGACGGCACAGCTCCGTCGTACACAATGGCCTTCGCCTCGCCGACGGTGAAGATGGTGCCTTCGATGTGGTTCGAGAAGTACGCCTCGTAGAACGCCTGCACGGCGAACGAGGGAGATCCGGGATCCAAGCCACGTCGTGATTGAGGCGCAGCAGACCGCAGCGCGACCACGAGCCTGTCGAAGCGCTCGATCCGATCGGGGTCGAAGGGGAGACCGGCTTGGCGTGCAGCGAGTGCTCGGCTCGATGTCGCAATCTGCTGGGTGCCGATCGCGGCGCCGATCTTGCGTCCGAGCTGAGCGAGCAGCGTGTTGGCCACACCCAGCTGCGGGCCGAGTCGTTCTGCCTGGCCCCAGTATTCGGCGAGGCGCTCCTCGCCGTCGATCCGACAGAGCCGTTCCACCCATGCGTCCAACTCGTGATCGTCGAGTGTGCGCCGTGGCCGGCCTTCGCGCGCTCGAGATCGCTGCATGTTCTCGGCCAGGGCGCGGGCTCGCGACGCCTGGTACAGACCTCCTGGGAGCAGGAGGTCACCCCCAAGGGGGCCGGCTCCGCGGCGTGCGAGTACGAGGAGCGCGGGCAGGGCAAGTTCGCGTTGGCGCGCGTCGTGGGCCAGATAGAGAAACCCGTCGATCTTGCCGCCGGTGAGGGCCGAGCGGTCCGTGATGACTGCATTCGGGAACTCGTGCCCGACGATCGTGTGCCAGCGGCGGGCGACGACCGCTTCGGGACTGCTCGAGTCGTCGGTCGTATAGATGCCTCGGGCGAGCTGTCTTAGGGTGCCGCGGCGTACCCGGTCACTGATGGTCTGCGACGGCAGGTCGCCGGCGAACACGATCTCGTTATCCACGGCTTTCTCCGTCTTGTCCGGGTATTTCTGTACTTAGGGTACAGTACGTCGGGGGAAAGCGTATGTAAGACGGCGACGGTCGCTGGCGGCTACGGCTGTCATGGATCGGGAGGTCAACGAGTCGCCGGCGCGGACGTCGGGGATGCCGCTCTGGGCCTCGAGTAGCAGCGAGTGCCATCGTTCGGTCACCGGGAAGACCTGATCGACTTCGATGCCGCACATATCGTCGTCGTGGACGTCGCTCAGGAGCGGGCGAAGCAGGAGGTAGCCCAAGGCCTCTGGGATCGGAACGCTGTGCAAGACGCGCTGGTCGTGGTCCATATCGGAAAGTGCGGTCCAGCCCTGGAACGTGCGAAACGCTGAGCACATGGTGGTGCCGGGATACTGCGGGCCGAGGAATGATGCGTCGGGTCGCGCCCAGCGAGGAATCTGAGAGTGACCTGACCGCTCGGCGTCGATGAGAACGTTCTCATCGTCCGTTCACACGTGGTTCATCCCAGCTCGCGATGGTGTGCCCGTGACCCGCCCCCGCATCTCGCTGTACGGCCACGACAGCCTCGGTCTCGGCCACCTGCGCCGGAACCTCTGCTTGGCGCGCACGCTGTCGGGGCTGCCGGACGAACCCGACGTGCTGATCGTGTCAGGCGCGGTCGAGGCGTCGTCGTACGATCTTCCCGCCGGTGCCGAGATGGTGACGATCCCCGGCGTGCGCAAGGACGACGCCGGGTGCTACCGCTCCCGTCGCCTGCGCGTCGGCCTGGACGAGGCGATCGCCCTACGTCGCGACATGCTGACCGCGACGCTGGGTGCGTACGCTCCTGACCTGCTCGTCGTTGACAAGTCGCCACGCGGCTTCGGTGGCGAGCTCGGTCCTGCGCTCGACGCCTTGCGCGCCAGGGGGACGACCCGCGTCGTGCTCGGCCTGCGCGACGTGCTCGACGAACCGGGCGTCGCCCGGCGCGAGTGGCGTGAGGCGTCGATGAACGAATCGATCCGCAGCCATGTCGACGAGGTCTGGATCTACGGCGACCCGTCGGTACACGATCTCGCCGAGGCATGCGGTATCCCGCCGGCCCTACGGACCAAGATCCGCTACACCGGCTACCTGGCAGCAGGGCGCATCACGGCCGTGGAACGCCCGCCGTCGGTCTCCCCCGGCGTGCCGTACGTGCTCTGCACCGTCGGCGGCGGCCAGGACGGCGTCACGTTGGCGACAGCATTCCTCGAGGCGAGACTGCCAGCGGGTACCGCCGGTGTCGTCGTGACCGGCTCGCAGATGGCGCCTCGCGCGCGGCAGGCGGTCGAACGAGTCGCCGCTGGCCGCAACGGCGTGACCGTCGTGACGTTCCACCCCTCCGTCGACCGTTGGATGCCGGGAGCTGCTGCGATGGTCACGATGGGCGGATACAACACCGTCGCCGAGATCCTGTCGACCGACGTGCCGGCGCTCGTCGTGCCCAGGCGCTCGCCACGCGCCGAACAAGCACATCGCGCCACCGCGCTCGCTGCTCTCGGATTCGTCGACGTGATCGACGGCCCACTCGCACCGGCCGCGCTGACGCAGTGGCTCGACGTGGCGACAAGCCGACCTCGGGCGGCGCGCCTGGGCATCGATCTGGGCGGGCTCAGCGGCGTCGCTCGACTCGCCACCCGACTGCTCGATCACCGGAGGCTCCGTGCCGTCGCCGTCTGAGCCGCCTGCCGTCGGCTACGTCCTGAAGGTCTTCCCACGGTTATCGGAAACCTTCATCTTGAACGAGATCGTCGCTCGCGAACAGGCGGGTGAGCGGGTGGAGATCGCCAGCTTGCGCGCACCGACGGACGGCCGCTTCCACGCCAAGCTCGCCGAGCTCCGGGCTCCAGTGCACTGGATCCGCAACGACCTTCGCAGCGCTGAGCGGCTGTGGGCGATCCTGGGTGAGGCGAGGACATCGCTGCCCCGCTGGAGCACGACGCTGCCGGAGCTGTTGGAGAGCGACGTCGGGGAGGCCGTGCAGGCCGTCGAGCTGGCGAAGTGGGCGGTCGAGCGTGACATCGACCACCTCCACGCGCACTTCGCGACGACGGCAACGGTCGTCACCCGGCTGGCCTCGCGGATGACCGGGATCCCCTACTCGTTCACCGCGCACGCCAAGGACATCTATCACGAGTCGGTCGACGAGGAGGCGCTCGGCACGGCGATTGCCGAGGCCCACCACGTCGTCACCGTCAGCGACTTCAACGTCGCCGAACTCGTCGCCCGGTTCGCCGGCGCGGCGACCAGGGTCCGGCGTGTGTACAACGGCCTCGATCTCGAAACGCTCCGCTTCCGACCGTCGTCGCTCGAACCGCCCTCGATCGTCGCCGTCGGACGGCTGGTCGAGAAGAAGGGCTTCGCCGACCTGATCGATGCTGTCTCTGTACTTGCGGCGAGAGATGTCGTGGTCCCAACCCGCATCGCCGGCGGCGGCCGTCTCGAACCGGCGCTTCGCGAGCAGGTCGAGATCTCGGCGCTCGGTGGCATGGTCGAGATGCTTGGTCCTCGCACCCAGTGCGAGATCATCACATTGATCCACAGCGCCACCGTGGTCGTGGCGCCGTGCGTGACCGCCGCAGACGGCGACCGCGACGGACTGCCGACGGTGCTGTTGGAAGCGATGGCGATGGGAACTCCAGTGATCGCCACGGCGGTGACCGGGATCCCCGAGGCGGTCGTCGATGGCGAGACCGGCCTCATCGTCCCCGAACGCGACCCGTACGCGCTCGCCGATGCGGTCGAACGCCTGCTCGGCGACCCTGCGCTGCGCACGAGGCTCGCTGTTGCCGCTCGCGCCATGGTCGAAGAGCGCTTCGACGTGCGCGTCCAGGCGGCATCGCTCGGCGCGCTCCGCACCGGATCGCGGCATGTCGCGGTGACAGCATGATCCGCGGCAGCCGGCGCACCGCCGTGTACATCTGCACCGATCCGGGCGTGCCCGTACTTGGGTCGAAGGGCAGCTCGGCGCACGTGCGTGCCGTGCTCACCGAGCTGTTGGCGCGCTTCGACGACGTCCACCTCATCACGTGCCGGCTCGGTGGACGGCCGTCCGGCAGTCTCTCCCGGCTCGTCGTCCACGAGCTCGGTCGACCGGCCGGCGAAGTGTCCCGGCGCGAGCGGGACCTCGTCGCCCTCGACGGCGAGGTCGTTCGCATCCTTCGTCAGATCGATGCCGGCGGGTCGACGCCAGACGTCGTTTACCAGCGATATTCGCTGTGGTCCTGCGACCCCATGGAGCTGGCCAGCAGCCGGCGATGGCCCGCTGTGCTCGAGATCAACGCACCACTGATCGACGAGCAGGTGCGTCACCGCCAGCTCGTCGATCGCCCGACCGCGACGGAGCGCTCCGTGCGGGCGATCCGCGGCGCGACCTTCGCCTTCGGCGTCAGCGGCGCGGTCGCCGACTGGGCCTCCCACCTCGCCGGTCTGCCCGTGCCCGTCGTCGCCAACGGCGTCGACCCGGCGCGGTTCACACCGGTGTCGGCGTCGATGTCGGCGTGGCGCGGTGACGTGCCGACGATCGGCTTCGTCGGGACGTTCAAGCCCTGGCACGACCTCGACACCGTGATCGAGGCCGGCGCCGCGCTGGCCCGCGACCAGAGCACCCGCACCGCGCGGTTGCTGCTGATCGGTGACGGTCCCGAATTGGCGCGAGTCCGGCGTCGCGTCGGCGACCTCGGGCTGGAGTCGACGACCGAAGTGACTGGTGCCGTGGGCGGCGATCAGATCCCCGACCTGCTCGCACGGGTGGACATCGCACTCGCGCCATACGCGGCCAACGCCCAGTACTTCAGTCCGCTCAAGGTGTTCGAGTACCTCGCCGCCGGCGCCGCAGTCGTCGCCAGCGGGATCGAGGGGCTCGGCGCCGATCTCGTCGACGGGCACGAGGCGGTTCTCGTCGAGCCAGGCGACCGGTCGGCGTTCGTCGCCGCGGTTCGACGGCTGTGCGCGGACCGCGAGCTCACGCGATCGCTCGGCCGCACTGGCCGCGCCGCCGCCTGTGCACGGTTCGGATGGGATCGTGCGGTCGACACGATTCTGCGCGGCACCGAGGCGGTGACGGTGGCGTGAGGTTGCGCACGCCGGTCGGTCAGGTCAGGGCGCACGCGTTGCGGCGCAGCCTGCAGATCTGCAGACCTCACCTCGACGGACAGCGCGCCGTGGCCGCGGGCGGTCTCGCGGCGATGTTCGGCGAAGTGCTGATGCGGCTCCTCGAACCGTGGCCGGTACGCGTCGTCGTCGATGCCGTTGTGCCGGCAGCCGTCGAGGGTGCTGCCGTGCCGGCCGGCGTGGAGCGGACCATCGTGCTCTGTGCCGTAGCCACCCTCGCCATCGTCGGTCTGCGAGCGCTGACCGCCTATGTGTCGACGGTCGCCTTCGCAATCGTAGGCTCACGCGTTACGACGCGCCTTCGCGCCCGCGTCTACGACCACCTGCTTGGGCTGTCTATGGGCTTCCACGACCGGGCGAGGCCGGGTGACCTTGTCGTCCGCCTGACCGGAGACGTCCAGCGGCTGCAGGAGGTCGCCGTCTCGGCCGCCCTCCCGCTGCTCGGCAACGTCGCCCTGTTCACCGGGATGGCGATCGTCATGGTCGTCATCGACCCGCTGCTCGCAGGCGCCGTGCTCCTTCTCGCCCCGTTCACCGTCGTGTTCGGAGTCACGTCCGGCCGAAAGATCACCCAGGCCTCGCGCAAGCAGCGGACCAACGAGGGCGAAGTCGCGGCCAGTGCCAGCGAGGCGCTCGGAGCGATGAAGGTCGTGCACTCGTACGCTCTCGGCACGGTGCTCGGCGCCCGGTTCCGTGCCGGCAACGACAGGTCGCTGCGCACCGGGGTGACCGCCCGCCGACTGGCAGCGGGGCTCGAGCGGCGAACCGACCTGGTCGTCGGGATCGCGACAGCCGTGGTACTCCTGCTCGGGGGGCGAGGCGTGTTGTCGGGCCGGCTGACGCCCGGTGAGCTGGTCATCTTCCTCTCGTACCTGAAGACGGCGTTTCGACCGATGCGCGACGTGGCCAAGCAGACGGGCCGCATCGCACGTGCTGCGGCGTCAGGCGAGCGGATCGCCGATCTACTCGACACGAAGCCAGAGATCGTCGATCGCACCTACGCCAGGCCGCTGCGCACGGTGCGTGGCGACCTCGAGCTGTCCTCCGTCACCGTCGAGTATGAACAGGGGCGGCCCGTCCTGCGCAACATCGACCTGCACATCCGGCCCGCCGAGCGGGTCGCGCTCGTCGGCGAGAGCGGTGCCGGCAAGTCGACGATCGTCAACCTCCTGCAGCGGATCGTCGAACCGACGGCGGGCACGGTGAGCATCGACGGCCACGACGTCCGCTCCGTCACGTTGTCGTCGCTGCGCGCCCACACCGCCGTCGTGTTGCAGGACTCGGTGCTCTTCGCGATGAGCATCGCCGAGAACATCCGCTGCGGCCGGGCGGACGCGACCGACGACGAGGTTCTCGCCTCGGCAACGGCGGCGGACGCCGACGGCTTCATCAGCGACCTGCCCGACGGCTACGACACTGTGATCGGCGAGCGTGGGGCGACGCTGTCGGGTGGACAGCGCCAGCGCATCGCCATCGCCAGGGCGATCCTGCGCGACGCGAGCATCGTCATCCTCGACGAGCCGACGACGGGTCTCGACGCGCAGAGCGCGGGCGAGGTGCTGGCCGCGCTCGACCGGCTCACGGCGGGACGCACGACGATCATCATCGCTCACGACCCGTCGTTGACGAAGGGCTGCTCGAGGGTGATCGAGGTCTCCGCCGGCGGCATCCATGAGGTGCCGCACCCGCCCGGCCCCCACGGGCGCCGCCTCGTCGCCTTCGCAGGGCGCCGGTGATCGCGGTGACGGACACCGCCGATGCGGCGTCGGCGACGGCTGCCGTCGTCGCCCGCGACGTGACGCTCCCGGCGCTCGGCGTCCTGTTCGACGAGCAGGCGTTGCGCGCTGCGCTCGGCGTAGAGGATGGCGCACCGTCGACCGTGCGGGTGCGGCGGCTGCGCTACAAGCCAGGGACGTCGGTCCAGGCCGCGCTCGAGGTCGGCGACGCCGACGACGCGCAGTGGTTGTTGTTCGCCGGCTACGGCCACGGCGGTGCGCCCAAGGGCGAGAAGGACGAAGAGGTCGCCGGTCGTCGTCACCGCCCGGCCGTTGCCGTAGACGTCGTCGCCCGCTGGACGGTCGTGCCCGCTTGGTCGGACCGATCGTTCCGACCATCGGCGGTCGATCGTGCCATCGCGCTCGGGGCCGCGACGACGCTGTCGTACAACCCGCGCCGCCGTCTCGTCGTCAGCGGCCGCAGCGCAGCGCACGGCGACTTCGTCGCCAAGCTCTACAAGCCAGGCACTCCGCAGGCGACGGCACACGTGCTCGACGCGCTGTACCGCGGCGGAGCGCCGGTGCCGGCGCCGTTGTGCTCGCCGCACCGGACCGTGGTCGTCGCCGGCCGGGTCGACGGCGTGCACGCCGATCCGGTATCCGACGGGTGGGCCATCGCCGAAGCGCTCGGGCGCCTAGCCGCTACCGGCCGCGGCGAGACGTCGATCGTTGCGCCGCGATGGGGTGGGGCCGAGCTCATCGCCGATGTCTCCAGAGCGCTGCGCTTCGTCGCCAGGATCCTGCCAGATCTGGTGCTGGACCTCGACGCTCTGATCGTGGCGATCGCCGGCCACCGAGAGGAGCTCGATCGGCTGTCGCCTGCGCTCCTGCACGGCGATCTCAGCCCCGACCAGGTGATGATGACCGACCGCGGCGCCGTGCTCGTCGATCTCGACGCCTGCGCGATCGGACCGTCGGGCTGGGACCGGGCGACATGGCTAGCGGCGCAGGCGGCAGCCGGCGGGCCGCCGCCGACACCGCTGCCGGGCGTTCCTCCACACCCGCTGCTCGTCGCCGCCGCGCTCGCCCTGCGCGCGCCCGAGCCCTTCCGCCGCAATCGCCCGGACTGGCCGGCACGCACGACGGCCCTCGTGGCGGCTGGGCTCGACGCGGCTGGCCGGGGCTGAGCTGCGGTGACGAGGGAGCAGGCCGTCCCGAGCGCGATCGGCGTCTATCGCGTCCGCCGGGCGTGGCCGCGTCACGACGAGCTCGCGCTCGAGCTCGTCGGCCCGGGCGGGGTCGTCACACCGGCAAGACTCCGTGGCAACGATTCGGTCGAGGTCGGGCGGGCCGGCAACGACCCGGCGCTCCCCGGCCTCGCCCGCGCCGTGGCCGAGTCGGGCGGGTCAGCCGCCGTGATCGGGCACCGGCCCGGCCGTCGCGCCGTGCTCACCTGCGGCGAGCAGTGGGTGAAGGTCGTCCGGCCGGGCACGGCGATGTCGATCTCCTCTCGGCACGTCGCGTTGTCGCGCCTCGTCACCGATGCGACGGCAGGCGTCAGGGTGGCGACGCTCGAGTACGTCGACGGGCCAGCTGGAACGCTCACCTTCGCTGCGCTCGCCGGGCGCCCGATGCTGCGCCACGCCGACGTCGTCGCCGTGGCGAGTCGGGTCGGCTCGGCGCTGTCGCGATGGCAACAGCTGACACCTCCGTTCGGACTCGACCGCCACGACGCCCGGCGAGAGATCGATGTGCTCGCGCGCTGGGCGAACGCGGCGCAGCAACGCGGACTCATCGCGGCGCGCCGTCGTCGGAGCTTCGAGATGCTCGTCGCCGACGCCGTGGCGGCGCTCGGCTCGCTCGGTCGCCGCCCCGAGGAGGTGCTGTCGCATCGCGACCTCCACGATGCGCAGGTTCTCGTCGATGACGCCGGAGAGGTCGGCTTCCTCGATCTCGACACCGTTGCTGTCGCTGACCCTGCACTCGACATCGGCAACCTCCTCGCCCACCTCGATCTCGCGGTGGCGACGGGCGCCGCCGATGCGTCGACCATCGGCTCCGCCGGCGAGGCGCTGACCAGAGCCGCGGTCGGCGACAGGGGCGACGCGGCGGCGATCAGGGCGTATCGGCTCGCGGCCGTGGCGCGGCTCGTCGCGGTCCACGCCTTCCGCCCGGGGTCACGCGAGGCCGCGGCGACACTCGTCGACGGGCGCGCCGCGGCGTGACGATCGTCGGTGGTCAGCGCTCCACGCGGAGCCGGTAGCCGACGCCCCTGACGGTCTCGATCCGGCCCGGGCCGAGCTTGCGCCGCAGGTAGCGCACGTACACGTCGACGATGTTCGATCCAGGGTCGAAGTCGAACCCCCACACCTGGCTGAGCAGTTGCTCGCGTGACAACACGTGATCGGCGTGGCGGACGAGCACCTCGGCAAGGGCGAACTCGCGCGCCGTGAGCTCGGTCACGACACCGTCGACCGTGGCCCGTCGGGTCTGCAGGTCGAGGGAGATCGAGCCGACCTCGAGGGCCGTCGGCTCGGCGGTGCCCTCGGGTCGCAGGCGGAGCCGGACGCGGCGAGCAGCTCGTCGAAGGCGAACGGCTTGGGCATGTAATCGTCGGCGCCGCTCTCGAGTCCGGCCACGGTGTCGGCCGTCGAGTCCCGGGCGGTGAGCACGACGACCGGCGTATGGACGGCCTCCTGGCGGAGCGCCTTCAGTACCGACAGCCCGTCGCGGACCGGAAGCCCGAGGTCGAGGACCACGAGATCGAACCCACCGCCGCGGGCGTACTGGTAGGCGGTCTCGCCGTCGGCAACGGTGGTCGTCGCGAACCCGTTGCTGCGCAAGCCCTTCTCGAGGAAGGTCGCGATCTTGACCTCGTCCTCGGCGATCAGGATGTGGCTCATACCGCTGAACGGTGCGCCGGATCGATCGCCGGTCCGGCGGGTGCAGTCTCCGGCTCGCTGTCACCGTCGGTGCTCGCCGTGGCGTCGACGTTGGTCGCATCGACGATCGCCAGCGGCAGGCGGAGCGTGAACGTCGTGCCCTCGCCGGGTCGGCTCCGGAGCCGGACCTCACCGCCGTGCGCCTCGGCGATCGAGCGGACGATGGCGAGGCCGAGCCCGGTCGACTCCTTGTTGCCATCGGTTGAGAATGTGGCGAACCGGTCGAAGATCGTCGCCTGCGTGTCTTCGGCGATGCCGGGACCGCCGTCACGTACCCACAGCAGCACGTCGCCGCCACGCCACGCGGAGCCGACGTCGATCAGGTCGCCCGGCGCGGTGTGCGCCACGGCGTTCGTGACGAGCTGGATCAGCGCCTGCGTGAGCCGCTGCCCATCGGCGACGGCGACGACGCAGGCGACCTCGCTCACGGTCCAGCGTCGCGCTCCGAGCGGCTGCGCCTTGGCCACCACCTCGACCGTTAGGTGGCGACGTCGACGTGTCCGGTCGTGAGGAAGTCGGGTCGATCGGCTCGGGCGAGCACGAGCAGGTCGTCGACGATTCGTCCCATCCGCACCAGCTCGCCCGTGACCAGCGGCATCACGCGAGCACGCTCGGCAGGGTCGTCGCCCATGACGTCGAGATGGCCGCGCACGACGGTGATCGGCGTCCGTAGCTCGTGGCCGGCGTCGTCGAGGAACTCGCGCTGCACCTCGAAGGCCGACTCGATGCGGTCGCATCCGGTTGAACGTGCGGGCGAGCTCGGCGACGTCGTCGTCGCCGCTCACCTCGATGCGCCGAGTGAGGTCGGACTCGCTGATGGACTCTGCCGTCTCACTGACGGCGCGGATCGGGCGAAGCAGCCGGCCGGCGACGAGCCACGCCCCGACGCCCGCCGCGGCCAGGGCGCCGACGCTGACGAGCAGCAGCGTGCGCAGCACCGATACGGTCTGGGCGCGCTCGGGCGCGGCGAACTCTGCCACCACCAGCACCGCCTGACGCGAGTCACCAGGGACCGTGACAGGGAACACCCCGTAACGGACCTCGCCGGCGTCGCTGTCGATGCGTCCCAGTTCCGGGGTGGCGGTGGCGCCGACGGCGCCGACGAGCTCGCGGTCGAGGTCGAGCCGGGTGAGCGGTTCAATGCTGCTGCGCCGGTCGGGTCGCCCGTCGATCACCGAGAAGTAGGTCTCGTCGTCCTCCGGCATGGTGGACGCCAGGTAGGCGTTGAGCAGGCGATCGACCCGGGTGTAGTCGGCGCCGGATCTGTCCACGAACGCGGCGAGCTTCTGGTACTCGTGTCCGAGCTCGTCGTCGAGGCGTGACTCCGTTCTGGCGTTCAGCACCCGCGTCGCGATGAGCAGGTTGGCGGCGAGCACCACGGTCACGAGCAGCAGTAGCCAGGCCACGATCCGATTCCGCGCCGTCCGTCGCCGGCTGCGCTCGGTTCGTGGGGGCATCAGTCGTCCCCGGAGCCCGATCCGGAGCTGTCGTCGTCGTCGAGCTCGTCATTGCGCTCGTCTTTGGCGTCCTGGCGCTCCTCCTCGAGTTCCCGGGCGCGTTCTTCCCGTTCCTCGCGCTCGTCTTCCATCGCTTCGGCCAGGTCGTCGTCACCGGCATCCGGGAGCGTCGCCGGCACCACCGTCACCGCACCGTCGTTCGTCGTCGTCGTCACGGTCGTCTGGCTGGTGTCCGCGGTGGAACCGGTCGTGGCCGCGACGGCCGCGGTGGTGGGCGTCGACGGGCCCGTGGCCGTCGACGGCGAGGCTGTGCCATCGGTCGTCGCCGGGGAAGGCGCTGCGCTCGATGCCGGAGGGGTGGCGGCCGGGCGAGGCGCCTCGATGGTTGGGCCGAGTTCGGGTCGGTCGGGGCCGGTCAGTGCGCCGGTACCGAACCACGAGCCGAGCAGGATGGCTGCCGACAGGCTGGCGGCGGTGAGAAGTCGTGGCGCCTTCACCATTCCATTGTGGCGCAACGGTGTTGATCCGCGGTGAGCGTGCGATGAGAAGCGGCTCATCTTCAGCGGTGGTCGCAGTGGATCGCCGACGTCGATCGGGCGTGAACTGGCCCGATGCCCTGTGCGCGGCAGCACGAGCTGGTGCAGGTCACCGCATCCGTTCCCCACACGCGGGGCCCGTCGGCGCAGCCGTGCGTGGCGACCCAAGACTGTACCTATTCATACTTCCACAGAAACTCTGAATACAGCGACTAGCGTTCCAACCACCTTGAAGCGGTCGCCGAAGAGGGCCCAGGAGACCTACATCCACACGTCGGAGTCGGCGGAGAAGACCCACGGCGACGGGGAGGCGGCCCACCCATCGCCCTCGGTTCGCTCAAGCACTCCTTCGAAAAGGTGGGGGATCACTGGGAGCCCAAGGACGACAAGGGTCCCAGCGATCGCCAGGGCGCCCAGACGGGGCGGGCGGCCCGCCGGGGCACCACCAAAACGGCCGAAGGGGTGAACGCCTTCGCCACCAAGACGCATCTGCTCGGCGTGGCCAAGCGACTGGACGTGACCGGACGCACGCGGATGACCAAGGCCGAACTGGTCGACGCCATCGCCAAGGCCAACCCGCAGCGCGTCCGCCCGATCCTAGCGCAAGGATCGCCGCGGCTCCTGAGTTGACGAGCCGCCGCGCCCGTGAGTCCCGACGACATCATTATCGACGGTGACGGGCATCAGGCCAGAACGGTGCGGAGCGCGTCGAGGCGGGCCGGGACGGCTCGGTACCAGACCCACAGACCCCGCTTCTCGCGGGTAACCAGCCCGGCGTCGACGAGGATCTTCATGTGATGACTGACCGTCGGCTGCGAGCGGCCGGACGGTGCGACGAGATCGCACGCGCACACCTCGCCCGACGACGAGGTGACGAAGGAGAGCAGGCGTAGGCGGACGGGATCCGCCACGGCGGCGAACGACTGCGCCAGGGTTTCGGCCTGCTCCTCGCTGAGCACGTTCGTGCGGACGGGCGAACAGCAGGCCAGGGGGTCAAGAGTGACTGAGTGTCGACGGGCCATGCCGCAACCATATCGAAGAACGTCGAAGATTTCCATTGACGATCGTCGATCCAGCTGGCACACTCACTGTATCGAAGTACGTCGATGTGACGTCGAAATGCTACGGAGGAAATCGCCATGTCCCGTGTCCAACTCGCCCTCAACGTCGGCGACCTCGACGCCTCGATCGACTTCTACACCAAGCTGTTCAAGACCCCGCCGACCAAACTCCGCGACAATTACGCCAACTTCGTCATCGCCGAGCCGCCGCTGAAGCTGGTGCTGATCGCCGGACAAGGAGAGCCGGGCTCGCTCAATCATGTCGGCGTCGAGGTGGCCTCGACCGACGAGGTCGCCGCCGCCACCGAACGGATGCAGGCCCACGGCGCCGCGTGCGACGTGCAGGAGTCGACCACCTGTTGCTTCGCCGTGCAGGACAAGGTGTGGGTGTCCGGTCCGGAGATCCCCTGGGAGATCTACACCGTGCTCGCCGACGCCGAGGTAATGCAGCCCGCCGCCGAAGGCGACTGCTGTCCGACCGTGAACAACGAATCGTCGCTGGGCGCGACCACGTCCAGCAGTTGCTGCTGACCTGACGAGGCCGGATGACCCAGTACGGCGAGTGTCGGCTGACCGACGAGGTGGAGACCGGCACCGGCCGGCTCCACGTCGACCTCGCGCGCCGTCTTGTTGCCGAAGCGCTGGGCACCGGGTTCCTCATCATCGCCGTGATCGGCTCGGGCATCATGGCCAGCCGACTGTCGCCGAACGATGTCGGCCTACAGCTGCTGGAGAACGCGGCGGCGACGGCTGGAGCGCTGATCGGCCTGATCTCGATGCTTGGCGCCGTCTCCGGCGCCCACTTCAACCCGGTGGTGACGCTCGTCGATCGGCTGTTCGGCACGCTCAGCACGCGAGACGGCGTGGGCTACGTCGTCGCCCAGACCGTGGGCGGTTGCCTGGGTGCGATGGTCGCCAACTTGATGTTCGAACTCCCAGCCGTCGACTGGTCGACCAAGACCCGGTCATCGGGCGCGTTGTGGTTGTCGGAGATCGTCGCCACCGTCGGTCTCCTGCTGGTGATTCATGGCTGCGTACGCACCGGTCGAGCCTCGGCCGTGCCGTACGCCGTCGGGGTGTGGATCGGCGGTGCCTATTGGTTCACGTCGTCGACCAGCTTCGCCAACCCGGCCGTCACGGTTGCTCGCACGATGTCGGACAGCTTCGCCGGCATCAAGCCCTCGTCGGCGCCGATGTTCATCGTCATGCAAGTGCTCGGCGCCTTACTCACGTTCGGCCTGATCCGCTTCCTCTACCCACGGAGAACCTGAGATGCCCAGTCCCCACTTCGACGCCCTTGCGCCCGATCAGCAGCACCTCGTCAACGGTGCCGCCTCGCAACTCGAGCGAGAGTTCGCCGGCACCTTCGGCCGCGAGACGGTGGAGCAGTTCATCATCGGTTCGCTCGATCTGCTCGCCCCCGGTAACAAGGTTCCAGCCTTCCTGCCGCTCCTCACCGAACGGTTCGCCCGCGACCGACTCAAGGCACTCGCCAAGGTCGAAGGCCTCGAGGCGAACGATCGGCCGTCGGTGTTGTTCATGTGCGTGCACAACGCCGGCCGATCACAGATGGCTGCGGGCTGGCTGCGTCACCTCGCCGGCGACCGGATCACCGTCTACTCCGGCGGTTCCGAACCGGTCGACCGGATCAACCCGGCGGCCGTGGCAGCCATGGCGGACGTCGGGATCGACATCACCGGTGAATTCCCCAAGCCGTGGACCGACGAGATCGTGCGTGCGTCCGACGTCGTGGTCACCATGGGATGCGGTGACGCCTGCCCATTGTTTCCGGGCAAGCGCTACGAGGATTGGCAACTCGACGACCCCGCCGGCCGCGACCTCGCCGCCGTAGTCCCGATTCGCGATGCCATCCGGACGCGGGTCGAGCAGCTGATGGCATCGCTCGGGATCACCGCCGCCCGCGCCCCGGGCTGACCTGGGCCTCCCCGGCCGAAAGCTGTATCCAGGCCTGGCGGTCCAGGCGATCACCGGGGTGCGCGCCCTCGACGACGACGGCTTGGCCAGGCGCTGTGGCCCGTCCGAGGGTCCCTTTCCGACCATCCGATGGCCGCCCTCGTCCTCCACATCTCGCGCGAGGTCGTCCACCACGGCGCCGAGTTGTGCCTGATGCGCGACCTGTACCGCACGAGGGAAGCGGCCCCGTGAGCCGATCGACCGTGGCTAGACATTCGCTGGCTTGGTGGCCCTCACGATCGCGCTGTGGACACCGTCGCCGACCTGGTTGGTGAACGTGATCGAGACGTCGTCGAACCCGGCGGCCACCAAGCCGTCGCGGTACTCGGTCAGCGCCAGGGCGCCGGCGATGCACCCGACGTACGAACCGCGTTCGCGCCGCTCGTCATCGGTGAGTCGGTCCTCGGTCACGACATCGCTGATGCCGAGGCGGCCACCGGGGCGTAGGATCCGCCGCATCTCGGCGAACACGGCCGGTTTGTCTGGGGAGAGGTTGATGACGCAGTTGGAGATGACGACATCGACCGAGTCGTCGGCCAGCGGGATCGCCTCCATGTGGCCGTCGAGGA
>Ga0136617_10001174_pt1 | contig 22971 bp, 19 predicted proteins | sample AntDrymUQ3222106_2_FD_129672 | JGI IMG/M metagenome (GOLD analysis project Ga0136617, IMG submission 129672) | Polar desert sand microbial communities from Dry Valleys, Antarctica - metaG UQ322 (21.06) | ecosystem: Environmental > Terrestrial > Soil > Desert | place: Antarctica: Dry Valley...
CAAAACTTTCGGCGAATAATTGTGCGTTACGAATATCATTCGGATAACTATTTGGGCTTTGTTTTACTGGGCTGTATGCTCATTTTGTTGAGAAACTATTTTTGAGATAGCTTCTAGTAATCATCGTGAAGAATTACTCGCAAGCGATGTTTGCGGTTGTTTCTATTGCTTGGAAATTTATTCGCCACGAGAAATTCTAGATTGGGTTGATGATGATAAATGCGCATTGTGCGCTAAATGTGGAATTGATTCCGTTATAGGTTCTGCATCGAAATATCCAATAACCAAAGAGTTTTTAAGTGAAATGAAACAGTATTGGTTTGAAAGGACAATTCCTTTATCAGAAGTTAAAAAGCATTTTGGAAATTTATGAACATCAGTTACAACTGGTTGAAAGATTTGGTTGAAGTAAATTTGTCATCGCAGGAATTGGCGACGAAGCTGACGAATGTCGGCTTGGCGGTTGAAGGTATTCACGAATTTGAAAATGATTTCGTGTTTGATATTGATTTAACTTCAAACCGCCCTGATTGCCTTTCGCATTTGGGCGTGAGCCGCGAAATCGGGGCAATAACGAATTACGAATTACGAATTACGAAATACGAAAGCCAAAAACCGAAGACCGAAGACCAAACTTTAGTAACAATCAAAGACGCTGATTTGTGTCATCGTTTTACCGCAAGAATTATTCGTAATGTAAAAATAGGCAATTCGCCCGATTGGTTGAAAAAGCGACTTGCGGCGGTGGGCGAGCGTTCGATAAATAACGTTGCGGACATTACGAATTTTGTAATGCACGAACTCGGTCAACCGATGCACTCGTTTGATTTGAATAAATTGAAAGAAAACAGAATCGTTGTTCGTCGCGCCGGAAGCGGTGAAACAATCAAAACTTTAGATGAAGCAGAGCGCAAACTGGAAGGTTCGATGCTTGTTATCGCAGATGCGGAAAAACCTGTCGCAGTCGCGGGCGTAATGGGCGGCTTTGATTCGGGAATTAATAATGAAACTACCGACGTGCTTTTAGAAGTCGCGTATTTCAAACGAGAAAATATTCGCCAAACTTCGCGTTCGCTTAATCTTTCGACCGAAGCAAGTTACCGCTTTGAGCGCGGCGTTGATATAGAAAATCTCGTTCGCGCATCGAACCGTGCCACCAAATTGATTTGTGAACTCGCTGGCGGAACGGCGGAAGAATTTGTTGACGTTTATCCGGTAAAGTTTCAGCCAAAGGAAATTGAATCAGAAAACATACAGTTTGCCGTAAAAAGATTAACCGGCTTGGAAGTTGAAGAGACAGAAATTTTTCATATTTTAAATAAGCTGGGCTTCGAGATAAAAAAATCTCAAATCTCAAATCTCAAATCTCAAATTTTCGCCGTTCCTTCTTGGCGGCACGACGTTTCGATTGAAGAAGATTTGGTAGAAGAAGCAGCGCGAATTGTCGGTTACGATAAAATCGGCGAAGAACTTCCCGCTTCGAAAAGCGCGGGAGAATATCAACCGGCTGAAAATCGCAAAAAAGAATTGCGAAAAACTCTCGCCGACTCTGGTTTCGACGAAGCAATTTCTTACAGTTTTATTGACACGAAAAATGACGAAAGATTTGCGCTTGTCCCGAATCTCGCCGCTGAAAATTTGGACGAAAAATTTGTCACGCTAAAAGATTCAATTATCGAAGGCGCAGTGCGGATGCGTCCGAGTTTGCTTTCGGGTTTGCTCGACGCGGTTCGGACAAATTTTAATTATCAAAAACGCGATGTTAAATTGTTTGAATTGGGAAAAGTTTTTTCCGCTTCCGATAAAGAAAATGAATTGCCAAATGAACGCGAGCTTTTCGCGTTTGTTATAACGGGTAATGAAATTTTGCAAAATAAAGCAATGCCGGTTGGTGAACTCGATTTTTACGACGCGAAAGGCACGCTTGAAAGCGCCGCGAATGCTTTGAATTTGCCTGAACTCGAATTTAATCCGACCCCAACAAAACACCTTCGGCAAGGTCAATCGGCAGAAGTTCGTGTAACCGGAAAATTTGTCGGCACAATTGGTCGTTTGAATGATGAAATCGCCTCCGCATACAAATTCAAACAACCGGTTTTTGTTGCTGAAATTGATTTGCAGACGATTCTTCAAGTTGTGGAACAAAAAATTTCGTATAAACCTTTGCCCGTTTATCCGTCAATTGTGCGCGACGTTTCTCTTATAATCGAACGCAATGTAAATTTTGCGGAAATTAAAAAAGCTATTGAAACAGAAAATTTCGAGCTTCTCCGAACCGTTGAATTTGTTGATGTCTATGAAGGTAAAGGTATTGCTGATAATGAACGTTCGATTACAATTCGCTTTGAATATCGAAGTGATGAGCGAACCCTTTTAGATGAAGAAGTTGAGAAAATTCACGCTTCAATTCTGCAAAATCTCGAAACAAAACTCGGCGTAAAACAAAGATTTTAAGAAAAAACTTAATAAAGTGCTTGAAGTTTTTGGTAAAAATAAACATAATCTACCGAGTAACAAAACAAAAAACCGAAGCGGAGAAAAGAATGGGCGGATTATCTGGAATGGAAAAATTTTCGCATCTTGAAGACAAAATATATCTTACAATCGAATTCGCAAAAAAGATGCGCGAAGAAAAAGAGCGGGTCGAGCGTGAGATAAGTTCTCTGCGACACGAAGTCAGCAGTCTTTTAACGGAGAAAAATCGGCTTGAAGAAAAGGTCGAAGACCTGCTTTCCGAGCGCGATGCGATTCAATTAAAGGTCGAAGCGATGCTTGACGCAATGACGATTATTGAGCCTGACGTGGCGGAAGTTGTGCGGAGGTAACGGTTTATGATGGGCGGAAAAGAAAAATCCGACGGCGTAGCGCAATCAATCAGAGTCGAAATTTACAATCAAACTTACAATATTCGCTCCGACGGCGACAATGAATATATTATGCGCCTGGCGGAATATGTTGACGGAAAAATGCGCGAAATTTCTTCCGGCACGCTTACCGTTGATTCGTTAAAGGTGGCAATTTTAGCTGGGCTTCACATCGCCGACGAATATCATCAATTAAAAAATCAACAAGAACAATCCGATGCCCAGCTTGCCTCACGTAGCGCCGAATGCGCAGAATTGCTTGACCGCGTTTTGAAACACAAGGAAACTGCGCCGCAGGAAGTAGAAACCGAACAGTAAAGTCAATTACGAAATTACGAATTACGAATTAGAAGAAATATATTCCTTCATTCGTAATTTGAAATTCGTAATTCGTAATTGAATTCGTTTGTGTTAAAATAAATTTCAGGCGAAGATACTTTCTGCGGAGTTGGTTACCAAACGCCATAATAATTGAGCCAACATTTGAATTTACGGGAGACCGATGCCGCTTTTCGGCGCAATCTTTCACAGTTAAAGATTTGCCATAGACGGCGGCTTAGATGCTTCTTTCGGGAGGCAAAAGGTCACCCACCTGTAGAAGAACAGGTTCAATTCAATCGTTTGGGACGGCTTTCACGGTTATTCATCGCCTTTTTATTTTCAAATTATTCGTATATGGATGTTGCTTTTATTGTTAAATAAAACCTGCCGACAACATCGTCTTTCTTATTTTCCGCGCTTTTTAATTTTTCTTTCATTTACAATTTTTTCGCTCGCTTTTTATGCTTGCAGCAGCCCGCAAAAAATTGATATGCGTTCTCTTGCGCCAAAAGATGCGATTGCTTATCTGGAAATTAACGATTTAACCGCAACGCTCAATGATTTAACCGATAATAAAGTTTTTCATGAAAATACTACTGCTAAGCCAGATTTTTCCTCGCTGAAAGGTATTCAGGCAGTTGTCGCCGTTACAGGTTTTGAGACTTCTGAAAAGCAGGTCACAGATGAAAATTCGATTCTTAATTTCACGCCGAAATTTGTCGCAATTGCCGAAACTCACGCTTGGAAACCGGCTGCAGTTTCAATTGCCGAAAACCAAATTGGCAAATTTGCTAGAGAAACCTACGGGGAAAATGTAAAACTTGAAAAAGCGGAAAAGGAGATGCAAAGTTTTTCGCTTGGACAAACGCAGACGGTCGTAAAATTTTTTGCGCCGTATCGCAAGGTACAATTTACATCGGAAATGATGAAGATTTGATAGACAAAAGTTTAGCCGTAAAACGCGGTGAAGCGGAAAGTTTGTTATCGAATGGAAATCTCGAACAAGCCCGCGAACGGACAAATGGAAAAAATCTTCTGGCGTTTGGCTATATTTCCGCCGAAGCTATAAAACAATTTGCTGACATGGCAGGCGTTTCTGCGGCTGTTAAAGCAACGGACAGCGATGAGGAAAGAAACCTAATTGCGCAAATCTTACCGAAGATTTTGCAAAATACGACGGAAGAAATCGCGTGGACGGCGCAAAAGTCGGGAAATAAAATTGAAGATAACTTTTTCGTTCATTTGAATGATGAAACTACTTCGGTTTTCAATGAAACATTATCAACAAGCGGTAAAAACCACACAAATGCAGCAGATTTTTTACCCGCTGATGTTATCAGCACAACCGCCTATGACCTTAAAAACCCCTTGATTGCGTGGCGCAGCTTGCTTCTGGTAACAGCAAAAAACACCGAAGACATAGCTGCAAAATATCTTGTTCAATTTTCCAACCATTTGCTTGAGCCTTACGGTATTTCAAACGCTGAAATGTTTTTAAGCGCAATTGATTCTGAAATTATGACGGCAAATTTTGATGCGGAAGGCGAAAATTCAGCGGTCATCGTTACGGGCAAAAACGTGGAAACAATAAAAAATTCAATCGCGGAAATAAATTTCAAATCGCCGCCTGAAAAACTTGAAAACGCTCAAGTTTGGAAGTCAGAAGAAAGTAACATTATTGCCGCGTTTGTGGAGAACAAATTAATTTTAGGCAATGACGAAAGTGTTTTGAGATGTTTGCAGGCAAAAAACAACGGACAAAATTTTACGAAAAATCAGAATTACCAACAATTTGCACAAAGTAATTCAACCACCGTAACTTTTGCCACAGATTCAGAATCTGCCGACAAAATCATATCTGTTTTAGGAAACGCAAAAGCTGAAAACCAAAAAATTTACACGAATTACTTAACCGAAACTCGTATAACAAATAAAGGAATCGAACGAAAAATAATTTCGGATTTTGGGTTTTTGGGAACAATTCTGGAACAATTGAAAGATTGATTTAATCTGAAGTTAAAAATTAGAAACTTTGCTGATAATTTTGCATTTTACATTTTTCTTTTTGCTCTTCTTTTCAAATTTTTAACATTTCGTTCAATCCATTTTTCAGCTTCGTCATAAAAGGTGAATTTTTTTTCGTCGCGCCGAAACTGCGGCGTATGATTATACCGCCGATTGTTGCGTTGAATGGTCGGATGAAAAATATGCAGCATTTCATGAAAAACAACGAACTCAACCACAAACGGCGGGATTTTCTTGTCGTCCAGAGACTTGCTGATAACAATTGTTTCATGCGTCGAATCGTGATGACCGAGAATGCGAAATGTTTTTCTTTGCGACCAAGTTAAAGTCGGTCTGCTAATTGAATTTTGAAAATAAATTGCATTCAATCGAGCGAAAATTTCGTTTAGATCGTAAACTTCTCCGCTCGATGTGGTGATTATTTTTCTTCCCTTTCGACGTTTGTTTTCGGTTGCTTTGGCTTGTATTTCGGGGCTTTGCACAAAGGCACGATAGATTTTTAAAATCTGCGCCGAAATTTTTTTTCTGAGCAGTTTGGAGACTAAAATAAAAGCCAGTGCCTTTTGAACTTCCGGCGGAGCGTCGCGGCAGATTTCTGAAATACGCACGAATACCTTGCCATTGCGTGACCGAATCGTGTGATGAACGCCGATATACGGATAAAATGTTACATCTATTTCTGAAAATTTATCTTTAGAATCAAACGCCGCGAAAATTTCCTCGTAAATTCTTTTTATTTGTTCAAGTCGCGTCATTGTAAAAATTGTTTTTGGAGTCCAGCCGTTAATTCTTGACAGTTTAAACGTTAAAATGCTATCTACTGTAATGACAAAAGCATACCGCGCCGAAAGGTTTGCTTCAAACTCGCCAAAGAAATGATATTTGCCGGTGAATCGAACCAATCACGAGATAAGAAACTTCAATTTCCCGACACTCGCGGGCAAGCCATACTTTCAGCCATAATCAACGAACATCTCATCACAGGCGAACCAATCGGCTCAAAAATAATTGCTGAAAAATTTTCAAATGCTTCGGGCTTAAGCGCCGCGACAATTCGCAACGTGATGGGCGAGCTGGAAGATTTTGGCTTTGTCGAACAGCCTCATACATCCGCCGGAAGAGTTCCGACCGACAAAGGTTATCGGTTTTTTGTTGACCATCTACTCGGCGTTTTGAGTCTGACAAACGAAGATTTAAGTTTGATAAACGGCGAGTTCGGAATCGGCGAAATTGACAAATCGGAAACGCCCGATAAACTGTTGGAACGCACTTCGCATCTTCTATCGGCACTTTCAAAAAATGTCGGCATTGTTGTTTCTCCCAGTCTTGCAAAAGACCGTCTACAGCATATCGAGTTTGTCAATTTATCGGACAAACGCATTCTCGTTATTTTAGTTTCCGCGCCGAACATTGTGCATAACAAAATTATTCGGCTCAAGGAAAGTTTTTCTAACGAAGATTTAGAGCGCACGGCTCGCTATTTGAACACTGAATTCAGCGGCAAAAGTCTGGCGGAAATTCGCGCCGCGATTTTGAAGTTAATGCACGAAGAAACCGCGCTTTTCGACAAAATGCTACAAACGGCGATGATTCTCTGCTCGGAAAGCATCGAAGGCGAAGAGGCAACCCATGGTGAAATTTACGTTGACGGCGCTTCAAATATCCTTTCAAATCGTGATTTTGCCGACCTTGACCGCGTTCGTGAACTGCTCCGAACGATTGAAGAAAAATCACGTTTGGTGCAGATTTTAACCGAGTGTATCTTGCGCGACCCATCGGTAAAAGACAACGTGCAAATTCTTATCGGAAGCGAAAACTCTGCCGAGTCACTGCAAAAATGCACTTTGATAACTGCGCCTTATCGCATCGGCGGCGGAGAAACAATGGGAACTTTAACTGTTTTGGGTCCGACTCGAATTGAATATGCAAGAATGATTTCAATTGTCAGTTACGTTGCCCGCACGCTTGAAAAAATGATGAATCAGGAGAATTCAAAATTTTAGAATTACGCAAAAAAATTTTTAGTAAACTTTAAAATTATTTTGATTATTAAAGTTGACTCTGACAACAAGAAAAAGGAATGGAAAAAAGAGCCTTGTCGAGCGAAAAGTTAGACGAGAGATTTAAGGTAAAAAAATGTTTGAATTTAAGATAAAAAGGAAGAATAAAAAATTTATTCTTCCTTTTTATCTTAACCTTTATTTATTCGGTCACCCGTGTTGCTGATAGCGTCGCCGACCGCGTCGACCGCATCGCCGACACCGTGTTTAACCTTTCCCCAACCTTCTTGAGCTTTGCCACCGACTTGATCGGCTTCGCCTTCAGCTTCCAAATCACGATTTCCGGTTAAATTTCCGACGCCTTCTTTAACTTTTCCTTTGACGTTATCAAATTTTCCTTCTACTTCATCTTTATTTGGTACTGACATAATTTTAACTTCCTTGATTTAAAATTTGCGTATCGTTTTAGAACGAATTAGCGCATAGCTAAAAACAAAAGCAAATTACATTCCTTTGTAATTTGGACCGCCGCCGCCTTCGGGTGTTACCCAATTAATAATTTGATAAGGGTCGGAAACATCGCACGTTTTGCAGTGAACGCAGTTTGAAAAATTAACTTTTATTTCTCGGCGTCCGGTTTTTGCGTTTTCTTCCATTTCGTAAACCGCCGCGGGACAAAAACGCTGACAGGGATTTCCGTATTCTTCGGCGCAGCGCGTCGCGCAAATTTCCGTATCTAAAATGTGTAAATGAGCGGGCTGGTCTTCGTCGTGCGAAACTGCTGCGTGATAAACATCAGTGATTTTGTCGAAAGTTAGGTTTTTGTCGAACTTTAAGTCAGGATAACGCTGCTTTAGGTCGTCGCCTTCATAATTGTATTTTTCGAGCGTTTCCATTCGCTCGTGTCCGGCGATGTGATGCTCGCGCGGCATAAATCCCCACGCATAACCGCCGGTTACAAATTGCAAACCTGTGTTGACGAGTGCCGACCAGCGTCCTGATTGAAAAGAAGCGTGAAAATTCCTGACCGCGTAAAGTTCGTCGTAAATCCAACTATGATTAACCTTTCCTTCGAAATGTTGTAGGGTTTTTGAAGTAAAATCTTCATGGTCAAAGGCATCCATAATTGTTTCGGCGGCGAGCATTCCGCTTTTCATTGCAGTATGAATTCCTTTGATGCGTTGACCATTTAAGAACGAAGCGCTATCTCCAATTATCAAAACGCCGTCCGCAAAAAGTTTCGGCATCGTATACCAGCCGCCTGCGTTTATTGTTTTTGCGCCATATTTGAGCATTTTTCCGCCCGCTAAAATTTTAGCAATGTCGGGGTGCGTTTTGAATTTTTGAAATTCGGCGTGCGGGTCAATCATCGGGTCTTTATAATCGAGTCCGGTTACGTAGCCGATACTGACGACGTTATTTTTCATTCCGTAAATCCAGCCGCCGCCGTAAGTATCAGTGTCAGACGGAAAACCAAGCGTGTGAACGACGCGTCCTTCCGCAAAATTTCCGGCGGGAACTTCCCATAATTCTTTGACGCCGAGCGAAAAAACCTGCGGTTCTTTGCCTTCATTTAATCCAAGTCGCTGCATTAATTGTTTGGCAAGCGAGCCGCGTGAGCCTTCGCCGAGAACAGTAATTTTAGCCAAAAGGTCAATGCCAGGCTCAAAATTCACTTTCGGATTTCCCTCTTTGTTAACCCCTTTGTCTCCTGTGCGAACACCGATAACACGCTCGTTTTCATCGTAAAGCATTTCCGCGCCGGGAAATTCGGGGAATATATTGATTCCCGCTTCTTCACATTTTTCGCCGAGCCACTCACACATTTTACTAAGCGAAATAATATATTTACCGTGATTTTTAAGCGGCGGCGGCGTAACCGGAGAAACAACAGCGCGACTATCGGTCAAATACCAAAAAGCGTCTTCGGTAACAACCGTATCAACCGGGCATCCTTGTTCGAGAAAATCCGGCATTAGCTCGCGCAAAGCAATCGGGTCAACGACAGCTCCTGATAAAATATGCGCGCCGATTGCCGCACCTTTTTCGATGATTCCTATTTCAAGTTCGCCCAAGGGCTTTCCTTTTTTTCTGCCTTTGGTGATTAATTCGTCGTGTTCTTTGATAAGATTTTTTAAATGTAAAGCCGCCGCTAAATTTGCCGGACCAGCGCCGACAAATACCACGTCCATCTCCAATTGTTCACGTTCAATCATTCGTTTTTCCTTTTAATAATGAATGGTTATTCAGTTCTTTAAATATAACAAAGCGCTATAAAAACAGCTAGTAGGAAACGCAAAATAAAAAAGCGGAAATCCGATTTGGGAAACCGAATCGCCGCTTTTAAAAAAGAATTCTTCTCCTTTTTAATACGAAACCTTTGCAGCCGAAACGACCTTTTCTGCTGCATCGTGCATTCCTTCGGCAGTTAAAATGTTGATGCCCGAATCGCGCAATACACTCTTTCCCTCTTCAACATTTGTGCCTTCCAGACGCGCCACAATCGGAATCGAAACGCCGAGATTTTTCGCCGCTTCGACAACGCCGAGCGCCACCATATCGCAGCGGACAATGCCGCCGAAAATGTTTATTAAAACCGCTTTAACATTTTGGTCTGCAAGCAAGATGCGAAAAGCGTTCTCTACTCTTTCTTGACTTGCGCCGCCGCCAACGTCTAAAAAGTTCGCCGGCTCGCCGCCTGCGATTTTAATAATGTCCATTGTCGCCATCGCTAGTCCTGCGCCGTTGACCATACAGCCGATGTCGCCGTCGAGTTTGATGTAATTTAAATCAAACTTTGAGGCTTCGATTTCAAGTTGTTCTTCCTCATTTAAATCTCTTAATTCGGCATAATCTTTATGGCGAAACATCGCGTTGTCGTCAAAATTAACTTTCGCGTCGAGCGCCATCAAACGATTGTCTTTCGTCAGCAAAAAAGGGTTGATTTCAACAATCGTCGCGTCCATTTTTTCATACGCTTCGTAAAGCGTCAGCATAAATTTTGCGGCTTGATTGATTAAATCGGCGGGAATTCCCAGACCGAAAGCGAGTTTTCTGGCTTGAAACGGTCGCAAGCCGACCGACGGGTCAATCGCTTCTTTCAAAATTTTTTCCGGCGTTTCTTCCGCCACTTTTTCAATATCCATTCCGCCCGCGGACGAAGCCATAAAAACATTTCTGCCCGAAACACGGTCTAAGGTTATACCGAGATAAAATTCCTTATCAATCGGCAAGCCTTCTTCTATTAAAAGCGTTTTTACTTCTCGTCCCTCTGCACCTGTTTGATGCGTGACAAGCGTCATTCCGAGCATTTTTTCAGCAACCTCGCGCGCTTCGTGGGGCGATTTGGCTAGTTTTACTCCGCCGCCTTTGCCTCGACCGCCAGCGTGAATTTGCGCCTTGACAACGATTACATCAGTGCCTAATTCTTGCGCCGCATGTTCGGCTTCTTCGGGCGTTCGCGCCACAATTCCCCGAGGAACGGGAACATTGTATTGTTTAAGAAGTTCTTTGCCTTGATATTCGTGTATTTTCATAAAATATTTAACGGTGAACTCGTGAGTGGTAAACGGTAATTTAATAAAACTTTACTTAACCTATCGTTCAATGTTCTCCACCCATCACTAAAATTAAGGAGTCGTGTCAACAATAATTCCTGTCAGTTTCCATTCTTTGCCCTCCGGCGTGTATTTCAAAGTAAATTTCGTGGGCAGCGGCGATGTGCTGTATTTTCCGTCTAAAACTAATTCCTTGAATCCTTTGCTATCGTCAATGCGCGGGTTCGATGAAAATTGCGCTTGACGTGAGCTAATGTTTCCAATGTCAATTTTTTTCTGGATAAAGATATTAAACATATCCTTTAATTTTTCCGGCGTAGTTTGCCTTTGCCAGAGCCGCGATATATTTCCGTAAAAAACACCAAAGTTCTCATCTTGAACTGCTTCGTTAAAATCTAAAAGCGTAGTTTTCGCCATTTCCTGCAACTCTGTTTCGGACGGAATTTCGCCTCTTGAAGCATCTGCTTTTGTTGTTGGTTTTCCAGGAGTCGAAAATGGCGTCGTATTGTCTATATTGCTCGTGTAGACGGAGTTTGTGTTGACCGTGCGGTTTTCTTTGCCGATGTTTGAAAAATCGAATCCTTCTTTATTACAAAAACACCCTAAGCCAATTAACGCAATTATCGTTATAGCAATCAGCGCGCTGAACTTTGAATCGTTGCCGAAAAATATCACTGTGAATATTTTTTTCATTGTGTTTTCCCCAGAATTATTTATTTGCCGCCGGGCAAATTATACATACTCCGGCTTATAAAAGGTTTGGCGGTTTTTGGATTAAACAATAAACGAAAGATAATGTCAATTTTTTAACATTCTGCACTACAAAAAAAAGCGGTTAGTAAAATTTTAATTTTACTAACCGCTATAAACTAAAAACCTTCGAGCTGAGATTATTGCGATTTTTCCACTAATTTCAAAAGTGTGCGAATCGCTACCGCCGTCGGACCTTTCGAGCGATGCGGTTTTACGTCGTCCGCCCAAGCAGTTCCTGCGATGTCGAGATGCGCCCATTTAGCGTCCTTGACAAACTCTTGGATAAAAACCGCGCCCATAATCGTTCCCGCCTTACGTGCCGGTCCGATATTTTTTATATCGGCAATATCGGATTTTATTCCATTGCTGTATTCTTTGCCGAGCGGCAATTGCCAGAAATTTTCGCCAGTCTCTTTACCGCATTCGATAATTTCTTCGACAAATTCCTGGTCGTTACCCATAATTCCGGTGTTTAAATCACCGAGAGCAATAATCACAGCGCCGGTTAAAGTCGCCATATCAACGATGCGCGTTGCTCCCTGTTGTTCAGCGTAAGCAACAGCATCGGCTAAAACAAGTCGACCTTCAGCGTCTGTATTTAAGATTTCTACGGTTTTTCCGTTCATTGCCGTAACGACATCGGACGGTCGAGAGGCTTTTCCGTCCGGCATATTTTCAACCGCAGCGACGATGCCCAGAACCGGAACGGTTGGTTGCAATAAGCCGATTGCCCGCATTGTTCCAAGAACGGTTGCGCCACCCGACATATCGTATTTCATCGCTTCCATACCTTCGGAAGGTTTAATGGAGATTCCGCCCGTATCAAACGTAACGCCTTTGCCAACAAAGGAAAGCAATTCGCCTTTTCTGCCCGTAGATTTTTTCGGCTCGTATCTTAAAATGATAAATCTGGCTGGCTGGTCAGAGCCTTTTGAAACGCTCAGGAGCGAACCCATTCCCATTTTTTCCATTCGGGCTTCGTCGAGAATTTCGCATTTCAAGCCTGCTTCCTTTGCCATTTTCTGAGCACGATTCGCCATTTCGGTCGGGGTTAAAATATTCGGTGGCTCGTTTGCTAAATCACGCGTAAAATTCATCGAATCACCGATAATTTCGCCGCGCTCCAAACCTTTTTTCAAATTCTTTTCTTTCGCGCCCTCGATGCACAAGACAAAGCTGTCAATTCTTTTACCGTTTTTATCTTTCGTTTTGTATTTGTCGAGATCAAATTGGCTCGACACAACACCTGCCATCGCGCTTGAAGCAATTTCACCATCATCACCGGCAAAACGCGGCATTAACGCAAAACTTTTGATGTTGCGTTTGCGCAAAGCGCGTGTTGCCGTACCTGCCAGAATTGAAACGTCAGATGCTTTGAAATCGGTTTTATCGCCTGCGCCGACCAGAAGAAGTCGGCTGGCTTTAACTTTCCCCTTTGGCTCAAAAATAAAATAAGCCGTATCTCCGGCTTCTCCCGAAAATTCATCAGCCTTGATAACCGAAGCGATTTGCCCGCCGGTTAAATTATCCAAATCCTTTAAAACCCCGTTGTTGGCTTTTTCATCCTTAAAAATCGCCACTGCCAAAGCGTCAACATTCGCTTCTTGAAAATTGTCCGTAATCGCCTGAAATTTCATTACTTTACCTCGAATTTAAATTTTGTAATTTCCCGTAAAAGTTTTTTTGACTATAACTGAACTCGAAATATCTTTCAACCGAAGTTTTCTTTCACCTGCGCTTTGGTCTCTCTTTCAATCGTCTTACTTTTTAAGTCTTCGCGCTTGTCATAAAGTTTTTTCCCTTTTGCCACTCCGATTTCAAACTTTATTCGCCCGTTTTTCCAGTAAACTTTCGTCACGACAAGCGTCATTCCCTTTTGTGACGTTTCCTTTTCGAGTTTTTCTATCTCCTTTCGATGAAGTAATAATTTTCTCGTTCGCAACACCTCGTGATTATTTTTGTTGCCGTGCGAGTAATGAGAAATATGCGCGTTGAAAAGCCACACTTCACCGTCTTTGACAGTGACGTAGGACTCTTTCAGTTGAATGCGTCCGAGCATTACACTTTTAACCTCAGTTCCCAGCAAAGCTATTCCGGCTTCATATTTATCTAAAATATGATACTCAAAAAAAGCGTTGCGATTATTGATAATGTTTTTATCGTCTGCGGACATAAACTATTATTTTGCCCGTCAAATTTTATGCAGGCAAGTTTGAAAAGCGTTAAATCATTTGATAACTTTGATTCAAGTTCCCAAATAATATCGGGAACTTGCTGGGAGATCGTCTAATGGTAGGACTGCAGTCTCTGGATCTGCCTATCGGGGTTCGAATCCCTGTCTCCCAGCCACAAAATTTAGATGTTAGATGTTAGAGGTTAGCAAGAGGTCTTTAACTAACCTCTAATCTCTAACATCTAACATCTACTTTTATGGAATGGCACGAAACCGAAGTCCGCGTCCGCTATGCCGAAACCGATAAAATGGGCATTGTTCATCATTCAAATTATTTAGTCTGGTTTGAACTAGGCAGAAGTGAATTTTGTCGCGCGCGCGGTTTTTCATACCGCGAAATGGAAGAAAAAGATAATGCGCTTCTCGTTGTCGCTGAAGTTTACTGCCGCTATAAATCGCCCGCTTTTTACGAAGACATTTTAACCGTTCGCACCAACGTCGGCGAAATTCGCAGCCGCTCGATTCGCTTTGTTTACGAAGTTTATCGCGCCGCGGACGAAATACTCCTTGCCGAAGGCGAAACGCTTCATTTGGTTACGGACGAAAATAAAAAAGTGCGCTCGCTGCCCGACAGTTATAAAGAAATACTTCTCGCTGAAATCGAAGCTGATGAAAATGCCTTTCCGCAAGATCAAGCTCCGAGCTGAAAATTTGAATCGCGTTTTGCCTTCCTTTAATTTACTTTCCCAATTGAGCTAAACTTAAAAGTATGCCAACGCCTACGACAAATGAAATTTTTATTGTCGCCGGTACATTGATTTTAGCCGTTCTTATCACGGCAGTTTCAATTTATCTTTTTTACCGCCAATTTAAACGCGACAAGAAATTTTCCGAAGAAACAAAAAATTCACAAAAAGCTGGCGAGCAAAAACCCGCTGAAGAAGATTATGTCCAAAAATGAAGATTTGCATGGAAACGCGCCAGACAAATCAAAAATCGCCCTTCTTATGATTGATGTTATCAACGATTTTGATTTTGAACACGGCGAAAAATTATTCGACAACGCTTTGCCAATGGCAAAAAATCTCGCCAAATTTAAGCGAAAGGCAAAAAAGCAGGTGTCCCAGTTATTTACGTGAACGATAATTTCGGCAAATGGCAATCGAATTTCAAAAATCTGCTCGCTCACTGTCTTGATAAAAAATCAAGAGGCGCGAAAATTGCCGAGCTGCTCGCCCCGGACGAAGAAGAGGATTATTTTGTTCTTAAGCCGAAACATTCGGGTTTTTTTTCGTCGACGCTCGATGTTCTTCTCGAATATCTCAAATGCGAAACTTTAATTTTAACCGGCTTAACCGCTGACATCTGCATTTTATTTACTGCCAACGACGCTTACGTGCGTGATTTTAACCTGGTAATTCCCGCCGATTGCGTCGCTTCGGTCGAACTGGAGGAAAACGAACACGCTTTAAAGTATATGGAGCGCGTGCTGAAAGCCGACACGCTCCCTTCGACGGAAATTGATTTCGGAAAACTTAAAAAAGCGGAAGCCCGCGCGTGAAAATCAATTACGAATTAACAATTACGAATGAAGGAATATGTTTCTTCTAATTCGTAATTCGTAATTGATTTGCTTTTGTTTAATTAAGAAACTTAAAATTATTGGGGACGAATTCGATAGAAATTAATTCTCCCGCGTTTTTTGTTTTCGTATCCTCTGCTATGCGATAAAGAAATACAGCAAAAATTTCTTTTTTCAAAACACCGCATCCAATTTCTCTGTCCGCCATATCCGGGCGGAACGCCATCATCGCAATCGAATTAAACGATTCGCTTCGCAGTTTTATTAACTGCTCGTCAATTTTTACGGTGTAAGTCATACCTTTTGACTCGCAATCAATCTTGGTTAAAAAACCTAAAATCCTTTTTTCATCCGATTTCGGCTTGCGCAGAATTTCATTGAGAGCTTCGAGTTCGGCTTTTTCTCGCAGACGCGCAATTTCTTCTTCGCTCAAAGGCTTGTCGGTAACATATGGCGCGTTCGGACGCGGCTTATAGTTTTTGATTGCCTCCATTTGCGCTTCGGTCGAATTTATTCTTTGCAGCGCGTTTTGCGCGTAAACTTTTAATTCTCTGTCGGAAGCCGTTTGCGCTACTTTTTGCGCGATTTTTCGGGCATTCGCGTAATCTTCCTTGCGCAAATAAAGCTCTGCGGCGCGTATCAAATAATGTTGATTTCCAGGCGCAATCGCCAAGGCTTTTTTCAAATATCCGATAGCTTCGTCAATGTCCCGGTTACGCACAACGCTGATAAAAGCAAAAAGGTCATAGCTCGGCGCAAAATTCGGGTTCAACGCGATTGCCCTTTTCAAAGCCGTCTGCATTTTTTCCGCCTGCACCGCGTCGTAATCGGAAACAAAACCGAAATCCGTCATTCCGTCGCGGCTCAAAACATAAGCGTAGTTATAATAAGCCAGATAATTATTTGTGTCGGTTTGCAGCGCTTTTTCGAGATATTTTTTCGCTTCCGTAAAATTTTTCTGTCGCATTTTCACCAATCCGAGCGAGATTTGAGCCATAGCCAAATTCGGATTGAGCGCTAAAGCCAGCTGTAAATGCGTTTCGGCTTCGGTTAAGCGATGCGTGTGCAAAAGCAAATCGCCGAGATACGCTTTTGCTTCGGCTTCGGCAAGCGGCACGGCTTTTATTTCCGCGTCAAATGTTAATTTGTTTTTGAAATTGGCAACCGAAACGCGATAGGTATTTTGCTCGACATATTTTTTCAGTTCTTTCTCCATTGTCTGGTAATCAATTTGAAATGCTTGCGTAAACGCTTCTTTCGGCGTTTTGCCGCTCATTACAAGTTCGAGAAATTTATTCATTTGAGCGTTTCGCGCCCCGTTGTTGCTCTGAATTAAATAATGCATCAAAGCCCATGCCTGCGCGTAAAATAATCCAACGCCGTCGTCCGACTGCTCGTGCAGCGAGTAATTGTCTATATTGAAAAACGTATCAAACGGAATAAGTTTATTTTGCTGCAAAAGCGCGAGATGTTCACTTTGCAAATCACCGAGCGTAACTTTCTGGTCATCTTCAATCGCAAAAGTCTGGTAATACTCGGCTAAACCTTCGTTAAACCACGGCGGAACGTTCGAACTGCCCATATTGTTTTCAACCAGAAAATGAATGTATTCGTGAAAAATCGTGCCGTAAGCATTCTTCAAATCGCGCTCTGTTGAAAGCGTAATATAATTGACATCATCGCCCGGCTGAAAATACCCGGCGATAAATTTGTCGGTTTTACCGTTTGCTTTGACAGGTTTATACGGGTTATAGGCATTATCGCTTTTAAAGACAATAACGGTTGTCGGAACAGGCGAATTAAAATTTACTTTGCTGAAAATCTGCTTGAAAACTTCACGGAATTGTTCGAGTTTTGTCGCCACTTTGCGAACGTCTTTTTCATTGGCGTTTCCGATGAGATTGAAATTTTTTGAACGAACCGCAATCCATTCGCCTTTTGCCGAAACCGAATTTTGCAAAAGGACAAATACAAGCAGAAATAAAACCGCCGCTTGGAAAAATCTACTTCTTTTCATAAGTTTGCTGGGAAAATTTTTAAGTTTTATGGAAATTAAAGAATTTTTTTGTTGAACTTTTGACGACAAAAACGCCGCTTTGCGTTGTATCAACGGAAAAGGTTAAACTTCAAAAAATGAATTACAAAAATTCAAAATCCGAAATCTAAAATCCAAAATCAAACTATGTCGCACCCGAATATTTTAGATAAAAACAAAACCATTTTGGTTGTCGTTGATTTGCAGGAAGCGTTTCGTCATCCGATAAATGATTTTTCAATGATTGCATCGCGTACGTCTATAATTGTGCGCGGTTTTCAAATTCTGAATCTGCCAATTATCATCACCGAGCAATATCCGAAAGGCTTGGGCAGAACGGCGGAAGAAGTTCTCTTCAGCCTGCCGCCCGAATTTGAAGTTGTCGAAAAATCTGCTTTTAGCTCGTGCGGCGCGTCAAGTTTTACTGATAAATTACAAGCGACCGGGGCAAATCAAATCGTTTTGTGCGGGCTGGAAACTCACGTTTGCGTCAATCAAACGGCGCATGACCTTTTAAGTAAAGGCTTCCAAGTTCACGTTTTAACTGATTGCGTTAGTTCGCGTTTTGCTCAGGACAAGGAAACCGCGCTCAGAAAAATGCAGATGAGTGGCGTCATTCCGTCATGCGTCGAGATGACGGTTTTCGAATTAATGCGCGACGCTCGGCACGAACAATTTAAGGAAATACAAAATCTCATTAAGTAATCAAAATTTTGCTTCTACTAACTACTGATTTCTGTCTTCTAGCTTCAAAATTCTTTTATGGACATTCTTTCATCACTAAATCCGCACCAACTCGAAGCCGTCAAGCAAACCGAAGGCGCGTTATTAATTCTTGCGGGCGCGGGTTCAGGAAAAACGCGTGTCATCACGCTCCGCATCGCTTATTTGATTGCCGAAAAAGGCGTTCCGCCATACAACATTCTTGCCGTTACTTTTACAAACAAAGCGGCTGGCGAAATGCGCGAGCGCATCAATGCTTTGCTCAAAGGACAAAAACTGCAATCCGCGCCTTTGATATCGACATTTCACAGTTTGTGCGTGCGGATTTTGCGCCAGGACATCGAGCATTTGCAGGAAGGTTACAATAAATCCTTCACGATTTACGACACGAGTGATTCGCAAAAAGTTATTAAAGCGTGCATTAAAGATATGGGCTTCGATGAAAAACAGCTTTCGGCGAGATTTGTGCAAAGCACGATAAGCGCGGCAAAAAATCGTGGCGAAGATTTTGATTTGTATGCATCGCGCGTCGAATACACGGACGAAAAACGTGCCGCTATCGCCAGGGTTTTCAAAATGTATGAAGAACGTTTGAATAATGCCAACGCGCTCGATTTTGACGATTTGCTGATAAAAACCGTACGTCTTCTGCGCGTTTCGCCCGAAGTCCGCGAAAAATACAACAACAAATTCAAATACATTTTGGTTGACGAATACCAAGACACAAATGCTTTGCAATTTGCACTGATTCAGTATTTGACCGAGAAACAACAAAACATCTGTGTGGTCGGTGACGACGCGCAATGCCTTCCCGCCGGAACGCAAGTTTTGACTCCGCAAGGTTTCCAACCGATTGAAGAAATAAGCGCCGAAGACGAAGTTTTAACGGCGGGTGGACACAGCCGAGTATTAATTTCAAATGTCGAGCATGTCAAACCGAATCGTTTTAAAGGAAAGCTGGTTCGATTGACAACCGAATCGGGTAAAATTTTACGCGCGACACCGAACCATATTCTTTACGGCAAAGTTAATCCGCTTCCCGCAAAATACTTTGTCTATTTGATGTATCGGCAGGATAAAGGCTTTCGCATTGGTCTTTCGGCTGGAGAAAGAAATTCGGGCGAGCGTCATAAAAACGTGCTTGGCTTGCAAGTTCGCAGTAATCAAGAAATTGCAGACCGAATGTGGGTTTTGCGCGTTTGCGATTCAAAATCAGAAGCCGCTTTTTATGAAGTCTTGTACTCGAACCGCTACGGAATTCCGACAATGGTTTTTCACTTGAGCGGACGTTACGGAATGTATTTTACCCAAGAACAAATCAATAAACTTTGCGAGGAAATCGACACACGAGAAAAGGCGAAACGAATTTTTTCGAACTTCAATTTGTTTTTTGATTACCCGCATTTTCGCCCTAAATCAAGATTTGAAGCCAATCGTTATATTCTAAATTTAATCAAATTCGGCGACAGCAGAACGACGCAAAACGCGCCTTGGGGCGGACATCGCTTGCAATTCGGTTCGACCGAAACAAGTTTTCGTCCGCAATTTGAAGCCGCCGGTTTGCCGTGTCGGGAAGGAAGAAAAAGAACCTGGCGAATGGAAACGGCGCGGACTAATTACGCCGACGCTCATCGCGTTGCTGAACAGATTTTGCAAATTGATACACGTATTGATTTACTAAAAAAGGCGGCGCTGGTAAAAAATGCCAAATCGTTTTATGAATTTCCGGCAAGCCATTTTCACCCGGGAATGAGCGTTGCGGTTTATGAAAGCGGCACGATAGTCGAAGACGTAATCGCTGGAGTCGAAACGTCCGATTACGAAGGCGAAGTTTATGACCTCGACATCGCTCACACACATAATTTTATTGCTGAAGGATTCGTTACTCACAATTCAATATATGGTTTCAGAGGCGCTGACATTGGCAACATCTTATCGTTTGAAGAACATTATTCGAATGCAAAAGTCATAATGCTTGAGCAAAATTATCGTTCAACGCAGACTATTCTTGACGTTGCCGACGCTATTATCAGTAACAATCAGGGGCGCAAAGAAAAGAAACTCTGGACGAACAAAGACGGCGGCGAAAAGATTTTTTATTACCAAGCCTATGACGCCGATAATGAAGCGCGATTCGTTGCTGCAAAAATCGAAGAACATCAGAGAAAAAATCCGAAAGAAAAAATTGCCATTCTTTATCGCACGAACGCGCAGTCGCGCCTTTTTGAAGAATCCTTACGGCGGGCGCGAATTGATTACAACATCGTCGGCGGTTTTTCTTTTTACGAACGCACGGAAATCAAAGACGTTATCGGTTATCTGAAACTCGCGCTTAATCCGTTTGACGACATCGCACTTTTAAGAGTTATTAACACGCCACCGCGCGGTTTGGGTAAAACTTCTCTGGATGAATTAGCTTTTCGCGCAAAAGATTTTGGCGTTTCGCTATGGGAAACAATAGCGATTATAACCGACGAAAAATATGCTCAACCTTTAAATTTAACTACGCGCGCTAAAGAATCACTAAAAAGTTTTAGAAAAGTTATTGAAAAAATTACGCTAAAAGTCGGCGAAGCGGCGCAGACCGATAAACCTGTTTCCGAAGTCGTGATTTCAGCAATTGAAAACACGGGTTATGCAAATATGCTCAGGTCGGAAAACACTGATGAATCGGCGGCAAGACTTGAAAATTTAGAAGAACTTGTTAATGCTGCAGTTGACTACGATAAACAGGAATCGAGCGGTTTGAGAGATTTTATTGACCACGCGGCTTTGTCATCCGACACCGATAAATATGACCGCAACGCCGCCGTAACAATGATGACCGTTCATTCGGCAAAAGGCTTGGAGTTTCCCGTTGTCTTTCTTGTCGGACTCGAAGACGGAATTTTCCCGCACGCACGCAGCATCAATGACCCAAACGAACTTGAAGAAGAACGCCGATTGGCTTATGTCGCCATCACCAGAGCCGAAAACATTTTGTATGTCACGCACTCGATGCGACGGCGCGTTTACGGCGAAGAAATGACGGCGGAGCCTTCGCAATTTTTAAATGAAATGCCGCTCGATTTGATTCAAGATTTATCGCGCGGCTCGTCTTGGCTTTCCTACGCGAAAAGCTCGGTTGTTAAAGCCAGCAAACAAACAGCGAAAATCCTCAAAGGCGAAATTGATTCGGAGAAACCGAAAACTACATACAGCGGTAAAACGTACAACAGCGCCGACGCCATTGCCGAATTTTTCAAGAAAAAAAGCGGGCAGCAATCAGCAATCAGCAATCAGGAAGAAAAGCCGAAACCACTTTCCGGTTTTGAAAAGCTTAAAGCCGCCGGCTCAGGCAATTCCGAAGATTCGCAATCCGCAATCCGCAATCCGCAATCGTTCGTTCCCGGCACGCACGTTCGCCATACAAAATATGGTAAAGGCTTAATTCTCAGACGCGAAGGAACGGGCGATAATGTAAAGCTCACAATCAGTTTCCCGGGTTTCGGGCAAAAGAAATTGATTGAAAAATTTGCGAATTTGGAAAAGGCTTAAAATTATCTTGTTATATTATAGATTTAGGTTTCTAAATGTTCCGCATATAAGGTTATTATGCAGAATGGTTCTGTATAATACACCTAAATCCGTGTATTGGGCGGAATCATTCTGCATAATACGCAAAAAATGGTAATTGGGCGGAACAATTCTGCTCAATCATAAGTTAGCCGCTTCGTGGTTGATGAGGGCAAGGAGTATTTTAATGAAAGAAATAAGCAAAGCAAATACGCCGCCTTATGTTCGGTATCTTAGTCGTCTTAGCGGACATTTCCCGAATTTCGATTTTTTCTTTATAAAATCTGTGCGGCAAAAAGCAGTAGAATTGCTTAATTTGAAACACGGTAATCGGGTTATTGATGCAGGTTGCGGTTCAGGTGGAAGTTTTCCATATCTTGTTCGTGCCGTCAGTTCGGCGGGCGAAGTAGTGGGAATCGAAATCAGCCCCGAATCTACCTTTAGCGCAAGAAGACGGATTGCAAAAAACGAGTGGGGAAATGTCGAGGTGATTGAGTCGCCGGCTCAGACCGTTGTTTTGACAGGTATGTTTGATGGTTTGCTTATGTTTGCCGCGCCTGATGTCTATGCTTCTGAAGAAGCTCTGAACAATATTATTCCGCATTTGAGAGAGAACGCCCGTGTTGCTGCGTTTGGGGCGAAATTGACGAGTCATCGGTTGGGAAGAATTTTGAACCCTGTCTTGAAGACGCTTATTAAATTATCTTTCTCCACAACTCCCAAGCCGGATTACGAATCTTGGCGAGTGCTGTCGAAGTATGTTGAAGGAATTGAGGTCAAAGAGTATTTTTTTGGTTTGATGTTTCTTGCTTCGGGTTCTGTAGCGCGAAGATAAACGGCTCGTCTTTAATTAAACACGCGGCTAACAATTCAATGGACGTGAGGGCGAAACAGCGACTTTGTTTTTTAGCTTGTCTGTTAAACTCGGAGTTGCGTGTTGGCGGTTTCGCCCCACGTCATCTCAGCCGTTAGCCGCTTTATTTTCAACGGGACTGTATTACCTTTTGTGTCGGAGCCATTTCAAGTCAGGAGGAATTATGACGAATCAGAATTTAGTCCGTAATCTCGGGATAGCCTGTACTATTGGAGCCGCTCTTTTTTCAGCTAACGGCATCTGGGAGGTTCTACAGCCGTCCATTTCTGGGAATCTAAGGAATAATCAATCAATAATTGACCCACTGCATTACAGGATTGAAATGCTGATATTCGGATTTCTTTGCGTGCCGGGATTCTTTGCCGGACAACTTGGCTATTATTTATGCGCAACGGGTAAGAACTGGTTTGCAAAGCTCATTATTCTTGTTTCCGCAGTCGGCGCGATTTTGTATGCCTGCGGCGCGGTAATCCAAGTTGTGACATTGGAACAAAGCTCCCTGTTTGGCA
>Ga0136617_10001175_pt1 | contig 22965 bp, 20 predicted proteins | sample AntDrymUQ3222106_2_FD_129672 | JGI IMG/M metagenome (GOLD analysis project Ga0136617, IMG submission 129672) | Polar desert sand microbial communities from Dry Valleys, Antarctica - metaG UQ322 (21.06) | ecosystem: Environmental > Terrestrial > Soil > Desert | place: Antarctica: Dry Valley...
CCGGGGACCCAGCGCGACGGGGCTGCTTGGTCGTCAACGCCACCGCCGAGCGCATCCCCGCTGACGCCGAGACCACCCGACAGGTCCAGGAGCACCTGCGCCACGAGCAGGAGGTGCTGCGCCGCGCCCTCGAGCGTGCGCAGGGCGCCGGAGAGGTGCGTACGGACCAGACCGCGACGGCTCAAGCTGGCTTCCTGATGGCCACGATCCTGGGACTGAGGGTCCTCGGCAAAGCTGTGGCCGACACCGACCAGCTCCATGACGTCGTCGGGGTTGCCCTAGACGCCCTCCATCCGCCAAATCGCTAAAGCGTGTCTCCCAACGTGGAGTCTCAAGGGGTCCTCATTGACCGCACGAACCCTGGGATCCTCGCGTCAGTGACGAGACCCGCCAGCGGTTACAGCAGATCGGTCAGCAGGAATTCGGCGGTGCCTCGGCCGATGAGACCGTCCGGCGGTTGATTGATGAGCACTGGCAGGCGGCCGCGGTCGCTGCGGTACATCGCTACCGCGAGTCGGATCCGCAAGGCTGGTCGGACTACATTGCCGAGGCCGACGAGTTCTCCGGCGTCGACGCCCCGATCGGCGACGAGTGGGCAAACAGGCCCGAGTGAGCCAGCCACCGATCGCGCCGGGCCAGGTCTGGTTCGTCGACTTCGACCCGGTGCGCGGGCGTGAGCAAGGCAAGGACAGGCCTGCGCTCGTGGTCTCCTCGCGGTTCCATCTCGATGTCACGCTGGGCCACCTGGTCAGCGTGCTGCCGTTGACCAGCGTCGAGCGCCGCAGCTGGATGCACCGGGTGCAGGTCAGTTCCGGTGGCGGCTGGGTCATGATCGAACAGATCCGCACCGTCGCAGCCGCTCGGCTCCGACGGCACGCACCGGAGATCAATCTGTCTGAGGCGGACCTCGACGAGGTGCGCCACCTGCTTGGCCAGATGCTGACCCTGTAGCTCGTTCAATCTCGCTCAGTGATTCTGAGTCGCGGGACCGGATACGCAGGGCGCGTACTGCATGGTCGTTGCGTCTCGACAGGGGCTCAGACGCTGCGGTCGGTGGCGGCCGCGGCCAGCTCGCCCAGCACGGTCCGCGCGTCCTGCTCGACCGCGGCCGCGGCCAGGGCGGCCGTCGACCGCTCGACCAGGGCGCCGATCACCGACTCCACCTGGGCGTGGGCACCGGAGTCGTCGATGACCCGGCGCAGCTCGCCCAGCAGGTCGTCGTCCAGGGGCGTGCCGAGGCTGCGGTCGAGCAGCGACGCCTGCTCGGCCGGCGCCGCGTCGAGGGCCAGCGCCACCAGCACCGTGCGCTTGCCCTCGACCAGGTCGTCACCTGCCGGCTTGCCGGTCGTGGCCGCGTCACCGAAGACCCCGAGCAGGTCGTCGCGCAGCTGGAACGCCTCGCCCAGCGGGAGGCCGTACGCCGACATCTCGGCCAGCCCGGTCTCGTCGGCGCCGGCGAGCGTGGCCCCGATGTGGAGCGGCCGCTCGATGGAGTACTTGGCCGACTTGTAGCGCAGCACCGTCATCGCGGCGTCGACGTCGGCGCTGCCGCGTGCCTGGACCGACACGTCGAGGAACTGCCCGGTGATCACCTCGCTGCGGCACAGGTCGAACACGCCCATCGCGGCGGCGACCCGGTCCAGCGGCAGCCCGCAGCGACGCAACAGCTCCTCGGACCAGCTCAGCAGCAGGTCGCCGAGCAGGATCGCCGCGGCGGCGCCGTACTGCCGGGGGTCGCCGCGCCAGCCCTCGGTCCGGTGCTGGCCCTCGAAGGCGCGGTGGGTGGCCGGCCGGCCGCGGCGGGTGTCGGAGGCGTCCATCAGGTCGTCGTGGACCAGCGCGCTCGCGTGGAGCAGCTCGAGTGCGGCGCACGCCCGCAGCAGCGCCCGCTCGTCCGGGACGCTCGGTGAGTGGGCTCGGAATCCCCAGTAGCAGAAGGCCGCCCGGAAGCGCTTGCCGCCGCCGGCGCACGCACGCGCCTCGGCGAGCAGCCGCTCGGCATCGGGGCCCAACGGGGCGAGTCGCTCGGCCATCTCCTCGAGGAACTCCTCGAGCACCGCCTGGAGCTGTGCGCGGAAGGCCGCCCCGTCCCAGCTGGTCACGCGGCCGAGACTATCCAGTGGACGACGACCGCCCACGTCCGGCCGCTGCCTAGACTCCGCGACATGCCGGACCCGATCCGCCACCCCCGGACCCCCCTCAGCATCGCCTCGCTGATCCGCGACGGCGGGCGCTCCTACTCCTTCGAGTTCATGCCGCCCAAGGACGAGGCCGGCGAGGCCCAGCTGTGGCAGGCCATCAGCGAGCTGGAGCCCTACCGGCCGACCTTCGTCTCGGTCACCTACGGCGCGGGCGGCTCCTCGCGCGACACGACCGTCCGGGTCACCGGTCGGATCGCCCGCGAGACCTCGATGGTGCCGATGGCCCACCTGACCTGCGTGGGCCACACCCGCGAGGAGCTCGAGGAGATCCTGGCCGCCTACGAGGCGGCCGGGGTCCACAACGTGCTCGCGCTGCGCGGCGACCCTCGTGAGGGACCTCGTGCGCCGTGGACGCCGACCGAGGGCGGGTTCACCCATGCGACCGAGCTGGTCGCGCTGGCCCGCGGCCGGTTCACCGTCGGCGTCGCCGCCTTCCCCGGATCCCACCCCGGGGCGGAGTCGATCGAGCGCGACACGGCGGTACTGCTGGAGAAGCAGCGCGCGGGGGCGCAGTTCGCGATCACCGACATGCTCTTCCGGGCCGACGACTACGCCGAGCTCGCCGACCGCTCTTCCGCTGCCGGCCTCGACATCCCGATCCTGCCCGGCATCATGCCGATCCTGAACCTGCGCCAGGTCACCCGGATGGCCGAGCTGTCGGGCCGCGAGATCCCGGCGGAGGTACGCGAGCGGGTCGACGCCCACGCCGAGGACCCGCAGGCGCTGCGGGCCGCGGGGATCGCGATGGCCGCCGAGCTGTGCGAGGAGCTGCTCGACCGGGGCGCCCCGGGGCTGCACTTCTACACGCTCAACCGGTCGCGTGCGACGCGCGAGATCTTCGCGGCGCTGCAGATCACGATCTGACGGTGCGCCCGTCCGCCCTCCCATCCGCTGGGCCGTCCGCTGGGCCGTCCGCTGGGCCGTCCGCTGGGCCGACCACCTGGGCCACCAGCGCCGCCGACAGCCCGACCATCGGCACCCCGCTCCCCGGCGTCGCGTGCGCCCCGGCGACGTAGAGGCCGGGCACGGGGGTCGTCGGACCCAGCCGGCGGCGTACGGTGCCGCGGCCCTGCCACAGCACGCCCATCGCCGAGCCGCCCGACTCCACCTGGGCGCGCGCCGAGCGGTCCACCCGCAGCACCACGCGGTCGCGGAGCTCGAGCCCGGCCCGGGCCAGCGCCACCAGCAGGTCCTCGGCGATCCGGCCGCGGCCGTGCACGGTCCACGCGGCGTGCCCGTCGGGGGCCGATCCGCCCGCGCGTACGACGAGCAGCGGCTCGCCGTGGAGCACCAGTTCGTGCCCGACGTCCGGTACATCGCCCGCGAGGCCCAGGTGGACCAGCACCGGGGGGAGGGCCGGCGTGGTCGCGGCCACGTGGGGCGCCAGGGTCGGCAGCCGGCGCGGGTCGATCGCGCAGACGACGGCGTCCGCGTCGACCTCGCCGGCGTCGGTGTCCACCGCGACGCACCGTCCGCCCCGGAGCACGACGTCGCGCACGGACGTGGCGGTCCGTACGGCGACCCCACGGGTTCCGAGCCGACGGGTCAGGGCCCCGACGAGGCCGGAGAAGCCGCCCGGGAGGGTCCAGGCCCCGAACCGTTGCTCGAGGTAGGCATGCACCCCGAGCCACGCCGGCACGTTGCGCAGGTCGTGCCCCTCGGCCACGAAGCGATGGCCCGCGACCAACCGGAGCCGCTCGTCGGGGAGGTCCCGGCGCAGCCGCCGGTGGAGGGTCTCGCGGCCGTCGAGCACGGCCCGTACGTCGCGGGGGAGCCGTTCGCGGGGGGTCGGAACCTCCAGGTGGTGTCGGCGCAGCGCCTCCCAGGTGTCGGCGTACGACGCGACGTGGTCGACCCACCGCTGGCCCAGCCCGGTATCGAGCTCGTCGAAGGCGCGCAACTGGGCTCCCCGGGAGCCTCCCGGCAGGTCCAGGACGCTCCCGTCGGCGAACCGGTGCGTACGCAGCGGATCGACCGGGACCAGGTCGAGCTCCTTCTCCAGCGGTCGGCCGGACTTTCCGAACAGGTCGCGCAGCACGGCCGGGAGCAGTGTTGAGTGGGCGCCGCGGTCCCAGGTGAAGCCATCCTCGGTCCAGGGGGCGAGGGCGCCACCGAGCTGCTCCCCCTGCTCCAGCAGGGTGACCTCGTGGCCGAGCTTGGCCAGCCGCGCCGCGGTGGCGAGGCCGCCGAGACCGCCCCCGATCACCACGACGCGCATGGCGAGGAACCTATCCGCCGCGGGCCGGGGCTGTGTCGCGACCCTTCCAGCGTCGCCAGCCGCGCCGCACGAGCCTGGCGACCAGGTAGAGGCCGACGAGCCCCGTCGCGAGCAGCACCCCCGCGATCCCGGCAGCCGCGCGAGGGTGCTCGATCGCGAACCACACGACGCCGAGCACGGCCAGGTCCTCGATGAGGCTGGCCGCCACGTTGGTGACCGGCTCGGGAGAGGTGTTGATGGCCAGCCGGCTCCCGGCCTTGACGGCGTGCGAGGCCAGCGCGGTGCCGCCGCCCACGACCCCCAGCACGGCCTGCTCCAGCGAGCCGGCGTCACCGGCCAGCAGCACCCCGATGACCGCGCCGGCCGTCGGGCGGATCGCCGTCGAGACGGCGTCCCAGGTGGAGTCGACGTACGGGATTTTGTCGGCGACGAACTCCATCGCGTAGAGCAACCCGGCCACGGCGAGCACGTCCCAGCGGCCGAGCCCGTCGGGCACCTGGTCGAGCTGGCCGACCCGGTCGGCCAGACCCAGCACCAGGACCACCAGGTAGGCGTTGACCCCGCTGGCCCAGCCGCTCGAGAACGCGAGGGCGAGTCCGTCCACGGCCGGTCCCTATTCCGGGCCCACGTCGACCGGGCCCACGTCGACCGGCGGGGCGCCGGTCAGCGCCACCAGCTCGTCGTACGTCGTGGAGAAGACGGCCGCAGGGTGCCCGGCCGCGGCCCAGACGACGGGGTGACGCTGCAGCCAGGTGTCGACGAAGGTCGGCACCGGCGCCGGGTGGCCGAGCGGCGAGACCCCTCCGATGACCTGGCCGGTGTGGCGCCGGACGAACTCCGCGTCGGCGCGACCGAGCGTGCCGGCGCCGACCCGCTCGGCGGTCGCGGCGGTCTCGACCCGGTGTGCTCCGGAGGTCAGGATCAGCAGGGGGCTACCGTGGTCGTCGAAGACCAGGCTGTTGGCGATCGCGCCCACCTCGCACCCGAGTGCCTCGGCGGCCAGCGCTGCGGTGTGGACCGACTCCGGCAGGATCACGACCTCACCGGTGCCTCCGCGCCGGGCGTGCTCCTCGCGGAACCGGGTGATCGCGGCATGCTCCGACATGGTGGGACCCTATCCGTCGCAGGTCCCGCGGCGACGGGCACGAGGGCGGTGGCGTACGGGACATGGCCAAGACCGGGAAGGAGGACGGTATGGGGCGGCAGCGACCCAGCTCGGTGAGCAACGCGGTCCGGGTGCAGGCGGCCGTGGTGGGGGTCAGCGCGCTCGCGACGCTGCTGGTCGCGCTGCTGCAGGACGACCTGCTCCGGACCTGGGCCGAGTCCCACGGCGGGCTGGACGCGGTGCGGCAGAGCCAGATCGCCACGCCTGCCTTCGTCCCGGTGGCGGTGGTCTCCTTCATCGTCTACGCCCTGCTGGTCTGGGTGCTGGCCTCGCTGTTCGGCAAGGGACATCGCTGGGCCAGGTTCGCGCTGGCGGCGACGTCGGTGTCCTTCGTCTTCTCGATGCTCGTCATCTACCGCGCCGACCCGCCGGGGTCGCTGCTCGTGCTGGCCGTGGTCGGCGTGGTGCTCAACGGGGTCCTGCTCTGGCTGCTCGCGAGCCGCGACACGGGGGAGTTCATCCGGGGCACCCAGCTCGCCGAGGGGCGGCGCGAGCACTCCGCCTGACCGCGTCTCGGCCTGTCCGCGGGGCCTGTCCGCGGGGCCTGTCCGCGGGGCCTGTCCGCGGGGCCTGTCCACGGGGCCTGTCCACCGGCAGCCGTCAGGGGCCTTGACGGCTGTGGGGGAGGGCGTTGTATCGTGGCGGTGTTCGAACATCTGTTCGATGATTCGGACGGTCCGGCGGGGCGACCTCGACCCCCGCGCCGCCGGACCCACCGGGTGCCCACACGGCGCCACCCGGTGACTGACGTCGTGGGTCGAGGGGTCGAGTGATCGCCGAGAGGAGCAGCGGTGAGACGGTACGACGACCCCGTGGAGGTGCGCAGCGGTTGGGTGGAGAGCCCGGCCCACCGTGGCGAGGGACCCGAGCAGTTCCTGTGGCGGGGCCGGCTGTGGAAGGTGAGGGCGGTGCTTGCCCACTGGGTCGAGACCGGGCCCTGGTGGCAGTCCTCGGGAGTCCGGGCGGTCATCGGCTCCGACGACCCCGACCCGACCCGTACGCCGGCGCCCGCGGCCGAGCTGCTCGTCGAGCGTGAGCTCTGGCGGGTCGAGGCCGGTCGGGGCGCCGGGTCCGACGGGGTCTTCGACCTCTCCTTCGACTGGACGGCCGGCAGCTGGCAGCTCGTCGGCTGCGCCGACTGAGGGGGAGAGCCATGGACCCGCAGACTTCCGACGGCATCGGCAGCCCCCACAGCCTGCCCGCGACCACCCATTCCTACCTCTCCCGTGCGGCCGACTCGCTCGAGGATGCGGTCACCGTTCCCGACGTGCCGACCCGCTATGCCGGTGCCCACGTCGCGGCGCTGCGCGCCGCGGCCGCGCTGCTCGCCGCCCGGGCCCGGCCCGCGCCGGCCCGGCGCCGCCCCCAGCGCAACGCCTGGGTACTGCTCGCCGAGGTGGCGCCCGAGCTGGGGGAGTGGGCCCGGTTCTTCGCCGCCGGTGCGGCGAAGCGGGCCGCGGCCGAGGCCGGCTCCACCCGTGCGGTCACCGAGCGGGAGGCCGACGACCTGGTCCGTGACGCCGACCGGTTCCTCGCCGTGGTCGAGCAGTCCCTCGGACTGGTCCCGCATCCACCGATCGCCTGCCGGGCCGTCGCTCCTCGCGGCGCCACGGCCGGTCCCCGAGCCGGTGTCGCCTGACCCGTTCGTCCATCTCCACGTCGCCTCCGGATACTCCCTCCAGTACGGCGCCTCCCACCCCCACACCCTCGTCGAGCGGGCCGTGGAACAGGAGATGGACACCCTGGCGCTCACCGACCGCAACGGGACCTACGGCGCGGTGAAGTTCGCACGCGCCTGCCGGTCGGCCGGGATCCGGCCGGTGCTCGGCGTCGACCTGGCCTACCAGCCGGTGGCGACCGCTCCCGGTTCTCGAGACCCGCGCCCGTCGTCCCTGCCGCGGACACCCGTCCGGGGCGGCAGCTTCCGCGACCCGGCGAGCGACCGGGGCGGGCTGCCCCGGGTGACCCTGCTCGCCCACGCCGGTGGGGAGGGGGGTGGCCGGGCCGGCTGGGCGGCGATCTGCCGACTGGTCTCCGCCGTCCACCTGACCGGGGAGCGGGGCCGGCCGGTGGCCAGCCTCGACCTGCTCGCTCCCCACCTCGCGGGAGGTGACGTGGTGGTGCTGCTGGGCCCCTCCTCCGAGGTCGGCTCGGCCGTGACCCGGCGCCGTGACGACCAGGCGCTGGCGGCGGTCGCGGCCTGGCGCGAGGTCGTCCCGTCCGACAACCTCGTCCTCGAGCTGGTCTCCCACCGGCTGCCGGGCCGCGGCGGCACCTGGGGTCCCGGCGCCGCCGCCCACGCCGCCCGGACGGCGGGGCTGGCCCGGCAGGCCGGACTGCGGGCGGTGCTCACCAACGCCGTCCGCTACGCCGACCGGCTCGACGCCCCCACCGTCGACGTCCTCGACGCCGCCCGCCGGCTGGTCGCGCTCGGCTCTGTCGATCTGCGCCAGGTGGGTCCTTCTGGATCTAGGGCCAACGCCGAGGGGTTCCTCAAGTCCGGCAAGCAGATGGCCGAGGTCGCCGAGGAGGTGTGCCGGCTGGCCGGCCTCGAGGGTGACCCGGTGCGGGCGGCCCACGGGATGCTGGCCGAGACCCGCGCCCTGGCCGACCGGTGTGCCCTCGACCCCGCCGCCGACCTCGGGATCGGCCAGGTCCACCTGCCCGAGCTGGCCACTGCCGGCGGCGGAGCCGGCGGGGGAACTGGCGGGGCCGACCGGCTGCTTCGCGAGCGCTGCGAGGCCGGGATCGGTGACCGCTACGGCTCGGCGCCGCGGCAGCGGATCTGGAAGCGGCTCGACGACGAGCTGGAGGTGGTCCGTGGCCTGGGCTTCGCCCCCTACTTCCTCACCGTCGGCGACATCACCGACCTGGTCCGCGACATGGGGGTGCGGTGCGCGGCCCGCGGCTCGGGAGCCGGCAGCCTGGTCAACTACCTGCTCGGTGTCTCCGGCATCGACCCGATCCGCCACGACCTGCTGCTGGAGCGGTTCCTCTCGCCGCTGCGCGAGTCGCTGCCCGACATCGACATCGACGTCGAGTCCGCCCGCCGGCTCGAGGTCTACGAGGCGATCCTCGAGCGCTACGGCGGCGAGCGGTGCGTCTGCGTCTCGATGATGGACACCTACCGTGTCCGCCACGCGGTGCGCGACGTCGGCGGGGCGCTCGGGATGCCGCCGGGCGAGATCGACGCGATCGCCAAGGCGTTCCCCCACATCCGGGCCCGCGACGTACGACTGGCGCTGCGCGACCTGCCCGAGCTGGCCGCGAGCGGCCTCACCGAGGGGCGGCTCGACCTGTTCTTCGCGCTGGTGGAGCGGCTCGACGGATTGCCGCGGCACGTCGCGATGCACCCCTGCGGGGTGCTGCTCTCCGACGCGACCCTGCTCGACCGCACCCCCGTCGAGGCGTCGTACGCCGGGTTCCCGATGAGCCAGTTCGACAAGGACGACGTCGAGGACCTCGGCATGCTCAAGCTCGACGTGCTCGGCATCCGGATGCAGTCGGCGATGGCACACGCCGTCGCCGAGATCAGGCGGGTCGACGGGGTCGTCGTCGACCTCGACGACGAGGCGCAGGTGCCCTTCGACGACCCCGGCACCTATGACCTGATCAGCTCGGCCCGGACCCTGGGGGTCTTCCAGATCGAGTCGCCCGGGCAGCGCGAGCTGGTCGGCAAGTCCGGCATCGAGTCCTTCTCCGACATCATCACCGACATCTCGCTGTTCCGGCCCGGCCCGGTCAAGAGCGACATGATCACCCCCTACCTCGAGGTCAAGCACGGCTGGAAGGACGTCTCCTACCTCCACGACGACCTGCGGCCGATCCTCGGGGGCACCCACGGCGTGGTGGTCTTCCACGAGCAGGTCATCGAGATGATCGCGCTGTTCGCCGGCACCGACCTCGCCGAGGCCGACGAGCGGCGTCGTGCGCTGGGCGACGTCGAGGGGATGGCCGAGACCAAGCTCTGGTTCTTCCCCCGCGCGCTCGGCCGCGGCTACCCCCTCCCGGTGGTCACCCGGGTCTGGGAGGTGCTGGCGGCCTTCGCCAGCTTCGGGTTCTGCAAGGCCCACGCCGCCGCCTTCGCCCTGCCGACCTTCCAGTCCGCCTGGCTCAAGACCCACTGGCCTGCCCACTTCCTGGCCGGCGTGCTGACCCACGATCCGGGGATGTATCCCAAGCGACTGATCCTCGACGACGCCCGGCAGTGCGGGATCACCGTGCTCGGCCTCGACGTGAACGCCAGCGGCCGCCACCACCTCGTCGAGCGACGCCATCCGCGGCGTCTCGCGGCGTTGTCGTCGCTCGACGGGCGCTCCGCTTCAGCCCGCCTTCGCTCCTCCGCCTTGCGAGACACCACGTCTGACGCCGCTCGTGAAGACGAGTGTGAATATGCCATTCGGATCGCATTGTCCGAGGTGAAGGGGATCAGCGAGAGAGAGGTCGGTCGGATCCTGGCTTGCCAGCCCTTCCACTCGCTGCCCGACTTCTGGCACCGCGCCCGGGTGTCCCGGCCGGTGGTCGAGCGGCTGGTGCTCGTCGGAGCCTTCGACCGGCTCTACGGCATCGACGCCGGGGCCGACGACGGGGCGGGCACCGGGGAGGGGGGACCCCACGCACCACTGGGCGGGGTGACCCGGCGCGACCTGCTGCTGCAGGTGATGGAGCTCGACCGCTACGCCCGCAACCTCGACCGCACGGCCCGCGGCCGCGGCCTGACGGCCCGGCGGCGTCCCGCCACCGTGCGGCCCGGTCGGGAGGCGGTGGCCGACGTGGCGTCGCGCAACAGCACCGACCCGGCGAGCCGGGATGCCGCGCCGACCACCGAGCGGCACACCCTCGCCGACGGCGGGGTGTGGGCGCGGACCAGCGCTCAGTCCCGCGTGAGCGCGCCACCCGACCCGGTCGACTCGGTGCAGCTGACCCTCGACCTCGGGGACCGCCCCGACCAGACCGACCCCAGCGGGCTGCCGGAGATGACCGTCGACGAACGGCTGCGGGCCGAGCTGGAGATCCTCGGTCTCGACGTCAGCAGCCACGTCGTCGACCGCTACGCCGAGTTCCTCGACGTCCTCGAGGTGACCCGCAGCCGCGACCTGCTGGCCCGTCGCAGCCGCGCGGAGCTGCTGGTCGCCGGGGTCAAGGTCGCCACCCAGACCCCCCCGGTCCGCTCCGGGCGCCGGGTGGTGTTCCTGACCCTGGACGACTCGACCGGTCCGGTCGACGCGACGTTCTTCGAGGACGCCCAGGGCCCCTACGCCGCCACGGTCTTCGGGTCATGGCTGCTGGTCGTCCGCGGGGTGCTGCGCCGGACCGGTCACCGGGGCGTGTCGCTTCGGGCCACCGGCGCCTGGGAGCTTCCCGCCCTCCACGACCTGTGGCAGCGCGAGGGGATCGAGGCGGTCCACGAGGCGATCGAGACCGCTCCCGAGGGCTTCGCCGCCCCCGAGCACCAGCGGGTGCTGGTCCACTCCAGCGGCTTCTTGATGTCGCCCTACGCCGACATCAAGCCGGCCGGCGAGGCCGTCAAGGGCCCGATGACCCAGGTGGCCCGCACGCTCTGGCACCGCAGCCCCGGGAGCCCGGGATGACACACGCCCTAGGGTTGCCCCCATGCCGACCGGACCCACCAGTGGACCCGCCAGCGGAACTGCCAGCGAACGCCGCAGCGCGACCCGCACGGCCGTGGTGTGGTCGGCCCTCCGCGACGTCCTCGACCGGCCCGGCGCCCACGACGGACAGCAGGCCAGGATCGTCGACATCGGCGGCGGGACCGGCGGCTTCGCCGTCCCGCTCGCCGAGCTCGGCCACCGGGTCACCGTCATCGACCCCAGCCCCGACGCCCTGGCCTCCCTGGACCGGCGTGCCCGCGAGAGCGGGGTGGCCGACCGGATCACCGGTCAGCAGGGCGACCTCGGCGACCTGGGCTCCCTCGTCGACGACGCCGACGTGGTGCTCTGCCACGGCGTCATCGAGGTCGTCGACGACCCGGTCGTCGCGCTGGACACGATCGCCGGGGTGCTGCGACCCGGTGGCGTGCTCAGCCTGCTGGTCGCCCAGCGCCATGCCTCGGTGGTCGCCCGGGCCATGGCCGGCCACTTCGAGCAGGCTCGTGCCCTGCTCGACGGGTCCGCCGCTGCTGCGGGAGGCCGTACCGGTCACCGGTTCACCCGCCAGGAGCTCGAGACGCTGCTGGCCGGTGCCGGGCTCGGCGTCTCCTCCGTCCACGCGGTCCGGGTCTTCTCCGACCTCGTCCCGGGTTCCCTGCTCGACCTCGAGCCGGGAGCGACCCGCCACCTGCTCGAGCTCGAGCAGGCCGTCGCCGAGCGGGAGGAGTTCTTCCCCCTCGCCGCGCAGCTCCACGTCGTCGCCACCCGCTGACCCGGCCACCTCCCGAGGGGCACACCGGTGAGCGCCCCCGACGACTCGCAGGACTGCCCGGTCCTCCACGTCGACATGGACGCCTTCTACGCCTCCGTCGCGGTCCGGGAGCGGCCCGACCTGGCCGGGGTGCCCGTGGTCGTGGGGGGCGGCAGCCGGGGCGTGGTGCTCTCGGCCGACTACCTCGCGCGCCAGTACGGCGTCCACTCGGCCATGCCGATGACCCGGGCTCGCCGGCTGTGTCCACGGGCGGTCGTCATCGCACCCGACTTCGACACCCTCGGACAGGTGTCGACCTCGGTGATGGAGACCTTCCGACGGGTCACCCCGCTGGTCGAGGTGCTCTCGCTCGACGAGGCCTTCCTCGACGTCCGGGGTGCCGCCCGCCGGCTCGGCTCGCCGCTGCAGGTCGCCGAGCAGCTGCGGGCGACGATCCACGACGAGCAGGGGATCACCTGCTCGGTGGGGGTGGCGGCCGCGCCCTCGGTCGCCAAGCTGGCCAGCCGTCGCGCCAAGCCCGACGGCGTCGTGGTCGTGCCGCCTGACCGGGTCGGCGACTTCCTGGACCCGCTCGACGTCGGGGAGCTGTGGGGTGTCGGCGACAAGACCGCTGCGATGCTCCACCGGCTCGGCCTGCTCACCGTGGGCGACCTGGCCCGCACCCCGATCCGGACCCTGCAGCGCGCGCTCGGGCACCACCTGGGTCGGCACCTCCACGAGCTGGCCCGGGGTGCCGACCGGCGTCCGATCACGGTGCGCAGCGGAAGTGTCTTCGGTGGCTTCGGGGCGGCCGACCCGGAGCACTCGATGGGCGCCCAGGAGACCTTCGGCCGCGACACCGACGACCGTGAGGTGGTCGTACGCGAGATCCTGCGACTGGCCGAGAAGGTGAGCCGGCGGATGCGGGCGGCGGGCGTCGCCGGCCGGACGGTCTCCCTCACCGTCCGGTTCGCCGACTTCACCACGATCACCCGGTCGCGCACCCTTCCCGAGGCCACCGACGTCACCGTGGAGGTCTATCGGGCCGCGACCCGGCTCTTCGACGGGCTGGGCCTGCAGCGGGCACGGATCAGGTTGGTGGGGGTGCGGGCCGAGGGGCTGGTGCCTCGCAGCTGCGTCCACCGCCAGCTGGTCCTCGGCGAGCGCGAGTGCGGGTGGGCCGAGGCCGACCGCGCTGTCGACCGTGCCGCCCGGAGGTTCGGGAGCGCCGCGGTCCGGCCAGCCTCGCTGCTGGGCTGACCCGGACGCCCGTGAAGAAAATCCCAGACGGGTGTACCAGCCTGCCCACCGCCTGCCTATGCTTGGCCGCAGACGTCATCCCACCACCGGGCCCCATCCGTCAGGGAGGAACCGTGCCTCTCTCCGAAGAGGAGCTGCGACTGCTCGAGCAGATGGAGCGTGCCCTCGTCGAGGAGGATCCCAAGTTCGCCTCGACGTTGCGGGGGACCTCGCTGCGCAGCATGGCGCGGCGTCGAGCGATCCTCGCAGGCGTCTGCTTCGTCGCCGGTGTCGCGATCATGATGACGGGTGTCGTGGCCAACCTGATCCCCGTCGGGATCATCGGGTTCCTCGTCATGCTGGCCTCCGCGACGATGGGGCTGGGCGCACTGCGTGGGCAGCGTGTCGCTGGCACGACCGCCGAGGAGCCTGCCGACGAGCCGGGCGAGGAGCGTCGCTTCACCGTCATCCAGGGTGGTGGCCGCAGCCGTGGGCGCAAGTCGCGTCCCCAGCGCCAGAGCCAGCGCCAGAGCCGTGGCTCCTTCATGGAGCGCGTGGAGGAGCGCTGGCGTCGGCGTCGCGAGAGCGGCGGCTTCTGACGTCCCGGTCGGCCTCGGTCGACCCTCACCGCACGGCCCCTGAGCCGTCGCCCGTGCCCTCAGCCCACGTGGTCGACGACCCCGCCGTGGCTGACCAGCACCTGCTCCTCCTCCGCCACCGACACCTCCCGCCTCCGGCGCCACGGCAGCACCGACGTCGGCCACCACCGTGCGCGGCGGCGCGCCCGCTCGTCGGCCCCGCCCCGGAGCGCGGCCAGCACGGTCCGGGCGTCGGCCACGACCGCCCCGTCCTGGCCGTGGTCGAGGTCCTGGCCGAGGTCCGCCTGGGAGTAGCGCAGTCGCTCCAGGGCCAGCACCAGCCGGTCGAGAGCAGCGGTGCCCTCCGGAGAGACCTCGGCTCCGCGGCGCGGGCGCTCGACGTCGTCGGGACGGGTCGAGCCGAGACGGTCCACGAGCCGGTCGCGCGTCTGTCGCGGTGAGCGACCGGCCGGCCACGGGACGCCGAGGTCACGGGCGGTCGCCTCCAGCTCGGCCCACGCGGGCTCGGGCGCGCCGGTCAGCCGCGCGCGGGACTGGCGGCGACGTACGAACCGGGGGAGGAGCAGCAGCAGCACGGCCACGGCCCCGGCCAGGCCACCCAGCACCGGCGTCCAGGGGAAGCCCTGCTCGGCCCGCGGCGACTGCTCCTCGGGGAGGGCGCCCTCGTCGAGACGCGGGTCCGAGCCGAGGCTCTGCTGCTGGCCCGGCTCCTGGGTCTGCTGCTGGCCCGGCTCCTCCTCGGGGAGCTGCGGCAGCTCCTGGGTGGTGTACTCGGGCACGCCCTCGGCGCGGTCGGCGGGGGTCGGCTCGAAGCGGACCCAGCCGGCACCACTGAAGTAGAGCTCGGGCCAGGCATGCATGTCGTCCGAGGAGTACTCGTAGGTCTGGGGCTCCACCTGGGTGGGTTCCAGGAAGCCCACGGCGACCCGGGCCGGGATGCCCAGCGACCGCGCCATCGCCGCCATGGCCGAGGCGAACTGCTCGCAGTAGCCGGTGCGGCCGGTCCCGCCCTCGGTGAGGAACGCCGACAGCTCATCGGTTCCGTTGCCGGGCGAGACGTTGTCCAGGGAGTACTCGAAGCCGCCGTCCTCGCGGAACCAGTTCTGCAGCGCGACCGCCTTCTCGTAGCGGCTCGGGAAGTCGCGCGTCACCTCCGTGGCAAGGTTGCCGACCAGCTCGGGGAGGTCGCCGGGAAGGTCGCGGTAGGAGCTGTCGACCTCGCCCGCGGACGATGCGGAATCGGCCAGCAGCTCGGCGTCGAGCTCGAGGTCGACGCCGGTGAACGTGTAGGAGAGCCCGGCCGTGTCGAGCTCTTCATCGGCGGCCAGGAAGTCGAGCGTCTCGACGTCGTAGCGCCAGTCGCCCGCGGCCGAGATCCGCGAGATGGGAGTCTGCGTGGGCAGCCACCGTGACCGGAACTGGGCGAGCGCCGTCACCTCGTAGTCGTACTGGGTGCGCGGGACCGCGCGGTCGACCTCAGGTGCCGGGACCGGTCCCTGGGCACGCTGGTCGACGGGGATGTCCCGGTCGCCGGTGCTCCACTCGTTGTCGGTGAACCGGTTGAGGGCGGCGATGCGCAGGTAGGAGGTCTGCGGGGCGTCGGTGGTGATCCGCAGCAGGGGTACGTCCTCCGTACGCAGCAGGTCGCGCCGCAGGTCGGTCATCGGGTTGTCCACCGAGATGTCGGACCCCGAGCCCTGACCCGGACCGAATCCGAACACGCCCAGCGACATCGTCGGCACCAGCAGCGGCGCGAAGACCGCGAGGGCAGTGGCCCCGAGGCCCACCGTGCCCGCCCCGGCCCGGATCGTCGAGGACTGGCCGCCGAGCCCTCCCCCTGCCCCTTCGAGACTGCGGCCCCATCGGGCGACGGTGTCGAGGTGCTGTAGGTAGAGCAGGAGCAGGAAGCCACCCGCGGTCACCGCGAAGACCCACCAGGCCACGCCGCCGCCGAGCAGGCTCACCGGGATGCTGTAGATCGCCAGCAGGGGGAGCCCGGCCAGCGGCGCCCGCCTGAGCGTGCACGCGCACAGGTCGACCAGGACCAGGCACGCCCATCCACCGAGGACGAGCAGCGGGTCGATGGCCCCCTCCGCGGGCACCGGGGCGCGGTACTGCTGCGCGTTGGTCACGGCCGTCGCGAGGGCGTCGACGAGTCTCGGAAAGGCGGATCCGACCGGGAGCAGGCTCCCCGTGAGCACCGTGCTGACCACCATCAGGCTGAGCAGCAGCTGACCCGACAGCACCAGGCCGCCCGGGAGGTGGACCCGCCGCAGCGCGGCGCCGCTGAGCGCGACGACGAGCGCCACCAGCAGCAGCGGCGCGAGGTAGCCGCCCGGGTCACGTGTGAAGCCGAGCCAGCTCAGGGTCGCCAGCCAGGTCGTGGCCGCGGCGGCCAAGCTCGCGGCGAGCACCTCGACGAGCCCAGCGCGACGCGACCTCATCGGGCCCACTCGGTCGCGTCCGAAACGACCCGGCCGGCCCGCGCAGCACCGGACCCGAGGTCCTGCCACACCTGGTCGAGCCGGTCGCGTGGGCCGAGGCTGGAGGCTCGCCATCCGTGACCGGCGAGCAGCGTGGCGGCCGAGCCGCGGCTGCCCTCGCCGAGCCAGGAGTCGACGTCGAGGGAGACTGCGAGCGCGGCCGTCGAGTGGTGCATCATCCGGGTGAACACGCGCAGATCCACGTCATCGATGCTCCCCGTGACCGCGACGAGCAGCCCTCCGTGAGTCGGGTCGGCCAGCCAGTGGGTGTCCAGGCGCTGCCGGGAGACCGGTTCGACCACTGCCAGCGCCTCGAGCAGCGGTCCGGTGTTGAGCTCCGCCTCGCGGTAGTGCCAGGCGTGGGTCGGGTCCTCCCCGGCCGCCGTGACGAGTCGGACCGTGAAGCCGCGCTGACTGAGGTGCACCGCGATCGAGGCGGCCGCCGACACCGCGGCCTCCAGCGACGAGGCGACGCCGCGGCCCCGGTGGGAGCCGGCGCGGTTGTCCAGGAAGATGGTCGCCCGCGACTGCCACGGCTGTTCCTCGCGGCGCACCATCAGCTCACCGACCCGCGCCGAGCTGCGCCAGTGGACGCGTCGCAGGTCGTCCCCGCGGCGATACTCCCGCACCATGACGTCCTCGGCGCTGCCGGTCGCGAACGCCCGCGGCCGGTTGTCCCCGGAGCCCGTCCAGGCGCCACCGAGCGGGACCTGGGGGAGCGAGGTGGTGCGTGGCGTGACGGTGAGCGGGATGGTGGTGCGGAAGGAGCGCCCGAGCTCGATGAGCCCGAACGGGTCGCTCACCCGGACGGTCATCGGGCCGATCTCGAAGCGACCGCGGACGTCGGACCGCACCTGGTAGGTCACCTGGCGCCGCCAGCCGTTTCCGATGCCCTCCAGCACGAACCGGTGCCGGGTGCCGAGCACGTACGGGACGTGGTCCTCCAGCATCAGCAGACCGCTCGGCTTGCGGCCCTCGTTGCTCAGGGTCAGCGTGACTGTGGCCGAGGAGCCCGCGCTGACCAGCTGGGGGTTGACCGTGCGCACCAGCGCCAGCCGATAGCGGCTGCGGCCGATGAGTGCCGCGGCGAGCAGCGGCAGCACGGTCACGAGCACGCCGACCCGGACCAGCTGGTCCTGGCCCATGACCACCGCGCAGGCGATCGCGGTGACCCCGGCCGCGAGGAACGCGCGCCCCCGCAGGGTCAGTCCGGACAGCGCCTCACGCACGTGAACTCCTCAGCCCGGCCGGGTCAGGCCTGTTTGTTGAGCACGGGCACCGACTCGAGGACGCCGGTGAGGATCGCCGAGGTGGAGCGTCCGCTCATCGCGGCTTCGACGCTGGGCAGCAGCCGGTGGGCGAGGACCGACCCGGCGAGCGCACGTACGTCGTCGGGCAGCACGTAGTCGCGGCCCGACATCGCGGCGCGGGCCTTGGCAGCCCGGACCAGGTGGAGCGTGGCGCGCGGCGAGGCGCCGAGGGTCAGCTCCGAGGAACGCCGCGTCGCGGCACTGATCGAGACGGCGTAGCGCTGCACGGCGTCGGAGACATAGACCTGCCCGACGATCGAGGACAGCTTGCGGATCTCGGCGGCGTCGGTGACCGGCTCGAGGTCGTCGAGCGGGTTGGAGCGGGTGTGGGAGTCGAGCATCGCGATCTCGGCGGTCTCGACCGGGTAGCCGATCGAGACCCGGGCCATGAACCGGTCGCGCTGGGCCTCGGGGAGGGCGTAGGTCCCCTCCATCTCGACGGGGTTCTGCGTCGCGATCACCATGAACGGCGAATCGAGCAGGTAGGTCGAGTTGTCGATCGTGACCTGCCGCTCCTCCATGCACTCCAGCAGCGCCGACTGGGTCTTGGGGGAGGCCCGGTTGATCTCGTCGCCGACGACGATGTTGGCGAAGATGCCCCCGGGTCGGAACTCGAACTCGCGGGTGTCCTGGTTGAAGACCGAGACGCCCGTGACGTCCGAGGGCAGCAGGTCGGGCGTGAACTGGATCCGGCGCACCGTGCAATCGATGCTGCGCGCCAGGGCCTTGCTGAGCTGCGTCTTGCCGACGCCCGGCACGTCCTCGATCAACAGGTGCCCCTCCGCGAGCAGGACGACCAGGCTCGCCGACACCACCTCGGGCTTGCCCTCGATGACGCGTTCGATGTTGCTGCGGACCCGGCGCACGACGGCGTCGAGTGTCTCCAGGTCGGCGCCGTTCGCGATCTGCGCCGATGCGGTGTCGTGCGTCGCCACCCGTATGTCCTCCTGCGGTCGGTCGTCGTGCGCCCACGGTAGAGCAGGGCGCGAAAAACCTATGACGGTCGAGTGCCTGCGCCCACGGATCGGGTGTCACGGTTTGGTTGCGATCCGGGCCCGGCCGCCGACCCGCTCCTGCGGCAGGCCGCACCACGTCCTCCACCGCGCTCCACGCCGGGCTCCCCGAGCGGGTTTCGCCGGCGTTCACGCACGTCACTGGACAGGTCCGGCCATTCGCCCCGTACCGGAAAGGCCCGGAAACCTGCCGGAGATGGTTGACGGTGGAGGGTTGTGGCGTAGAGTGGGGCGCAGTGGAGGAAGAGTGCCGGAGTCGGGGCTCTCAGGGAGCGGAGGTGCCCGATGTTGATGGGCACCTACACCCCGAAGCTGGACGACAAGGGTCGGCTCTTCCTTCCGGCGAAGTTCAGGGACCAGCTGTCGGAGGGACTCGTGGTCACGAGAGGTCAGGAACGCTGTCTGACCGTGTGGCCGATGCGTGCCTTCGAGCAGCTGGCAGGGCAGGCCCAGGAGGCTCCGGTGACGGACAAGGCGGTACGGGACTACACCCGGCTGCTGTTCGCCGGCGCCTCCGACGACCAGCCCGACAAGCAGGGCCGGCTGACCATCCCCCCGATGCTCCGCGAGTACGCGTCGCTCTCGAAGGACGTGATCGTGATCGGGGTCGGCAACCGGCTGGAGATCTGGGACTCCACGCGCTGGCAGGACTACTCGGACGGCCGCGAGCAGGCGTTCTCGGACCTCAGCGACGAGGTGTTCCCGGCGACCTGACGGGTCACCGGGTGCACACACAACAGCACAGCGGATCGCACGGCGAGGTCTCGAGCCCGCTCTCACGACATCTGGGGCACCTTCCCCGGCTCCAGACGTCGACTCCCACCACCTACCGGGAGCGGGCTGGGACCTGGCCGGGCGATCCACCACCGGCACCATCCATCCGCCACGCACCTGGGGTCGAGACCATGAGCTTCACGCGAGCAGCCGACGGCACCGTCGAGGTGTCCCCCTCGGTGTCGCAGGCGGCGCCGCGCGTACGCCACCTCGCCCGCGGGGCCCTCGGGCTGATGGCCTTCTCGGCACTGGCGTCCACGACCCTCGCCGGGTGCCTGCTGCTCCTCGCCATCCTCGGGCACCAGGGCTGACCATGAGCAGCCCCTCCCACGCCCCGGTCCTCCTGGACCGGGTCGTCGCCCTCCTCGCGCCCGCCCTCGCCCACGAGGGCGCCGTCATGGTCGATGCCACCCTCGGCCTCGGCGGTCACACCGAGGCCGTGCTGCGGCGCTGCGATCTCGCTCGGGTGGTGGGCATCGACCGCGACGAGGCCGCGCTCGCGCTGGCCGCCGAGCGGCTCGCACCGTTCGGTCAGCGCTTCACCGGCGTGCACGCGGTCTACGACGAGATCCTCGAGGTGCTCGGCGAGCTGGGGCTCGACGCCGTCGACGCGGTGCTCTTCGACCTCGGCGTCTCCTCCATGCAGCTCGACGTCGCCGAGCGCGGGTTCGCCTACCGCGAGGACGCCCCGCTGGACATGCGGATGGACCGTACGGGCGGCCTCACCGCGGCCGACGTCCTCAACACCTATGCCGAGCCGGATCTCGCCCGAGTCCTGCGGGACTACGGCGAGGAGAAGTTCGCCCGCCGGATCGCGGCCGCCGTCGTGCGTGAGCGCGCCGAGCGGCCGTTCACCACCTCCGCGCGGCTTGTCGAGCTGCTCTACGCGGCAATCCCGGCGCCGGCCCGTCGCACCGGCGGCCACCCCGCCAAGCGCACCTTCCAGGCGCTGCGGATGGAGGTCAACGACGAGCTCGCCGTGTTGCGGCGAGCGCTGCCTGCCGCCGTCGACGTGATCCGCGTCGGCGGGCGCGTGGTGGTCGAGGCCTACCACTCGCTGGAGGACCGGCTGGTCAAGCAGGCCTTCGCGGCCGTGACCCGCAGCGACGTCCCGCCGGACCTGCCCTTCGTGCCGGAGGGCCACGAGCCCGCGCTGCGGCTGGTCACCCGCGGGGCCGAGAAGGCGGACCAGCACGAGATCGAGGACAACCCCCGGGCCGCGTCAGTGCGGCTGCGGGCGATCGAACGAGTCAGAGGAGCCGCTTCATGAACACCCCGGCCGTCCAGCTCCGCTCGCGCATGCCCCGCCTTGCCCCTCTCACGGGAGCAGCGGTCGAGCGAGCGCGGCTGCGGGTCGTGCCTCGTCGCCGCACCCGGGCCGCGAGGCTGCCGTTCATCGCCCTGGTGACCCTGCTCATGCTCGGCGGCGTGGTCGGGCTGCTGCTGTTCAACACCTCCATGCAGCAGGCGGCCTTCGCGACCACAGCGCTGGAGGAGCAGACGCAGATCCTGACCGCTCGCGAGCAGACGCTGGAGATGGAGCTCGACGTGCTCCGCAACCCCCAGCGGGTGGCCGAGCAGGCGCAGCGGATGGGCATGGTGCCGCACCAGGCACCCGCCTACCTCGAGCTGTCCTCCGGCGAGGTCCTCGGCGAGCCTGCACCGGCCGCAGCGGCCGACGGCCTCAGACTGTTGCCGCGCCCACCCGCCAAGCCGGCCGTCCTGACGCCCGAGCCGGTCGTCCGAGAGGTGTTCCCGACCGGCACCCCCGCAGACGCCACGGACGCCCGCGGCAGCCGAGGAGCGGCGCGCGACAGTGACCGGGACAGCAACATCGACCGGGCTCGCGACCGAGCCCGCGGCTGAAGGGGAGTCACGGGTGCCCACGACGCGACCTGCACGCCCACTCCGCCCCCGGGGCAGCCTGCGCGGTGCTCCGCTGTTCCGGTTGCGCCTCGGCTTCATCGTGATCGCCATCGTGCTCTCGGTGTTCGGGGCCAGGCTGGTGCAGCTGCAGGGGCTCGACCCCAGGGCGTACGCCGAGATGGCGGCCGCCGCCGGCACCGTCGAGGCCGTGCTGCCCGCAGCCCGCGGCGACATCCTCGACCGCAACGGAGAGCCACTGGCCCGCTCGGTCGACGGCGTGACGGTGATCGCCGACCCGCTGCTCACCGAGGGCCAGGCGCCGGAGCTGGCGAAGTTCCTCTCCCACCGCCTGGACGTGGACTACTTCGACGTCCTCCCGCGGTTGCGCGAGGAGGGCAGCCGGTTCGAGTACGTCGCGCGCCGGATCCCCTCGACCCAGGCCTCGACGGTGCTCGCCGAGGCCGAGGAGCTCGGCTTCGCGGGGCTGACCACCAGTCGTGACCCCGTCCGCGACTACCCCGCCGAGGACGTCGGCGCCAACCTGGTCGGCTTCGTCGGCACCGACGAGGCGCTCACCGGCTTCGAGCGGACCTTCGACGGGATGCTCGCCGGCACCGACGGCTCGGCCCGCTACCAGGTGGGCGACGGCAACCGGATCCCGCTGGGCGAGAACACCGTCGTCCCGCCCGTCGACGGCGACGACCTCCACACCACCGTCGACCTCGACCTCCAGTGGTACGTCCAGCGGGTGCTGCGGCAGAGCGTCGAGGACTCCGGAGGCGAGTCCGGGATGGCCGTGGTCATGGACAGCCGCACCGGTGAGCTGCTCGCGCTCGCCGACCACCCGACGTACGACGCCGGCGACCCTCTGGTGTCGCGACCGGAGGACCTCGGCTCGCGGGCCATCAGCGACGTCTACGAGCCGGGATCGGTCGAGAAGGTGCTCACGGTCGCCGGGCTCCTCGACGCCGGCAAGGTCACCCCGCGCACCCGGCTGGTCGTCCCGCCCGAGCTGAGCCGCGACGGCCGGGTGATCAACGACTGGTTCCCCCACGAGACGCTCAGGCTGACCCTCGCTGGCGTGATCGCGAAGTCCTCCAACATCGGCACGGTCCGTGCGGCCGACGAGTACGGCCGGGGCGAGCTGCGCCGCTACCTCACCCGGTTCGGCTTCGGCAGCCCCACCGACATCGGGGTCCGCGGCGAGACGGCCGGGATCCTCCCGTCGGCCAGCCTCTGGAACCGGCTCACCCAGGACCGGGTCGCCTTCGGCCAGTCGCTGTCCGTCAACGCCGTGCAGATGACCGCGGCCGTCAACACCATTGCCAACCGCGGAGTCAGGGTCGATCCGGCGGTGATCAGTGGCAGCGCCACGACCGAGGATGGCGTCGAGGTCGGCACCGACCACACCGCCACACGCCGGGTGGTCAGCGCCCGCGCCGCGGAGCAGACCGCGCAGATGATGGAGCTCGTCGTCGACCCCGAGGTCGGCACCGCCCCGGCGGCCGCCGTGCCCGGCTACCGGGTGGCCGGCAAGACCGGCACCGCCCAGCGGGTGGGGGAGGACTGCGGCTGCTACGACGGCACCTTCACGGTCTCCTTCGCCGGCTTCGCACCGGCCGACGACCCCCGGTTCACCGTCTATGTGGTCGTCCAGGATCCGAGCAACGGCGGGGGCGGCGGCTCGATCGGCGGCCCGGCGTTCTCGAAGATCATGAGTTATGCGCTGCGCCGCTA
>Ga0136617_10001176_pt1 | contig 22951 bp, 20 predicted proteins | sample AntDrymUQ3222106_2_FD_129672 | JGI IMG/M metagenome (GOLD analysis project Ga0136617, IMG submission 129672) | Polar desert sand microbial communities from Dry Valleys, Antarctica - metaG UQ322 (21.06) | ecosystem: Environmental > Terrestrial > Soil > Desert | place: Antarctica: Dry Valley...
CGCAACCTCGCCCGGCCCGATCTGCATCGCCCCAAGTTCGGTCAATATCCAGAGCCGCCCCATCTCCGGCACGATCAGCATCTCACCGTCGGCATTATAAAAAAACCGGTCGCCCATGCCCTTGTTGCAGGCATAAATATGCACCGCCATCCCAATTTGCGAGAACGAATCGCCGTTCCCCGCAATAGTCGTGATCCCGTCAATAAAATCCGTCGGAGGCTCGGGAATCGGCAGCGGATCCCACCGAAGCTGGTTGGGCGTAGTTACGATCTCATTAAAAGGCGACGATCTGAAAAGCTTACTCTCGATCTCCCGAAATGGCTTGTGCAGCACGCTCGGTCTCATTCGATATGCCCAAGTCCGCTTATTAACACTGCGCGGCGCCGTAAAAGCCGTCCCCGAAAACTGCTCCGCATAAAGCCCCAGCGGCGCCTTCTGCGGCGAATTCCGCCCAACTGGCAAAGCCCCCTCGATCGCCTCAGTTGAGAATTCATTGCTAAAACCCGTTTGGTATTTAAGGTCCATTGCGAATATTTTGCCACGAGTCACGCAAATTCGCGAATCCAACGGGTAAAGCAATCTATGGCTTGCCCTCCGTTCCGTTTTTGCGGCTTGATGTGGCATAGTTATGGCAATGCACTCGGCCAATAAAAAGTTAAAGGGCGGTGCGTTCGAGACGGCCGATGCGAGAGCAGCCGGGCGAACGCCGGCCGAACTTGTCGAGCAGGCCGCTATGATTGCAGACGCGGCTCTCCGAGAGGCGGCTCGGACCGACTCGACCGAGGCGTTTCCCACCCAGACCTTAGAAGAGATCGCAGCCCGCGGTTTTTTTACAGCGCCGCTGCCCGGATCCGAGGGGGGCTGTGGTCTTGGTACCGAGCCCGGTACGAACTTAGATCTCCTAAAAATATTAAAAGAGTTCGGCCGCGGCAATCTGGTCGTAGGTCGGGTTTACGAGGGCCATGTCAACGCCCTGTTATTGCTGCATCTTTACGGCGACAAAGCCCAGATCGCGGCGTTCGCCGCTGACGCGGGCCGCGGGCATCTTTTCGGAGTCTGGAATACCGAGGCTGCCGATGGCGTAAAGGTAAAATCACTCGATAACGGGCGAATTGCGATGGACGGTTCGAAAACATTCGCCACTGGCGTTAATTTTGTTACCAGGGCGATCGTGAACGGTGCTCTGCCGGATGGCGGCTGGCAAACATGCGTAGTTCCCATGGATAGCGTGGAGGTTGCGGTCGACAAGTCGTGGTGGGATCCGATGGGTATGCGGGCGACGCGTTCGTTTAAGGTCGACTTTACGGGTGTCGAACTCGAACGCAAATGTCTCATCGGCGCCCCTCATGATTATTTTCGTGAACCGTGGTTTTCGGGCGGTGCGATTCGATTTGCCGCCGTACAGCTTGGAGCGGCTGAGGCGCTGTTCGATCTTACACGCGAGTATTTGCAGCTACTGAAGCGCACCGATGATCCGTATCAACGGATGCGTCTTGGCGAGATGGCGATATTAATAGAGAGCGGAAATCTCTGGCTACAATCCTCCGCCGAGCAGCTCGACCGGTATATGCGCTTCCTGTCGCAAACCGACGCCGAGCGATTTCTCGCATACGTGAGCATGATGCGCACCGCTGTCGAGAACATATGTGTTCAGGTAGTTCAGCTTTGTCAGAAAAGCGTGGGCGCGCGCGGGCTCAACCGCCCTTTTCACTTCGAGCGAATCATCCGCGATTTGATGATATATCTTCGCCAACCCGCGCCCGACGCTGCACTCGCCAAGGCGGGAGACTATGTTCTCAAGGCCGCCTCACCACGTGCCGGAAGCATATGGAAGTCCGAAATATAGACCTTACACGACCCGATGAACTGACATTAATGCCTGCCGATGAATTGCGGTCGTTCGGGTCGACACTTGTTATAGCTCCGCATCCGGACGATGAAAGCCTGGGCTGCGGCGGTGTAATCGCGCTGCTGCGGCGTATGTCCGTTCCCGTGACAATTGCGGTTATGTCGGACGGGACGCTGTCACATCCGAATTCGGCCGAGTATCCACGTGACCGGCTGCGCGATCTGCGCGAGAGCGAGTTGTTTGAGGCGGCTTCGATACTTAATGTTGCAAGTGACTCGGTCGAATTTTTTCGTTATCCGGATCGCCGCGTCCCTTTGGCCGGATCGGCGCAATTCGATGAAGCGGCCGAGAGACTGGTTGAACTGCTCGCGATGCGGCTAGTGTCGACCATTTTGGCTCCCTGGCGGCGTGATCCGCATCCGGACCATCGTGCGGCCTTTGAGATAGTCACGGCCGCGAGCGGTGGAAATCATCGAATAATCGAGTATCCGATCTGGCTGAATCACCTGGCGACAGGCGCGGACGCTCCTTTATCGAGCGAGGTAGAGGCTTTTCGCATTGATGTATCGTCCGTACTCGACAGCAAACAGCGGGCGATAATGGCCCATCGATCGCAGACGAGCGGCCTGATAAACGACGACCCTGACGGCTTTCGCCTCGGCACCGAGATTTTGGAAAGCTTTGCGGCTCCGTTCGAAGTGTATTTGCGCTCGAAAATCGAAAAGATGCGCGCGGGAGTCGACAAACCAAAAAAAACACTTTCCGAAGATTATTTCAATGACGTTTATTTGGCCAGTTCTGATCCATGGAATTTTGAGGCCAGCGAGTATGAAGCTGCAAAGTACGACGCGACAATCGCTTCGTTGCCTTTATCGTGGTACGAAAATGCTCTCGAGATCGGATGTTCGATCGGGGTATTGACCGGGAAGTTGGCCGATCGATGCAGTCGGCTCACATCGACCGACGTCTCCGACCGTGCACTCGAGATCGCTCGGAAAAGAAATGACGGTCGTAAGAGCGTCCAGTTTCTCAAAACGAGTATACCGCGCGAATTTCCTGACGAGGACTTTGACCTGATCGTGATATCTGAGGTCGGATATTACCTCGACGTCCATGACTGGCAAGAGGCTACGCAGAAGATTTTCAACCATCTGCGGCCCAAGGGGCACATTATTTTGGTTCATTGGCTGCCGGACGTCGACGATTACCCGCAGACCGGCGATGAGGTTCACAACCGCTTCGCGGATTTCGCCGTATCCAAGCCGTTAAAAAACCTGTGCACTCGCCGTGCGGAGACTTACAGGCTCGATGTGTGGGAGCGGGCGGCTTGAGCGCGAAGGTCCTCGGTTACAAATATCAGGTCGCGGACAACGTCTTCTACCCGCTGGAGCGAATATCTTTCGTTCCTGACGCCGATCCGCGCCTGCTCCCGGATCAGGTCAATATAACATTCACCAAACCCCTTTTGCCGTCTCAGCCCTTCCTTCAGGAGATGTGGCGGAATTCTCAGTTCCTCGGCAAGCCGGTTAAGCTCTTCGGCAGAGGGCGTTTTACCTTGCTCCCGAACAGCTTTCCAAAACTTACGGAGCTCGCGTTTCCATGTAAAACGATCGACAATCGAGCGTGCGTTCTCGACCAAATACGCCTCCCTCTCGCTCCCAAGTTTCTTCCATTGGTTAATTTGAAAAGCAAGTCCGACCTCGCTTCGGCCAATCGACCGGGCCGATGTGAACACAATCACATCGGGGCTGTGGCGAACTCTCAGGTCGGCCCGCTCCAACGCCTCATATAGGGCACAGTCCTCCAAAAATTTTACGTTCGGCACTCCGCCCGACTTTTCGTAGGCATCGGTCGTGATCGCAAAACTCGCGCTGAAATGTTGATGATGTCGGGGCCCGCCGTCAAACGGCAGGTCATCGATCAAAGCTTCGATCTCGGCAACAAGCAGTCGGTATCTCTCGTCCACAAGATGCAATGCCCGCGCGGCTGCGTCCATTGTCTCTAACTGGGGCTCTGAGAAAAGAATTCGCCCGCCGACGGCGTCCGCCCCGCGCTCGATCTCCGACAGGTTGGCCGCGATCCAGTCGGGCGCAACCACCGTATCTCCGTCGGTCGACATTATCACGCCTGAGCCTGAACGGGTGCTTCGTAAACGCGCATAAGCCTCGTTCATCAAAAGGCGTCTAACATAGCCCACATTAGCCCGCTCGGGCGCGAGCCGGATCTCGTCCAGCCGAACAGCCAGCATCGGCATATCGTGATGGAATTGCCTGATAATGTCCGCCGAATCGTCGCTGCAGTTATTGGCCAGCAGCAGGATCTCGAATGAATGCTGATCAATTCCAGGCGGCAGTATTTGATTAGCCAGGGCCTCGAGCGATTGCCGAATCGTGGCCGCCTCATCGCGGACAGGCACGACTATTGACACGCGGCAATTCGACGCGATCGGAGAACTCCTAAAGCATCGATCAAAATCTTTATCCGCGATCATAAGCAATATCCCGAAAGGAAATTTTCGCCCTTTTATTTCGACCGCTAGGACGACCCTACGTCATCGAGCGATCTACAGCTTTCGCCGGCCCGATCCGCACCGGCCCCGGGGTCTCGGGTCAAAAATTCCCAGCCCTTCCCATTTCCGGCACGATCAGCATCTCACCGTCCGCATTATAAAAATACCGGTCGCCCATGCCCTTATTGCAGGCATAAATATGTACCGCCATCCCAACCTGTGAGAACGAATCGTCGTTCTCCGTAATCGTCGTGATCCCGTCAACAAAATCCGTCGGCTCCTCCGGTATCGCCAATGGATCCCACCGAAGCTGGTTCGGCGTCGTCACAACCTCATCAAAAGGCGAGGACCTGAACAGGGTACTGTTTGTGGCAGAAGCACGACCGTTAGGGAGAACTTTCGCCCCGTACAATCTAAACGGCTTGTGCAGCACGCTCGGCCTATCCGATAAGTCCACGTGCGTTTGTTGTGCCCGCGCGGAGCCGTAAAAGCCGTCCCCGAAAACTGCTCCGCATAAGCCCCAACGGAGACCTCTGCAGCGAATTCTGCCCCACCGGCACCGCGCTCTCGACTGCTTCGGTTGCGAATTCATTGCCGAAACCTGTTTGGTAGCGAAATCGTTGGGTCATAAATTAATTCTTCAAATATTTCGCGTATTCTTTGCGAGTTTTGTATATCCGGAGTTCAACTTCTACAGCTTCGTCCTTCATATTAGCTTCTTCTAGCACAACCGAGTGTATTTCCAGAATCCAGAGCAACATTCCCGCGTAACGAGAGCGGATTTCATTATCATCAACATTCTGAAATGCGGAACGATATGTATCTTCCGCCCTAGCATAAAAATCCAATGTTTTGTCGAGGTTGTGGAGTTGATAATGCGCTTGCCCGAGTAAGAAATAGACTTCACCGAGTTCGAGGTTTGTGTCGTCCGGAACACGCTTTCCTGTCATTAGGGCTTCTTCGAGAAATTGGATAGCATCACTGGGTTGTATTCGCCTGAGTAACACTGTGCCCACGGCCTTCTGGGCATTGTATCTCTTCAAGTAGTTTTCGTTCGGAAGCTCTTCGGCATAAGACAAGGATAGTCGACAAAAATCCTCTGCATCCTTGAAACTCTGCCGACTAATAAGCGAGCGACATTTTTCGTACTCATCAGAGAACCTGCTATTAATTCCATCTTTACCCTGGAAAGAATCGAAAACAGGTTTTACTTGCTTTATATTGTCTGTCCCTTGAAGTTGACAGGAGACAGCTACGGAAACAATCACAATCAAGAGAACAATCGTCGGCTTCATAAGTTTCCCCGCCTTCTTTGTTCTTCTTCAATCGACACAAACAACGCCTTGAAATTACCTTTGCCGAAGCCTTTGCAGCCTTTGCGTTGGAGGATTTCGTAGAAGACGGTGGGGCGGTCTTCGACGGGTTTGGTGAAGATTTGCAATAGATAGCCTTCTTCGTCGCGGTCTACCAGGATGCCGAGTTTTTTGAGGCTTTCGATGTCTTCGTCGATTTCGCCAACGCGTGAGGGAAGCTCGGCGTAGTATGTGTCGGGGACGGTGAGGAATTCGACGCCGTTTTCGGCCAGTTTTGTTACGGTACTGCGGATGTCCTTGCAAAGCAGGGCGATGTGCTGGGCGCCGGCGGAGCGGTAGAAATCGATGTATTCCTGGATCTGGCTTTTGCCTTTTTTGCTTTCGGCGGGCTCGTTGATGGGGAATTTGATGTTGTGGCCGCCGTCGGACATAACTATCGACATCAGGGCGGAATATTCGGTCGAGATGTCCTTATCGTCAAACGTGATGTAGCGGAAAAACCCGAGCACGTCGCGGTAAAAATCGCACCAGTAGTTCATCTTCCCAAGCTCGACGTTGCCGACGATGTGATCGACAAGCTGAATGCCTACCTCTTCGCCGGGAACGTTTTGCTCGACGAATCCGGGCAGGAAAACGCCGCTGTAATTGTGCCCGTTATCGCCCTTGTTACGGGAGCGTTCCTGAACTTTCGGCTCCCCTCCTTTCAAAGGAGGGGTGGATGCCGCTTCGGCAGACAGGGTGGTTGTTTCTTCGACGGACGGCAGCTCACTGATGGGCGAAGCACGAACCACCCCGTCCGCGAAACGCGGCCTCCCCTCCTTATCCAAGGAGGGGAGCTCGGAAGCTGTCGCTGCGCTATTGCTACCACTTGGCCTTCCGCCATTTGCATGCGAAATAAACGAATGTATCGTATCGCCGTAAGTCGCGATAGCCGCGTGTCGCACAGAGCCGTTCTCGTCCGACCAATCACGCGGCTCAACCACTGCTTTCGCACCTCGTTTTACCGCTTCATTAAACGCGTGATCGGCGTCCTCGACCTGAAACGCGATATCGCGCACGCCGTCGCCGTGCTGCTTGATATGCTCCGCCGCCGGATGCTCCGGCAGCAGCGGCGTTGTTAGCACGAAATTCACACGGTTCTGCCGCATCAAATAACTCGTCGTCTCGCGATTGCCCGTCTCAAGCCCCGAATACCCGGCCCGCGAAAACCCAAATGCCTTGCGATAAAAAAACTCCGCCTGCTTCGCATTGCCGACGTAAAACTCAACGTGATGTATCTTTTTTAGCCCTAAAGGATTTTGTGTTGTCATTATTGCTCGATTACTTCCTTTCGAAATATCCGGTTTACCGCTTTCACGGGTTTGTAAACCAATTTGCCGTCTTCCGAAGTTAACTCGGATACTGTCTTTTTAATCCAATTGCCATTTTTATCCAGTTCGAATTCCGACTTTTTCTTTTCAATTAAGTTTCCTGAGGGCGTGTGAACCGACTCTTCGACTAAATTGTTCATATCGTCATAAACAACGAACACGTTTGAGGTGATTGTTCCGTCCAACTTATGCGATGTCAACTCAGTAATGCGACAGCGGCGATCCTTCTTAAATTTGAATCCGTAATCGTGTCCCTTATCTATAAACTCGGAATACCCATTCACGGGATGGTAAGAAAACTGCTTGTTCCAAATAATAACTTTCGATTTAGCGTTTCTCGTAGTTACATGTTTTAGATTCCCGTCAGCATCGTAAGTAAACACGTCTTCTAGAACGGCGGATCCGTCAGGATTGTAGCTAACCTTGAGAGTTAAGCGTTTTATCTGATCATAGGAGTAAATTTCTTTGCCGAAAACCTTAATCTTAGAGTTTGTAAGAGACGTGTCAGTAACACTTCCGAGTTCGTTGAAATTTGCTGTTGCGACCAAATCTGATACTTCGTTATCTTCCAAATCGGTTTCGCGCGTCTCTATACGTTGGATTGATCCTCTATGAGGCAAGTCATAGTTGTCCAAATCGGCGTTCGGATAAACCAAATGGTTTTTACATCTTATGTTTTCGTCCATCTGCTGTGAAAAAACCAAGGTCTGCAAAACCGTCAAAAAAACCGCAAGCAAAATTGTTCGTTTCAGGTAAAACATGGTTCTTAATTTGATTCCTCTTCAATCTCACGCGGCTCGACGAGTAGTTTGATGCCTTCGACAATTTCGGCGATTCTGCGTTTCGACAGTGTCCCGATCTTTTCACGGAGTTCGGATTTATCAATAGCAATTGTTTGCGAAACGACCACGACGCTTTGCGTTGGCAGTCCGGCTTCTCCTTTCGAAAGCATAATGTTTCCGGGAGCCGAAGCCCGTGAAAGATTTGTTGTCAAAGCACAAATCAAAACCGTATTGATGCGGCTTTAATTAAATAGATTGTTCTGGATAACGACAAATGGTCGTGTGTAACCCGGAGATGAACCATGCGGTTCCTCTAAATCGACCCAGAAAATATCGCCTTGCTTTATTTCCATTCATCCAACGCTTCGAACGATTTGTTCTTCATTAATTGCAATTCCTTTTTTTCTTCCGAGGGCAGCGCTTCCGAATAAGCATTATTGAGCGAATCCAGTAATTTGTGATTCTCGGTGTATGTTGGATAATCGTCTCGCACCGTCTGCAATGCAAACCGAACGGCGGAAGAAACTGCCTCACGCGACAAGTGGGGATATTGCGATAAAATACTATCGAATGTTTCGCCCGCCGCGAGCTTTTCGAGAATTAGTTCAACGGTGATTCGTGTTCCCTTGATCACCGGCTTCCCAACCATTATTTTGGGATTGCATTCAATCAGATCTTCCATAGTTTTATTTCAATGCCAATTCCGGCACATTCGCGTTTTCGTAATTCTCTATCAACGCTGAAAGAACGTCTATCAACGATGCAAGTGGATGGGTTACGTCTTCACCGACCTGATCAATGAGATCGTCAAGCATTGCTACCAAACTTCATATTCCGCCTCTGTGTACGGCACGAAAACAGTGCCGGAGACATTTTTGCAGGATTGAACATCAACTGTCTGCATAATTATTCTCTTCACTTTCAGCGTCATATTCTTATGTGTCAGACAGCGGGATGTAAATCTTCTTTCGATTATAATGTAGCGTCAGCAGCCAAAAATATCTCTCTAATTTCCTAGTCGATGCGAAATTATTCTGCTTCATTTGACGATACCCCTAAATACGGTCTACCGACCATGGTGTTCGGTTGGGACTCGATTAGATGCCATATCTCAAAGATACTCCTTTTCAACAAAATTTTCGCCAATTCTTCCTTCAATCGACAAATTTTTCGTAGCCGAGCGGCTACTAACCATAATCGGTTCTTGATGCAGCAGACAAGCGATATAAAAGGGATCTAACGTACTTCTGGGAGGCGCAAATGGAGCCGCATCGGTACGGGAATAAAAAAAAGCGAACAGGACTTAGCCGTTTCGCTTTTTTATCTATTAGTTATCCACGTCCGTCATTGGAATGGGGTTGTCCAATTAGACGAACTGTCCTTAGACGACGGCAACTTTCATGACATTTTCCGCCTGCGGGCCTTTTGGTCCATTCGTTACTTCATACTCGACTTCCTGACCCTGAATCAAGGTTTTGTAGCCATCGCCCGTGATGGCGCTGTAATGGACGAATATATCCTGTTCGCCGGCCTGTTCGATAAAACCGTAACCCTTCGCATTGTTGAACCATTTAACCATTCCTACTGCTTTAGACATTTTTCTTAATTCCTCCTACAAACTTCAAAAATTAACAATTCCTACCAAAAAAGTGCTCCGTACGAGCACAAAAAAACTACTTCCGAGAAATGCCATATTCAGGCATTCTCGACCGCAGTTTAAAACTAATGTTGAACACGGACATTTCCAAACAATACTAAATCTTAACTTCAAGATTTTCAGACTCATGGTGTGGTGTTTTTTGAATGACGAATGAGAATTTAACCATATTTTGCCCGTCTGTCAAGAAGTTTCTTTGGCTTTTCGCAAAATAGATCGAAAATTGACATAAATATCATGATAAACGATGATTAAGCGTAGTTTTGTTTAGAGATTTAGCATTCGCTCATGACCAAAGAGTACGGAAAAAACGCCTCGCTCTCATATAACAAATACCTGAAAGTTCAGGATCTGATCGGTCTTCAGCAAACGCTCTCCGACCCGCCGAGCCACGATGAGCTGCTTTTTATCGTTATTCATCAGACGTACGAGTTGTGGTTCAAACAGATTCTTCATGAGATCGACGCGAGTATAAAGTGGCTTGTCGAAGGCCGGCCGTTTCGCGTAAATCACTCGCTCCGCGCGGTAGTCGGCATCGAAAAAGTGCTAGTTACGCAGATCCATCTTCTCGAAACGATGGCGCAGATCGGCTTTCTCGAATTTCGCGATAAGCTGAATCCCGCAAGCGGCTTTCAGTCAATGCAGTTTCGCGAACTTGAATTCGTATCCGGAGCCAAGGATAAAAAAATCCTGAACGCCTTCAAAAATGATGACTTTGCTTATGCGAAATTAACCGAGAGATTCAACCAACCGACCCTGGGCGACGCGTTTTGGTCTCTTCTCGGTCGAAATGGATTTGCGGTCAATACTCATGATGAAAGAGTACTGTCGATTGTACAAATACTTGAGGAGCCCGAAAAACACGCAGACTATTTTGTTATGCAGGATCTGCTCATCGAGCACGACGAGAATATCATAATGTGGCGGCATCATCACATTTTGATGGTCGAGCGCATGTTGGGAATGAAACGCGGCACCGGCGGCTCCGAAGGCGTCGGTTATCTGATGACCACGCTGTCGAAGAAGTTCTTTCCCGAAATTTGGGAATCGCGGACGCATTTGCAAGTTTAAATGTTTTTGGAATCCAGACGTTAATGGTCAAACTGATATGTGACGATAGCCACCCACGCTAAACAGAAGTCGGAGCTACTTCGGGTGGTTCAGACTTTCATTCCCTAACCTGTCAACGGCCGTCACAACAACCTTCTCGATTTTTCGCTCCGCGGAAAGAGTAACCGATTTTTCGGAAGCCGGCAAAACCGAGTAATTCCAGCCATCTTTGTCCTTCGCATAAACGACAAACCAGAAGCCTTTTTGCTTCCCCCGTTCGGCCCAACGCGCCTGTATATATTTTTTATCGCGAGCTAACGACACGCTCGGCGAGCCCGGTGCTTCCGCCTTTATCCACGGTGACCTCGGTATGATTGCGTCACGGCGATATACCGTCTCAAGCAAGTGTTTTTTTACGCCGCCCAAATCGTTTAGAAGCCATTTCAGGCTGTAATGGACTGCGCCGAGTGTTTCCGGAGATTCCCGGGTTAACCGTATTTGATTGATAAGCTCCCCGCTCGTCCAGTTTTCGTTTCGACCGATGCGGTATGTAGCAAGACCGGGCCAGATATGACGTTTCCTGGTATTTTGCGATTTCCACCAATCGAGGAGTACCGGATAACTCTGTGCCTTTCGGGCTGTTTCCCAATAAAGCTGTGGGGTAAAATAATCTACCGTGCCGTCCTGCAGCCATTTCCGTGAATCGGCAAAAAGCGAGGTGAAAGCGTTAGTGCCCTCTATGCCCTTCTCGGGCACCGGCTGCCAAATTCCGAACGGCGAAATGCCGTACATTATTTTTGGCTTGATGCGCTTTACCTCTCGTCCGACGCTTTCGATAAACGTATTCACGTGTCCTCGCCGCCAATCGCCGCGACTCATTTTGCCGCCTTTCTGCTGGTATGTCTCCCAATTTTTATCGTCGGGAAACTCAATATCGTTTCCGGCGGCATCCTTTTCAATATAGGGATAGAAATAATCGTCGAAATGAAGGCCGTCGATGTCGTATCGCCTCACGACGTCCAGAATAACGCTAAGGCTGTACTTCTGAACCTCTTTATCAGTCGGATCAAGCCACAGGTACTTGCCGTATTTTCGAACGAGGTCAGGACGGCGTTTTGAAATGTGATTTGCAGAAACGGTCTTGGCTGCCGGATGATACGCACGATACGGGTTGAGCCATGCGTGGACGAGGATACCGCGTTTATGTGCCTCGGCCACTAAAAACTCCAACGGATCGAACGACTGCGGCTTTCCCATCTCGCCCGTAAGAAACTCGGACCAAGGTTCGATTTCGGACTTATAAACAGCATCACACATCGGCCGAACCTGGAAAATGACAGCGTTAAGCCGCAAATGCTTTGCCAGATCGAGATTTCGGATGAGCTCCGATTTCTGTTCTTCGATTGCCAGCGTTTTCTTTGTCGGAAAATCGATGTTGTCGACGGTCGCGATCCATACGGCGCGGAATTCACGTTGCGGCTCGGGGAGATTTTGACCGATTATTTCGGCTGCGGCCAGCGTCAGGAGCAACAGCAGGCTTGGAAGTTTTATTCGCATTTCCTCGCTATCACAATAGACTTGACTGGATCGTTAACGCAAATCGAGGAAACCAGCTTCCTCTACGGCGCGCCTCCTATGTGGCCTATCGTAAAGGGGACGTTTGCGATTATTACTATACAAAAACGCTGAAAACGTCGTTTGAAAAGAGCATTCCCTTGCGTGTTAACCGCAGGTTGTCTTCCGACAATTCCACCAGCCCGGATTCGGATAAAGATTCTAATTCACGGCCGTAGTTCTGAATCAGGAGGGTGCCGAAACGCTTCTGGTAATCAGCCAGGCCGATTCCGTTTGTCATTCTCAAACCGAGAAAGATGTATTCGGAGGCAGCATCGATGTTTTCGCGCATCGTTTCAGCCGTCATTTTTTCTTCGATCAATTTTACATATCCCGCAGTGTCGCGTTCATTGGCGTAACGTTGTCTTCCGTCAAAAGAATGAGCAGAAACGCCAAAAGCATAAACCGGCTCAAGCCGCCAGTATTTCGAATTGTGGCGCGATTCAAAACCCGGCCTCGAGAAATTTGAAATCTCGTATTGTTGATAACCGACCGCCGTCACTCTATCGAGCATTAATTCAAACATTTCAGCGGCAAGTTCGTCATCCGGCACCGGTTGCCGCTTGCTTCGGATTTGTTCGGCGAGCGGGGTACCTTCGTGAATTTCGAGCAAATATAGCGAAAGATGTTCGGGCTGCATCTTTAAGGCTTCATCGAGATTATTTTCCCATTCGGCAAGTGTTTGACGCGGTAGGCCGGCAATGAGATCAAAACTCACATTCTTAAAACCGGCTTCACGAAGTAAGCGGAAAGTCTCACGTGCGTCGTTGGCGTCATGGCCGCGTGCGAGGCGTTTAAGTTCGGTATCGTCAAAGGTCTGCACGCCGAAACTGGCGCGGTTTATACCAAGCGAACGATACGCGGCAAGTGATTCTGGCGTAACAGTAGCCGGATTCATTTCCATCGTAATCTCGGCACCTGGCTGAAGATTAAACCGCGTTTTTACTGCATTCAAGATTTTCTCAACCTGTTTCGCAATCAATAAGGAAGGTGTGCCGCCGCCAAAATATATGGTGTCGATCAACAAGTCAGAACCACCTGCGTGAGCGGGTGGGTTCTTGCCGAATTCAAACGAGCTAATTTCTTTAATCAGAGCATTGACGTAACGTTCGACCGTCTCGCTGCTTTTATAAACATCGGTCGCAAAATCGCAGTACGAACATCTTGACTTGCAAAACGGAATATGTAGATAAACTCCTGCGGACATTTGGTATTTTTTACTATAGTTTTAGCGCAAACATTTTTTTCACCAAAATAACTGAAAACTGATAATTTAACAAAGATTTTCAGTTATCAGCTTTTTTTCAGTTTTCAGTTATTCCGAAGCTAATTCCGGTTTGGGTGAGTTTGTGTTCAAGAGAAGTTTTCCATGCGCCTTCCAATTCAGCAACCGGCGCCAAAATAGTTTCGTTGTCATTTATTTGAATTCTGAGCCTATCACCTGAGACTTTTCCAATCACCTTAAACGGGCAGTCACCGACGCTTTCGCGTATTTTGTCCAGATGCTCGGGTGCAAAACTTATGACGATCCGTGACGGCGATTCGCCGAAAAGCAGTGCTTCGACCGAAAGATTTCCGCCTTTTAAGTCGATCTCAGCGCCGATGGCTTCTCGGCCAAGCGATGAGAAACAGCTTTCCGCAATTGAAACAGCAAGACCACCATCCGAGCAATCGTGTGCGGAACGAAGCAACATTTCATCGGCAAGAATCATGAGTGTGTCCTGCACTTTTTTCTCCAGGTCCAAGTCAAGCGTCGGAACTGTGCCGAGTTCGATCAATTCATCGGTGGTGTAGCCCAATACGGTTTGCGCGTACTCGCTGACCGAAAGATCATCGTTATTTCTGCCCAGTAACGCAATCAAATTGCCTTCATTTTTGAAACCGTGCGTGATGATCTTGCGCGTGTCCTCGATAAGGCCGACCATTCCGATGGTCGGCGTCGGCAAGATGCCGTGACCGTCTGTTTCGTTGTAGAAGGACACGTTTCCTGAGACAACGGGTGTTTCAAATATTTCGCAAGCTTCCTTCATTCCGTCAATAACATCCGAGAACGACTGCATAACTTCGGGCCGCTCTGGCGAAGCGAAGTTCAAACAGTTGGTTACGGCGATCGGCCTTGCCCCGACACACACGACATTTCGGGCAGCTTCCGCAACAGCCAATTTAGCGCCTTCTTTGGCATTAACCGCAACAAAGCGCCCGTTTCCGTCCAAACACATAGCAATCGCCCTGCGGGTTTCCTTTATACGAATGACGGCCGCATCGGCGCCTGGCATTACCGCCGTGTTCGTTCTAACCATTGTGTCGTATTGCTCGTAAACCCAATGTTTGGAGCAGATGTTGGGCGAGGAAAGAAGCTGACGCAAAGCGTTGTTGCAGTCAATTCCAGATTCCGAATTCCAAATTCCAGATTTTGATTCTAATTTGGAATTTGGAATCTGGAATCTAGAACCGGACATCGGTCGCTCATATTTGGGTGCCTCGTCCGTCAATGCCAAAACCGGCAGATCGGCTTCGAGCGTCCCATTATGGAAAATCTTCAAACGCCCGCCTTCGACCACATGTCCGATCACGACGGCGTCGAGATCCCATTTATTGAAGATCTCGACGACCTCTTTCTCGCGGCCCTTCCGGGCGACGATCAGCATTCGCTCCTGCGATTCGGAGAGGAGCATTTCGTAGGCCGTCATTCCAGTCTCACGCTGTGGAACAAGCGTAAGATCGATCTCGAGCCCGGTTCCGGCCCGCGCCGCCATCTCTACCGAAGACGAAGTCAGTCCGGCCGCTCCCATGTCCTGAATACCTTCGATGGCGCCGCTTCGCATTGCTTCCAGGCAAGCTTCGAGCAGGAGCTTTTCCAAAAAAGGATCGCCGACCTGAACCGTAGGGCGCTTTTCCAGAGCCGCGTCGTCGAATTCAGCCGATGCCATTGTCGCTCCGTGAATCCCGTCGCGCCCGGTTTTCGCTCCCGCGTAAAGAACAGGGTTACCTATTCCCGAAGCCTTGCCGAAGAAAATTTGACCTTTTCGAACTATGCCGAGAGCAAAGGCATTGACGAGCGGATTCAGGCTGTAAGCCTCGTCAAAAACGACCTCCCCGCCGACCGTCGGCACGCCGAAACAATTGCCGTAATGCCCGATCCCGGCTACACAGCCCTTTAGGATCGACCGGTTGCGATTACCGTTTTTGGGATCGTCCAGAGGGCCGAAACGCAGGCTGTTCATCGCGGCGATCGGTCTTGCACCCATCGTAAAAACGTCGCGAAGAATACCGCCGACACCGGTTGCCGCACCCTGAAACGGCTCGATAAAGCTCGGATGATTGTGCGATTCGACCTTGAACGCGACGCACCAGTCGTCGCCGATATCCACGACGCCGGCGTTCTCGCCCGGCGGCACGATCACACGCTCGCCGGTCGTGGGCAAACGCTTCAGATGAACGCGCGAGGATTTGTACGAACAATGCTCCGACCACATCACGCTGAAAATGCCGAGCTCGGTGATATTCGGCTGGCGGCCCATGATCTTAACGATCTTCTCGTATTCTTCAGGCGTGAGGTTGTGCTGCCCTACGATTTCTTGCGTGATTACGGTCATTGTTTACTTCGTCGGACTCAAATTTGCTCGATTGAAATAAACAAAAGAGTCTATTCGGTCTGAGAGACTTTTTCAAATTCCCGCCGACAAACTCTTTTATAAAAACCGTAACGCAGGGTGTTAGCCTGCAGCGACAGACCGACAGTCTGTCGTATATTATTGCATCGCCGGAGCACCCATCGCCGCCCACTCTTCCTTTGCCGGGCCGTAAACCCCGGGAACAGTCAGTCCGGCCTGGCGCATTAGAACAGTCATCTGTCCACGATGATGGGCCTGGTGGGCGATAAGATAAAATAGCGTCAGACCGCGTGCCCACGTTTCGCCGTACATATTGTCCTCTTCTAGCAAAGTCTCGTCCGTCCAATTCGCGCCGATCTGTTCGCCAACGGACTTTGCCGCCTTTTCGTATGCCGCAGCGATATCGGCCGCGTTCGTGGGACATTCTTGATCGAAACCAGGAGCGTCGATCTTAAGCCCGACAAGGCCGAGCATCTCACCCAGCGTCTGCGTTAAGTGCCAACCTAAAAATCCAAGCGACCGCCCTTCCGATGTTACTTTCTGGGATAAAGATTCATCCGACAGAGCACTAAATACTTTGCCGGTCGATTCCCCTTCGTATGTCCAATCCTTCTGAAAATCGTCGATTCTTCTTATCATAAAATATCCTCGCTGAATTATTTTCTTCGGACAGGCGCGAAGCCGACGTCAGTCTCGACCGCCCTTCCGAATTTTCCTGCCAGTTTGCCAATCATTGTCTCGTTGTAACCAAAGACGAATTTGTCGTATCCGGCGCTGACCATACACCCGGAATCCGATACCGTCAGATCATAAATTCGTTTCAACCGGCTTAATTCAACTTCCGGGATCGCCGGAGTGAGGCCGTAGCGAAGCAAGGTATATTGGCCCTTTTCAAAATCGGCATTCGCTTTCTTGACACCTTGATCAAAGGTCGGCTCCGCTTTCGGCAATTCAAGATTAATTATCTGTACGACGTCACTCTTCGGTTCGCCTGCCTGGATTAGCCCTTCAATTAAAGGACGCACCACGTCTAATCTCAAAAGGCCCTGTCGCGAGTATACCGCCTTTCCGTCCCGGTCGAAAAGGATGGTGAACGGCAGGCCGCCCTTCCATTCGGGTGAGACCGATGAGATCGCGGCGTTTTCATCGGTCGTCTTTAAAAGGAAGGCAGGCATTTCGGCCTTCATGTCAACGAGAAACTTCGGAACGTCGCGATTGATCTCAGCCAGATCGTCAAGCGAAACCGTTATAAAAACGATTTTTTTTCCGTATTCCGCGTTGATCTTTACGAGATCGGGAAATTCCTGGCGACATGGTTCGCACCATGTCGCCCAAAAGTTCACAAGTAAAGGCTTTCCTTTCGGCCGCAAAAGCTTGCCCAATGCAGGCGTGTCGATCTGCGTAACCGGCTGACTCAGTAAAAAAACAAACGGTTTTGCAGTCGGGAGGGGCAGTGAAACCGGAGCCTTTTGGGCATGGGCTAGCCCAAACAACGCCGGCAATAAAAGCATGCCGAAAAGGGCAGTCTTTATATATAAATTCAAATAATTCATTCCGATCTATTTTTCACCTGCACGTTTGATTGAGCAGCCGAAGGCGTTGATCCGTTTTTTTGCGATCGGTTTTCCTCCGAGCGACGAGTCAAATGCGGCCCGCAGGTAGTTATCGGTGATGCCTTTTCCGCTTCGGTCGTTATCGACCGCCCCGTGATAAAGCAAAACATTTTTGCCGTCGAAATAATAGGCTTCCGGCGTAACCGTTGCCCCAAGCTTGTCGGCAAGGACATTGCCCTTATCGATAAGTACAGGGAATTTGTAACCGACCTCGGCCGCATTGGATTTGACCCAATCGAGCGATTCGGTGCTGTTGGAATTAATACCGATAAATTTGATTCCTTTAGCCTCGTAATCGGCCGCTATCTGGTTTATGCGCGCATTATAGCCTTTGACGACCGGGCACTGGGCCGAAAGAAAAACGATGACAGCACCATTTTTACCCTTTATATAAGTGAATGAATGAATTTTGCCGTTCGTATCCGGCAGTGTAAAGTTTTCTAATGTCGTACCGATCGGAAAGTCGCCGGCGAGTCCTTCGCGGGCAATCGAAACAAACGCAAACATGGCCAAAATCGTAAAAAAAACAACGCTCTTTCGCCTCATAGTTCACACTCCTTAGCTTATCCAGAATTTCACGTGTAAGTTTACCAAGCCCTACGTCATTTGAACAGTGCATGCAAGGCATTCTACGAGGCATTCTACGAGAGATTATTCTCGAAGGTTTCCCCTCTGTAAGGTACCCGCCGTTGACATTTTTAACGAGAGACACCAACCGAATGTCCGAAAACTAATGTTATAATGACGCGGCATTTTCAAAGTGACAAAAGTGGGCGAAAATTTTTCGCAGTATCGGATTATCTCCGCGATTGGCGTCGGCGGGATGGGTGAAGTCTTCCTTGCGGAGGACTCACGCCTCGGAAGAAAAACCGCTCTTAAATTTCTTGCTGCGAAATTCTGCTCGGAACGCGATCATCTCAGCCGCTTCATCCGGGAAGCCCGGGCCGCATCGGCCTTAAATCATCCCAATATATGCACGATCTACGAAATCAATGAGGATGGAGAATATCCATTTATTGCAATGGAGTATATTGAGGGTGAAACGCTCGCCGATGTGATCGGGCGGCGAAGACGGAATGCCCGTCAGGCTCTGGACATTGCGGTGCAGATTACGGGAGCCCTCGCCGAAGCCCATGCTAAAGGCATTATTCATCGAGACATAAAACCCGCGAATATAATAATTAGCCCGCGCGGACATGCGAAGATCCTCGACTTTGGATTAGCTAAGATAGTTGTACCGGATGTTGAGGTAAATTCGAAGCAGTTCCTGACCCAGGCGGGAATAATACTTGGCACAGCGTCGTACATGTCGCCCGAACAATCCCGAGGCCTCGTGGTTGACGCACGTACCGATATTTGGAGCTTCGGTGTCTGCCTTTACGAAATGCTGACAGGGAAACAGCTTTTTTCGGGAGAAACTGTGAGTGATACAATCGCCGCGATCCTGACGCGCGACCCCATGCCGCCATCGAACTATTTCGCCGATGTTCCCGTCGAACTCGAACGTATCGTCCTAAAAACCCTTCGTAAAGATAAAAATGAACGTTATCAATCGGCCGATGAACTGCGGGTCGATCTGCGGAGCCTGCGAAAGCGCCTCGAAATCGAGGCCGAGTATCAAAAGTCGTCGGGAACGGGGTCGATATCTGACGATCAAACGGCTGTGTTTGATACAGCAATTACCGAATTTGCCGTGCCGAAGGTGACCGGAGAAGACCTGAAAAAGCGGAATCTGCGGTCGAATAATCTATCCGCGTTTCACACGCCGATTATTGGACGTGAAGATCAAATCGCCTCGATTTCACAATTATTACGCGACAAAGAAACCCGGCTGGTGACAATGACGGGAATCGGCGGCACCGGAAAAACGACCATCGCCCGGGCGGTTGCCGAAAAAATGCTCCCGGACTTTAACGATGGTGTTTTTTTTATCGAATTGGCTGCGGTCGCACAGCTCGAAGTCGTCGCCTCGACGATTGCCAAGCCGCTCGGAATAAAGGACGAAGGCGGAAAGCCGGTGTTGGAGGTGCTGAAGGGTAGCCTGCGCGACAAGCAAATGCTCCTGGTCATCGACAACTTCGAACAAGTCGTCGAGGCGGCACCTCAGATTGCGGAGCTATTAGGGGCGGCGGAGCGTTTGAAGATCCTGGTAACCAGCCGCTCGGTTTTGCGGCTGAAAGCTGAAGTCGAATTCTCTGTACCGCCTCTGGACACGCCGGGCGAAACCTCAATGACTTCGTTCGAAGAGCTAAAGGGCAACGAAGCCGTCCTGTTGTTTACCGAGCGTGCAAGAGCGGCGAAGCCTTCCTTCTCGCTTACACCTGAAAATGCACCGGCAGTTGCCGAAATCTGCGCCCGGCTCGAGGGGTTGCCGCTTGCGATCGAGCTTGCGGCGGCCCGTATTCGAATTCTCTCACCTTCGGCAATTTTAACAAAGTTGGAAAACCGGTTGAACTTGCTTACAAGCGGCTCGAGAGATTTGCCCGAGCGGCAGCAAACGATGCGTGGTGCGGTTGCCTGGAGTTACGACCTTTTGATTGAAAGCGAGAAGTCTTTGTTTCGGAGGCTCTCGGTATTTGTGGGCGGCTTCAGATTAGAAGCGGCAGAAGATTTTACGGGTGGAGAGATTGAGCGATTGGACGGAACATCGGGAGTCGAAAATAGGACGCCGCTTTTGTCCGGCGGTTCGCAAACGATGGAAGTGTTGGACGGCATTACCTCGCTCATCGACAAAAGTCTGCTCCTACAAAAGGAATGTCCTGACGGAGAGCCGCGATTCCGGATGCTCGAGGTCGTGCGCGATTTTGCGTTGGAATCCTTGGAGTCCGCGAGTGAAGCCGATGTTATTTGCCGAAGACATGCTGAATACTTCGTGTCCTACGGAGAGCATGCCGAGCCTTTTCTGCAAGCGGCGCAATCTGCCGAATGGCTCGATCGGCTTGAGGACGAACATGACAATTTGCGGGCGACGATGCGTTGGTCGCTGGAAAATGATGCTCCGTTGGCAGTTCGTCTGGCGGTTGCGCTGCGCAATTTTTGGCTCGTGCACTGCCACCTGACCGAAGGTTATGGCTGGCTGAAGGCGGCATTGGAAAAGGGCGGCGACCCGCCTCCTGCTCTGCGATTTAAATTATTGAACGGCTTGGGGCTCGCGGCTCGTTTTCGCGGCGAATACGAAACAGCCCGAAAGGCGTATGAGGACGGTTTGGCAGCCGGCAAAGAAGCCGGAGATAAACAAGGAATCGCTTTATCGAGCCGGGGTTTGGGCCTCGTTGCCATGCAGCAGGAGGACTTCGTTGCGGCGAAACGTTATTTCGACGATGGTCTGGCGATCAGCCGTGAGCTGGATCAGAAGTTCGGAATCGCCATTTCGCTCAGCTTTCTCGGTGATCTGGCACGCACCGAGGACAGAAACGCGGAAGCCCGCCCGTTATTTGAAGAAGCCGTTGAACTTTTTAGAACTTTGGACAACAAGAGCGCGCTTAGCGACGCTCTCAATAATTTAGGCGCTGCGGCATTTGGCCAGGGCGATTACGTAGCTGCGAAATCTCGTTTCGCGGAAGGCCTTGAGATAGCAAACGATCTCGGCAACAAAATAACGATTTCATGTTCGCTGGACGGTTTCGCGGCTCTCGCCGTCGAAGCCCGTGATTTTGAGCGGGCGGCACAATTGGCAGGAGCTGCGGAACATTTGCGCGAAATGATCGGTTACAAGATCGAACCGGCCGAACGCCGTTTTCGGGAGAATTATCTCGCGAAGCTCCGAGCAGAGATGCCTGAAGACTCTTTCCTAAAGCTTTCCGAACCGGGCCGCGTCGATCTTGGATACGAGGATCTAATACGGTAGGTCGATTCCCGTTTATGATGCAAAATTGAGCGTGATCGCGATATGAAAAAATGTTCGGAATGCAATAAACAATATTTCGACGAGACGCTCAACTATTGCCTTGACGACGGCTCGCGGCTGGTTGACTGCCTCGCGACACAAGAGCCTGCGACCGCGATCTTGTCAGAACCGAGAGCGGTAGCGACCGGGTTCCGGCGTAACGTGATACCGAGTGCACGAGCGGAGGCGGAGCCGAAGAGGTCGGAAAGCGCAAAGCTCAAGTTCGTGACGGTGCTCGGTCTCGCGATCGCTCTGACAGCTGCCGCTTTTTTTGCTTACCGATACTTTCAACCGAATATAGAAATCAATTCAATCGCTGTCTTGCCCTTTGTCAATGAAAGCGGAAATGCCGATTACGAATACCTGTCGGATGGAATGACGGAAACGCTTATCGGCAGTCTTTCGCAGCTGCCGAATTTGAATGTGAAGGCGCGCAGTTCCGTTTTTCGCTACAAAGGCAGGGACACGGACACGCGGACTATCGGCAAAGAGTTAAACGTGCAGGCTATTTTGACTGGACGCGTGGTTCAACGCGGCAAGGACCTGATCCTAAACGTCGAATTGATCGATGCACAGACCGAAAATATTTTGTGGACGGAAAATTACAGTCGCCAGCTCGCGAATCTTGTTTCCCTGCAAAACGAGATCGCCCGAGATGTGTCGCAAAAACTTAAATCGAAACTATCAGGCGCGGACATGCAGAAAATGACGAAGAGCTACACGGGAAATCCGGAGGCATTGCAGCTATATTTGAAAGGCCGTTTCTATTGGAATAAACGCACGCGGAAAGATGTCGAGAAATCCATCGAGTTTTTTCAACAGGCAGTCGTAATTGACCCGAATTACGCCTTGGCACACGTCGGTCTCGCCGACGCGTACGCGCTTCCCGAGGGCGGGACGCTGGGCGAACGAACGCCGAAAGCGCGCGATGCCGCGCTGAAAGCGTTATCGCTTGACAATGATCTGGCTGAAGCGCACACAGCTCTCGGACATATTTTGACCAGATACGATCTGGATTACGCGGGTGCCGAGCGCGAGCTCCGGCGGGCAATCGAGCTCAACCCTAATTACGTGTACGCGCACCATCGGTACAGTGAACTGCTTTCTTTTCTGGGCAGACACGACGAATCGTCCGCCGAAATTAAAAGGGCTTTGGAAATTGAGCCGCTCTGTCTCATATGCAATACGTCATCCGGGTACGGCATGTTGTTTGCCCGGAAATACGACGATGCGATAGTGCAGTTCAAAAAAACGCTTGAGCTGGATGCGAACTTTATAACGGCGCATCGCGGCTTGGTCTGGGCTTATTGGGTGACCGGCAATCATGCGGCAAGCGTCGAAGAACGCGCGAAGGTATCGGAAATCGACGGGGATAATCAGAGAGCGGCCGGCTTACGGGAGAGTTTTGTAAATGGCGGTTGGGAAGGTTATCTGCGATACAGTATGGGAGACCAGAGCCCCGCCGCCGCAGCTTATAGTTTGGCTTTCTTCCATGCTGCACTCGGTGAAAAAGACAAGGCGGTTACCGAGCTGAACAGATCTCTCGAAAACCGCGATTACTTTATTTGTGCAATCAAAGTCGATCCGCGCCTCGACCCGCTGCGCGACGACCCGCGCTTTAAGGAATTGCTGAGAAAAGTCGGGTTTCCCGAGTGATGAAGCCCATACACCCTTGTTATGAAACGATGCCTGAA
>Ga0136617_10001177_pt1 | contig 22950 bp, 17 predicted proteins | sample AntDrymUQ3222106_2_FD_129672 | JGI IMG/M metagenome (GOLD analysis project Ga0136617, IMG submission 129672) | Polar desert sand microbial communities from Dry Valleys, Antarctica - metaG UQ322 (21.06) | ecosystem: Environmental > Terrestrial > Soil > Desert | place: Antarctica: Dry Valley...
GAGCGGCTGCCTTCGTCACTCGTAACTATCTTTCCGCAGCTTTCGTTGTCTCCGGGATCGCGTCCGTCGCAGCGGCGTTGCTCTTGCAGCGGCTCGCCCGGCTGGACGAATCCCGAATCGTTGCCCGCAACGCGGTCTGGTTCCTCTTCATCTTTCCGACGAGCTACTTCCTGCACATCGGTTACACCGAAAGCACTTTTCTGGCTTTGACGCTCGGCTGTTTTCTCGCGGCCCGCTCCGATCGCTGGCCTCTGGTTGGGCTGCTCGGGATGTGCGCCTGCCTGACACGCGTGAACGGCTTGCTCCTCGTGCCGGCGCTGGCGCTGGAGGCATTCCTGCAATACCGCACTTCACGGCGTCTGAATCTGCGTTGGCTCTGGATTGGAGTCGTGCCGGTGGGATTCGCTGCTTATCTGTGGCTGAACTACCAGGTCACCGGCGATTTCTTCGCCTTCTCCCAGATCCTGGAAGAGCACTGGTTTAAGAAATTCACTCCGCCCTGGGTGGGACTTCGCGATGTCTGGCTACGCATTCCCGATGGAAGTGTCACCGAAGGGCTGCATGAGTTTTTCTTCATCGCCCTGGCCTTCGTCTGCACGCTTTGGTGCTGGTGGCGCTTGCGGCCGTCCTATGCGGTCTGGATGACACTGAACTGGCTCCTGATCTGCAGCACCTCTTTTGTCCTGAGTGTGCCGCGCTATACGCTCACGTTCTTCCCGGTCTTTATCCTAATCGCGCGCGCGTGCACCCGACGCCTGGTCTGCTTTGCGCTCGTCACGGTTTGGTCACTTCTCTATCTGGCGCTCTATGTTGGTCGATTCGTGCAAGGCTTATGGGCGTTTTAGGATGCGAACGTTTCGGCGCGATGTAGGCCGCGTCTCCCGACCCGGCGCCGGGCGGCGTGCAATTCTCTAGGCCTGTCGTTACCTTCACCCCGCCGCGTCGGGAGACGCGGCCTACATCGCATGCTCATTTCCATAATTCTGCCGTGCTACAACGAGGCGGAGCTCTTGCCCGAAACACACCGCCGCTTGAGCGCGCTCGCAGAGAAGCTCGCCAAAGAGCAGTTCGAATTCATCTATGTCGATGATGGGAGCCGCGACGAAACACCCAGGCTTCTCCACGAGATGAGCCTGGTGGACAAACGCGTGCGCGGGCTCCGTCTCTCCCGGAACTTCGGCCATCAGGTCGCCACGACCGCGGGGCTCGAGCACGCCGCGGGCGACGCGATCGTGATCATGGACGCGGACTTGCAGGACCCGCCAGACGTGATCGTGCAAATGTATGCGCGCTGGCTGGAGGGTTACCATGTCGCCTATGGCGAACGGGAGGAACGCGCGGGCGAGACGCAATTCAAACTCTGGACGGCGAAGGCCTTTTACCGCCTCGTGAATCGGCTCTCGCCGATGCAAATCCCCATGGACACCGGCGACTTTCGATTGATGGACCGCGCCGTCGTCCAAGCCCTCTTGCGGATGCCGGAACGCGATCGTTTTCTGCGCGGCATGGTCAGTTGGGTAGGCTTCCGGCAGGTCGCCGTACCCTATCGGCGCGAGCCCAGATTTGCGGGCGAGACAAAGTTTCCGTTGGTGAAAATGCTGCGCTTCGCGGCGGACGCCGTCTTTTCCTTTTCCTTCACACCGCTTCGGCTCGCGATCTGGATCGGGTTCTTCGTGCTCGGTCTCGCGCTTCTCGGAATCGTCTACGCGATGGTTCTGCGATTTTTTTTCGACCCGTCCAATTGGGTCCGCGGTTGGGCCTCGCTCTTCGTCGCAATCCTGTTCATGGGCGGAGTGCAGCTCATTTCGCTCGGGATCATCGGCGAGTATGTCGGCCGGATTTACGGCGAGGTGAAACAGAGACCGCTCTATTTCGTGCGGGAACGATTCGGATTCGACAGGAGCGAACGGCAGCCGAGCGCCGACGAAACGACTGCCGTGCGCTAGGAAGTGCCGGGCAAACTGCCGACGGCTTCGCTTCGACTGGTCGTGATGCGATCGGTCCAAGCGAGCATGAATGCGGAGAGGACGAAGGTGAGGTGGATGACGATCTGCCAGGCAATCGCAACGTTCTTCATCTCATCCGCTTTGATGAAGGTGGCGAGAAGGTGAATCGACGAGATGCCGATGAGTGCCGTCGCGAGTTTGACCTTGAGCACGCCTGCATTGACATGGGAAAGCCATTCCGGTTGATCGGGATGTCGAACTTTCGAAGAAACTAAGACTCGGCCGCGGGCAACGCGGCCGAGTCCGTCAAAATTACCCGCGCCGCCGGTTGCTCAGCATTTTCGCGGCGGCCATGGTGAGCGCGCCGATCACAACGGGATTGCCCATTGCTTTCACGAACCATGGCTTTTCCTGCACCGTCTGGCGCAACGCTTCCGGGTTCTCCTTACGCGCGTAGTTCATGAGCTTCGCCGCATCGTCCTCGCTCATGTTCTTGGGATCGGTGGAGCCAAGGCCGAGCATTTTCGCGAGGCCGCCCAAACCGCCCGCGCCCGCTAATCCGCCGAGCGCGCCGGCCATCCCGCCTCCGCCAGCCATGCCGCTACCGCCCGTGGCGCCACCGCCAAGCGCGCCCAGTAGTCCACCGAGGAGTCCTTCCCGTTCCTGAGGCGGCACCTGCGCGACCGCCTTTCGAGCGGCCTGGCGGAACTCCTCGTCTGGAAGCTTGCCGAGATATTCGGTAGCGCCCTCGTGATAAGACTGGTTATCGAAGTCGCGGTCATTCTCGTGGGTGGAGATGAAGCGATCGTGATATTTTTGCGCCTCGCGGTCGTCCACGGTTCCTTCGCCGCCGAAGCGCTTCATGAAATCATCTACAGTTGCTGCCATAATATTAGTCCGGTTTGAGTTGGGTTTTCTGCGCTCGCGCAGGGTTTATCTTTCGGGGGTGTAAGTCATATCGCGAGTGCGGGCATTCAGGCGCGCGGTGCCGATCTTCCGCGGTGGCTCCGAAGGCGCGTAGGCTAGCACGGTCAGATCCTGACCGGGAAACTCGCGCGCCATCTGCGTGAGCATAGCTCGCATCAGATCGTCGATCTTGTCCATCTCGACGCTGCGATCGAGGATCAAGCCCAGCTCGTTTTCCTCGTTGAGCAACGCGCGATCTATCGTGCGCTGCTGCGGATCGGCCGCGCGAATTCGATTCAAGAATTCTGCCTGCCGCTGCTTTATATCTCGGCCACTCTCCGCCGGAGCCGAAATGCTTGACGGCGGCGGAGGCGCGGTCGCGGTGGGGGGCGCGGCCACGTCGCAAGCCACCAGGATAATGGACGCCAGGAGGCTGACTCCCCCTAATCCATATCGTTGCCAGTTCATGACCGCTTTAGTTCGCGCAGCACGCACGCGTCCAAACAGCTGCTAATCGAGGAGATTTTGCGGAACTTTGCCGCCATTCTCCGCGAGCTTTTTCAGGACTTCCTTGTGCAGCCAGACATTCATGGCGGCGGAATCGTTTTTGTCGCCGGTGTAGCCGAGCTCGGTGGCGAGTTCTTTGCGCTCGGAGAGGCTGCTATCCATCCCGACCAGCTTCATCAGATCAACGATCGACTTTTTCCAGTCGAGCTTCTCTGAATTCTTGGAAGCCATTTCGTTGAGGACGGCATTCACGTCGACGGAGGCGGGCTTGGCTGCGCCAGCTCCGGAGGACGCGGGCTGCGTTGGAGCGGTGCCTACTGGAGGCGTAGAGCCGGCGGGAAGATTGGAGCCGCCGGCGGGCGGAGCTGACTGACCGGGCGCGCCGCCGGCACCCGACGAGGAGGAGGCAGCGGTCGGAGCGGAAGCACCGAAGATTTTCGACATGAGCTTATTGAATAGTTGCATACGCAACTGAATCGCAGCGAGAGGTCGTTCGGTCGTGTGGAACTCGAATCAGACGAGCAAATCGATGCGACGACAGGACGGCTGCAGCCAGCGCTGGCCGCGGAGCATTCTCGGAGGCTATTCTGCAGGCAGGTAATTCAAGGTGCGTCGCGCAGCATCTGCCCGCACAGTTCCAACCTTCCGCGGGGGAACGGCGGATGCGTAAACCACAACAACGAGATCGTGGCTTTGAAACTCCCGGGCCATTTGAGGCAGGATGGTTTGCATCAAGTTCGGAAGACGATTGATATCCGTATCGGCGTTGAGAACCAACCCGACCTCGTTCTGCTCGTTTAGGAAGGCACGCTCGAATGTGCGCCGGTCCGGATCCGACCCGCGGACGCGATTCAAATATCCGATCTGACGTTTCTTCCGCTCCATGATTTGTTCTTCAGATGGAGGACTGTCAGTCGTCGTGGGCGGCGGAGTGGGCCCACTGTCGCATCCTCCGAGCCATAAAAGTGTCAGCAGGCTGGCCGCGCAAGCGAGAGATAGATTAAAACGGCGGAAGACGATCATGTCAGTGACGCGAGGACCTTATGGCACATCATAGAACCCTTCCGCACGCAGGAGCAGAAAAGTCGTGGGGCTGTAGACCTCGCCGAGGACGAACACTTCGTAGAATTGCGCAACATCGGCCAACAGGACAAGGGCGATGGCAAAGGCGAGGACCCGACGCGACCACAGCATTCCGAATTGCGTCGCGAAATAAATGATCGCGAGTGCGGCGCCGAGCCGGAAAAACAGGTCGAGGAAGAGCACGAGGCGGACGTTGATGATCGGCATCTGGCCGAAGAGCAAGATTCCGGTCGCGGCATAGAGCAACGCCAGATTGCGGCCATGCCGAAGGGGATGCGCCGCCGGAACCGCGAAGCCGATGATGGCAAGGACGAACACGACCGGCGCGAGAGCGAAAAAGTCGAGCAGGTATCGGAACCACGGACCTTTTTCGTAGTGAACGGTGTAGCCAAGCGTCTGCTGGAGCGACGCGTAGGTGCGGTAGAGGTCGATGAAATTGCCCAGGCCGCCACAGATTTGGATTTCGATCGCCAAGTAAATCAGCGGCGCTAGCGCGAGGGGCACGAGCAGCCAGGGCGACGGACGCAATTTCATGGCGCAGAAGTAGTAGACGGCTGCCAGTGCCATCATCGGATAAAGCAGGACCGCCGACTCTTTTGTGAGCAAGGCAACCGTGAGCGCAAATCCGAGTGCGACGCGATCCAGCAAAGCGGGTCGCCGCCAGCATTGATCGAACAGATAGAGACAGGCGAGCATGGCGAGCGCGGCGAAGCTGTCTTGCATCGCGCGGCGGGAAAGCGCCGCCGCCAAGGGCGAGGTAATTAAGAACGCTGCGCAGATAAGCGCGATTCTGCGACCGGCGAGGTTTTCGACGAAGCGCGATCCGAGCAACACGAGTGCGATACCGCAACCGAATGAGAGCCAGGCGACGTTCGTGGGGTTGAAGCCACCCAACACTTTGCAGGCCAGCATGGCCGGGACGATGAAGCCTACCCGCAGCGGCAGCGGCGATTTCTGCAAATTTTCGTTGGTCGGATAGTCGTTCAACAACTGCCGAATCCCCGTCAGCCCGCGGTCGTTCAGCGTTTGGGCGAAAAACACATAAGCGCTTTCGTCCCATCCGCTCCGCTTGACTCCAAACATCGTCGGCAAACGGATGGCGACGGTGACGACGAGCAGCAACAGGAGCCAGTATTTCGAAATCATCGGGGCCGCTGGTTACGGCAAGGCCTGCTCGAGCAGGTCAGCCAGCCGCCAACCGGCTTTGTGTAATTGGTCACGCACTATGTGCGCGGCCCATTCATCATAGGGAACGCCATCTGCCGCAGGTTTTTCTTCCGCAGTTCCTGCTGCCACGACGTGATTTTCCTCCTGCTTCGGTCTCATATCGCTGAAGCGCAGCCGCTCGTGCGCCTCTCGCGCGAGGGGCAAGATTTCATTCGCCCACGCCTCCGGATAAGACGTGGTGGGCAGAGCCTTCGGCATGCGCCAGCCCGCCGGCTCCTCCGCCACAAAGCGAGCGATGATGGCGTCGCGCGCTTCGTCTATTTTCGCGCGGCGCTCTTCCTTCGGCATCGTCTCGGGCAAGTCCGGCAGATTCGCCATCACGGAATGGTTGTCCCAAAAACTATGCAGCTTGGAAGTTGGATTCCCGATCCTCTGTGCGGCGGCCGATGAATGCTTGAAGATGATTGTGTTCCCACCCTGATCCTCCAGACCGGGCGTGCCCTGATCGGGATCCACCGGCTGCCCTTGCTCGTCGAAGAACTGCGCGCCGACATGGAGCGGCTGGTGAATGTCGCCCACAAAATGCGCCAGGAGGATGATCGCGATCGGCTTGGTAACTTTGCGCGCGTTCTCTTCCGGTTCGTCACCTTTGAGCACCGCGACGCAGTAGCGCATCGCATGCACGATGTCCCACTGCGAACGGCCCGCTTTGCCATCCGCGTATTTTTGCGGACGGAGGATGGGGACGTCCGTGTAGTGAAACCAATGATGCGAGGGCACCGGTGAGTTGTGGTCGCGCGTGGGCGGATTAGCACGCCAGAAGTCGCGCAGCTGCGCATCGATGCGGGGGCGTGATGAGTAATGAAAAATGTTCGGATCGTCGGCGCCATTCTTGTCCCAACCTTTGATTTCATCCGCAATGATCGACGCCTTTTGCAAAGTGAAGCCATCGAGCAACTCCGCGATCTTTTGGCCGGTGGGAGTTTGCGCGATGCGCTGGTCGGCAATCGCGCCCACGATCTGATGACCGATCGGGCCGTAGGCCGAAGCGTTCGCAGTGAACGCAAATGCCAGGACGACGGCGAGGGTCCGCGAGCTCAAAATTTCAAGGAAGGCGAGAGCAGGTGCCATTGCCATGCGAACCAGACAAAGACCGCCGCGGCGAACAGCAGCAGCGTGGAATGGACCCGCGTCCACCAGCCAATCCCGGGAGAGCGCCAGAAGCGAATCGCGGCCAGGATTAAAGCGAGAAGACCAGCAGCACCGAGCCAGCCGAAAATCTGCGAAGTGCGCAGCCACGGATCGATCTTGTCGCCGAGGAACGCGATGTCGTCCTCCAAACGGGAGAAGGGGATGGCCAGCGCGGCAAGCATTCCGACCAGAAGCAGGCAAACGACGCGCGAGAGAAAATAAAGAAGCCGGCTGCGGAAATCTGGCAGGAGCGCGCGTCCGTGCCGCTTCCGCACGAGCACCGCGACGGGCCAGAGAAGAAGCGTCAACACGACGAACGCCAGACTGCCTCCGATGACCGGGAAAAGAAGAGTTTTGCTCCGCAATCCCGAAACACGCTGGGCGACGTAGATCGGTGCATTCGGAAGCAGCTCGGTGACCTTCCCCGTCTGATCGCGCCGGAACGCGACCCGGTCAGGTCCGTTGGTTTCGTGGTAAACGAACGGCGCCACCTCACGCCAGCGTTTCGACTGACCGCGGAGATTCTTGGACTGCTCGATTGTCAAAATGCCTCCGTCGTCCGCTTTCACCGCCACTTGCCCGAGCAGGGCCGAGATTCGGGCGAAATTCGTTTCGGATTTCCGCGAAGCTTCATAAACGCCGGCTACTTCCCGGCCATGGGCAACCGTGTCGCTCGTCGCGGCAGGCGGTGCGGTCTGCGTTTCCGGAAAGTAGCGGTCCAGGAAGGCGCGGCGGACCTCGCCACGTCCGCTGCCGGGGCGCGACCCTCCGCTGTTGTAGGAGAGGTACAAGCCGACCCGCGCCTCCGGGATCAGAAACATGTCGCTGTGAAATAGAATGGTGTCGCCGCCGTGTCCCCACATGGTGCGACCGTTCTGCGAATAGTCGATAAATCCGAGTCCCATCGCGTGCAGCGCGGGATGTAGCTCGTGCTGGCGTGATTGCATGGCGGCCATCGTCTCAGGTTGCAGGATTGTCGCGCCGTCGAGCGATCCGCCCTGCAAGACCGTCAGCATAAAGCGCGTCATGTCGGTGGCAGTGGTGGAAAGCGCGCCCGCGGGCGCGGCCGGGATCATCTCGAACGGTTTCGCGCCTTTGCCCGGTGTGGCGTAGCCGCTCGACATCCGGCTCCGGAACGGTTCGGGCAGGGGTTGCGTGAAGGTCGAACTGGTCATGCCGAGCGGCGTGAAGACGTGCTCTGCCAGGTATTGATCGAATGGTTGATTCGCGCTGCGCTCGACGATGTAGCCCGCGAGCGAGATCGCATAATTAGAATAGGCCGGCACGGTGCCGGGCCGAAAAATCTGCGCCGGCGTATGCGCGACGAGGTAATCACGAAACGGCTGCATCTGGTCGGTCGGCAATCGGAAAAGATGCTTGATGCTCTCTTCAAAGCCCGCGGTGTGGGTCAGGATGCGCCGCAACGTGATTGGCTCGGGAAAACTGCGCGGGATTTCGAAGTCGAGGTATTCCCGCACATCTTTGTCCAGGTCGAGCTTTCCCTGTTCCACCAATTGCATGACAGCCGTCGCGGTGAAGAGCTTCGAGATCGAGCCGGGGCGGAAGAGAGTTTCTTCGGCCACGACAGGTGTTCTTCGCCCGAAGTCAGCAAATCCGTAACCCTTCGCGAGAAGGATCTGGCCATCCTTCACGATAGATATGACCGCGCCGGCAAGGTCGCGATTCTCGAGCTGCGACGAGATCAAAGCATCAAGGAACGGCTCAAGATCAGCTCGAGTGAGTTCCGGAGCAGGAGAGGAATCGAGAACGGCTTGCGCTTCTGGAGCCGGCGAAGCGACCGGTGCGGGCGGAAGCAGCGGAGAGGGAGCCGGACCCTGTGCAAAGGCTGCACTCGCCGAGAGCACGAGCGCCGCGCAAGAGCCCATCAAGCGAAGGGACCATTCAATCATCGGCGCAGTCTGTCAGGAGGAGCGAGAGCTGCAAGTAAGAGGGGACGCCGCTTCCGCGAGCTCGCCGCTAAGGCTACTTCTGTTCGAACAAATCGGCGCGCGCGACGCGTTCGCCTTTCATCATCACCATCGAGATCGCGGAAAGAGCGCGCACATCCTGGAGCGGGTTGCCATCGACCAGCAGCAGCGTGGCTTCCTTTCCTTTCTCCACCGTCCCGATGCGATGATCGGCGCGGAGCAGCTTCGCCGCATTCAGCGTTGCCGCCTGGAGCGCGACTTCGAGCGGGATACCCGCTTCGACCCAAAGTTCGATTTCGCGTTGCACGGTCGGGCCATGCAGCACGAAGAAATTTCCGGCATCCGACCCGGTCACCAGCGTGACGCCGGCTCGCCACGCATTCAGCAAATTGCGTCGGCCTTCCTCGAATCTCATCGGATACTGGCTAATGCCTTGGCGGACGTCTTTGAGGCCGTCGCTGGTGGCTGCGCGCTCGGTGCTTTCAAGCAATTCTTTTGGGGTGACTTGTTGCACCAGCGACCGCTTTAAGATCGCGGTTTCGCCGCGCGCAAAACTTGTTATTCCTTCGATCACGCTCAGCGTCGGCGCGAGTGAGATCCCTTTCCCTTTCATCTCGGCGAGCAACGCCTCCGGAATCTCGTCCTTCATCGAGCCGTGCTCAACCGAATCGGCGCCGATCGCGACCGCATCCGCCACGTCCTTGCTTCCGCCCGTGTGGACCGAGAGCGGCACGCTTCTCGCACGAGCGGTCTCCGCGACCGTCTTGAGTATCGCTACATCCATGCGGTTAAACGAGTAGCCAGCGGTTCCTTCCTCGAGCACACCTTTAATGCCGTCGACTCGCGCTGCCGCCAGTTTATCTACCTGTTCTCTCGCCTCCTCCGCGGTCTTCGGAATCCGCACGAACTGCGCATTAAACGAAGCGCGCATGTTTTCCGGCATGAACCGGGCGTATTCCGTTCCGTGTCCGCCTTCGGCCGTGAAGAGCGGTCCGCAAAAGAACAATTCCGTCCCGAGCTTCTCGCCCGTTCCGAAGCGCTTCCGCAGTTCGATCATTCCGTCGAGCGCGTCGCCCGCGCTGCGCACCGCCGTCACTCCGCTGAAGAGGTAGGATTGCAGGGCACGGTCGGCCGATTTTTGCGCATCCAACTTCGTCCAGTCATCCGGGAAGCCGCCGGTAACCCCGAGATGAACGTGCGTATCGATCAATCCCGGCAACAGGGTCTTGCCGGCCGCTTCGATCTTCTCCGCGTGGAGGGATTTCGCATCCGGCGCCGCACCTTCGTAGATGGCCTCGATCTTTCCTTTGCGCACCAGGACCGAACCCGACTCGATGACTTTGCCGTCGCCGACAAAGATGCGCGCGTCTTGAATCAACCAGGAACGCCCGCGGCGCACGTCGCGCTCGAGGATTTTCGCCTTCGCAATATCCTGGCGGCTCCAGGCTTGATAGGCGCCGAGAAACAAGAACGGAAGCAGCACCACCAGCACCCAAAGCATCGCGGAGGGTCGGAGTTTTTCCTCCTTCTCCCAACGGAAGATTTTGCTGGCGATAAAAAGCGCGACGGCGGTGGTAATGACGAGAGCGCCCACGGCGTGCCAGTTTTGCGCAATCGATTCGCCCTTCTGCAGAATCCCCGAAACTCCATTAGTCACATAGGTCGCGGGAACGAACTGCGTCACGATCTGGAGCCACTCGGGCAGGAATGAGAGAGGCAACATACCGCCGCCGAGAAGCAGCATCGCCATATAGATCGGCTGAATGAGGAGGTTGCTTTGCTGGGTGTTGTTAACCACCGACGCGATGATCAGCCCCAGTGCGCGGAACGACGCGGAAGCGAAACAAACGAAGAGGAAAAGCGAAATGAGATTCGCTGGCACAGCCATCCCGTAGATGAAGTGCGCCAGCGTTAACAAGAGCGCGAGCGCGGGCAAGTAGAGCAAGACACCGGTGACAACCGAGGCGAGCAGCAGCGGCAGCGGTGTAATCGGTGTGACCTTGTAGCGGCGGAGCACGTTTGCCTCGCGGTCTTGCACCGCGCGCATTCCCGCGCCGAAGAGCCCGTTGCCGAGAATGCCGAAGACCGTCACCATCGCGACCACGCGCAGGATCGCGGCCCCTTGTCCGGCATCCATCATCTGGCCGAACATGAAAAAGAAAATCAGCGGGAAGAGGAAATTGAAGAAAGCCGCCGACTTATCTCGGAGCGTGAGCTTGAGATCGATTTTCAGGAGGGCGAGGAACGCTTTCATGATCCCTTAATCGCGCAGGCGCTTACCGGTCAGTTCGATGAAGACATCCTCGAGCGTCGGTCGACTTAGCCGGACGTCGTCCAGTTCGAATCCCTGGCTGTCGGTCCACTTCACCATTTCCACGAGTGTCCGAGCAGGACGTTTTGACTGCACACTGATCCGCCGGCGGTCTTCGCTCAAAATGGTCCGGATCGCCTCGGGCCAATCCGGCAACTGATCGCTCAGACAAGGCGCGCTCAGCGTTACTTCTATGCCGGACTGGCTCGCGCTTTTCTCCTGCAGCTCACGAGGGCTACCAATCGCGATGAGCTGTCCGGCATCCATGATCGCGACCCGGTCGCAAAGCCGTTCCGCTTCTTCGATGTAATGTGTCGTGAGAACGATCGTGCGATTCTCCGTTCGCAGCTCGTGGATCAGGTCGCTAATCTCAAGGCGCACCTGCGGATCGAGCCCGGTCGTCGGCTCATCGAGAAACAGAAGTTGCGGATCGTTGATCAAGGCGAGCGCAATCGCCAGACGCTGTTTTTGCCCGCCGGAAAGTGTGGCGTAAGCAGCGTCTTTCTTTTCCCAAAGCTGCAGGCGCTTCAATAAAGCCTCGCCAGCCATCGTGCGCGTGTAGAAAGCGGCGAACAGCCGAACGGCTTCGTGCACCGTGATCTTGTCGGGCAAATTTGTCGCCTGCAGACAAACTCCGATCCGGTCTTTCAGCTTTTGCTTCTGCCGATCGGGATCGAACTCGAGCACTTTCACGTCGCCGGATGTCCGACGGCGAATGCCTTCCAAAATCTCCACCGTCGTCGTCTTGCCGGCGCCATTCGGACCGAGCAAGCCGAAGACCTCCCCCGGCCGCACTTCGAAGTCGATCCCTTTGACGGCTTCAAAGCCGTCGTAGCTCATCCGCAGCCCACGAACAAAAATGGCGAAATCTTCGCTCATCGATTTGGGGATCAAGTATCCCTGCGTCGGATGAGTCGCAGTGCTAACGCCAGAAACATCAACGCCGTAATCACCGTACAAACCTTCGCGAACAACTCTCCGTGCCTGACATAGAACGTCGGCACATAATTCACCGGCACTCGCACATCTCCGGTCAACACGCCTTCGGTGAACTGGCTGCCGTTTTGGTCGAGAAGAATCTGCGTGACGCGACCGAACTCGTTGATGAAGCAGGTTACGCCGGTGTTCGCGGAGCGCACCATCGGCAGGCGCGTTTCCACGCAACGGAAGACCGCGTTCGCGAGATGCTGTTGCGATCCCGCGGAACGCAGGAACCACCCGTCGTTGGTCACGTTCGCGAGCACATTCGCACCGCGGAGCACGAACTGCCGCGTCAATTCTCCGATCGTATCCTCGAAGCAGATGAGCGGGGCAACCCGGACGTCCGGGCGGGTCAGCTGGAAAACAGAGTGCTCTTTCCCAAACCCGAAATCCTCTGGCACCTGATCGCCAACAATGGCCGAGATACCCGGGAGCGTATTTCGCCCCGGCACGTATTCGCCGAAAGGCACCAGGTGCAGTTTGCGATAAAGTTGCACCCGCTCTCCGGAGACAAGCTGCGCGGCGTTGTAGGCATCTTTCTCGTCCTGATCGATCACGCCGAGGAGCAGATCGACTTTTATTTCCGCCTGGAACTCCGTCACAAACTGATGGCTCTCCGTTCCGGATACGACCGGATCAGGCATCGAGCTCTCGGGCCACATGAGAAGGTCCGGCTTTGATTGGAGCGCGATCTGGCTCAAACGCGTGAACTTGTCGAAAGTCGCCGCCGCGAAATCGGCGCTGAACTTTTGCTCGCGGGGAACGTCCGGTTGCAACGCAGCCACCCGAAGAATGGACGCGTCCTGCGGCATTTGCACCGCGCGCACGCCATACCCGATCACGCCGACGATCGCTGCCATCGTGAGCGTGAATTCGAAATGAGGCCGTCTTTGTTTCGCGCGGGTCTCGTCCACGAAACGGCGCGCCGTCGCGACGATGACGACGTTCGTGACCGCGACAAGAAACGAGAGCCCCGGCACCCCGGTGAACTCGACGATTTGAATCATGGCCCATTGCGCGTGCAGCGCGCTTCCGAGAGTGTTCCAGCCCCAGCCGGAGAAAAGGCTGCCGCGCACGGCCTCCAGCGTGACCCAGGCCGCCGCGAGGAGGAGCGCGAGGCGCAGGTTATGAAACGAGCTGAGCCACGGAGATATGTTCTGAGGCGGTTCGCTCGCCGGCGCACTGATGCCACCGCGCTCAGCCGCGCGTTTTTCTTCCAGGCGGCGCGTGACCGCTTCCAGGCCTTCGAGCGGTTTTGCCTTTCGCGGCGCGGGCCGCAGCACACCGCAGAGCCAGCTCCAGAGCGCGAGGTAGACACCCATGTAAAGGCCGACCAGAAGCCAACCCGGTACCGTTACGGTTGTGAGCCAGGAGAAGACGCCCCAGAAAAACGTCACTCCCGCGAGATAACCGAGGAGCAGATCGCGCAGCCAGCGCCGTTTCGCTTCGGCGCCGGAAAACCAAACCGCGCATAAGAGCGGCGTGAGCGCGATCCAGCAGAACCAGGGTTGGTCGAAGGGCGCGAAACATCCGCGATAGAGAAGCCCGCTGGCGACCGCCGCCAGCCACGGCCAGACCCGCAGCACGCTTCCCATGAGATGCACGCGCGCGACTCAGCTGCGCCGTTGGCGGCGCGCTCGACCTTGGTCGCGGGTCCGGGACGGATTGATCGCATCCTTCAGGTCCCGTGAATAGGCCGGGTTTACTCTGAAAAACGCCCGCTCCACGTCTTCGATCCGGCGCACATTTACTTTGTTCGAAATGACGTAACCGAGGCTGAGCAATCCATCGAGCGTCTCGAGAAATTCTGCCGGCGCCATGTCGTCGATGCGTTCGAGCAGGAGCTTTCCGTAAACCTGCGTTCCACTCAGCCCGAGCGTTTTCAGGAGATTGATCTCACCACCATCGAGCTTGATTTCACGAGGCATCGCAGACTTTTGGCAGGAATTTCGTCGCTGTCGAGGGCGTCAAACGACCAGGCGCGCTTTGGCATCCTCTTGCAGCCAGTCCCAGAGCCGGGCGAGCCGCTCGCTCACTTCCGCTTTGGCTTCCGCCAGGTCCGCCTCGCTCAGTTTGCCGTTCGCCGGTTGGCGCTGCGCGAAGAGGTAATATTTGATCTTTGGCTCCGTGCCCGAGGCGCGAACCGCGATGCGGGTGCGATCCTCCAGCTCGAAGATCAACATCTTTTCTTTCGGGATCACGTCGCCTTCCACGTCGCGGAACGTTTCTTTCTCGAAGTTTTTCACCGCCGCGACTTTCGATCCCACCATCACGGCGGGAGCCGCCGCAACGTACGATTCTAGCAAACGTTTGATTTTGGCCGCGCCTTCCGCGCCTTCGAAAGTCATCGAGCCGTTCTTCTCTTCGAAGTAGCCAAAGGTCGCAAAGACGTCATCGAGCAGCGCGTCGAGTGTCAAGCCGCGCGACTTCGCAAACGCGGCCACTTCGCAGAACATGATCGCCGCGCCGTTGCCGTCCTTATCCCGGACGAAATCGGCTCCGCTGTAGCCGTAGCTTTCCTCTCCGCCGAAAATGTAAAGCGACGAATGCGCCAACCGCGCACTGCGCGTTTCCTCTTCCGGCAACTCGCGATATCTGCTGGCCATGTCGGGCGGCAAAGCCTGCTCATACTTGCCGAGCTTCGCTCCGATATATTTAAATCCGGTCAAGGTTTCGACGCAGCGCACTCCGTAGTGCTCCGCGATCGCTTTTTGCAGATCGGTCGTGACGAACGTCTTGATGATCACGCCCCGGGCCGCGTTCTCTTTTGTAAGGATGCCCTGGTCGAAAAGCGTCTTCGTTCGGTAGTAAGCGATGAGCGACCCGATCTGATTCCCGGTTAGCAAACGCATCTCGCCCTTCGCTGTTCGAACCGCCACGCCCATGCGATCGCAATCGGGATCGGTCGCGATGACGACATCCGCGTTCTCCTTCAGCGCCAGGTTCACGCCGAGCTGCAATGCTTCCGCGTTTTCCGGATTCGGCGAAGCGACGGTCGGAAACCGGCCGTCGAATTGTTCCTGCTCGGCCACCACGCTGACGTTGAAGCCAAGGCGCTTCAGCATTGGCTGAATGATCACTCCGCCGACGCCGTGGATCGGCGTGAAGACAATGCGAAGATCTTTCGCCGCGCGTACCAGCGCACGATCGAGCACGAGAGTTTCCAACCGGCCCATGTAAGCCTCGTCGAGGTCGGGCCCGAAGGTAGCGATCGTTGCCGGCGCGTTGGCCGGCTCGGACGTCTCGGAATCGATCGTGTTGACCTTCGCGATAATCCCGCTCGCATGCGGTTCCACCACCTGAGCGCCATCGCCGAAGTAAACTTTGTAGCCGTTGTCGTGCGAAGGATTGTGACTCGCCGTAATCACGATGCCGGCGTGAGCGCGCTGGGCACGAACAGCGAACGATAATTCCGGGGTGGAGCGCGGACCGTCGAACACATACGCATCGGCTCCGCTGGCAACAGCAACCTGCGCCGTCCGAGTCGCAAACTCTTTCGAGAAGAAGCGCGTATCGTGCGCGATCACGATCGTTGGTTTGCCGCCGATTGCTTGCGCCGCGAACCAGTCGTGCAAATAGGCCACCAGTCCACGCGTCGCCCGGTCGATGTTGTAGAAGTTCATCGCGTTAGTGCCCACACACGGAAACTCGGGCCGGCCCAGAGCGGCGGGCGTTCCGCGCTCCGCCTTCGTCACGATCTTGCCGATGGTGCGCCCGCGAAGCCCGCCCGTGCCGAACGCGAGCGTTTTGTAGAAGCGGTCGTTCAGCTCATTCCACTCGCCGGCGTCCGCGAGTTCCGCCACCACCTTCGCGTAGAACGGCGAGGTGGCGCCCTCCAGGAGTGCCGAAATATTTTTCGCAGCTGACTCCAGCAAACGCCCATCAGCCGTCGCACATGCGATCGTTTCGCTTCCCTCGAACATCGTCGCCAACCATTCCGGCACGCCCGCGCTTTGCAAGTGAAGCCGCGTGCCTTGTAGCCGCGTGCCCTGCGGGCCGCGTGGGGCCGGTGCTCCATGGATGATCGATCCCGCACGGCCCGCAGGGCGCGTGGCTACAAGAGCGAATCACGCCGCCGAAAATTCGGTGACGGGGAAAACGACCCGGTCGAAGCTCCGGCCGTGCATAACGAAATGGAAACCCCGGCGAGCGGTCCTCCCGTCTGCACTGGGGAATCGCCGATCCCCGAGGCTTCGGTAGGGCCGATGATGGGCATCCTGGCCTCGCTCAGTGTCGGGCACCTGATCAACGACACGATTCAGTCGTTGATCCCATCTATCTACCCGATCCTGAAGGATGCGCTCCAGCTCGACTTCCGCCACATCGGCTTGATCACGCTCGCAAACCAGCTCACCGCCTCGGTTCTGCAACCCTTCGTCGGGCTTTACACCGACCGGCGGCCCCAGCCCTACTCACTGCCCATCGGCATGACCTTTACGCTTCTCGGACTGGTTCTGCTCTCGTTAGCCGGAAGCCTTGCGCTAATTCTCGTGGCGGTTGCGCTGGTTGGCGTCGGCTCTTCCGTGTTTCATCCGGAAGCTTCGCGGATGGCGCACTTGAGTTCTGGTGGCCAGCACGGGTTTGCTCAATCCCTCTTTCAGGTCGGCGGCAACCTCGGCAGTTCGCTCGGTCCCCTCCTGGCTGCTCTCATTGTAGTTACGCGCGGGCAGGGGGCGATCATGTGGTTCTCGCTCCTGGCGTTGCTGGGGATCGTACTCCTTTCCGGTGTCAGTCGCTGGTATGGGCGAGCGCTTTCGAACCGGCTGCGCTCTCGTTCCAACCTTCCAGAAAAGAGCGGCCGCCTGTCGTCCATCCCGCGCCCACACGTTATCCTTGCCTTAGGCGTTTTGATTACGCTGGTCTTCTCGAAATATTTCTACCTCGCCAGCATCGGGAGCTATTACACATTCTTCCTGATCGAGAAGTTCGGACTCTCCGTAAAGAACGCCCAACTCCATCTCTTCCTGTTCCTCTTCGCGATCGCGGCCGGAACTTTTCTCGGGGGACCCATCGGCGACCGCATCGGTCGCAAAGCCGTCATCTGGGCTTCCATCCTCGGCGTCGCGCCTTTCGCGCTCGTGCTTCCGTACGCGAACCTGTTCTGGTCGGCTGTTCTCGCGGTCGTGATCGGTCTCATCATCTCGTCCGCTTTCTCCGCCATTCTGGTTTACGCGCAGGAATTGATTCCAGGGAAAGTCGGTTTGATGGCTGGGCTATTCTTCGGCCTGGCCTTCGGGATGGGCGGGATTGGCTCGGCTGTTCTGGGCGCGGTAGCGGACCGCCACGGCATCCCGTTCATCTTTCACATCTGTTCTTATCTACCGCTGATTGGTCTCCTCACGGCCTTCCTACCGAACCTCGAGCGGAACCGCCATGTTGAATAAGCCGCCCGCGTCTCCAGTTGACGGCAGGGCAAATTCGGTCTGAGGTCTCGTCCATTCCTATGCGTCTTACTCGATTCGCACTCGCGCTCTTTCTCGTCACCGCAAGCCTCCTGTCGGTCGCTCCGGCTCAGCCGCTGCCGAACACGACGCGTCTGTTGCGATTCCCGACGACAAACGGTTCGCAAATTGTCTTCTGCTATGCGGGCGAGCTTTACACGATCGGAAAAGACGGCGGCATCGCGCGCCGGCTCACGAGCGGGCCTGGCTATAGCTCCTTCCCGCGCTTCTCGGCGGATGGCGCGCAGCTCGCGTTTACTTCGCATTACGACGGCAACACCGAAGTCTATGTGATGCCCGGAGACGGCGGCGCGCCGAAGCGGCTCACGACCACGGCCACGCTCGGGCGCGACGATATCTCCGACCGGATGGGTCCGAACAACATCGTGATGGCCTGGCAGAACACGAAACCGCTCATCGCGTTTCGGTCGCGGATGCGCTCCTTCAATTCGTTCAATGGCGAACTCTTCACTGTCGGGTTGGACGCGGAGCTGCCGCAGCAATTGCCCTTCCCGCGCGGCGGCTTTGCCTCCTTTTCGCCCGATGACTCGAAGCTGGCTTTCAACCGCGTGTTCCGGGAATTCCGGACTTGGAAACATTACCGCGGCGGAATGGCGGATGACGTCTGGATTCACGATTTCAAAAGCGGCGCGACGGAAAACCTGACGAATGATCCTTCCCAAGACATCTGCCCGATGTGGGGTGCAGACAACCGCGTCTATTTCATCTCGGATCGAGACGGCCGGATGAATCTTTTCGCCACCGATCTCACGAGCAGAGAGACTAAACAGCTCACCACCTTTAAGGATTACGACATCAAATTCCCGTCGCTCGGGAAAGACGCGATCGTCTTCGAGCAAGCGGGATATATCTGGCGCTACGAGCTCGCCAGCGGCAAGGCGACCACCGTGCCGATCGAGATCAAGGAAGACCTCGCCTCCGGCCGCTCGGGACTCGTCGATGCGGGCAAGCATGTCCAATCCGTCGCGGCCGGTCCCGATGGTAAACGCGTCATCGCGGTCGCGCGCGGCGAACTGTTTTCCGTGCCGGGCAAAGACGGCACGCCGCGCAATCTCACGAGAACTCCGAACGCCCACGAGCGCGATGCGGTGTGGTCGCCCGATGGCAAGTGGATCGCCTATAACTCCGACGCAACTGGTGAGAATGAACTCTACATCCGGCCGCACGACGGAAAGGGCGCCCCGCAGCAGATTACCAGCGCTGCGGACACCTATTATTACCGCGCCATCTGGTCGCCGGACAGCAAGAAGCTGCTCTGGGCCGACCGGCTACAGCGGCTGCGTTTCATCGACATCCCGACCAAAGCGGTCACGCAGGTGGATCAGGATAAATTCGGCGAGCTCCGAAGTTACAATTGGTCGCCCGACAGTCAGTGGATTACCTGGGAGCGGCCGGAAGAGAATGGACTCTCGAAAGTGTTCCTCTTCTCCACGCGCGACAAGAAGCCGGTCGCCGTGACGGACGATTGGTATAACTCCGCCAATCCGATCTTCAGCGACGACGGGAAATATCTGCTGCTCAGCTCGAGCCGCGATTTCCGGCCAACCTTTGGCGATGGCGACTTCGCGAACGTTTATCGTGACATGGCGCGCGTCTACCTCATTACGCTCGCAAAAGAGACCGAGTCGCCGCTTGCGCCGCGCAGTGATGAAGTCGGTAAAGACGACAAGAAAGACAAAGAGAAGGACGCCGACGCGAAGAAGCCTGACGACGTTGGTAAGAAACCCGACGCGAAAGACGCGAAGGACAAAAAGCCGGACGAGCCGAAGCCGCCCGTCATGGTCAAAGTCGACCTCGATGGAATCCAGAACCGCCTCGACGCGCTTAAGATTACGCCCGGCGATTACGGCGATATCCGCATGGTCGGTGATCGCATTTTCTATCTCCGCCGCACCGTGGGTGACGACAGAGCCGGCGATGACGACAATCCCGAGAGCCGCAAATCACACCTTTGCTCCTATAGCCTGGAAGACCGCAAAGAGACCGTGCATGGCCAGGTAAACGCGTACGAGATTACGACCGATGGCAAGAAGATGCTCGTCAAGGTCGACAAGGATTACGCAATCGTCGATCTGCCGAAAGATAAGCTCGAGCTGAAAGACGAGAAGGCCGGGAAAGACTTCAAGCTCAAGCTCGACGCGCTCGACATGCAGCTCGATCGCCACGCGGAGTGGGCGCAGATTTTCAACGAAGGCTGGCGCCACATGCGCGACTTCTTCTACGCACCGAACATGCACGGCGTCGATTGGAAGGCGATGCGCGATAAATACGGCGCGCTCGTGCCGTTCGTGAATCATCGCAACGACCTCACCTACCTCATGGGCGAGTTAATCGCGGAGTTGAATATCGGCCACGCCTACACCGGCGGTGGGGAACGTCCCGAGACTCCGCGCATCAAGCTCGGCCTCCTCGGCGCCGAGTTCTCGCGCGACCCCACCACGCGCGCCTACAAGATCGAGCGCATATTGCCCGGCGAAAATTGGAACGACGCCACCCGTTCGCCGCTCACCGCCATCGGCGTGAACGTGAAACCGGGCGATTTCATCCTCGCGGTCAACGGCACGCCCGTTTCCACGCTCGCGAACCTCTACGACGCGTTGATCGGCACCGCCGGCAAACAAGTGCTGCTGCGCGTGAACACGAAGCCCGCTGACGACGGCGGACGCGACGTCACTGTCATACCGACGGCCGACGAATCGCCTCTCTACTACATCGCCTGGGTGCAAAGAAATCTCGACGAAGTCGCGAAGCGCACGAACGGCGAGGTCGGCTATATCCACATCCCGGATATGGGGCAGCCCGGCTTGAACCAATTCACGAAGCAATACTTCCCGCAGATCCGCAAAAAAGCGCTCATTGTCGACGTCCGCGGCAACGGCGGCGGCTTCGTCTCACCGCTTGTCATTGACCGCCTGCGCCGCGCGCTCGTCATGGTGAACATCGCGCGCAACGGCGTTCCCGGCGAGAATCCGCCGCAGACTTTCCTCGGTCCCATGGTCACGCTGATGAACGAGTTTTCCGCCTCGGACGGCGACATCTTCCCCTATCGTTTCAAGTCGATGGGTCTCGGCAAACTGATCGGCAAACGCAGCTGGGGCGGCGTCGTTGGCATACGCAACTCGCTCCCGTTTGTCGATGGCGGCACGCTCAATCGGCCCGAGTTTGCGCCCTATTCGACAGACGGTAAAGACTGGGTGATTGAAGGCTACGGAGTCGATCCGGACATCGTGGTCGACAATGATCCGGTGAAAGAATTCCGTGGCGAAGACCAGCAGCTCGATCGCGCGATCAAGGAGATCCAGGAGGAGCTCAAGACCAAGCGGTATGATCTGCCGCCGGTTCCGCCTTATCCGAATCGCGACCCTGCGAAAGGAAACTAACTAAGTCTGTAACGCATGTTTCTTCCCAATCAGAAAGTCGTTTGCGTGGACGGCAAATTCCCGCTCGGGATCGAGAAGCTCTATTCCGAACTGCCCAAAGAAGGTACCACCTACACCATTCGCGACATCGTTCCTGGCATTGGATTGACAGGCGAAGAAGGTGAAACGGCGGTTTACCTTTGCGAGATCACGGGCCCGCTCAATGCGCACGGTATCGAGCGAGGTTTTCGCGCCGATCGTTTTGCTCCGTTAAACACAATCGAAGAGGAAGCCGAGGAAGAACTCTCGATCATGATGCCAGAGCTGGCTCCGGCCTGATCGCTTCCATGCGTCTCTCCGGTTAGAGCCTGTCATGCACCTTTTGGGAGGGCGACTCCGGAGCACGGCCGTCCCGGCTGTGCGGCGAGCGGGCGTCTCGCCTGCTCGATCTGATCTCGACTCGCTCGCCGCGCCACTTTCCACCAGGCGAGACGCCCGGTGGCCGCACAGCCGGGACGGCCGTGCTCCGGCGAAAGTGCATGACACGCTCTAGGGTTTCAAAACGACTTTAATGCAACCGTCTTCCTTGTCGCGGAACGTCTTGTAGAGGTCCGGTCCATCTTCCAGCGGCCGTTTGTGTGTGATCACGAACGAGGGATCGATTTCGCCCGCTTCGATCTTCTCCAGGAGGGGGGCAAGATACCGTTGCACGTGCGTCTGCCCCATCTTGATCGTCAGGCCTTTGTTCATGGCGGCGCCGAAAGGGAATTTGTCGATCGCTCCGACGTAGACGCCCGGGACCGAGACTGTGCCTTGTTTGCGGCAGCACATGATCGCCTGCCGAATCACATGGGCGCGATCAGTCCCGAGCATCACGGCTGCTTTCGCCCTGTCGAGGACAGCATCGAAACCGCCGGTTCCGTGCGCTTCGCAGCCGACGGCGTCGATGCAGCGATCCGGCCCGCGGCCATTCGTCGCTTCCATGAGGCGATCGTAGACATCTTCCTTGTCGAAATTGATCGTCTCCGCCTTGCTGGCTTCGGCGAGCGCGAGGCGCTCCGGCACGCGATCGATCGCGATGACGCGCCCTGCTCCCAACATCCACGCACTCCGAATCGCAAACTGCGCCACCGGTCCGCACCCCCAAATCGCGACCGTGTCGCCGGGCTCGATCTCCGCATTCTCCGCCGCCATGTAGCCCGTCGGGAAAATATCGGAGAGGAAAAGAACCTTCTCGTCGGGTAAGCCAGACTCAATTTTGATCGGGCCCACATCGGCGTGTGGCACGCGCAGATACTCCGCCTGTCCGCCCGCATAACCGCCGAGCATGTGAGAGAAGCCGAATAAGCCGGCCGGCGATTGTCCCATGACTTTGCGCGCCATCTCGGCGTTCGGATTCGTCGTATCGCAACAGGAGAAAAAGGTGTTCTCGCAGAACCAGCACCTGCCGCAGGCGATGACGAAGGGCACGACCGCGCGGTCGCCGATGCTCCAGTTTTTCACGGCGCTTCCGACCTCGACGACTTCGCCCATGGGTTCGTGCCCAAGGATGTCGCCATTCTCCATCGTGGGCTGATAGCCGTCGTAAAGGTGGAGATCGGAACCGCAGATCGCGGTCGCGGTGATCTTCAGGATGATGTCGCCCTCGTTTTCGATCTTCGGATCGGGAACGTTGTCGCAACGGACGTCTTTATTACCGTGCCAAACGAGTGCTCTCATAAATCTATTTCCTCCTTAACTGCGTGAACTGTTGAAACGATTTTCGCGCTTTATCTGCGCTTGCGGAAATTTCACCAGGCCCCACCCACCTCCTCTACGCCAAAGGAAGCTCGGACGGATGCCCGGACCGCGCGCTTGCGCTGACACCTCAAAGAAAAACGATTGCCGCTGGCGCGGTTCAAAGGCTTAGTGGGGCGCTGCCAGTTCGCCGATGAACATCCACGAGTATCAAGCGAAAGAATTGCTGCAAAAATTCGGAGTCGCGACGCCCGCCGGGAAAGCGGCGCGGACACCAGATGAAGCGGAGCAAGCTGCGCGCGAACTCGGGACGTCAGACCTTGTCGTGAAGGCGCAGGTCCATGCTGGCGGGCGCGGGAAGGGGACTTTCGC
>Ga0136617_10001178_pt1 | contig 22949 bp, 27 predicted proteins | sample AntDrymUQ3222106_2_FD_129672 | JGI IMG/M metagenome (GOLD analysis project Ga0136617, IMG submission 129672) | Polar desert sand microbial communities from Dry Valleys, Antarctica - metaG UQ322 (21.06) | ecosystem: Environmental > Terrestrial > Soil > Desert | place: Antarctica: Dry Valley...
GAAGGCTTGGTTTTGATGAGCGAAGCCCTCGAAGCCGTCGGCGACGTTTATTCGATAAACGGTTTTACATCCGAAGGCAGACGCAACGTAAAATTTTACGTCGTCAAAGATTTCGACGAAAAATATTCGGAAGAAATCGAGCGGCGCATCGGCGGAATTACGTTTCAAAACAACACTCGTTTAGGCGCGGCGATTCGTCACGCGTCGGCAAAACTTCTTCGACAAGAATCGCGCACAAAACTGCTGATAATTTTAACCGATGGCAGACCTTACGACCATGATTACGGCGACGCGCGTTACGCCCGCGAAGACGTGCGTGAAGCATTGACCGAAGCAAAAATCAGCGGCGTTACTCCTTTCTGTATCACCGTTGACCGCGATTCGGAATTTGAATTGAAGGATTTATACGGCGATGTTGGCTATACAATTATTGACGATGTTTTGAGTTTGCCCGAAAGAATGCCGAATATTTACCGACGATTAACGAGCTAAAAGTAACTATTATTGATTTTTTACTTTTTCAAGTTATAATCCAAATCAAGTCAGACTTAAAAACTTATAAAAATAAGATGGGTAAAAACGATAAAAAATACAAAAAACCCGTTGTCATTGAAGCTGTTTTCGAACTTCGATTTAAGCCATTGCCAAGCTGGGAAATCGGCTCGTTTGTAAAATTTGCTGAGTTAGCTAAGGAGAATGGTTTTCCAACTTTGCGGGACAGTCCGCAACAATTTCAAGTAACATTTGCCCCAAACCACGAACCTATTATTAATCAAGGTGCGAGTCACATTCAAACTTGGAACAAAGAAGAAACGAAATTATGGCAGGTAGGACAAATTTTGTATGCTGCAAATCAAAGAGAACCCTATGATGGTTGGGAAGACTTTCGTCCCCATATTTTGAAAGGTTTGAAACTTTTCAAACAGGTTGCGAAACCAAAAGAAGCGGAGATTTTGGCAATGAGGTATATTAACCGTATAAACATTACAAAATCAGAAAAACCTGATTCATTAATTACCTTTTTACCTTCAGGAATTGAATTTTCGCAAAACATATCAGACTACGGCTGTAAAGCAGAATATAAATTTGAAAATGATGAAAAAATCGTAATTACCTCTGCGAAAGATAGTTCACAAAAAGATAAAAATGCACTGATACTTGAAATTTTATACATCAAACCAAAGCCGAGTTTAGAAATAAATTCTTTGTCAGAAGCAGTTAAAACAATCCACGATAGAATCGTTGAAAGATTTGAGAAATCAATAACGGATAAACTTAGAAAAAGAATGGAGGATGTATGATAGCTGAATTAGCTTTATTAACATTGGCTACGGCTGTTCCGGTTATAAATCGGAGGGAAGGGACAATCGTTCTACGAAATGGTCAATCAGCCGTTGTTTCTAAAGTTTCAAAAGCAGAATTTGAAGATTGGAATGCAAATCCAACTCTCACTTTTATTAAACCTTCCAAAACAAACAAGGTGGAAGAATTAGAAGATATTTTTGTTTCACCCGTTAAAAGTTCGATAAAAGTAAAAATGAAAGTAAGAATTAGCGGCAAAGTTTCTCCGATTCCCATTGACTCAGAAGATATTGTTTATTTAGATGAGTGAAATTGCTGTTTCAAAATCACCCAAATATCCTTGGTATCAAATTGGCAAAATGGATGATTTGGAACAAGGCGACTTGCTTCCAAATTGTCCCGTAATAATTTTGTCAAGTGAGTTGAAACCAATTCTTAGCGCTAAAGAAAATGATGAACTAGAGCTGATAACCGACTTAAAAACTGTTGACCTTATTTTGATGACGCAAAGTTGTGATTTAGCTCAAGATAAAATTACTCAGGTATTGCTTTGTGCATATCTTCCATTTTCCACGGAAGAATATAAGAAAAACAAAGATAACATTAGAAAAGAGCGAATGCCTGCCTTACACTTAATTGAAAAGTGTGATGCGGAAGATTTTCCATTTGAAAAGCAAGTTGTGGATTTTAGAGCAATTTATACTTTACCGAAAGATTTTGTTATAGCTTTTGCTGAAACTTTAGACGTTCGCGCAAGGCTTCTTTCGCCATACAAGGAACATTTATCACAAGCATTTGCAAGGTATTTTATGAGAGTTGGATTACCGCGCCCACTATTGAGGGATTAATTTTCAGAAAAGAAACTAATAAAATTTATGTGGCTCGTCGCGCCACCAAACGAATGAGTGAGAATCTAAAAGCAGGTTCATAATTCTTTATCAAATACCCAAAATTCGTCCGGCAATTCATCGTTAAAATCTTCGCTCATTTTCATTGTGCCTTTGCTTAAACCTGCAATTCGCTGTTTCTGCTCCCTAGGCTTTTCAATCGGCAAAACTTTTGCCAGCGGCTCGCCGTTTTCTTCTATCACGACTTCATCGCCGTTGTGTGTTAAAGCTATTACGGCTTGGATTAAAATTTCATTGATGCTTACAGTTTTTGTCATTTTCGTTTCACCTCGATTTGTTGATTTTAACATCTATTTGATTTTTCCAATAAAAACCGGGTGTTTGAAAATAAACAAAAATTCTCGGAACTTTTTTTGTTTTCCGGTGTCTAAGCAAACGGAAAAAGTTTTCCGCGTCAAAGTTACCGAGTTTCAAGTTGACGCGACAACGAATATCCGCTTGAAAAACCAGTTTACAAGGAGTTCCGATTTATGCTTTATTTCCAACGACAGTTTGCCGCTGTTGCAATTATTTTTGTTTTATTACTTTCTGCCATTGTTCTGCCCGCGTCTGTTTCGGCGCGCGCGAAAAGATGTCCCGAGCCAATTCCCGACAGTCTTTTGACGCTTTATTTGAAAAGCGATTTAATTGTCGTCGCTTCGCTGAAAAGCGAAAAGGTTTTGAAAACGACTGCGGAATACGACTACGGTTCGTATTACGATGTCGAGAAAAATCTGGACATTGACGAAACTTTTAAAGGTCAAAAATTGGATTCGGCGGCTTTCAAAACTTCCGAATACAAATCGAAAAACACTGACGCGTCCGAAGCAATGGCTAATGAAGAAGACGAGTATTCGCTCAAGATTGGCGAAAAGGCTTTGTTTTTCTTTGTCAAAGAAGCGGAGGGCGATTATTACGCGCTTACTCATTACAGCGCGGCGATAAAGCAACTGAACGGCGCGGATTTAAACCTTTATGAAAAACGCATCAAGGAATTAAAATCAATTCTGGGCAAAGATAAAAATCAGCATGCGCGGCTTGCCGAATGGCTTACTCGGCTCATCGAAGAACCGGCGACACGCGAAGAAGGCGTGCGAGATTTGCTGGCGAGCTTTACGCTTTCCGATTATGAAATGGATTATGTCGAAGAAGTAACCGATGTAAAAGAAAATGCCGAACAATACGCCGAACAAAGCGCTGAAGCGAAAACCGAAGAAACGGCGGACAAAAAGCCCGTTGCGATTGATAAAAGTTTTCGCACCGCCAATGCGCCTGAAATCGCTGCGGCTTTGACCGACTCGCAAAAAGCGCGTATTTCACACGCATATTTTGTTTCCTTGAACAATGATTTAGCTCGGCTGAACAACGCCGAAAACGAAGAATACATTTCGCCCGATTATGAATTAATCAGTCTGGTCGGTCGCTGGGACAAGCAAAATTTTGCGATGAATTTGTTTGCAAATCTGCAAAACACGAAAGGCGCGAATCATCGAAAAGAATCTTATTTGATGAGGACGATCGCTAATTTTCTGGAAGACCAAAATCTTTCTTTAATGTCGGACGATTATGATTACGCCGTTTCGCAAGACGAAACTGAGTTGATGGATTACACGGGAAGTATGCTGGAAAGTTTAGAAAATCCGACAAACCCGGAAATCGTGGACGCATCCGAATCCGTTTCTGAAAACATCGGCGTTTCTGAAATGGACAATCAAAATACGCAAGAAGTATCAGCCCAAAATATGCAAGAAGTAGCCGTTGAAACCCAAACGCCCGTTTTGGACCGTCCGGCGGAAAAAGAGATTGTGAAGATGACTTATAAACAATACCGAGTGAAACTTTTTGACGCTTTCAACGCGCAGTACGGAAAAGTTATTTCGCAAACAATCGCCGCAAAATAAACGAACGGAAACGAATCAAAACCGAATAAATTTTATTTTGAACAACAAAAATGGAGCGCGGAAAACGCTCCATTTTTTTATTACCGCCGTGTTAATTCGGGCGGAAGCTGTTTATCAACTGCCGGACGCGTAGATAATTCTCCGATTTCCCACAATGTCAAAAAGATTGTGCGCGTGATTTTTTCCATCTTCGCATAATCAATTTTATCGGCGTGGTCGCTCGCTTGGTGATAATCTTCGTGAACGCCGTCAAACCAAAACACAATCGGAATGCCGTTAACCGCGTAACTATAATGATCGGAACGGAAAAAGAAACGATTTGTGTCTTTCGGGTCGTCGTATTTGTAGTTGTAATTTAATTTCAAAAACGAATCATTTACTGATTTTGTCACCGCGCCGAGTTTTGAACTCATCATTTCCGAGCCGATAACGTAAACTTCCGATTCACCTGATAAATCTTTATTTTTTGGATTTGCATCATCTGGTTTTCGGCTGCGCCCAATCATATCTATATTCAGTTGCGCGACGACATTTTTGATATTTACAGTCGGGAATTTATTAAAATACTCACTGCCCCACAAGCCTTTTTCTTCGCCCGCGTGCCAGACCAGTAAAACCGAGCGTTTTGGACGTTTCGAGGCTTTTGCCAATGCTTCACCGATGGCAAGAACCGCCACCGTTCCCGAACCGTCGTCATCCGCGCCGTTCCAGATTTTGTCCGCGCCCTGCTCATTAACATTGATACCGTCATGGTCGTAGTGTGCGCCGACGGCAACCATTTCGGCTTTTAGCTGCGGGTCGCTGCCTCCCCAAAGCGCGACGACGTTTTGCGTCATCGTAACTTCTCGTTCTGCTTCGACCGAAAAATTTACTTTTTTGTCGGCGTTGAAATTAAAAGCATTGAGCGGAGCATTTGATTGGTAATTTTCCTTTACCGCTGCGAAATTAGCAGTTTCACCGTTTAATAATGCTTCAGCAGCCTTTTCGTTAAGATACAAGGTTGGCAGTGGGGTTGATTCGCGTAGTTTTTCGACGCCCAATCTTCCTTGCTCACGAAAGCGGCGAAGGTTTTCCCAACCCGCTAAAACAGTCGGCGCGGAAACAATAATTAAACCGGTTGCGCCTTTTTGTCTGACGTAAGTTTGCGGGTCTGCCCAATCTTCGCCCTGTTTTCCGGCTGCTCTTAAATCGTTAAAATTCATTCCGCGCGGGAAATTATCCGAATAAACAACAACCGTTTTACCGCGTACGTCCATATCTTTTAGCGGGTCGAGATTTTTCGATTTGACGAGCCAGCCGTTACCGCCGAAAACGAGCGGCGCGTTCATCTGACCGGAAACCGCGTCGGCGAGAAAATCCGTACCGTAAACCATTTTTTGTCCGTTAATATCTAATTGTGCTTTCTCCGGATTAACTTGGTTGCGAACAAGTGCCATTTTTTGGAAAAATGTTCCGTCATCGCCAGCCGGTTTAAAGCCCCAGCGCGAAAGCATCGTCGCCATAAATTTCGCCGTTATATCAAGCCCGCGCGAAGGCGTGTTGCGTCCTTCCATTTCGTCCGACGCGACAAAATACAGATAATCTTTAAGCTGCGCCGCCGTAATTGTTTCGGCTGCTTTGCGCGAAGCTGAACTTGCTTTTGTCGCGGTTTGCGCTACAACCGACGATTGAAAGACAAATGTAAATAATAAGAATAGTGCCAATAGATTTTTTTTCATTTTACTCCAAATATGAAAGATGTTAGATATCAGATTTTAGTTAAAACAATATCTAACATCTGACATCTAATTTGCTTCTTTTTACGTAGGGTTAGTTGAAATTGTTTTACTTTCGGTTGCTACAATTGAGATTTTGTTTTGGTTGGCGAGCTTAACCATTTCTTCTTTGTCGAAAATGAGAGTTTTTTGCGCGGTCAGACAAAGACAAGTCGCGCCCGCTTGAATCATTGTTTGAATGGTCGGAGTGCCGACGACCGGAACGTCAAAGCGCATATCTTGATTTGGTTTGGCAACTTTGACGACCGTTAATTTTCCTTTCGCTAATTCTCCGGCGCGTTTAATAACCGCATCCGTTCCTTCCATCGCTTCGATTGCCACGCACGCTTTGGCGCGAACGACGATTGTTTGACCTAAATCGAGCCGCGCGATTTCGTTTGCTATCTTCAAGCCGTATTCGATATTTCCTTTTTCAGTTTCGTCAGGCTCTCGTTTTGTGATAACGCCTTCGTGCGCGAGTTGGTCTTGAATAAAATATGTTGAATCTATCAATTCGATTCCCTCTTTCAACATTTCATCGGCAACGCCACCGATAAGCGCATCCGTGTTTCGCTGCGGCAAATTCCAGAGCATTTTTACCATTCGCAAATCAGGCAGCGCGCCCGAAAAAATCTGTACGTGCTTGACTTGTCCAGCCATTATCACTTTTTCGACGCCTTCTCGTTTGAAAAACGAAATCATTCGTCCGAGTTGACCGATGCCGACCCAGACAACCTTTTCGGCGATTTCTCCAATGCGTTTATCGGTTTCCTCTTTAATGGCAACAACGGCTAAAGACGCGCCTTGTTTTTTTGCGCCTTCGACGACGAGAAAGGGAAATCTGCCGTTTCCGGCGATTAGACCGAATTTCATAAAAAGTGGTCAGTGGTCAGTGGTCAGTTTAAGCAGGATTTTCTGACAACCGACCACTGCTTTACCCGAATGCTTGCAGAACTTCGTCGGCGTGTGCATCGACATTTACGTCATTAAAAATTTTCTTGATTTTGCCTTGCTCGTCAATCAGAAAAGTTTTACGTAAAACGCCGGTGTAAACTTTTCCGCCGTATTCTTTATCGCCGTAGCTGCCGTAATTTTTGGCAGTCGAATAATCAGTATCGGCTAGTAAAGTAAACGGTAATTGGTATTTTGAGATAAAATTCTGATGCGATGTTTCATCGTCAGCCGAAACGCCAAAAACTTTTATTCCCTTTTCTTCAAACATCGAAAAACCGTCACGCAAGCTACACGCTTGCTTTGTGCAGCCGGGCGTATCGTCTTTCGGATAAAAATATAAAACAACTTTTTGACCGCGCAAATCGGAAAGTTTTACCGCTTCGCCCATTTGGTTTTTGACCGTAAAATCAGGTGCCATTTCGCCTTCTTTAAGCATAATTTTCTCCAAATGTGTAAAATATAATTTCGCTGAAATTGTAACACGGCGAGTAAACAAAGATGAAAACATTGACCGAAACAAAAGCCTTAGACAAATTAAACGCGCTCAAAACTGCTTATCAAAGTTTTATAAAAACCAACTACGAACATAACGCCCAGGATTGTCAAACCTGTCCGACCAAAGGCGCATGTTGTTTGGACGCGCATTTCGTCAATGTTCACATTACACGCCTAGAAGCTGTTGCGATTTCTAAAACTCTGGAAAAACTAAATGAAGAAAAAAGGCGGGAAGTTTACAAACGCGCCGCGGAAACAGTCAAAAAATATGGCTTAGAAGCCGTCGGCGACTCTTTTGCAAAAACTTTCGCCTGCCCGCTTTTTGAAAAAGGTGTCGGCTGTCTTGTTCATTCCCAGGGAAAGCCCACGCCGTGCATTTCTCACGCTTGTTATGAAAACCACGAAGATTTACCGCCCGAAAATTTGCAGGAACAAATCGAAAATCGAATTGAAAGATTGAACAAGAGAACTTACGGCAATGCTTGGACGTGGCAACCGCTTCCCGTTTGGCTTCACAGACAATCTGACCGATAAAATGTTTTCACAACAATCGAGAGTAAAAAGTGGAGGGTCGAAAGCCAATTGTCTTTCTCTTTACTTTTCATTCTCTACTAATCTGAGATTTCGGATAGGAGATAGAAACAATCGCAAAAACGGTAGAAACATTCCGACTGCGCCGATAAAAAGTGTGGCGCGGAAACCAATAAATTCGCCCAGAAAACCTGCGATTAAAGCACCGAACATCATCATACAAACATTGACAAAGCGAAAACTTCCGTTCATTCGTCCCTGCAAATTATTCGGCGTGATTGCCTGCCGCAAACTCATCAAATTTATACCGTGAATTTGAATGCCGAAAGCCAGCAAAAAATGCGCCGTGATTAAAATAAAAATTGTCGGCGAACCGTTTGCCGATGGAATCAGCAAACAGGCAAGAGCATTAAGCAAAGTGGCGAAAACCATCGTTTTTCCCTGTCCGAAACGCCTTGTCAGATATTTAACCGAAAGTGCGCCGAGAAGAAGCCCACCACCCAAAGCCGAAAAAATTATGCCGAGCAGAAGCGGCGCGAGATTTAATTCACGAATCGCGTAAAGCGTGAAAATAGTCGAAATTATCAGCATAAACAGAAAGTGAAGCGCGATGCTTTCGGCAAGCGGGCGCAAAATCGGGTTTTTATAAACGAAACTCAAACCTTCAACGATTTCCGACCAAACGCTCTGTTTTTTTTCCTTTGCTAAGATTTCCGCCGGTTCGGGAGCTTTAATTTGCCAGACGAGAATGGCGGAAAAAACAAACGAAACCGCATCAACGATAATTGTTACGGGTGCAGATAAAACTTGCACCAAAACCCCCGAAATGCTTGGTCCCGCGATTGTCGCCGCCGATTCGGTCGTGGCAAATTTGCTGTTGCCTTCAACCAAGTTTCCTTTCTCGACCACAGACGGCAGAAAAGCCATTTGCGCAACTTCTGAAGTTATATTCATCGCGCCCGCGAAAAACGAAATTACGTAAAGGTATTCAATTCGTAAAATGCCGAGAAACGCGGCAGTCGGAATCAAAGCGGCTAAAATAGCGCGCCCCAAATCGGTAAAAATCAAAAGCGGTTTGCGGCGCATGCGGTCAATAACGACGCCGACGAAAAATCCGACCAGAACCGCCGAAGCAGAACCAACCGCCCGCAAAATTCCCATCTCGAAAGCCGTTGCTTGCAAAACCAGAATTGCCGTCAAAGGATAAGCGAGCGAAGCTATCTGCGTACCGAAAACCGACGTTGTTTGTGCGCTCCACAATTTGAGAAAATCCTGATTTTGCCAGAGATTTTTTGATTGTGAAGTCATAAACTTATCTTTTCCGTTTATTTCTTTCTAAAATTATTGCCAGAGCGAGATTTTTTTCGTTGAGAGTTTTGGTGAGTTTTTGCTTTTCTTGCGCGTCGGTGCAATTTTTCAGCTTCTCCTTTAAATCGCTGATTTCTTTGAGCTGGTCAACTTCTTCGGGAACGAATTGGTTGCTTTTCAAAATCGAATAACCCATTCGCACATCTTCAGGCGCGGCAAAATAAGCGTCAAGGTTGAGCGGTTTGCCTTCGCCTTCGAGGTTGTCGAACGCGCCTTCGGCAATCGCTTTCTGAATTTGCCGTTCGATGGAACTTTCGATTGACATTCTATTGAGGAAACGCTTCTTTAGAGCAGATTGTTGCAATAAAGTTTTGAGGTGATATTTAGAAATAAAATCGAGCAAAGTAATAAAAAATCGGTGCGTTAAAAAGTAGGCTGTCCAATCTGTCGAGTAGTCCGCCGTGTCCGGGCAAAATATTTGCCGCATCTTTCGCGCCCGCGCTGCGTTTCATTGCGCTTTCCGCTAAATCGCCGGCGCAGCCGACGAGCGACATCACAAGTGCCAGCGGAATTGAAATTTTATAAGGCAATTCAGGAAAAAACCAAACGGTCGAAAGCGCCGCAAAACCAATCGCCAGAAGATGCCCACCGATGAAACCTTCCCAGGTTTTGTTTGGGCTTATTTTCGGAACGAGTTTACGTTTGCCGAAATTCTTTCCGATAAAATACGCGCCGACATCAGAACCCATCGCAACAAGAAAAAAGTAGCCGAGAAGTTTGCTCGAAAGAAGCGGCGAGTTTTCAAATCCGACGCGCATCGAAACAAGAAATCCGCCTAAAAACACAACGTAAAAAACTCCCAAAACTGTTACGCCGATGCCGGTCAGCATTTTAGGAAAATCTTTTTGAAAGCGGAAAGTTTGCGTGGTGAAAACAACAATCAGAAAAAGAGCAACGGTTAAAAGCAGCAAATCAGGCGCTTTCGTTGGGGCGTCAAAAAGAAAGGCGACAAAAAACGCCGCCGCGCCAAGATAGGCAATTGAAGCATCGGCTTTTAGTTCGAGTTTTTTCGTCAATGTAAAAAATTCAAATAATCCCGCGATGAAAGCGGCGGCGGCAATAATTACAAAAAGCCAATTCGCCTGCGGAACCTGCGGCAGAAAAACGGGCAGAACAATTGATAAAATTAAAACCGGAAGCGCAAACAGCGCGGTGATAAGTCTGCTTTTCATAAGTCAGTAGTCAGTAGTCAGTAGTCAGTAGTCAGTAGAAATCCGTTCGTTCTGGATTCTGACTTCTGCCTTCTGCCTACTCGCTTTCAATTCCTCCAAAGCGGCGCTCGCGTTTTTGAAAATCCAAAATCGCTTCGAAAATTTCTTTGCGGCGAAAATCGGGAAAAAGCGTTTCGGTGACGTAAATTTCGCTGTAAGCCAATTGCCACAACAGAAAATTTGAAATGCGAAATTCGCCGCTCGTCCGAATCATCAAATCAACTTCCGGCAAGCCGCGCGTGTAAAGATTTTTTTCAATGTCGCTCTCGCTCAAATCTTCGATTGATTTTCTATTTTCAAGCAAAGCTCTAACGGCTTTTCTTACGGCTTCGACAATCTCGGCGCGCCCGCCGTAATTAAGCGCGACACTCAAAACGGTTCCCGTATTTCCGCGCGTAAATTCCATTGCCGCGCCGATTTCTTTTTGCACGGATTCGTCCAAACCCGCGATGTTTCCGATTGCCTGAAACCGAATATTATTTTTGTGGACGATTTTCAGCTCGCTCTTTAAATAATGTTTGAGCATCTGCATCAAACCGGAAACTTCCCGTTTCGGACGTTTCCAATTTTCGGTGGAAAAAGCATAGAGCGTCACGGCTTTGATTTCCAATCGAGCTGAAGTGTCTAAAATTGCCCTAACCGATTCGGCGCCGGCGCGATGCCCGAAGATACGCGGCTTTCCTCTAGCCTGCGCCCATCGTCCGTTACCGTCCATAATTATCGCCACGTGCTGCGGCAGCCGCGCAACGTCAATCGCTGCAAGCAGTTTAGCTTCCTCGGAATTCGGTTCAATAATTTCGGAAAAGTTTCCGTGCATTTTTTTCTAGGACGAAGATTGCTCGGATTTTGTTAATTTTGAATTTTTAGTGTTGAATGTCAATTCAACACTAAAAACTTAAAACTCATAACTTATTTGTTCCGCGTCCTATTTGTTTTTCCTCAATTTCAACAATCGCTTCTAAATTTATTTTGCCGTAGATGTGCGGATAAATCGCTCCGTTTGTTGAAGGTTCTTCGACAAGTTTTGCGGTTAAAAATTTCGGTTCAATGTGCAAAATTAAAACGTTTTCCACATCTTTGTAATACCTCTTCAAAACCGTTTCGATTTGTTCGGCAAAGCTGCAATGAATGAAACCCTCAGACTGCAAACTTTCGGCTGAATAAAATTTTTCGTTTTTGAATTTTTTCCAAACTTTAGGTAAAACAATGTGGTAAATCAGCATTTTAATATTCTGCATCGGCGACGGCTTTTTGCAGTTCGAGAAATTTTTCTCGAACAAAAGGATTGAGTTTTTCGGAAAAATCCGCTGTTAAATTTTTAATTTTTATCAATTCCTGCACGTCTGCTAAATCCTTTAAACGATGCGGCGCGGTCATTCCTGATGCCAGTTTTAACTCGACGAGTTTTTCCAAACTTACGGTTTTTATTCCGTCAATTTCCGCTTCGCTTTCTTCCGGGAGCGGAAAAAAAACAGGTTTGGGTTTGCCGTCGCCGGGAAATTCGCCGGCGGTTATAATTTCAATTGTTACATTTTCCTGCGTCGTTCTGAATTTTTTGGTGGCGCCTTCAAATGCGGGGCGATAACCAAGTCCGACGAATTCGCGCTGAAATTTTTCCAAACCTTCGCGCGTCAAAAGTAAATTGATGTCTTCGGTAAAACGCCGGTAACCGTAGCTGTTCAAAGCAACCGCGCCGATAACATTGTAATCGATTCCGCTTTTTTCCAAATCTTTTACAACCCGGCGCAAAGTTTCGTTAAGCGTTCCTTTTCCCATAAAAAACCGCAAGCCTTCATCGTAAGCCGAAACGGGCGAAGAAATTATTTTTTGAAAATCAACGTCTTGCATTTTCAACTACTCATAATCAACTTTCCGCAGCGTCAAGCCGTGCGCCGGAGCTGTTTGACCGGCTAAACTGCGCTCGCCGCTCGAAATTGCCGTTTGAATTGTAGCAAAATCTCTTTCGCCGCGCCCGACTTCGAGCATCGTCCCGACAATCGAGCGCACCATATAACGCAGAAACCCGTTGGCGGAAATTCGAAATTCAATTATTGAGGCGCGAGTGCGAGTGTCCCAAAACGAATGAATTGTAAATTCCTTAATTATTCGGACGCGATTTTCAACATCGGAACGCGCGGCGGAAAACGCCGTCCAATCGTGTTTGCCTAAAAATAAATGTGTCGCTTCATTCATTCGGTTGACATCCAAAACACGCGCTTCGTGATGCGCGTAGCGTAGCCAAAACGGAGACATTACCGGCGCGTTTACCACGCGGTAGATGTAAGTTTTAACTTTCGCCGAAAAACGCGCGTGAAAATTATCGTCGGCTTCTTCAACCTGCAAAACGCGCAGGTCGCGCCCGACATTTCCGTTTATGGCAAGGCGCAATTTGTCGGGCGTGAAAAATCTGTTTAAATGAACATTGGCTATTTGACCTTCGGCGTGAACGCCCGCGTCGGTGCGCCCCGAACCGACGACTTTAACCGGCGCGTTTTCAATTGTTCCGATGACTCGTTCGAGTTCGCTCTGAACGGTTCGCAGATTATTACTCTGCACTTGCCAGCCGTGAAAATCTGTGCCGTCATATTGTAAAAGTAAGCGGAAATTCATCAATTACCGAGTGTCTTAAGTCAGGAAAATTTTGGATATAATACTTCAAAGCGTTCGCAGATAACAGGCATCGAAAGGCTCGGCTCTCTGTCGATTTCGGCGCATCTCCGCGAAAAATAATCCCAGTGAACTTCGCGCCAATAATCGAGACTTTGGTCGCCTTCACCTTCGTCAAAAGCGAATTTTTCGTCAACCTCATTAAACGGTAAAACGCGGAGTTCGGCGGTTCTGACAACAATTTTCGGATTGCCTTCAAAATCCGTCACCACGCTGTAACCGTCTAAAATTGGCATGTCTTCGGGCGTGTTTTCAAACTCCCAAACGAGCGCCGCCGTCGCCGCCTTTTTTCCTTCCAAAACAAGCTGTAAAAGTTCCGTCGCCATTTCAGAATCGCTTCCGAAATACCAAGCCTGAAAAGGCGTTTCCAAACTCAATTCACTGACTTCGCAGAATTGCTGCCAAAAGTTTTCGATTTCGGTTAAATTTTTCATTGTTTTGATTGAAAGCGGCTTCCGGGTTTAATCGCTTCCTCTCCACGCTCGCACATCGGGCAATTCTCGGGTTTATAACTCGGAACTTCGATGCTTACCAGTGCAATTCTTTTCACGCCAACAGCCGCTTTTCCGTTTGAGCGGTCAACTATCGAAGCCGCGCCCGCGACTTTTGCGCCGCGCGTTTCTATTGCTTCAATACATTCGCGCGTCGAGCCGCCGGTAGTAATAACGTCTTCGACAACAAGAATTTTTTCGTTTTCTTTAACCGAAAAGCCCCGCCGCAAAGTCATTGCGCCGTTTTCTCTTTCCGTCCAGATGAAACGCATGTTTAACGCTTGCGCGACGGCAAAACCGATAATCAAACCGCCGATTGCCGGCGAAGCAACAGTATCAAAAGTTTCGTTCAAAAAATTTTCGGCAATCGCTTGCCCGAGTTTTGCCGCGTCCGACGGAAGTTGCAAAGCACGAGCGCATTGCAAATAATTAGGACTATGCAACCCGCTCGATAAAACAAAATGCCCTTCCAAAAGCGCGTCGGTTTGTTTGAAATGTTCCAGAATTTCCATAAATCGTTGCTTAGCGGTAAGTAAAAAACCCAAAAACCTACCACTAACCACTTACCGCTTAGCACTAATCTCCGGTTTGACGTTTTAAAGTTTCACGTTAAAATTAAATCACAGATGCCTCCGTATCCTAACTTAATTTCTGATTCTCTGCTAATCTGCGAAACGATTCAACTTTTGCAAGCGTTCGGCGGACGCGCGTCTGCCGTAAAAGTGGTTGATTACGTGATGAAAATCTCCGCGCCCGAACCGGATTTAGCCAAACTTCTCGTTTTGGATTTGATTAATACCGACCCGCGCTTGCAGTTAAATGAAGATACGGTCGAATTGATTGCAATTGATTTTGAAAGCCGCGAGTTTGCGAAAATGGATTTTGTCGTTTTCGATTTGGAAACGACAGGCGCTAAATCTCCGCCATGCCGCGTTACGGAAATCGGCGCTTACCGCGTCAAAAACGGCAGAATTACGGAAGAATTTCAAACGCTCGTCAATCCCGAAACTTTGATTCCGACGTTTATTTCACAACTTACTGGCATAACAAATCAAATGGTCAGAAATGCGCCGAAGTTTCGAGAAGTGGCGGCGGATTTTTTGGATTTTATTGGTGATTCGGTTCTGGTGGCGCACAACGCGCAATTCGATATGCGATTTTTGAATCACGAAATCGGGAAAATTTACACTGATTACCGAGTGGCAAATCCGCATCTCTGCACGGTTCGCTTGTCGCGCCGCTTGCTTCCGCACGTTGAAAATCACCGGTTAAAAACGCTTGCTGATTATTTTTCGGTTAATTTAGTAAATCATCACCGCGCCGCCCCAGACGCTCACGCAACAGCGCATATTTTTGTTAATTTATTAGAGAGATTGCACAATTTGGGTGTGCGAGATTTGGCAACTGCGAGAAAATTTAAGTATTAGGAATTTTTAATAAAACAAATTTTATATGTTAGACGAAACGAATTTACCGCCGACTAATCAACAAAATCTTGACATTCGCTCAACAAAGCGTGAGGAAATGAATCTTTTTCCGCTCGACTCTTTCAAATACGAATATATTGGGCGCGAGATTTGGATTGATTTTGAAATCCCTGAATTTACGGCGATTTGCCCGTTTTCAGATTTCCCCGATTTTGCGATTATTAAATTAAAATACGTTCCGAACGAACGCTGCATCGAGCTGAAAAGTCTTAAACTTTACATCAATTCGTTTCGCAACATAAAAGTTTTTCACGAACATGTGATTAACATCATTTTGGAAGATTTTGTGAAAGCGTGCGACCCGCTACAAGTCGAAATCGAAGGCGATTTTCACGTGCGCGGGAATATCAAAACCATTGTCCGGGCAGGCTATCGAAAGGCGAAAGGGTAAAGGCGAAAGGCTAAGGAATTATTTTTACTTTATCCTTTATCCTTTCGCCTTTTAGTGAACTGCCATCGTCATCACGTTCGGCTGCGTAACGTAATGTTTGCGGCAGGCGTTTTCGATAAGTTTATTCAGTTTGTTTTCAATCAAACTTTCCGGCGCGAGTCCGGCATTTGTTACTTCGGAAACAATCAAAAACTTGGCTTTTTCCAAAAGCGTTTGCTCGCGGAAGGAAAGTTTTTTCTCGCGGCTCAAAAACGTGAGTTTTTTCAAAACGTCGGCGGCTTGAAAAACGCAGCCTGATTGCAGCTTTTCGCCGTATTCGCGCGAGCGCGTTTTCCAATCGCACGATACGTCTTCAAAATCAGCGGCTAAATCGTCCATCAAAAGTTTATACTGTTTTGGCGTGATAATCGGTCTGATTCCGACTGCTTCGGCATTTGCCATCGGAACAAAAATCGTGGAATTATCGCTTAGTACACGCAACAGATAAAACATCATCAAACCGTCACCGATTTTTTTATTTTTTATGTCTTCAATTAAACAAATGCCCTGGCTCGGATAAGAAACTTTTTGTCCAACGCTGAGTTTCATAGTTGAATTTCTCCTTGATTCAAAAAACTAAAATGAAAACGAACCAGTAAAAGCCAATCCGCGTTTAGGTCGAATTATTGAGGTTTATTTAATATAGCACAAAACAAAGCGGGTTGGAAGATTTTATGGCGAGAGCGCGTCTTAAATCAGCGCCGAATAAATTTTTTACTTTTGTTTGTCAGAAGACAGACTTTTTAATTTGTTCTGTTAACTTTCAGATGAATCGAGATAAGCTCGGGTAGAATGCGGCTTGCAAAAAAGTCAGTGAAAGCGTCCCAACTTCGTCTCGATTCAATACTTTTTTATCTTCACAACAAAACAAATTTAAGACAATATCTAAACGGGAGCGTTTATTCGATTTTTTTCGGCAACTCGACAGAGAAGGTTGTGCCTTTGGCGGAGGCGGAAGCGACGGAAACTTCGCCGCCGTGAAGTATGGCGAGGTGTTTGACGATTGCCAGTCCTAAACCGGTTCCGCCGATTTCGCGCGAACGGGCGCGGTCTGTGCGGTAAAATCGTTCAAAAATACGCTGTAGATGTTCGGCTGAAATGCCTTCGCCCGTGTCGTTCACGGATATTATGTCGGTCGAATCTTTTTGTTCAAAATTAATCGTGACGCTGCCGGCTTCCGAGTTAAATTTAACGGCGTTTTCAATCAGGTTTGTGAGCATTTGTTCAAGCCGCACGGCATCGGCAAAAACAAATGTGCTTTCGGGAACTTTGTTTGTTAATTTGATTTTTCGTTCGACGGCTTTAGTAGAAAGATTTGTGAAAATTTCTTCGATGAGAGCGTTGAGATTTACATCTTTCGGCTGAAGCCTGACCTGACCTGATTCGATTGAAGAAAGCTCTAAAATATCGTCAATCAAATGATGCATTCTTTGCGCGTTTTTGCGGATAACGGCTAAAAATCGCTGATTGTTTTCTTCGTCTCGAATCGCGCCGTCTTCCAGAGTTTCGACAAAAGCCAAAATTGAAGTCAGCGGCGTGCGGAGTTCGTGCGAGACGTTTGAGAGAAATTCTTGCCTGACTCGTTCGAGATGCTCGACGTGCGTTACATCGTAAAAAATTCCGATGGCGCCTTTTATTCCGTCAAGCTCGACGGGCGCGATATGTGCGTCGTAGCGGCGTTTTTCAATGCCCGGAATTTCCATCTCGAGGTCGGAAGATTTACCTTCTTCGAGCGCCCTGCGGAAAGCGTCGTGTAAAGTGAGGTCGCGGAGGATTTCGCTTAAGCGTTTATCTTTCAAGCCTCCGTTTTTCCGCCCGAAAGATTCTGAGGCTGATTTGTTAAAAGCTAAAATGCGCGTGTCTTCGCCAATGACAACAACGCTTTCGCGCATTGTTTCGAGAATTTTACCGAGCAGCAGAGCCGATGGTTTCTCGCGTCTTTTTTTGCTTGTAAACCAGGAATCTAAAAAGCTCATTTTGATTCGATAAAACGATAACCGACACCGACAACCGTTTCAATACAATTGCCGCATTCGCCTAATTTCTGCCGCAGGCGTCGAATGTGAACGTCCAAAGTGCGCGTGTCGCCGAAATAGCTGTAGCCCCAAACGTTGTCCAAAAGGTTCTGGCGCGTGGCAACTCGTCCGGCGTTTTTTATCATATAAGTTAACAGCGCAAATTCCTTTCGCGTTAGTTTTACGCCTTCGCCATCGCACAAAACGCGCATATCGGCAAAATCAATTGTCAATTTTTCGTCTTCGTAGCGCTGAACGGTGTCTTTTTCTATGCGGCGCAAAACGGCGCGAACGCGGGCGACTACTTCTTTGACGGAAAAAGGTTTGACGATATAATCATCCGCGCCGAGTTCGAGACCCGCGATTTTGTCGGTTTCGGCAGCTTTTGCCGTGAGCATAATTATCGGCGTTTTTTCCGTCAAAGGTTCGCGCCGCAAGCGTCGGCACAATTCTGTTCCACTCATTCCCGGCAGCATCAAATCCAAAATAATTAAAGACGGCTGATTTTTCTCGTCCAAAGCCAGACGCAATCCTTTTTCGCCTGATTCGGCAACGACGGGACGAAAACCTTCGCGCTTAAAGTTATAGTGCAAACTCTCGGCTATATCGGCGTCGTCTTCAATTATTAAGATATTTTGCAACATATTTTGATTGCGGAATGCGAAATGCGGATTGCGGAATTGAAGATTCTGAAGAATCAAAACAATTAACCAATTCAACTAAATAAATCCGCAATCCGCATTTCGCATTCCGCACTTAAATCACTGGTGTTTGATAAAAACGGCTTCCTTCATATAAACAGTCAATTCGCAAATGTCTTTGACGTAATCGCCGATGCGCTCCAGATTTTTTGCAACAAACAAAATTCTCGCCAGTCTGGTTGACTTTGCCGCGTCTTGCGACATTGTTTCCATTATATTGTTAACCAAACGGTCATAAATTTTATCAACTTCTTCGTCTTTCGTAATCAACTGCCGCGCCTGCTCCGAATCGTTTGAAGTAAAGGCGTCCAACGCCGATTGCAGCATTTCCAGAGCGCGTTCCGCCATTTCGTTGAGACCGTCGTAAATTTTCAATTCCGGCTCGTCATTTAATTCCAGAGCCGCCCGCGCGATGCTCGTCGCGTGGTCGGCAATGCGTTCTAAAATCGGCGTGATTTTGAAAATTGAAATGACCGTGCGAAGCTCGCGGGCGACAGGACGGCGTAAGGTCAAAACTTCAACACTCAAGCGGTCAATCTCAAGTTCGAGCCGGTCAATCACGCGGTCGTTTTCGAGAACTTGGTTAGCAACTTCGCTGTCTCTTTGCACGAGCGCGTGCATCGCGCGTTGCAAGGCGAGTTCAACTTCGCCGCCCATTAAAAGAAGCCGGTCGCGTAAAATATCAATCTCGCGCTCTAGTAATTTTCGTTGTTCCATTAAATAGAAATGTAGAACAAAACATTCGATTATAAAAGCGCGAAGTCAAAATTCAAGTTTGAGAATAAGCGGTTGGGTTTAATGTTATGTGAACGGAATGTTAAAAAGATGTTAAATAAAGTTAGAAATCAGAAGTTAAGAATCAGAAGTCAGAAATTAGAAATCAGAAATCAGAAGCGAGAAGTGAAAATTCCAATTGAAAAATAAAACTTATTTGCGCTGCAGTTCATAATTCTTACTTCAGGTTTCTGATTTCTGACTTCTAATTTCTAACTTCTGATTTGCTCTGCTTCTTTCGGACGAATCAAAACGCGCAAGCTACCACTTCCGGCTTCTACGTCACTCCATTTGTCCGTTTTCAAATCAATCACGGCTAGAGCCGCCGTCGGCATCGGTTCGATTTTGCCGGTTAAGACTTTCACCAGATTTTCAAATCCCGGATTGTGACCGACCAGCATCACCGATTGGGTATTTTCATTTAATCCGGCAACAACTTCTAAAAGCGTCTGCGTGTTTGCTTCGTAAATTCGCTCGTCAAATTCGATTCCCGCTTGCGTCTGCACCGCTTTCTTTACCAACATCGCCGTTTGTTTTGCTCTTTCGGCAGGCGAAGAAACAATCAAATCTATCTGAAACCAATTTTTACGAATCGTTTCGCCCATCAGTGGTGCAGCTTGTAAACCACGCTTGTTTAACGGGCGGTCAAAATCAGCCAAATCCGAATTTTCCCAGCTTGATTTCGCGTGACGCATTATAAAAAGAGTTTTCATAACACTTTAAATACTTGACTTCGGGTATTTATCGTTCTATCAAAACCGCGTCGTGAAAATACTCGCCACGCGAAAAAACGTAAAAACGGTTGTCTGGCGAAACGTCGAAACGATAAACACTCTCGGTTGTAAAATTGGTGATTTGTTTCCGCTCGCCCGTTTCGAGATTGGTTTGCCAGAGATTGCCGCCGTCCGTTGGGTCTTCAGCCGAAACGACCGAATTCGAGTCGGATAGCCACCGGACGCGCAGACGCACTGCCGGAAAATTAAAAAACCTTTCCGGCGCGGTCGGATTTTCGAGCGACATTACCGCCACTTGCTGCGGCGGTTTGATTTCGTCGTTATAAACGGCGTGAGCGAGAAACTTACCGTCCGGCGACGGAATCGGCTCGTAGACGTTTTTGTCCGTTTGACTGACCGCGATTGATTGACCGCCGGAACTCGGAATTTTTCGAATTGAGCCCTTTCCGCTTTGCCAGAAAACGTAGTAAATCCATTGTCCATCGGCGGAAAAATATGGCGAACCTTCGGGTTGTTCTTTACCGTCCGGTAAATCGGTTAATCGTCGCGCCCCGCTTCCGTCCAAATTCATTCGCCACAGGCGCGGTTCGCCCGCACGGTCGGACACGAAGACGATAAATTGATTGTCAGGCGAAACTACCGCGTCGGTATTTCGTCTTCCGGCGTTTTTGGTCAGCCGGCGCACGTCGCCGCCGTCAGCGTTGACGGAAAAAATATCGTAATCATTTTTGTCGCGCGCCGTAAAAAAGATGCGATTGTCCGGCGCGAAAGCTAAACCGAAACGCCCCTCGGAACGAGACGCGCCCGAAGTTATTTGCCGCGCCGCGCCGGTTTCCTTATCGAAGAGCCACAGGTGAACGTTTTCGATTTCGGTGAAGGCGACGATTTTGCTCCCGTCTCTGCTGATACTGAAACCGAGATAATCGTTAAAATCGTTGGTCACGCGCTCGGCAATGCCTTCGGGAAATTTGACGCTCCAGATTTGAGTTTTGACATCGCCTTTTCTCTGCCCGCAGACGAGCAGTTCCTCGCGGCTCGCCCAACGGATGAAATCTATGCTTTGCCAAACATCCGCCGTTTGCACCTCGCGCTGCGAGCCGGTTTGCAAATTGACTTCGAGCAGCCGTATTTCTTTGCTGCTGCGTCTTCCCGCAACCAGCGTCAAATTCTCGCCGTCCGGCGACCAGGCGGGCGTCAGTCCCGAACCAACGTAAAAATCTGGGTCGGTTGGCGTGGCAATGACGCGTTCGCCGCTTCCGTCAATTTCGGCGACGATGATTGGATTTCCCTGCTCGGACTGCTGGTTGCCGCGCAGAAAAGCGATTTGTTTGCCGTCAGGCGAGAGGGAATAATTACCCCACATATTGGAAGAGATTCGGCGCGGCTCACCGCCAAACACCGGAATTTGAAAAATGCCGTTGCGGTCAATGCAATAAATAAAATTTCCGTCGGGCGAAAAACGCGGCGAGCCGAATTGGGTTTCAGTCGGCGCAATGACGACGAACTCGCTGTCGGTCGAAATGTTTTTGAGCCGCAGCGAAAAGTTTTTGCCTTCGAGCAAAACGTAAGCGAGCAAATTTCCGTCGGGCGAAATCGTCGCGCCGCGCAGATTGCCGCTTTCGGTCAAATGTTTTAGCTTTATTTCGGCGGAGTTTTGCAGCTTTGATTGCCAGCCAAAGCGCAGCGCAAAACCGAGCGAACCGATGATGAGCAGTGCGACGAACCCAAAAATTAAAACAGCGCGGGCGCGAAACTCCGGGCGCGGCAAAAGCGTTGCGGCGATGTTTTCAGTTTTAGCTTTCGGCAATCCGTTACGGTTTCCGTTCTCCGGCGCAAAGCTTTGCTTTGTCCGGGAATCGAAAGTTTCTTTTTCAATCGAACCCGAATCTTGAGTTTCGTTCTCAAACAGTTTTTTGTCCGGTTGCCGATTTAAATCTGAGCGAGCAAAATTTTCGTCGGCAAGCCGCCTGAAGGCAGGACTCGAAACTTCTTCATTAACTTCGACGATTTTCACTTCCGGCACGAACCGATAACCGCGCCGCGAAACGGTTTCGATAAATTTCGCCGTGTCTTTCTTCTCGCCTAACACGCGCCGCAGAGTAAAAATATACTGCGTCAGATTGTTTTCTTCGACAAATGTATTCTGCCAGATTTCCTCCATCAAAGTGTCTTTTGAGACGACGCGCCCGTGTCTTTGCACGAGCGCGAAAAGCGTGTCAAAAACCTTCGGCGCAAGCGCAATCGGCACTTTGTCGCGGTAAAGGACACGCTCTTCGGAATCAATTCGGAAATCGGCGAATTCGTAAAAACGCATATTTATCGGGTGTTTAGCGGGCTTAAGAAAAACTTAATAAAAAATTGAGCGAGAGTTAATTACTTTTGCAGCAGGCTGACGTTAAATTTGCGCTTGTCGAAAACACGCGCACCGCTCAATCGGTTTTCTCGTCAGTCGCTCTTTGGATACAAACCGAATTATAAACGAAGTTTCGATTCGGTCAAAGGAAATTTTGACGGGCGAAACGATTGAGCGGAATAACTACAAAACTGTGAACTGCTTGATACTTTTTACAGTTCGCTAAAACCGGAGGAACACAATGAAAAAATTTTCGCTACTGTTATTGGTCATTTGCTTTTTCTTGTTCAGCCGACAAGCGGCGGCGCAAGAAAATTTTACGGAAGGTGCGGTTTGGCGCGTCACCCTGGTTGACGTCAAGCCCGGCAAAGGCACGGATTTCTGGCGAGATTTGCGGCAGAATCTCAAACCTATCTGGGAAGAGCAAAAAAAGCAGGGTGTAATTATGGATTATACCGTGCATATCAAATCTACGACGGACGAGCCGGGCGACTGGGATGTAGCACTCGCCTTCCAGTATAAAAACTTCGCCGCGTTTGATAATTTGGCGGCGAAGACAGACCCAATCACCCTAAAAATCTATGGCACGGCGGAAGCGCGGCGCGAAGCCGGAGTTAAGCGGACGGAGTATGGCTCAACCGTCGCAAGTTTCTTTATGCGACAGGTTACGCTAAAAGACTTGCCGCGCTGAAGCTGTTAACCAACTTTGAAGGTAATGACTTTGTTTCCCAAGCGTGCCACTAGACGGGAGCGTGTGGGCAGCGACTTTATAAACTTGCGTGGTTAATTCCACGTTGCGTGTAGTTGGTTTCGCGCCGCATCAACTCGATCGTTCAGCTTTACACTGGGACAAAATGGAATTTTATAAAAGACACGCAATAGCTGCGTGAAAAA
>Ga0136617_10001179_pt1 | contig 22942 bp, 21 predicted proteins | sample AntDrymUQ3222106_2_FD_129672 | JGI IMG/M metagenome (GOLD analysis project Ga0136617, IMG submission 129672) | Polar desert sand microbial communities from Dry Valleys, Antarctica - metaG UQ322 (21.06) | ecosystem: Environmental > Terrestrial > Soil > Desert | place: Antarctica: Dry Valley...
GAGCAGGATGTACGCATACGCATCGCGCAGCGGCGTCAGCGCGTCACGCAGCCGGCGCTCAGATCCCGGCAGACGGGGCAACTCCATCGTGGCGCCCGCGAGATCGGGCGTGGACGCGAGCAGCGAGAGCCGCTCCACCGAGGTGATCCGCACCACGTCGCGCGCCTCGACGTCGCCGCTGAGGACGTCGTAGAGGCCGAGCCCCTCCTGGCGATCGACGCCGACGCCGACTGTGGCGTTGCCCTGCGGATCGACGTCCACGAGCAGCGTCTCATAGCCCGCCTCCGCGATGCAGGCGGCCACGTTGACGGCGGTCGTGGTCTTGCCGACCCCGCCCTTCTGATTGGCGATTGCGTAGACGATGCCCATGACGGCGCCCGACGCTAGCGCCGGATGCGGCGGATCTTGCCGCGAGCATCCGTTCACGCGTCAGTTGGTGCGCCATCGGCGTAGATCCTTCGCAGACAGCGGGCGTTTTGTCGCACTTCCGGCTCGGCGCGGGAAGTTCGCCGGCGTGGGCACGACCTTGCGCAGGACATGGAGCGTCCTGCGCTGCGATCCGGGATAGGGCGCGACGCGACGCACAGCCTCGACGGCCAGGCCGAGATGCGCCGCGGCCGCGGCCGAATCGGCGGCCTCCGCCTCGGCGACTTCCCCCTTCCAGGCGACGAGCACACCGGCGTCACGCAAGAGCGGCGCCGCGTATTCGCACAGCACCGGAAGGGCCGCGAGGGCACGCGCGCAGACGACGTCGCAGCGCCCGATCCCCTCTCGCCACTCCTCCGCGCGTCTCCAGACCACGTCGACGTTGTCGAGCTCCATGGCCACTACCGCCGCCCGCAGGAACTCGCACTTGCGACCGGCGGATTCCACCAGGACCACGCGTGCGTGCGGAAGCACCGCGGCGAGGACGAGGCCTGGCAGACCCGCTCCTGCGCCGAGATCGGCGATCACCGAGGCCGAGCGGACCTCGTCGACCTCGAGCGCCACCAACGAGTCCGCGAGGTGCACCTCGGCCGCGTGGCGGTGATCGTGCACGGACGTTGGCGCGTTGGGATTGGCAAGCACGTCGAGCAGCCCCGCGAGCGCCTTCCAGGACTCGACCGGCACCCGGAAGCGCTGCAGCAAAGCCTCCACATCGCCGCCCTTGACGCGGCTCACGGTGCCGTTCCGCGGCTTGCGACCGTTTCACGTGAAACATAGCCCGGGTTGACGACGAGGTTCCGCGGCCCGTAGCGCGCACGTGGCGCACACGACGCACACGACTGCGTCGCCTCCGCGTTTGACGACGCGTGCACGCTAGAGCGAAATGGGGTGCGTTTCACGTGAAACGCACCCCGGCGTAAGGAGCCGTCGCGACGTGCCCTCAGCACGTTAGCCCCGGCACGGCTGGGCGTTTCACGCGACGACGACACCCCCGGGCGGCGCGGGCTTCGCGCGCTCATCGGCGGCCTAAGCGCTGAGCGGCGCCACGACAAGGTGCCGGTCGGGCTCGGTGCCCTCGGAGTAGGTCTCCACGTCGCCGCGATCCTTCAGATACTCGTGGACCACCTTGCGCTCGGTTGCGCGCATGGCGTCCAGCGCCACCGGGCGCGAGGAACGCAACGCGTCAGAGGCCGCCTGGTCGGCCTGGCGCTCGAGCGCCTGCCGGCGTCGATCGCGGTAGCCGGCCGCGTCGACCTCGACCCTCGGCGCGGCCGATTGGCCGTGCGCCGCGACCTTGAAGGCGAGGTGCTGGACAGCATCGATGGTCTGGCCGTGGCGACCGATGAAGAGGCCCATGTCATCACCATGCAAGATCCCGCGGATGCGATCTCCGTCCTCGAGGACCTCCACGTCGGCCTCGAGTTCGAGCGCCTCGTTCACGTGCTCGAGCAAGTCGCGCACGCGGTCGGCCGGTGTCCGCGCCTGCTCGGCCGGTGTCCGGTCCTGCTCGCTCATCGGCGCCTCCCGGAGCGCTTCTTCTTCTTCCGTGGCGACCGTGGGGGCGGCGGCGCAGGACGGCTCTTCGGCGCAGGGGTCGAACTGGCACCGCCTGCGACGGTCGCGGGACGGCTCGCCGGTGTGGTCGCGGTGTCGCCGCGGTGCAGCATGCGATCCATGATCGACATCGGTGGACTGTCCCCGTCGTCGGATGGTGGCCGCATCGGGCCGAGCCGCTTCCGCACGATCGTCTGCTGGACGATCGTCCAGAAGTTCGTCGTGATCCAGTAGACGAGGAGGCCCGCCGGGAAATTGATGACGAAGGCGACGAAGACGAACGGCAGCGCCAGGAAGATGATCCGCTGGGTGCGGTCAGTCGCGGTCGACATCAGCACGGTCGACAGCAGCTGCGAGCCTACGTAGAGCACGATCAGCGTGATCAACACTCCGCCGGTCGCCTTGTCGGTGATGTCCGAGATGAATAAGAACTCGGCCGCGCCGCCCCCGCCACAGGGCCTCGGGTTGTCCGTACCGACGGGGTTGACGAGTGGGCATACGTCCAGGCGCAGATCGTCCTGCAGCATGTAGAACAGCGCGAGGAAGACCGGTAGCTGCGCGACCAGCGGGAGGCACGAGGCGAACGGATTCACCTTGTTCTCGCGATAGAACTTCATCATCTCCTGGTTCAGGCGCTCGCGATCGCCCTTGTACCGCTCCTGGAGCTTCTTGATCTCCGGCTGGAACTTGGCCATGTTCTGCATGGACTTGAACTGCTTGAGCGTGAGCGGCAGCAGCGCTGCGCGCACCAGCACGGTGAGGGCCACGATCGCGGTGCCCCAGCCCAGTCCGACGCTGTCGTGCAGGAAGACGAGGATCGCCTCGAAGAAGTCGATCAGTGGCTTGAAGACGTCAGACACGGTTCAGGAGTGGGTCGAGTCGGTGGTCCGCGGGAGCGATCGGTGGAAGAGCGTCTGCGCGGATACGGGGTCATAGCCCCCGCGGCTGAGCGGGTTGCAGCGCAGGAGACGCCAGGCGGCGAGCACGGCGCCGCGCAGTATGCCGTGGGACTCGATGGCCTGCACCGCGTAGGCCGAGCAGGTCGGGTGGTACTTGCAGCGCCGCGGCAGCGCCGGGGAGATCACGCGCTGGTAGGCGAGCACCGGAGCGAGCGCGACGCGGCGGGCGGCCGACCTCATGTCGCCGCCTCCTTGCCGCCGCTCATCGCATCGACGAGCTCGGCAAGCGCGATGCGAATCCCGCTCATCCCCTCGCGCTCGGCAAGGTCGCGCGCATCCGGGCGTGCCACCACTACGTAGTCCGACCCATCCGGCAGACGCTCGGCCTCGGCCCAGAACGCCTCCCGCAGGACGCGCTTGACGCGCGTACGATCGACGGCGCCACCCACGCGCCGCGAGACGGAGAGACCCAGGCGCGGGCCGTCCGGCGCGGCGTCGGGCCGGGGGTCCTCGCGTGGGAACGCGTAGAGCACGAGGAAGCGGTTGGCCTTCGAGCGTCCCTGGCGGTAGACGCGCTCGAACTCGGCGCTGCGCGACAGCCGGCGCCGCTTCGGGCTCCGCCCGCCGCTCGGGCGCCCGGCCACTAGACGGTGAGCCGCTTGCGGCCCTTGTCGCGACGCCGCTTCAGCACGATTCGGCCGGCGCGGGTGCTCATCCGGGCGCGAAAGCCATGGGTGCGGGCGCGCTTGCGTTTCTTGGGCTGGTAGGTGCGCTTCATAGGGACACAGAAGGGGTTGGCGCGCGGGTGCGCGCAGCGGCCGACAGGATAGCCAACTGCCGTCCGACAGCGCGCATCAACACGTCGTGCACATCCGCTGCACACGACTTCACCGGCGGGGGGCGGGCGGTTCCGCGCCTTTTCTGCGCGATTTGCGAGCCGCTCCCGGCACCCCTCCTACGACCCCCGAAGCCCATGCTATGTTCGGCCAGCCGGGCCTCCGCACGGGCTCCTTGTTCATCGTTTCTCGACCTTCCCTCCGCCCGAGGAGGATCCTTCGCGCGCCCGTGATCGACGACGAGCATCCATCCTCCTGGCGCCTCATCCGCGCCGAGATGCAGCGCGCGGTGCCGGAGTCGACGTGGCATCAGTGGCTCGAGCCCCTTACGGCTCGGCGGCTGCAGGACGGGACGCTGGTGGTCGAGGCGCCGGACGACATCCGCCCTTGGGTCGCCGCGCGCTTCGGCCGCCTGCTGCAGGCCTGCAGCACGGCCGTGCTCGGGCCCGCGGCACCCGTCGCCCTCGTCGCGCCGGTCAGCCGAGCCGAGGTGTCGGATGAAATCCACCCCCGGGCCGACTCGGGCGGTCCGGCCAACGCCTTCAACCCACGCCACACGTTCGAGCAGTTCGTCATCGGCGACTCCAACCGGCTCGCGCACGCAGCCGCGCTCGCCGTAGCCGAGCTGCCCGGCCTTGCCTACAACCCACTCTTCATCTGCGGGCCGCCCGGGCTCGGCAAGACGCACCTCCTGCACTCGATCGCCAATTACGTCACGGCCTACGGCGGCGGCGCGACCGTGCGCTACACGACGGCGGAAGCGTTCACCAACCACTTCCTCGGAGCGCTTCACGGACACGACGTCGAGCGCTTCAAGGCCGCGTACCGCGGCGTCGACGTGCTGCTCGTCGACGACGTGCAGTTCCTGCAGGCGAAGGTCCGCACCGAGCAGGAGTTCTTCCACACGTTCAACGCGCTGCACCAGGCGGGCTCGCAGATCGTGCTCACCTCCGACCGCCTGCCGCGCGACCTTGGCGAGATGGAGGTCCGGCTCCGCGAGCGCTTCGAGGCCGGCCTGGTCACCGACGTACACGCGCCCGACCCCTCCACGCGCCTCACGATCCTCCGCAAGCGCGTCCAGCAGGACGGGATCGATGCCATCGATCCAGGCGCCCTCGAGCTGATCGCCCACCGGGTCAGCGACAACGTCCGCGCACTAGAGGGCGCGCTGATCCGCGTCGTCGCGTTCGGTTCGCTGACCGGACGGCCCGTGACGGCGGAACTCACCGCCGAGATGCTCGCGGGCCTCTACCCCGAGCTCACGGCACGAAAGAAGGCAGCGACCGTGGAGGAGATCCAGGCGCGCACGGCTGAAGCGTTCGGCACCTCGGTCGAGGCGCTCGTCTCCAGCAGCCGCGTCGGCGCGGTCACCTGGCCCCGCCACGTCGCCATGTACCTCGCCCGCGAGCTGACCGACCAGACCCTGCCGGCGATCGGTCGCGCCTTCGGCGGCCGCAACCACACCACCGTGCTGCACGCGTGCCGGCGGACGGCCGAGCGGATCGCCGGCGATCCCGATGCCTTCGAGGCGGTCCGCCGGCTCACCGCGTCGTTCGGGCCCGGGCACTGAAGCGCGATGACGCCGCTCCGGCTGACAGACTGCCTCGCTCGTGTGCACACGAGCCGCACAGCTCCCGAACCGCAGCTTGCGGCCTCTTCGGTCGTCCTGCACATCATCAACACCCCTTATGACGGTGACCTCAATCTGAGTAGTCGTTCGAATCGAATGTGAAGCAGGCAACGACATGAGAATCTCCACGCGACGCGACGCGCTGTTCGCACAACTCCAGACCGTGACCCGCGCCGCCTCGACGCGCAGCGCCGTCCAGGCGCTCTCGGGCGTACAGGTCCAGGCGTCCGCGTCCGGGATCGAGCTGCGGGCGACCGACATGGAGATAGGCCTGCGCGTCCCACTTGAAGGGGAGGTGGTCCGCGAGGGCGCCATCGTGCTCCCGGCGCGGTTGCTCGTCGACGTCGTGCGTTCGCTTCCCGGCGACTCGGTGATGCTCGAGCTCCGCGCGGCTGAGCAGGACGTCGAGATCGTGGCCGGCGCCGCCACGTTCCACATTCGCACGCTGCGGCTCGAGGACTTCCCGCCATTCCCGGAGCCGGAGCGCGACGGCCGCGTCCAGGTTCCCGGCGCCGCGTTCGTGGCCACGATCGCCAAGGTCGCCCGCTCGGCGTCGCGCGACGAGACACGCCCGGTGCTGACGGGCATCCTCGTCTCCGCCACCGGCGACGAGCTGCGCATGGTCGCGACAGACTCCTACCGGCTCTCCGTGAAGGAGACCAAGCTCGATGCGCCGCTGGAAGGTGCGTTCGAGGCCAACGTGCCCGCTCGGGCGCTCCAGGAGCTCAGCCGGATCGTCGGCCAGGCCGGCGAGGCCGAACTGAGCGTCGCGGTGCGTACCAACCAGGTGGTCTTCGAGGCCGGCGGCATCGTTCTCTCGTCGCGGCTGATCGACGGCCAGTTCCCCAACCACCGTCAGCTGCTGCCCGACGCGTTCGAGCACGAGCTGCAGCTCGCGGGTGGCGAGATCACTGACGTCGTGCGGCGCATGTCGCTGCTCGCGCAGAAGAACGCGCCGCTTCGACTGGCGTTCAGCGAGGGAGAGCTGACGGTCTCGGCCCGCACGCCTGACGTCGGTGAGGCACGCGAGACGCTGCCGGTGCCGTTCCGCGGGGAGCCGCTGGAGATCGGCTTCAACCCCGAGTTCCTACGCGACGGGCTCGAGGCGGTCGAGTCCGGCGACGTGCTTCTCAAGCTGATCTCGCCCCTGCGGCCCGGGCTGATCGAGGCGGCGGATGACAGTGGCTTCGTCTACCTCCTCATGCCGATCCGCCTCAACGCGTAGCCGCGAGGCGCGTCAGCGTGATCGCCACGCGGCTCACCCTGCGCGACTTTCGCACCTACGCGGTCGCCGAGGTGCAGTTCGGGCCGGGGCTGACCGTCGTGTCGGGCCGCAACGGCGCCGGCAAGACGAACCTCCTGGAGGCCGTCTACTTCGCCTGCACCGGTCGCTCTTGCCGGACGGGCAATGAGCGCGAGTGTGTGCGCTTCGGTGCCGAGCTCACGCGGCTGGAGCTGCGCTGTGAGGACGGCGACCAGCGCCACGAGCTGAGCGTCGGCTTCCGGCCGGGGGAGGCGAAGCGGCTGCGGGTAGACGGCACCTCGGTGGAGCGCCTGACCGACGTCGCGAGCCGCCCACTGGTGTCCGTGTTCCTGCCCGATCGGCTCGAGCTGATCACCGGCGCGCCTGCGCTGCGCCGCGCGCACGTCGATCAGGTCGTCGCGGCGCTGCGACCGTCGCGCGCTGCGACCCGTCGCGCCTACGGCGCCGCGCTCGCCCAGCGCAACGCGCTCGTCGCCGCGATCCGCGCCGGCCGCGCCGGCCGCGCCTCGGTACCTGCCTGGGACGGGGAGCTCGCGCGCTACGGCGTCGCCCTGATGGCCGACCGCGCGGCCGTCGTCGCCGAGCTGCGGCCGCGCTTCGCCGAGCACGCCGAGGGGCTCGGCCTGACGGGCGAACCGGACGTCGCCTACCGGCCGCGCTCGAAGGCGGAGACCGCCGAGACGCTGGCCGCCGAGCTCGCCGAGCGCCTGGAGTCCGATCTGGAGCGTGGATTCACCGGCCACGGACCGCACCGTGACGAGCTGGTGCTGCGCCGCGACGGCCGCGAGCTGCGTGCCTACGGCTCCCGCGGCCAGCAGCGGCTCGGCCTCCTCGCCCTGCTCCTCGCCGAACGCGACGCGCTGGCCGATTGCCGCGGCACGCCGCCGCTGATGCTGCTCGATGACGTGATGAGCGAGCTCGACGCAGGACGCCGAACGCGCCTGGTGGACGTGCTGCGCGCCGGCGGCCAGAGCCTCGTCTCGACCACCGATCTCGGGCACGTTCCCGGTGGCGACGACGCCGGCGTGACCCGCCTGGCGATCGCCGAGGGCGCCGTCCTCCAGGAGGCTGCATGAGACGCCGCGGCCCACGCCCGCTCGCCGACGCGCTGGACCGCGTGACCGCGGAGCTGGCGCCGGCGACCCTGCTCGCGGAGGTTCAACGCGCGTGGGAGACGGCGGCCGGGCCGGCGTTCGCGGCCCAGTCCGAGCCGGTCGCCGAGCGTGCCGGCACGGTCACCGTGGCGTGCGCCTCCGCCGTGTGGGCGCAGGAGCTCGACCTGCTCTCCGAACAGGTCGTGGAGCGGCTCAACGCGGAGCTCCGGCGCCCGGCGGTGAAGGGCCTGCGGCCGCAGGCTCGGTCGACCCGCAGGTGAGGTGCACATTTGTTGCTGTTTGCAGCAGTTTCGTAACGCGCTGCGGGCCGGATGCGGGGGGTCGTTGTGCTAGTGTTATGAGCACTGATCCGCCACGCCCCGGCTGCGGAGGACAAGCTCCCGCCGGGGCGTCGCGTGTGTGTGACTCGGAGGACCCATTGGCAGACGATCCCGACAAGACCAGCCCGCCCCGCTCCGGCTACGATGCCCAGGACATCACCGTCCTCGAGGGTCTCGAGGCGGTGCGCAAGCGGCCGGGCATGTACATCGGCTCCACCGGTGTGCGCGGCCTGCACCACCTGGTCTACGAGGTCGTGGACAACTCGGTCGACGAGGCGCTGGCCGGCCACTGCGACCGCGTCGAGGTCACGATCCACCCGGACAGCTCGGTCATGGTGGTCGACAACGGCCGCGGCATCCCGGTCGCCATCATGGAGAAGGAGCAGAAGCCCGCCGTCGAGGTCGTGCTCACCGTGCTCCACGCCGGCGGCAAGTTCGGCGACGGTGGCGGCTACAAGGTCTCGGGCGGCCTGCACGGCGTCGGCGTCTCGGTCGTGAACGCGCTCTCCGAGCAGTTGCACATCGAGGTCCGCCGCGACGGCTTCACCTTCGGCCAGGACTACTCCCGCGGCGCCCCGCAGGGGCCGCTGGAGAAGGGCGCGCCGACCAAGGAGACCGGCACGACGCTCACGTTCCTGCCGGACGCCGAGATCTTCGAGTCGCTCGACTTCGACTTCTCGACGCTCGAGCAGCGCTTGCGCGAGACCGCGTTCCTCACGCGCGGGCTGCGCATCTCGATCGACGACCAGCGGGCTGAAGGGCACAGGTCCGAGTTCCACTACGAGGGCGGGATCGAGGACTTCGTCTCCTACCTCAACGAGAACAAGGACCCCGTCCAGCGCAAGGTGATCTTCTTCGAGGCCGAGAGCGACGAGGGCGCCCTCGAGGTGGCGATGCAGTGGAACTCCTCCTACCAGGAGTCGATCTTCTCGTTCGCCAACAACATCAACACGCACGAGGGCGGCACGCACCTCTCGGGCTTCCGCTCCGCGCTCACCAGGACGCTCAACCGGTTCGCACGAGATAAGGGCCATCTCAAGGAGAAGGACGACAACCTCTCGGGCGAGGACGTACGCGAAGGGCTCACGGCGGTGATCTCGGCCAAGCTGTCTGACCCGCAGTTCGAAGGTCAGACCAAGACGAAGCTCGGCAACCCCGGCATGGCCGGCTTCGTTGAGTCGGTGGTCAACGCCAAGCTTGCCGAGTTCCTCGAGGAGAATCCATCCGAGGGCAACTCGGTGATCCGCAAGTCCGTCTCGGCTGCTCAGGCTCGCGCCGCGGCCCGCAAGGCGCGCGACCTCACGCGACGCAAGTCGGCGCTGGAGAACTCGGCGCTGCCGGGCAAGCTGGCCGACTGCTCGATTCGCGACCCCTCCCTGACCGAGCTGTTCATCGTCGAGGGCGACTCCGCTGGCGGGTCGGCCAAGCAGGGTCGCGACCGCTCGACCCAGGCGGTGCTGCCGCTGCGCGGCAAGATCCTCAACGTCGAGAAGGCGCGGATCGACAAGGTCCTGCAGAACACCGAGATCCAGGCGCTCATCACCGCGCTGGGCACCGGCGTGCGCGACGAGTTCGACCCTGAGCGGCTGCGCTATCACAAGATCATCCTGATGACGGACGCCGACGTCGACGGAGCCCACATCCGCACCCTGATCCTGACGCTGATCTTCCGCGAGATGCAGGAGCTGGTCGAGCGCGGTTTCATCTACATCGCCAAGCCCCCGTTGTACAAGCTTAAGCAGGGCCAGCGCGAGCGCTACGTGGAGAAGGACTCCGAGCTCGAGGAGATCCTGCTCGGCGACAAGCTCGAGCGCTTCGAGATCGCCGACCACGAGGGCAACGCGTTCAACCTGACCGAGACCCGGTGGCAGCGCTACTGCCGGCTGCTCAAGCAGTACGAGGGCTGGGCGTCGGCGCTCCGCGCCGAACACGGCCACAACACGGTCACGTTCCTGGAGGAGTCGCAGATCCTCGACGAGCAGGTCACCAGCGTCGAGGCGCTGGAGGAGCTGCTCGGCCGCGAGACGCCCGACACCGAGCCGTACACGGCCGAGCTGCTTCCGTCCGACGACGGCATCCTGCGCATCAAGGCGGTCGAGCGCAAGACGAACCTCGCACGCACGCATCGCCTGCGCCGCAGCCTGTTCGAGACGAACGAGTACCGCCAACTCAGCCGCGTCCACTCCGAGCTGGCGAAGATGGCCGGTACGCCGCCGTTCACCGTCGCCCTCGGGCAGGACCGGGAGGAGGCGCTCTCGTTCGAGGAACTGCGCACCACGGTGATGGACGTGGCCGCCAAGGGCATCTCGCTGCAGCGCTTCAAGGGCTTGGGCGAGATGAACGCCGACCAGCTGCGCGAGACCACGATGGATCCCGAGTCGCGGACGCTCCAGCAGGTCACGATGGACGATGCCGCCGCCGCCGACCGCTTGTTCACGATGCTCATGGGCGACAAGGTCGAGCCGCGGCGCGAGTTCATCGAGGAGAACGCCCGCGTCGCCACCCTCGACATCTAGCGCGCGATATGAACCCAACTGTGCGAGCGAAGTGAGCGATGGCCACCTCTGACCTGATCGGCGGCGGAAACATCGAGCCGCGCGGGCTCGAGGAGGAGATGCGCTCCTCCTACCTCGACTACGCCATGTCGGTGATCGTCGGGCGCGCGCTGCCCGACGTCCGCGACGGCCTCAAGCCGGTCCACCGGCGCGTGCTGTTCGCGATGAACGAGATGGGCCTGCAGCCTAACCGCAGCTACGCGAAGTGCGCCCGCGTCGTGGGCGAGGTGATGGGCAAGTACCACCCGCACGGCGACGCGTCGATCTACGCCACGCTGGTCCGCCTCGCGCAGGAGTTCTCGATGCGCAGCCTGCTCGTCGACGGGCAGGGCAACTTCGGCTCGGTCGACGACGACCCCGCCGCCGCGATGCGGTACACCGAGGCGCGGCTGGCCCCGCTCGCTCGCGAGATGCTCCGCGACCTCGACGCGGACACCGTCGACTTCCTGCCCAACTACGACGGCAACAACCGCGAGCCGGTCGTGCTGCCGGCGCGCTTCCCGAATCTGCTCGTCAACGGCGCCTCCGGCATCGCCGTCGGGATGGCCACCAACATCCCGCCGCACAACCTGCGCGAGACGATCGCGGCGACGATCGCCTACATCGACGACCCGGACATCAACACCGCCGGCCTGATGCAGCACATCAAGGGCCCGGACTTCCCGACCGGCGGCGTGATCCTCGGCGTCACCGGGATACGGGAGGCCTACGAGACGGGCCGCGGCCGGGTGCGCGTGCGGGCCCGCGCGCACTCCGAGGACATCGGCCAGGGCAAGGAGGCGATCATCGTCACCGAGCTCCCCTTCATGGTCAAGAAGGGCGGCGAGGGCGGTCTGATCCGCAAGATGGCCGAGCTGGTCCACGAGAAGAAGATCACCGAGATCTCCGACCTGCGCGACGAGTCCGACCGCAAGGGCATGCGGATCGTGATCGAGCTCAAGCGCGGCGTGATCCCAAAGGTCGTGCTCAACAAGCTCTACAAGCACACCGCGATGCAGACGACGTTCGGCGTCAACGCGGTGGCGCTCGTCGACAACGTGCCGCGCACGCTGCCGCTGCGGTCGATCATCCACAACTACGTCCAGCACCAGCGCGAGGTCATCGTGCGCCGCTCGAAGTTCGAGCTGCGCAAGCTCGAGGCGCGCAAGCACATCCTCGAGGGCCACCTGATCGCGCTCGACAACCTCGACGCCGTGATCGCGCTGATTCGCGCCGCGTCGGATCGTGACGCCGCTCGTACCGGCCTGATCGAGCAGTTCGGCCTGACCTACATCCAGGCCCAGGCGATTCTCGAGCTGCGCCTGCAGCAGCTGACCGCGATGGAGTCCGACCAGATCCGCCGCGAGCACGCCGACGTGGTGGAGCGGATCGGGGAGCTGCGGACGCTACTGGGTGACGAGGACAGGGTGCTCACGCTCATCAAGGACGAGCTGGCGGAGATCGCCGAGCGCTACGGCGACGACCGGCGCACGCAGATCACCTACGCCGAGGACGACCTCGACATCGAGGATCTGATCGCCGACCAGCAGATGGTCATCACGATCACGAGGTCTGGCTACATCAAGTCGCTCCCGCTGGGCACCTACCGCCAGCAGCGCCGCGGCGGCGTCGGCGTGACCGGCATGGGGATGAAGGACGAGGACTTCATCCAGCACCTCTTCGTGTGCTCGACACACGACTACCTCTTGTTCTTCACCAACCGCGGCAAGGTCTACCGCTCCAAGGTCTACGACCTGCCCGACGCGCCTTCACGCCAGTCCAAGGGCCGGCACCTCGGCAACGTGCTGCCCTTGCGCGAGGGCGAGCGCGTCCAGTCCGTGCTCGCCACACGCGACTACGGCGAGTCGACGTACCTGATGTTCGCCACCAAGACCGGGACGGTCAAGAAGACCGAGCTGCAGGCGTACAACACGCCGATCAAGGCTGACGGCATCATCGCCATCAACATCCGCGAGGGCGATGAGCTCGTCGCCGTGCGGCGGGTGGCCGAGGGCGACGAGGTGCTGATGGTCTCCAAGGCGGGCCTGACCGTCCGCTTCGCCGAGGACGACGCGCGCTCGATGGGACGGGATACGTCGGGCGTGCGCGGGATGGACGTCTCCGGCGCCGGCAACGAGGTCATCGCGATGGACATCGCGCGCGACGACCAGTACATGCTGGTGGTCACCGAGAACGGCTTCGGCAAGCGCACGCTGGTCGGCGAGTACCGCAAGACCAGCCGCGGCGCCAAGGGCGTCAAGACGATCCAGCAGACCGAGGCCAAGGGTGCGCTGGCCGCGGCGCTCGTCGTCCGCGACCACCACCATCTGCTGTTCATCTCCCAGAACGGGATGGTGCAGCGGATCGGCGTACGCGACCTGCGTCCGCTGGGCCGCAACGCGCAGGGCTTCCGGCTGATGAACGTGCGCGACGACGACCTCGTCTCCGCGGTCGCCCTGGTGATGGAGTCAGAGACCGCCGATGCGGTGGCCGACGACGGCCCGGTCTCGCTCGACGCCTCGGGCGTCGCCGACGAGCCGGCGCTCGACGGCGAGGGCGTGATCGTCGGTGACCCCGACGAGGAAGGGCTGCTCGCGATCCCCGAGGTCGAGTCCGACGAGATGCCCGACTCCGACCTCGAGGACGAATAGTCGTTCGACAGCGGGCGCGCCGGCGGGGCGCCGCCGGCCGGCCGCCACGGGCGCTACGCCTCGGCCGGGTGTGCTCGGCTGGCCGCTCACGGGCGCCACCGCTTCGGCCGATGGCTCGGCTGGCCGCTCTTGGGCGCCACGCCTCTGTCGGGTGCCGGGCGGGCGCAGATCACCGCCCTGCGCAGGCCGATCGCGCCGCGGCCCGGAGGTGCCGGACCACATGACGAGTAGGGCCTCAACCACCGAGGGCCCCGGTCGACACCGGGGCCCTCGGTCACTGATTGCTGGACTACTTGGCCGTCGTCAGCTGGTCTAGGCGGCCGGGGGGACGAGCTCCGGCACTGACGGCGACGGTACCTCGGTGTGGATTCCGCTGACCAGCGGGTCCAGCACCAGGCTGGTACTCAGCGGCCGGGTACCTCCAGGGTCCCGTAATGACTGTCACTCAACTTCGGACCACCCCCTTTCTCTGGTTCCCGCAGAGTAGCGAACAAGGAGGACGGGCCCAAGCCGCAAGCGGCGAACGCGCCCTGCTCAGGCCGCTTCCGGCAGCAGGTACTGCTTCCAGGTCGCCGGGATGGTCGGCGAGGCGAGGTGGATGAACACGTTCGGGCTCGGCATCCGCGGCTTGACGCGCGGGTGCATGTCGATCTGGTGCGGCAGCCGGTCGCCCTTGCGGCGGTTGCACGGTGCGCAGGACGCGACGATGTTCTCCCAGTTCGAGCTGCCGCCCTTGGAGCGCGGGATCACATGGTCGACCGTCAGGCTCGTGCGCGCCCCGCAGTACTGGCACTCCCAGCCGTCGCGTGCGAACACCGCGCGGCGCGTGATCTTGCGCTTGTGGGGGTCGCGCGGGATGCGCACGTAGGTGCGCAGCCGGATGACGACCGGCTTGGTCATCGAGCCGCGCGCCCAGTGCAGGTCCTGCGGGCCGATCTCGATCACGTCGGCTTTGGACTTCAGCAGCAGCACCGTCGCTCGGCGCACCGTGCACACGTTGATCGGCTCATACGTCGCGTTGAGCACCAGCACACGACCACCTGACCAACGGCCCGAGCCGTCGGTGCTCGATCCGTGCCGCCGGCGGTCGACGAGCGGCACGGACCCCATTGGTGCTGGGGGTACGGCGGTGGCCATCGCTGGCCGGAGTGTAGACGGTGATTCCGCCGGCTCAATCGGCGGCCGGGAACGAGCCCAGCACCCGCACCGCCTCGCAGTGGGCACGCAGGCCCGCGACACCGGCGGCGACTTCAGGATTCGAAGCCGCCCCCTCGAGGTCGCAGAAGAACATGTAGTGGCCGAGGCCCACGCGCCGCGGGCGGGACTCGATGCGAGTCAGGGTGATTGCGCGTGAAGAGAACTCGGTCAGGCAGTCGACGAGCCAGCCGGGGGCGAGGTCGCCGCCGCCCCAGAACACCAGGGCGGTCTTGTGGCCCAAGTCGGCGAGGGTCGCGCCCGATCTCAGCGCCGACGCATGGGGGTCAGACCCGCTCGTCGGTGTCGCCGCATAGGGGTCAGGCCCCGACGCGCGGGCGATCCAGGCGAATCGGGTCGCGTTGTCGGCATCGTCCTCGATCCCATCGGCCAGCACCGTCGCGCCGTAGAGCCGGGCGGCGTGGCGCGTACCGATGGCCGCGTGCGGCGGCGCGCCGGCCAGCACGCCGCCATCGGCGACCGCGCGCACCGCGTCGGCGGTCGACGGCGCGGCGACCACGGCCGCCCCCGGGAGCTGCGCCGCCAAGAAGCGCGCGCACTGGCCGTTGGCCTGCGGGTGCGAGTGGACCGTGCGGACCTCGTCGGGGGCGATCGGCTCGGCGGCCACGAGGCAGTAGCAGACCCGGTGCACGAGCTCGCCGACGATCACCACGTCGGGGGCGTCGAACACCAGCGCGTCGAGCGTCGCCCCCACGGCGCCCGCCCGCGAGTTCTCGATCGGAACCACGCCGCGCTCGACGTCGCCGCCCTGCACCGCCTCGATGACCGCCGCGACGGTGGCGCGCGCGACGCTCTCCCCCTCCGCCCCTGCGGCCACGAGCGCGGCGTGCGAGTTGGTCCCCGGCGGCCCGAGATAGGCGGTGCGCATCAGTCCTCGAGCACCGCGCTGGCGCCCCGCTCCCCGCTCAACGCGCGCCGGATCGCCTCGTCCTCCTCGGGCGAGAGCAGGTGCTCGCCGCGCCCGTCGAGCACCTGCTTGCAGTACAGCCGTGCGGTGTCGCGGTGCGCGATCGAGGACAGCACGACGCCGTTGCGGTCGGCGTCGAGCAGCGCGAGCGAGGCCGACTGGTGCCCGGACAGCTCGCCGTACGCGTCGTAGCGGACGAGCGCGCGGTAGCTGATGGCGCCGTCGAGCCGCTCCTCGGCCGCACCGATCCGCTCGTCCAGCCGCGCCGCGACCTCCTCGACGCGCTCATCCAGCCTCGCAAACGCCTCGTGCAGCCGGTCGCCGTGCGCGACGAGGTCGTCGCGGCCCGTCGCTCCGAGCACGACCTGGTGGCTCGCGCGCAGGCGCCGCATCCGCACGGCGAGCGCGAGCGCGCCCGCCGACAGGGCCGCGAGGCCGGCCGGATCGGTCAGGGCGTCCACGCCGGTCCAGGATACGAGAGCGCCTACTGCTGCGAGAACAGCGCGTCGTACTCGGACGTGTTGTTGTCGCGCTTCTCCTCGCCGGGCACCGGCTTGACCTGTACGGTGATCGTCACCGGGGTGTCGAACGGCGGCGCCTCCTGGAGCGCGAGCGTGGCGGTGGCGGCCGCGCCCGCCGCCACCGACGCGACGCTCTTCTGCACGCGCAGCGTCTCGGGCCCGCCTTCGATCCTCAGCACGACGACGAGGTCGACCTCGTCGTTCTCGCCCTGGTTGGTGAAGTTGACCGTGAACTCGGTGTCGGGACCGTAGGGGATCCGGTTCGGAGCGCCCGCCGGCTCGAGGGTCTGGTCGCCCACCTGCACCGAGTCGATGCCCGTGCCGTGCAGACCGGGCGCCGGCTCGCGCCCGCCGCCGCCGCCGCTGCCGTCGGCGGAGATCTGCTGGCCGAGCGCGTCCGCCACGACCGTGGCGTCGAGCCACTGGACGCCCGGCAGGAACTGGCTGCGCTGGAGCCGCTGGGCGCCGACGTCGGCTTCCTCGAGCTCGGTCTCGATGATCCGATACACGCGGGAGGCGTAGATCACGTCCGAGCTGAGAAACAGCTGCATCGCGCCGGCGATCCCGTTGATCGCCCCGTCGGCCGCCTCGGAGTCCGAGCTCAGCGCGGTGCGGATGCGGTCGGCGATCGACTGCAGCCCGTCGCGGCGCATCTCCATCGTCATCAGGAACGAGCGCTGTGCGGGCACCATGTCACCGGGCGTCGAGATCCGCTTGGCCTGCTGGTACTGCTGCTCGGCCTGCACCTTGTAGCCCGCGATCTGCGTCGAGAGGTCGCCCGAGCTGGGATTGCGCAGCAGGTCGAAGAACGGCTTGCCGACCTGGCTGTCGGAGTCGCGCACGATCGAGGCGATCTCGCGGTTGTAGTCCCTGAGCCCGCCCTCGCGGGCCGAGTCGCGGCAGCCCTTGACGACGAAGATCAGCAGTGCGAGGACGAGGATGAACCCGCCGAACAGGACGAGCTGGCGTACGAGCACGGTCTGACGGTCCGGGGAGGAGGCGTCGCCGCGGCTGGACGCCGCGCGCCTGGGCCGGACGCGGGTGCGAGTGCGGGGCTCGTCGTCCTCGTCGAAGAAGGACAAGAAGAATTCTCCTAAAGGGCCGCGCGCTCGTCGCGCAGCCTCGTGAGCTGAAGTACAGGATATGAGGCGGCTCGGCGGGACTGTTCGCCGCCGAGGACCATGAACCCTTCCGTGCAGTCGGAAGGTGCCATCTCGCGCGCGTGGAAATCCCGCCGCAGTGCACGCCACCGACGAGCTGCCGACGGTCGGATCTGCCTCGCCATCCCTCGGCCCGCTCGCCATGGGCCGCTACCGCCTGGGCGCTCGGCTGGGCGCCGGCGGGTTCGGCACCGTCTACGCGGCCCTGGACGAGCGGCTCGGGCGGCCGGTGGCCGTCAAGGTGATCCCTGCGGGCGGCGCGGCGCCCGAGCGCGCGCAGCGCGAGGCGCGCGCCGTCGCGCGGCTCGACCACGACGCGATCGTCGCCCTGTTCGACGCCGGCGAGGAGGAGGGCTGCCGCTATCTCGTCTCCGAGCTCGTCGAGGGCCATACGCTGGCGCAGCTCGAGTCCGCCGGCGAGCTGTCGGATCGCGACGTGCTGCGGATCGGGCTCGCGCTGGCCGACGGGCTCGCCCACGCCCACGACCGCGGCGTGATCCACCGCGACGTCAAGCCACAGAACGTGATCGTGCCCGACAGCGCCAGCTCGCGCCGCGGCGCCGCCAAGCTGACGGACTTCGGCGTCGCGCACCTGGCCGGCGAGGAGGCGCTCACGCACACCGGCGACGTCGTCGGGACGCTGGCGTACATGGCGCCCGAGCAGGCGGCCGGCGCGGCGGTCGACGAGCGCGCCGACCTCTACGCGCTCGGGCTCGTGCTCTACGAGGCGCTCGCCGGCGCCAACCCGGTCAGCGCCGGCTCGCCGTCGGCCACCGCCCGGCGCATCGGCACGGTGCTGCCCGCGCTCGCCGGCCGGCGAGCCGACCTCCCGAACGGGCTGTGCGCCGCGATCGACCGCACCCTCGCGCCCGACCCCGAGGCGCGCGGCGAGCTGGACGACCTGTTCGACGCGCTCTCGGAGGCGCTGCCCGCGGTCTCCGACGACGGCGGGCAGCTCGCGCCGCACCCGCTCGAGCGCGGAATCCCGGCGCTCCCGCCCGCCGTCGGCCGCCTGGTCGCGCCTGCGGCCGCCGCGGCGCTGGTGTGGGCCGCCCTCGCGGGGCTGACGCCGGAGCCCGCGCTCGCGCCGCCACTCGCCGCCGCCGCGACCGCCGCAGCGGTGGCCGTGCTCCCGCGGATCGGCTGGCTGCTCGCCGGGCTCGCCACGCCGCTCCTGCTCGCGCTCGGCCCTGCGCCACGGCCGGGCGCCGCCCTGCTGGCGCTGGTGCTCGCCGCTGCCCCGCCGCTGGCGCTGCGCGCCGACGGCCGCTCGTGGTCGCTGCCGGCGCTGGCGCCCGCGCTGGGCCTGCTCGGGCTGGCCGGCGCGTATCCCGCGCTCGCGGGGCGCGCACCGCGCTGGAGCGCGCGCCTCGCGCTCGGCGCGCTGGGCGGGTGGTGGGTCGTCCTGGCCGAGCCGCTGTTCTCTCGCGCGCTCGTCTTCGGCCCCGCGCCGGGCACGCCGGACCGGCCCGGCTTCGACGGGGCTCCGGGTATCGCGGCCGGCGACGTGATCGCGGCCGCGTGCGGCTCCGGCGCGCTGCTGCTGGCGCTGGTGTGGGGCGCCGCCGCGCTGGTCGCGCCGTGGCTCGTGCGCGGTCGCTCGCTCGCCGCCGACATCGTCGGCGCCGCCGTCTGGGCCGCGGGCACGGGCGCCGCGACCGCGGCGCTCGGCACCTGGCTCGGCGACCGCGTGGGACAGCTCGAGCCGCGCGGGGTCGCGGCCGGCGCGGTGGCCGCCGCGGCGCTCGCGCTGGCGTTCGCCCACTTCCGGCACCCGACGCCCGCGGAGCCCGGGATCGGCGCGCACTGACACGCCCCGGCGCCGAGCCACCATACTTTCGGAGCCGTGAGCGTGCTGCGCAACCTGGAGTCCAAGCTGGCCGGCCTCGTCGAGGGGACGTTCTCGCGCGCTTTCAAGTCGGAGGTGCGTCCCGTCGAGATCGCGCGCAAGCTGGCGCGCGAGATGGACGAGCACCGCGTGCAGTCGCTGAGCCGCACCTACGTGCCCAACGAGTACGCGGTCTGGCTCTCTCCGGGGGACCGCGAGCAGTTCTCGGGCTATGAGGACGAGCTGCGCTCCGAGCTCTCGGGCTACCTGCTCGAGCACGCGCGGCGCGAACGCGTGGCCCTCCTCACGCCGCCCGAGATCGCGTTCAAGACCGACGACCGGCTGCGCCTGGGCGAATTCGGCATCCAGGCGCGGCTGGTGCGCCCGCAGGAGGATCCGGGGGCGGAGCCCAGGCAGGGCGAGGAGGGCCATACGATGGTCTACTCGACGTCGGACCGGATCTCCGCGCCGCTGCGCGAGCCCGACCCGCGGCGCGGATCCGCGAAGCTGCGCATCGGCGGTCGCGCCGAGCTGCTCGGCTCGGGCGGCGCGACGCTCGGCCGCTCGCGCGAGGCCGACATCGTGCTCGACGACGCCAACGTCTCGCGCAAGCACGCCGAGGTGCGGCCGTCGGGCGGCTCGTGGACCGTGCGCGACCTCGGCTCCACCAACGGCGTGAAGGTCAACGGCCGGCGCTTGGATCCGTCCCGCCCGCAGTCGCTCAAGCGCGGCGACGTGATCGAGCTGGGCACCGCGCGCGCGACGTTCGAGCTGGAGTAGGTCCCGAGCGTGCTCGATCCCATCGCCGTCGCGCTGAAGTTCGGATTCCTCGCGATCCTGTACCTGTTCCTGCTCTGGATGGCCCGCTCCGCGCTCAAGGACCTGCGGCGCAGCGCGTCAGACCCAGCCGACGCGCCGCAGGCGCCTGACTACGCCGACGCCACAGGGATGCACACCGCGGGCTCGGCCGCGTCGGCCGGCGGCTCGCCCAAGCTGCGCGTCGGGAGCGGCGCGGGTCTGCGCGCGGGCGCCGCGTACGAGCTGTCGGAGGGCGCGCTGCTGGGACGCGGCGACGACGCCGACATCGTGCTCGAGGACTCGTTCGCCTCCTCGCGACACGCACGACTCGCGCCGCACGGGGATGTCATCGTGTTGGAGGATCTGGGCTCGACCAACGGGACCTACCTCAACGACGAGCCGCTGCGCGGGCCGCAGCCCCTGCACCCCGGGGACCGCATCCGCATCGGCGACACCGACTTCACCTTCGAGCGCTGAACCCACGCATGCTCCGGATCGCCGAGCACTTCCACGACTCCGACCTGGGGCGGCAGCGCCAGGGCAACGAGGACAACTACTACGTCCGCGCGCCGCTGTTCGTGGTCGCCGACGGGATGGGCGGCGCACAGGCCGGCGAGGTCGCGTCCGAGCTCGCGGTGCGGCAGTTCGAACGCGGCCTGCCCGACGGGCGCGAGCCGGCCGACGCGCTGGCCGAGACCATCATGGCGGCCAACGCGCAGATCCACGAGCAGGCGCGCACCGACCCCGACCGCGCGGGCATGGGCACCACGGTCACCGCCGCCTACGTGGCCGGCGACACCGTCGTGGTCGCGCACGTCGGCGACTCGCGCTGCTACCTGCTGCGCGACGGCGACCTGATCCGGCTCACGCGCGACCACTCGCTGGTCGGCGAGCTGGTGGCGCGCGGGAAGCTCACCGAGGAGCAGGCCGAGTCGCATCCGCAGCGCTCGGTGATCACCCGTGCGCTCGGCGCGTATCCCGAGGTCGAGGTGGACACCGAGGCGTTCCCGGCCCGCGCCGGCGACATATTCCTGCTCTGCTCTGACGGGCTGACCGGCATGGTCCACGAGCCCGAGCTCAAGCCGCTGCTGGAGGAGCCCGGCCGCTCGCTCGAGGAGACCGGGCGCATGCTGATCGCCGCCGCGAACGAGAACGGCGGGCGCGACAACATCACCGTCATCCTGTTCCGCCTCGAGGAGGTCGACGACCGGCGCGGCAGCGCGGACGCGGGCACGACGGTCGAGTCGGAGGCGGCGCTGACCGCGGAGTACGACACGTTCACCGGCGAGGCGCCGCCGCGCCAGGGCGTCACCCGGCCCTCGACGTTGCACAGCGACGACGCGCCCGCGCGCGAGGAGGAGTACCGCCGCCACGGCACGGTCGCCCTGCAGGCGCTGCGCCCGGGCGACCCTCGGTTGGAGGGCGGTGCAGCGGCCCCGGCTCGTGAGCCACCCGACCGCACCGCTCCGCTGCCCGACAGCCGGCCGGGCACAGGCGACGGACGGGCGCCGCGTGGACGTCCGCGCCGCCGCCGCCGCTCCGGGGGCTTGCTGCTGCTCTTCCTCGCGATCCTCCTGCCGCTGATCGTCGGCGCCTGGCTCGCGACCCGCGCCGTCTACTTCGTGGGCACCGACCCGGCCGACGGCCGCACCGTCGCGGTCTTCCGCGGCCTGCCCTACGAGCTGCCGTTCGGCGTCGACCTCTACGAGCGCTACTACCGCTCCGGCGTGACCCTGGCCGACGTGCCGTCCGCGCGGCGCGAGCGCTTCCTCGACCACAAGCTCCGCTCGCGCGACGACGCGGAGGACCTCGTGATCGCGCTCGAGCAGGGCGAGGTCGAATGAGCGCGCGCAACCGCGAGCTGCTCGCGCTCGTCCCCGCCTCCCTGCTGCTCACCGCCGGCTTCGCGGCGATCTTCATCCAGCAGTCCGCGGCGCTCTCGGACGTCTCGCTCACGTACGGCGCCGGCTTCCTCGGCCTGTGCCTGTGCGGCCACCTCGTGATCCGCGCGACACTGCCGCACGCGGACCCATACCTGTTCCCGCTCGTCGCCGTGCTCGCGTGCTTCGGCCTCGTCGTGATCTACCGGATCGACGAGACGCTGGCGCGCGAGCAGGCGCAGTGGTTCGTCGTCGGCCTCGTCCTGTTCGCGGCCACGATCGTGTTCCTGCGCGACTTCCGCGTGCTCGAGCGCTACCGCTACACGGTCGCCGCCGCCGGCCTACTCCTGCTCGCGCTGCCGCGCGTGCCGGTCATCGGCCAGCAGGTCAACGGCGCCTACCTCGGCGTCGGGATCGGGCCGATCTCGTTCCAGCCCGCGGAGTTCGGCAAGATCGCGATCGTCATCTTCCTCGCGGCCTACCTGCGCGACACGCGCCAGCTGCTGGTGCAGGGCTCGCGCCGCTTTGCCGGTGTGACGATCCCGCCGCTCAAGCACTTCGGGCCGCTGCTGGTGGTGTGGGGCGGAGCGATGGCGATGCTCGTCGTCATCCGCGACCTCGGCTCCTCGTTGATGTTCTTCGGCGGCTTCCTGGCGCTGCTTTACGTGGCGACGAACCGGCTGTCGTTCGTGACGATCGGCTTGGGGCTGTTCGGCTTCGGTGCGTGGTTCTTCGCCAACACGGTCGGGCACGTGCAGAACCGCATCGACACGTGGCGCGACCCGTTCGATCCGGTGCTCTACGAGGAGCGGGGCGGCTCCTACCAGATCGCGCAGTCGCTGTTCGCGCAGGCCGACGGTGGGCTGTTCGGCACCGGCTTCGGGCAGGCGACGATCACCCAGGCCGACGGCGCCTCGATCCTGCCGGCGCCGCAGACCGACCTGATCTACGCCGTCATCACCAACGAGCTGGGCCTCGCCGGCGCGTGCGGGCTGCTGCTCGTCTACCTGATGGTGGCCGAGCGCGGCTTCAAGATCGCGATGCTGGCGCAGGACTCGTTCTCCAAGCTGCTGGCCGCCGGCCTGACCGCGGTGTTCGCGCTGCAGGTGTTCGTGATCGTCGGCGGCGTGACGAAGGTGATACCGCTCACGGGCGTGACGCTGCCGTTCGTCTCCTACGGCGGCTCGTCGCTCCTCGCGAACTTCGTCCTGCTCGCCCTGCTGCTGCTCGTCTCCGACCGGGCCAGGCGGCCCGCCCGCGCGCGGTGAACACGCCCGTCCTGCGGCTGTACGGGCTCGTGGTCGTGCTGTTCGGCGTGCTCGTCGCGTTCACGTCGCGCTGGACGGTGTTCGAGGCCGCGGCGCTGCGCGACAACGACCTCAACCGGCGCGAGCTGCTGCAGGA